>Ga0334883_1000351_pt1 | contig 85945 bp, 79 predicted proteins | sample GraSluR1_MG_6_FD_207230 | JGI IMG/M metagenome (GOLD analysis project Ga0334883, IMG submission 207230) | Sludge microbial communities from methane-producing bioreactor in Wageningen University, Netherlands - Granular Sludge_09_05-R1 | ecosystem: Engineered > Bioreactor > Anaerobic >... | reverse complement strand
ACGGTTTAACGACCTTGGACCAGCCCAGTTACAGTCTACCATATCCCCGCGCCCCGTCATCCACCTGCTCGTGGGCTTACCTCATTTTCGTCCTCGTTGGTGTGGCTTGCCACATGGGGACTCCTGTCAAAATAACCACCGAGTACACAGAGAAAAACTCTGGTTTATCCCCTGCACCAATTATACGTGATAACGTCCAGTTGCCTACTGGCTGTGCTCCGACCTTCCGGGAAACTCAACACGGCCCTGCAAGCGCAAAAACCGTATTAGCGCAAGGGTTTGATGCAGGCCATACGCGCGCAGCTTCCCGAAAGGTGCAAATACGACCTGGCTGAACGGTTACACTTTCTCGTAGCGGATACGCGGATCGAGCAGCGGGTAAGTCATATCCAGGAGGAACGTCGCCAGTGCAATGGCCAGGATCAGAAAGAAGACGATGCCTTGAATCATCGCGTAATCGTTCGCCAGAATGGCCTCGGCGAGTAGATGGCCCACCCCCGGATAGGAAAACATCGTCTCCACGAGCGCATAGCCAGACACCAACGTTCCCAATGAGATAGCCAATTGTGTCACCTGCGGGAGCATGACGTTGCGTATGGCGTAGTGATAGAAGCGCCGGAGCGATTTTAACCCCTTGGCTTCGGCAAAAATCATATAGTCCTCGCCCACGACTGTGACGATCATCCCCCGCATCCACAGCGCCCATGTGCCGCCTGTCACCAGGATCATTGTCAAGACCGGCAACGCGGCATGGTGGACCACGTTCAGCAGGAAATCAATGTTGGTCCAGTCAACGGCGATCGTTGCACTATAGGAACCTCGGAATGGAAAGAGCCTGAGACGAAACGAGAAAACGTAGAGGGCGACCAGCGCGATGATAAACGGTGGGATTGACGAGAGCGAAATGAAAACCGGGACCAGAGCTTTGAAGAGCGTGGCATCGCGCTTCCACCCGGCCCAAGCGCCCACTCCTGTACCGACGAGGAAGGCCAGAATCGTGGCAATGCTCAACAAAACCACCGTATAAGGCAACGAGCGCATAATGACATCCGTTACCGGCCAAAAGAAGCGGAACGAACGTCCAAAGTCGAGACGCACTATGTTGCTCAGATACGTGAGATACTGGCGCCACAACGGCTGGTTCAGCCCGGCCCAATCCCTGTAGAACGCCAGCATACTTTCGATCCGGTCTCCACGCTCTCCGCTCTGTGACGACATCTCCAGCAGATACTCCAGCACAGGATCGTGGGCGGTGATGCGCGGCAGCAGGAAGTTGATCGTAGCGGCGAACCACACCACGGCGATCAAATTGAGCAACCGGCTGACCAGATACCGGGAAGGGATTCTCATTGGCTAGTCTCTACCAACTGGGCGGGATGGGCCACCAGGTATCCTCGCGCCCGCTGGCTGCCGCGTCCCACGCATCGGCCAACGCTTCGATAGAGCGGGTAGCCGGCGGGAGAAGCTCGAAACCCCGCCATTCGCCCGTGCGCGCGCCCGGCAACTGCAACTGTGTGTTCCGGCAGTACTCATACCAGTCTCTGAAGGTGTGCCACTTGATTTCGACGCCGTAAGGCTCCGGGCGCTGCGTCATCGGAGAGAGCGGCTCGACGGTGTGACATGAGTTCAGGATTTTGAGTTTCGAGTGTGGATACATATCATAGATGGTTTGCGCCAGACGGATGGACTGCTGCACGGCTTCCTCATCTTCGCCCGGCAGGTTCAGTGAGAAGTAGACGATGATGGGCACATTGTAGAGGTTGACTTCATCGAGCGCGTTGAGCAACTGCGCATCGTTGTAACGTTTCCCGTTCAGCCGGCGCACGCGCTCCGAACCGGAATAGGGATTCAGGGCCACGCTGGAATGTTCCATATCCGCCGTGCGCACAAAGTCCTTCATAAAGCCAGGCGGCGGCAGTTGAAAGAACTCGTTGTAGAGGCCGATCTTGATCCCTTCCCTGCGTATCGCGCGGAAGAGCGAGCGCCAATAATGGTCGCCCATCGCGGCGAGGTCATAGGAGAAACACACTTGAATTGCCCGGTGTTCGAGCAGTTGTTTGATCTCGTGGATGATCGTCTCCACGGGGACGGGCACAATGCCGTCACGCCCGGCGATGGCCTTGTGCGCGCTCTTCGCGCCGCCGCAATACGAGCACTCGAAGTCGCAACCGCGCGCGGTCGTGATCCAGCGCCCCCGGTACCCGCTGATGTCCGCGCCCTGCCGGGCCTGGTGCGCCACTTCCATATCGATGACCAGATACTCGTGGACAAAGTACTCGTCCTGGTGCTCCAACCAGTCCAGGTCGATGAAATTGTAGTCTGCGAAATCCTCAGGGCTTGCACAGTACGTGCGGGGGTTCTCGATCACTTCTCCCTGGCGCCGGTACGTGAGGTTGGGCACGCCGGAGAGATCGGGCAAGAGGCCGCGCTCCGTCCCCATGAGCGCCTGGGCCAGCGCCAACAACGGACGCTCGGCATCGCCCCGGATGACGAAATCGACCATGGGCAGATCTCGCACGATCTCACTCGCAAACGCGGAGGCCGTCAATCCGCCGAGGATAACCCAGGCATCCGGCAGCACTTGCTTCACCACCTGCGCGACGTTGATCGCGCCGTAGCTATGCTCGTACCAGTGCAAGTCGATGAGCACCATCCGGGCTGAGCGGTGATCGTAAAGCCATTGGCGCAGGTTGAACGCGCTGTTGAGCTTTTTCTCCAATGGAAAGTTGATGCCCTTGACCGGGATACCGTTATCACAGAGCAGGTTGCACAACGCCGGCACGCCCATCGGCATCAGGCCATACGGTCGTCCGAACTTCGCGCGCGCCGGCGTATCGTAGAGGTCCACGGCCTGTTTGGCCGGGTGAATATACAGAGCAGCAGGGGCTACGTCCACACTATCCTCCTAAAAATAGCCACCGAGGACACGGAGTTCACAGAGAAAGGGCGTTGCAGACAACGCACCCTCTGAGTGCTCTGTGATCTCTGTGGCCAAAAATTCGTCCTTACCAGTGTATATACCACGTAGGATCATAGATTCACTCACCAACTTGGCGGGATGGGCCACCAGCAAGACTCGTGAGCCGCCCGCGCCGCATCCCAGGCGTCCGCCATCGCTTCGAGCGAGCGGCCTTCCGGGTCGCTCAGCACAAAACCACGGTGCGCCTCGGTGCGCGCCACCGGGCTGCCCAACTGCGTATCACGACAATAAGTATACCAGTCTTTAAAAGTGCGCATGGTCACGTCGATGGCGTACTTTTCGGGATAGACCGCCATCGGCGACAGCGGATCCAGGGTGTGGCAGGAGTTCATAATCCGGATGCGCGAAGGCGGATAAAGCTGGCAGATTTGTTCGGCCAGCGCAATGGTCTCTTTGAGCGTCTCGCCGTTCTCGCCGGGCAAATTCAGGGAGAAGTAGACCAAAGCGAAAATGTCGTGCATATTGAGCGCGTCCAGAACGTTGAACAGCTCGTCGTTGGTGAAAAGTTTGCCGTTGAGCCGTCGTACGCGCTCGTTGCCGGAAAGCGGGCTGAAGGCCAGGCACGAGTGTTCGCGCTCCGCAATCTGGGCGAAGCGTTTGACGAAGGCCGGGGTCGGCATTTGAAAACATTCGTTGTACAGCCCGATCTTGATTTTGCGCTGCCGGATGAGGGAGAAGAAGGTGCGCCAGTATTCGTCGCCCAATTCGGCGATGTCGTAGGAGAGCGATGCCTGCTCCACACCGAGGGTCGCCAGGCGCTCCAATTCGTCCACTACCACGGCAGGCGAGCGGGGCACGATGCCATCGCGCGTCGCCAGGGTTTTATGGGCGCTCTTGCAGCCGCCGCAATAGGAGCACTCATATTTACATCCACGGGCCGTGGCGATCCACCGTCCCAGGAAGGGATCGACCTTGAGTGCAGCGCGCGCCTTGGGCAGGTCTGTCACCAGGTATTCGTGGACGAAATACTCGGTGTGATGTTCCATGAAGCTCAGGTCCACGTAATCGAGGCGATCCAAGTCTTCTGTCGCAGCGCAATAACCGATAGCGTTCTCGACCACCACGCCATTATGGCGGTAGGCTAGGTTGGGGATATGCGAAAAGTCCGGGGAAGCCGGCGCTGCCACGCCCAGACATTGTTCCACCAAAGCGAGCAGCGGCTGCTCGGCGTCGCCGCGAATCACGACATCGACCGCGTCAAAGCGCTCCAGGATTTCGCGGGCAAAGGCCGAAGCCGTCAGCCCACCGAGGACGACCCAGGCATCGGGCAGAACTTCCTTGCAGACGCCGGCCATACGGATCGCGCCGTAGCTGTGCTCGTACCAGTGCAGGTCGATGAGGATCACGCGCGCTTTCGCCTGCGTGCGCAGCCAGCGGCGGAGATCGAAGCGGCGGTCAAGTTCACGCTCCAGCGGATAATTGAGACCCTGCACTGCGATACCGGCGCCACGCAGCACATTCATCAAAGCAGGGACGCCCAGTGGAATCAGCCCGTAGGGACGGCCCATTTGCACGTCGCGCACATCCTGCTGCTGGACGTAGAAATCGATATCCTGTTTGGGCGGATGGATGTAGAGGACGTCGGCCGGCGGCTGGGGCCGCCCACAGCACTGCTTGTATTTCTTGCCGCTCCCACAAGGGCACGGATCGTTGCGCCCAACACTTCGTGTGATCACTACGCGATTTCTCCCTAGAATCTATTCTGAAATTCGCTCCAAGCCCTGTCTCGGGGCGGTCTTAATCCGCAAGGACGGCGGTTGAAGCAATTTCCAGACAGGTCGTTAGCCCCTATAGACGAGACACTGCAAGGCGCAGCGCACCCTGCAGTGTCCTTGAATTTATGCTTTATCCCGGCCACAGAGCGGGCCGTTGCACGACAATTTACCGGCAGAAGTTCACCAACGGCAGATAGTCGCCTATGACTCCGCGAAAACGCTGCTCAGTTCCTCGCGCGGCAGGACCGTGTTTTCACGGTACAGATAACATGCAACCGCACGGTCGCGTTCAGGCATAAATAATTCCGGCGCTTTCGTTTCGCAGATATCCATCCGGTAGGGACAACGCGGCGCGAATTTGCAGCCCGTGATCGCCTTGAACGCCACCTGGCTCTTCTGGATCATCTCCTCGGTGCCGCCCCACGCCAAGTCAGGATCGGGCCAGGGAATCGACGAGACCAACAGCCGTGTATAGGGATGGTTGGGTTCCCGAATAATGGAATCGACATTGCCGGCCTCCATCACCGAACCACGGTAGAGGATGATGATATAGTCGCTGATGTGGTAGGCTGTTGTCAGGTCATGGGTGATGTACAGAATCGGAATCCCGAACTCCTGATTCAACGCGCGCAAACTCTTGAGAATTGTCGAACGCAGCGACGCATCGACCATCGAAACCGGCTCATCGGTGATCAAGAACTTGGGCTTGAGCAGCAAAGCGCGGGCGACGGCGATACGCTGGCGCTGCCCGCCGCTCAGTTGGTGGGGATAGCGGCCCAGTGTTTCCTCCGGACGCAGTCCCACCCGCTCAAGCGCATCCGCCATCAACTCGCGAGACTCTGCTTTCGAACGCGCCAGCTTGAAGTTTTTGATGGGGATGCTCAAAAGGTTGTCCACCTTGTAAAACGGATTGTACACAGCAAACGGGTCCTGGAAGACAGCCTGAACCTCGCGCCGGAAGCGGAAGAGTTCTGGACCTTTAAGTTCGTTTAGTGGGTGCCCACGGTACAGCACTTGCCCCATTGTCGGGCCATAAAAGCCCAGCAACAGCATACCCGTCGTTGTCTTGCCACTACCGCTCTCACCCACGACGGCGATAATCTTGGGGAAGTTCTCCTCCAGGACGAGCGTCATATCGTCCAAAGCCACCGTGTATTCGTTCTTGCTGCCGAAGATCTTGGTTACGTTTCTCAACTCAAGTAATGGTGTGCTCATCTTCTTCTCCCCAAGTCCCTATGCTGTATGCAGGTGGCAGGCGATCCACCGTCCCGGCTGAACCTCGGTGAACTGCGGAGTCGAGCTCTCGCACAGATCCGAGGCCTTGGGACAGCGGGTGTGGAAGACACAACCTGCAGGCGGATTCAGCAGCGAAGGTGTGATCCCCGGTATCCCGCTGAACACACCCTTGTTCTCCAGGACAGGCAAGCTCTCGATCAAGAGCTGCGTGTAGGGATGCAGAGGGTCACGGAACATCGCGCGCGTTTCACCAATCTCCATCATCCTGCCGGCGTACATTACGGCCAAACGATCGACGCTCTGCGCCATCAAGCCCATGTCGTGACCGATGAGGATGATGGAAAGGCCGAGTTTCTGCTGCAAGCGGTTGATCGTCTCCATCACCTGTCGCTGAATCACCACATCCAACGCGCTGGTCGGCTCGTCGGCGATGATGACATCGGGTTCCATCGAAATAGACTGCGCCACCGTCACGCGCTGCTGCATCCCGCCGCTCAACTCGTGCGGGTACATCTTGGCAACTTTAGGAGCGAGGTCTACCATCTCCAGCAGTTCGGCCACGCGCGCCTGGCGCTCTTCTTTGGACATGATAACGCCGTGGTCGAGCATCCCATCAATCAACTGCCTGTCGATACGCATCACCGGATTGAGCGAATTCATCGCGCCCTGGGGGATCATCGCCAACTTCCGTAAGCGAGTTTGGCGCATCCGCTCCTCGGAAAGCTTGACCAGATCAACACCGTCCAAAATCATCTGTCCCTCTTCGATCTTGCCGGGCGGTTTGATCATCCGCATCAGCGCCAGCGCCATCGTCGACTTGCCCGAACCGGACTCGCCGACCAACCCCATCTTCACCCCAAAGTCCAGGTCAAAGCTGACGTCATCAACCGCTTTGACGGCGCCAGCCTCGACGTGGTAATAGACTCTTAGGTTTTTGATTTGCAGTACTGGCTCGCTCATACCGTCCTCCGCGTTCTGGGGTTCGCAAACTCATCCAACCCAATGGAGAGGAGCAAGAAGGCGATGAAGATCATCGCGATCACCGTCACCGGTTCCAGGATCCACCACCAGTACCCCTGCAGGAAGGCATTGTAGTACCGCAACCAGTAAATCGTCATACCCAACGAGGGCTCCCGCAGGTTGCCGATCCCCAACGTCTGCAAGCCCAACGAGCCGAGGACGCCGCCGTTCACCGCACCCGCCAGGCTGATGGCGAGGTACGGCATCAAGTTGGGCATCAACTCCTTGATGATGATCTCCATCCCGCTCATCCCTGACAGCTTGGACATCATCACGAAGGCGCGCTCGCGCATACTCATCACTTGCGCCCGGATCGCCCGCGTCGGCTGAACCCAGGCGACGATCGAAAGGACCAGACCCATCTCCCACACCGTCATCTTGTCAGGATTGGGCACCGATGAGGCAATCATAATCAGCAACAGGAACTGCGGGATCGTCATCAGCACATCCACCAAAAACTTGACGATGGTGTCGAAAAGGCCGCCGAAGTACCCCGTCATAAAGCCCAGCACGGTCCCTACACCCAGACCGATCACGCCGGCGATCATGCCGATTGAGAGCGTCATCCGCGTGCCGTAGATCATCGTGGGCAGCAAATCGCGTCCCACGGAGTCTGTGCCAAAACGGAACTCCGCGGATGGTGGCTGTTTGGGCATCACTGCCAATGGGTAAGCCCCCTCTTTAGAGACAAAAAGCCCAGCCACCGTCGAAAACAGCAATAAGATCAAGAGGAGCACCAGTCCTCCGCCAAAAGCCGGATTACGACGGATGTAGTTGAGGAAACCTTTGAAACCCTGGCCTCTCTGCATGATCTAGCCTCCTGAATACGAGATGCGCGGATCGAGGAATGGATAGATTAGATCCACGACAAGCGTCGCGATAGCGATCCCGACCACCAGGAAGAACACAATACCGTAAATCACAGGATAGTCGAGCGCCCTGATGGCGCCGCCCAAACGGTTGCCGACGCCGGGGTAACTGAACATGGTCTCCACCAACGTAGCGCCGGACACAATCAGGCCCAGTTGCATCGCCAGCGACGTGACCTGGGGCAGTAACGTGTTGCGCAGCGCATAGCGGAAGAAGATGCGACTGCCCTTCAATCCTTTCGCCTCGGCAAACGTGATGTAGTCGGCGCCCTCCACTGTAACCATCATCGAGCGCATCCCCAGCGACCAGCCGCCGACGGAGACTAGCAGCATCGATAAGCCCGGTAGGGCGGCGTGATGGAGCACGTCGAGCAAGAATTGCGGGTTCGACCAATCCTTATCGACCATCACAGAAAAGCCGCCGCGGAACGGGAACATCTTCGCCCTGAAGGCCAAAAAGTAAATGAGCACCAACGCCAGGATAAAAGCCGGGATAGCCGAGAACATCGCCAGCGGCGGCATAAGCCACGAGAACAACTTGGATGTCTTCGACCATCCCACCAACGCGCCGACGACCGTGCCGATCACAAACGCGAGAACTGTCGAGATAGACACAAAGCCCAGGGTCCAGAAGATCGTCTGACTGATGATCGTACCGACCTTCTGAGGATAGTTAACGATGGAGTAACCCAAGTCGAATCGCATAGTGTTCCAGATGTAAGTTAGATACTGCTCGTACAGCGGCTTGTCGAGACCGTAGAGTGTCCTGAGGGAATCCCGGAATTCCGCGGCGCCTTCGGACGTCAGCCCACCGCTTGCAATCTTCTGATTGATCAGCTCTTGCACGGGGTCACGGGGGACCAACTTCGGGATCAGAAAGTTAATCGTCGCTGCGGTAAAAAGCACCGCCACAAGAAAGCCTATTCTCTTGAGTAAGTAACTGAGTGGTATGCGCATCTAGTACCTCCAATCATGTAATAAGGTCACACCTCCGACCTCTGCAAGCCCCCACAACGTTACTGGAAGACGCGAGGGGGCCGGAATGCAGCCCCCTCGCGCGCTTACAAAAGGCTATTTCACTGGCTTCAGCCGGCTCAGGGTGAGTACGAAGGGATAGTGCCACGGCGCCGTGTTATAGGCGTCGTTTGCGTTGGGCCAGCCAGTCCAGTAAGTCGTGTTCATCGCCAGACGGTGGAACCACTCGGAGATCGGAACCTCCGGCAGCTCGGTGTACCAGATCTTCGCTGCCTTGTTGTACAGATCCTGCATCTTGGCAGCGTCGTCGGGAGACGTACGGCTCATCTCTGCAATGAGCGGCTCATAATCCGGATGCCACCAGCGCGTCCAGCTTTCGTTGACCACGTTCGTCCCGGTGGGCACGGAGTTCTTCTTGGTGTACATATCCATGGTGATGTAGGGGTCTTTGACGCTGCCGCCATGACCACGGAAGAACACCTTGGCATTCCCATCGCCCATGATCGTCCACGCATCGGGCGGGTTGATCATCGTGGCATCGAAACCGGCCTGCCGCAACTGCTCCACGAGCACCGGGCCGATGTCGCCGTAAATATCGACGGTCAGGACTTCAGGCTTGAAGACCTCACCATCCTTGGCAAAGAAGCCGTCGGCGTTCTTCTCGAAGCCGGCCGCCGCCATCCGCTCCTCAACCTTGGCGACGTCGCGCGTCAGCACGCTCTCGATCATCGCCTTGAGTTCCGGTTCAGCGTTATCGCGGAACTTGGTCAGACCGGGATAACCGGGGAACGGGAGGTTAGTGGCAACGCCCGCGCCGCCATAGCCCACATCCATCACCTGCTGGTGATCGATGGCGTAAGCGAACGCCCAACGCACGTCCTTGTTGTCGTACGGCGCTTCGAGGGTGTTGAAGAACAGCGAGGTGGGCCACCAGTCCATGTAACCGTAGGGCTTCTCCTTGCCGGTGTGGGTCATAATCTGATCGGCCCCCAGCGCGAAGATCGCCTCGATAGAAGCGGGGCGCAGGTCGAGCGTCACATCCACTTCATTGTTGATCAGCATCTGCGTGCCGACTTCCTCGCCGGGCCAGCCAAACTGCACGATGCGCTCGACGCCTGGCATAGCATCCACCAGGCCAACATCGACGGCCCACCACTCATAGCGCAGGTCCAAGTGCTTCACCTGGCTCTCCATGCGGGTGACCGTGTAGGGGCCAGAGTAAACGGGCCACTTCTTATCCAGATCAAAGAACATAAACTCGCGCCAGTCGCCCTCGACCGTCGAGAAGATGTGCTCCGGCACGAGGACAATGCCCCGGTCGAAGCGCCCGGTGCAGCCGGTGAAGTGCCAGCGGGGGTTGGCTTCCGTGAGCTTGAACTTGACGGTGTAGTCATCGACGGCCTCGGCCGATTCGACGTACTGCTTCACAAAGCTGGAGTCCCCGAGGTCCGGCGCCCTGGCGACCAGGCTATTGTAGGTGAACGCCACGTCTTGCGCATTGAGGTCTTCACCATCCGCCCACTTGACACCTTTACGCAGGTACAGCGTCATTTCGGTGGCATCGGCGTTATACTCGTAGCTCTCGGCAATCCAGGGATAGGTCTTGTCGTTGAGCGCGCTGTAGTAGAACGGGAACTCGAGCATCGCCGAGCCGGCGCGTTGGTGCCAGTTGTTGGCATACATGTTGCCGATGCCAGCCGCAGCGTCCTCAACATCGCCAAAGGCATACACCAACGTGCGCTCGCGGGTAACCTCGCGGGGCCACTTCTGCTCCGCCACCGGCACGGCGGTTGGCTGCACAGCCTTGGGTTCCTCGGTCTTTTCAACGACTGGCGCCGTTGTAGGGGCCGCAGTAGGTTGACCGCAAGCGGCCAGGACAGCACTCGCTCCGGCTAAAGCCGAAACCTGCAAGAACTGTCGACGTGTAATCTTCTTCATCGTTCTTCCTCCTTAGGGATTTTTGATAGACTGACTAATTCACTCCGACACAAGGTAACAGGTTATGGGGAGATTTGTAATCTTTGGTATTTTTGGCTTGTCCTCCTTATCTATGATATAAGTGAGCTGCTGCTGTATCCCAACGACGCAGCATAAAGCCCCTATGGGTTCTGATGTGATCGGGTCAAGAATATTATACGATGTCTATAAGTGTCTGGCAAATAGGCAACCCGAAACCGGCATCGTCATATATCATTTTATTAAATATTTACTAAAGTGCAAGCCTCATCACGTAATCGCCGAAGCGAATATCTAGCTCAGAAGCCGGCAACTCGGCTTCACAGTAGGGATTTTCGTAGTGTTTGAAGCCAGTCAATGGTTCTTGCATCCCATTGCGCAACAAAGGCACATTCCAGCCGAAGGATAGTGTCTCCCCACGCAGTGAGGTGTAGTTCACAGCCAGCCCCTCGACCTTCGCCGGTAACCCGAGCACCCGTTCCTGGAAATTCGCGAAGTCGCCGTCCAGTGCTGTGCGTCCCATCTGGCAAATCCACACGGTTTCGCGCCCGTAGGCGCGCACTTCGCGGTAGGCCGCCGGGCCACGTTTCACCAAAGACAAACCGCTTGATGCATAAAGCGCGAGATAGCCATCCCCCTTGCGCGCAAAGGCCCAGTGGTCGCGGACCTCATATTCGTCGAACATATAGACCGGGAAGTGCGCGTGCGTGAAGCCTAGCCAGTCGTCTGCGGGTAAATTGTGCAGGGCAAACAGCACGTCCTTCCACTGTGCCACGCGCGGCAGAACGTAGTTGCCGGCCCAGAAGTTGGGGCGGTGCGCGCCGTCCTCGCTGATCACGGGAGGATGGTTGACAAAGACGACAGCATCCGGGCCGAAAGTCGCCTGCCAGATGTGTTGCTGGTAACCTTTCTCGCCGGGCCGGTAATCCTGGACCGAGGCCAGCATATAGTCGGGGGTTTTGTACGTGACCTTGTTGATCTCGTCGCCGGCTACGCTGATGACGTGCCGCTCGCGGTTCCACATCTCGTCACGCTGGTCAGTCGCGACGTCGCCGATCAACAGCGGGAATTCGTAGTCTGAACACGCCATCGCCACGAGACCGCGCAAATGCTGGTTGAAAACACCCTGTCCCCACATCAAGCGGCAAATACCCGACGTGGGTTCGAGCTGCCCACTTTTGATCATCGGGCTGTAGGTCCGCCCGTGCGTCGAACCGAAGACGCCTTTATAACTGTTGAGCGCCATCGTAAAGAGCATCTTGTCGATGACGACAGCCGCAAGCTCCACCACGTGCTCGGCCTCAGCCAGGCTAACAAGATGTGAAAGCGCGAGCAGGTCTTCCTCGAAGTAGCAGTTGGAGTCCCACTCCCAGAAGCCGGTCGTCCCGCGCGTCTTGAGCCACGCCAGGGCCAGCCGTTCACCTTTCTCGCGATGCCACTGGCCGGTTTGCCCTGTGTTGGTGAAGACCGCGTCGGGATAGAGCTGCCCGGCCAGAATCTCGCAGGTGTGAAAGAGGATGCTGTGGTTCTCTGTCGTATAGCACATCGCGTCGGCGCCGGGTTCGTCGTGCCAATACTTGAAATTGAGCACGCACGCCTTGAGTGGCGCTTTCAAATCGTCCGGGAATTCCGCCTGGTCCATGTAGCGGTACATCACGCCAAGCAGGCCCACGAGATCGAAATCGCTGCAATCGCCGCGCGCGTTGATGGAGTCAATGGCCTTGAGAATGACGCTCTGGTCAACGTCTTGCCATTTCCCCAACTCGAACTTGGCTATCTCGGCATAGAGATTGCCTTCTTGAGTCGTTGCATAGTTCAGCGCCTCGAGGCCGCGTTCCTGTAGTGTCCCATAGGACGCTTCTGAGTACGCATGGTCGAGAATATAGAAAGGCATATCCCACTGATAGCGCACATCCCAGAAAACATATTCTTGCGAGACGGCGTGCAGCACCACCCGGAAAGGGCCTTGCCAGATACGGAAGCCGTGGCCAATGTCATTGACCTCGCCGGGCTTTGCTTCTGTCTCGCCACTGACGTAGATGCGACCTCTCGGATCTTGTATGCTGTAAAAGTAGTTGAAGTTCGTTTCGAGATCATCGGCCCAGTGAAGATTCACCACCTGGCCACGGTAGTTGGCTACCTCCTCGATCGCTGCCTGCTCGAAAACGTTCTCCAACATCATGTGGCGGATAGTGCGCGACGTCGCCGAGGGGACCTTCACTTCGACGTCTTCAGAGTCGATGCCGGTCACGCGCAGCGCCATCACGTAAGGGCACTCGCGCGCGGCAACTTCCTCGAAGCGCACCAGGATTTCGTTGCCCACGCCTTCATCGTCCGTCGCCCGCAGCGTCGCGATGAAGGACGCGCTCGCGGGCTGCTGGTGGTGAAAGTGCTCGTGACGGTGCACGTGCTCCCCGTTGACCCACACGTCTGCCGGTCCATTCGTGGTGATGATGAAGGTGACTTCCTGGTCTTCCCACACGTGAAGCCGGGTGTAGGCCCAGGTGCGCAGGTAGTGCCAGGTGTGATGGAACGTGGAGTTATCGACGAAGTGATCGTCGAGGCAACGGACGTAACGCCAGGTCAAGGTGGCGTCGTCAAGGGTGAAGGAGTCTCGATCAACCGGAGTTTGGGAAATCAAGTTTTCCGGAGTGTAGTAATGCTGTGCAATTTGGAGCTTCCGCTCCGGTTCCCCGCCTGTATAGCGATCAGGATTGGGGATAGCGATTGCCTGAGGACCGGCGACCAGCCAGTTGTGGATGAAGCCATCGTGCAGTTCATATTCAAGATAAGAAGATGTCATCTAGGTGCAAAGCCTCCTCGAGAATAGTCGTGTAGTCGTCAGTCAAACAGTCTGATTTCGTACCTGGCCGGAGTACGCAGGCCTACAAAGCCGCCGTTAAAAACAAACTTAACGAACTTGCCGAATGTAGTAGAGAGTTATCCATTCAAATCCATTCGATCGGTTGAGGGAAATCATGTTTGTGATCGAATCGGGATTTGACAATCTCGACGGAAAGCTTAACTATTTCGCCGTCACAAAACTGTCGTACATTGTAGCACCGTTAACGTGACTGCGCAATTGATGGTTATCCACGTATCGATGGTCAGGTAGTCCAGAATCTCTCCGTCCGCACAGTTTGGAAGCGCTTCCAAAGCCTAGTATAACACAGGTAGGAAGTGTTTGTCAAGAGGAAATCGCCGCCTACCCAAGCGCAGCCCGGAACTTGGTCGTGACGTCTTTGATCGACGGGCCGAGCACCTCGATCTCCTCAAGACGATTCGTACCCAATCCCAAATCGTGCGCCAGCTGGATGTGGTTCAGGCCACGAATGAAGGGCGTGCTGCCCATCGCTGCCGTCGGATCGAAGCCCATGGCTGCCGTCGCCACCGCGTCCGTCGCCACGACGTCCTTCCCGGCGAACAGCACGCCCGGTTCGAGCGGTCGCACGCCCTCGATCCACGGGCCTTCCCCGGATTCAGTGGTCTTGATACCGTCCACCAGGCCAAAGTGCAACGGGCGAGCGCGGTTTAGATCGATGATGATCTGCGGCACGCGCTGCCCGGCGGTCTCATCGCTCGGGCCATGCAATGCGGAGCGATGCCCATCCTGTTCGCCGAGCCGGTAATACTGGAGCGGTACCAGCCCGAACAGGTTTTTCATCGTGTGGGTGACGCCCGCAACCCAGTGGCACTTCATCTTGGAGACGGACATAAACGTGTCGATCTCTTCCAGGATGTGATTGAAGGTGAACTCGTTGTAGAGCTTGCCGCCGTCAGGTACAGGCGTTTTGGCGAAATCGGAGTACGGGTCTGTGGCGTTCAAGTCGATCAACGTCGCGCCCAATTCGTTTGCCACGTCGTCGTAACCCCAGAGCGTGTAGGACTCCCACTGGTAAACCGCTTCCACGATATACAGCTCCTTCGCGCCGGCATCCAACACGAGCTTGCCCAACGCTCTGACCACTTCAGGGTGCGTGACGAAGGTATCGACGCCGGGAAGCCCGCGCGTCTTGCCCTCCCAGTACGTGCCGCCGGTCAGGTTGGTCTTGATCGCCACGCGCGCGCCGGGCCGGACGATGTCACCCAATCCACCCAGACTGTCGAGCATGTCGCGGATTTTATCGTATAACACTTTGGAATCATATTCCTTCGCCTGGGCGATGGCGACCTGCGCCTTCTTCGCCCCGGTCGCATCGCCCGGCGCGGCAGGCGCAACAGTCTGCGGGGCAGACGGCGTCGGCTTCGGACCACAGCCGGCGAGTAACACACCCGCAGTAAGGCCGGCAACTTGCAGGAACTCGCGGCGCGTCAGGGTTTTGCAGAAATTTTGTTTTTGCTCTGTATGATTTTTCATCGTATTATCTCTCTTCTTCAAATGGTCAATCCTGGCTTGCGTCAGGAATCAGCGCCTTGAGCAAGCCCTCGTGCCACCGCCCCGCCGCACGGTCGTAGACGCCAAAGCCCGAACCGAATTCCCAGTACGCCCAAGAAATGCCGCGCGCTTCGGCCTCTTCACGCACGAAGGTCGTCCAATTGATGCGCGACTGCATATCCGCCTGCTCAAACGCGCCGAATTCACCCAGCCACAGCACGCAATCCCGCTGTTCACCCGCTCTGACAGCGCGATCCAACGCATCACGGATGGGTTTCAACCCGGCGGGATTGGTCTCGATGGGCAGCGTGTTGTACTGGGAGAACCACGTGGGCACCCAGCTCGACTTGGCCGCTTCGGGGTCGATCGCGACCGGCGTCGCCGGTGGGCCGGGCCACGTCACGCCGAGCGTCTGGTAGCCGTTGCCCGACCAGGTTGCGCCCTGGTGTGTGAACAGCATCGGCTCGTAGTAGTGGAAGGTGCAGACGTAGTTCTCTTCGCCCTCGAGCAGGCGCAGATTCGCCAGGCCGCGGTAGCCGCCCCAATCCGCGCCGGTGACGATCAGCGTGTGATAATTGTCGATGCGGCGGATCGCCAGGATCGTCTCGGCGAGGATGCGCCCCCACCTGTCGTGCGTGAGACCGCCATGCGGCTCGTTGAGCGGCTCAAAGTAGACGTTGTCCGGCATATCTTTGTAGCGCGTCACAATCTGTTGCCAGATGGCGATAAAACGCTCGGTGTGCGCGTCAGGTCGGGAGAAGAATTCCTCGTAGTGGTGCATGTTGAGGACGACGTTCAGCCCATTCGCCAGGCCGTTCTCGATCACCCAATCCACGCGCTCGAAGAAGGTCTCGTCCACGGTGTAGGGCGGTTCTTCCAGGGCGTGCGCCGACCAGCGGATGGGCACGCGGATGGTGTCGAAGCCGGCCTCGGCAATGAGGCGGAAGTATTCTTCTTGCAGCACGATACCCCATTCCCCTTCGCGGGGCGCTTCGAGCGCATTGCCGAGATTGACGCCGCGTCCAAGCCGCTGTCCCTGCGCAAAGCGGTCGAGCGGATCGGCGGGCGGGGCAAGCGTGGGGACGGGCGTGGCCGTGGGTGGCGGGATTGGCGTGGCGGTAGGCGGCAACGCCGTCGGCGGCGGTGTCGCTGTGGCGCTATCCGCCGGGGGCTGCGTCTCCACGACGCTCGGCGGCACATCAGAACGGCAGGCCGCCAACATCAACGTGATTGCGAGTAATCCAAGACACAGTAACATCGCCCATTTATTCATAAACACCTCACAAACCCTGGCGAAGGTTCGAAGCAACGACCGAAATATACACGCATTCACAACCTTCGCAAGGGTGTATGTCGATACACTTACTTCAACGCATCGACTACAGCCTGCAAACCTTCGCGCAACCCGGTCTGCGGTTGCCAGCCCAACACACGCCGGGCTTTCGCGCAATCGAAGTACGACAGATAGATATCGCCGGGCCGCATCGGCGCTTTGACGACCGGCGCGACGAAGCCGACAATATCACACAATTGCCGGTACAACTCGTTGACCGACGTCCCGCCACCGCTGGCGATGCAATAGACGTCGTTGTCGCCTGCGGAGAGCGCCAACACGTTCGCCGCCGCTACATCGCCCACGTAGACGTAGTCTTTTTGCTGCTCGCCGTCCCAATCAATACGCACATCCATATGCTTGAGGATGCGATTGGCAAAAATGGCGATCACCCCGGCCTCGCCGTTAGGGTCCTGGCGCGGGCCAAACACGTTGCCGTAACGGAAAATCGTGTAGTCCAGGCCCTTCGTCTGCCGGTAGTAGCGCAGGTAGTGCTCCGTGACCATTTTGGTAATCCCGTAGGGCGATTGTGGCCACTGTGCGGTTTGCTCATCGATCGGCAAATGCTCCGCCGTCCCATAGCTCGCGCCGCTGCCGGCGAAGATCACCTTGCGCGTCCCGGCTTCCACGCACGCTTCGAGCAAGTTGATCAAGCCCACCACGTTGACCTTCGCATCCAGCTTGGGCTTGTCGGTCGATATCTTCACCGAGTGCTGCGCGGCGTGGTGGTTGAGCACCTCCGGCTTCTCCCGGCGAATCAGGTCCGCCGCCTCGTCGCTACGAATGTCCAGTTGGTAAAAGCGCGCCTGGGGATTCACGTTCTTCAGGCGCCCCCCACCCTCTTCCCACAGACTGTCGATGATGATCACTTCATGTCCCGCCGCGACATAAGCATCGACAACGTGCGAACCGATAAAACCGGCCCCCCCAGTTACGACGATTTTCATAGTCACCTCGTTGAGAAATTGGAAATGAGTTATGAGTTAAGAGTGAAGAGTGAAGAGTGAAGAGTCCAGGCCATATTACCCGTTTCTCACCACTCGCTACTCGCTACTGACACGATCATATCGGTTTTGTGGCTTTTGTCCAGTGGAATGAGAGCACGGCGCGCAAAGAAAAACGTGTCCTGACGAGCAGGACACGGGAGCCTTCCGGCGATATGTTCGTTTTGGGAAAGTTGCGCTAAAAGTAATCCAGACAGACCTGGCTTACCTATTGGGGGGACACGTCTATTCAGTTATCGCTTGTATGAACAAATCCATCCCGTACATGAGTTGTGTTTCCATATCCACACGGTCTGGCGCAAAGGCCCACAGCAGAAGCGTTCCTTCGAGCATCGCGCCCAGGGCAATAGCAGATTTCTGGGCATCTACGGCGCGCAACTCGCCACTTGTCACACCTTGCTCAATGACCGGCGCGAAGATGGCGATAAACTCCGCTTGTGCTCAAAGGCCAGCCGAATTTGACATTCCCTACAGCGCCTCTATAATACCCGTGTAACCGTTTACACGGAGGTCACAGATGCGTCCCACCATTCGTACAGTCGCGGCGAAAGCCGGCGTCTCTATCGCGACGGTCTCGCGCTTTCTCAATGGAAGCGCGCACATCAACGCGGAAACTGAGGCGAAAGTACGCGAAGCCATCGCCGATCTAGGCTATGTGCCCAATGCCTCGGCGCGCGGCCTGGCCACCAATACCACACAGACGATTGCGCTCATCTTCCCGAAACTGTCTGGGCCGTTTTTCGCGGAGTTGATTCGCGGGGCGGAAACGGAAGCCGGTGCCGCCGGATACCACCTGTTGATCTACAGCATCGCCGGCAGCGCAGCCGGTGATGACGACCAGACCCTCGGCTTACTCACCACCAAAGTGGACGGCCTCATCCTGGCGAGCCGAGGTGTCCAACAAAACTATGTGAGGGATTTACAGCGCCAGGGAACTCCCATCGTGTTACTCGGTGAGGAACCGGGCGAGATTGCCGGCGACAGCATCCGCCCCGACAATGCGGGCGGCGCGAGACAGATGGTGACGCATCTACTCGAACACGGCTACCGGCGCATCGGCTTCATCCACGGCCCGGAGACGCAAACGCACGCGCAGGAACGTCTGCGCGGTTACTGCGACGCGCTGCACGCCTACGAATTATCTTGTGTGCCTGAGCTGATCGTGCCGGGCGCCTTCGACGAACACAGCGGGTACACGGCTATGCAGCGACTACTCCACCTGCATCCCCGGCCGGAGGCCGTTTTCGCCGCCAACGATCAGATGGCCATCGGCGCGCTCACGGCAGTCTATGAGAGCGGACTGCGCGTCCCCGAAGATGTAGCCCTGGTCGGCTTCGACGACATCGAGCCGGCCCGCTATCTGCGCCCGCCGTTGACCACAGTACACCAGGACATGACCGGACAAGGCCGGCTCGCCGTGCAGATGTTGCTCGCCCGGATACAAGGATCGGAGACGCCGCCTGAAACGCGCGTGCTCCCCACCGAACTGGTGATCCGCCGCTCCTGCGGCTGTAACGCGCCGCAGACTCAGTCAATCGAAATTTAATCCGGAGCCAGACTACAAAAGTCTCACGAGGCATTGCTTAAGCCAGTCTATACGCTAAATATCATGCCTGCAAGGCACAGTACGTGCTGAGACTTTTGTAGTCTTTGCCATTTTTAGCAAATAGTAAGGAGGACTGAATGAACAAACGAGAAAAGTTGCTGAACTGGTTGGACGGAAACCAGGCGCCGGACTACATTCCGGCAGCGTTCTTCATCCACTTTCCCCCGGAATACCGGCGCGGGCAGGCCGCCATCGACAAGCACCTGGAATATTTCCGCTACACGGGGATGGATTTCGTCAAAATCCAGTACGAATTTGCGTTCCCGCACCGCCCGGAGATTCAAACGCCCGCGGATTGGGTGAAAATGCCATCTTACGGGCACGAGTTCTTCCAGGAGCAGTTGGACATCGTCGCCGGGCTGGTCGAGGCGGCGCGCGGTGAAGCCCTCGTCCTCCAGACGCTGTACTCGCCATTTATGAGCGCCGGGCACACCACCGGCGACGCGACCATCACGGAACACCTCAAGACGGACCCGGAGAAGGTCAAGCCGGGGCTGGAGATCATCACAGAGAGCACGCTCTGGTTCGTGCGCGAGTGCATCAAGCTGGGGGTCGATGGCTTTTACGCGTCCACCCAGGGTGGGGAAAGCCACCGTTTTGCGGACCCGTCTTTGTTTGCGCAGTACGTCAAACCGTACGATTTAGCCGTGATGGAAGAGATCGACCAGGCCTGCCCGTTCAACATCCTCCACATCTGCGACTACTGTGGCGGCTACAGCGATCTGACGCCCTTCCTCGACTATCCTGGCGACGTCGTCAACTGCGCGCTGCACCTGGGCGCGCAGACCCTCACGCCCTGCGACGTCGCCGAGATGTTCGGGCGCCCGTACATGGGCGGGATCGATCGTCACGGCCCCATCGCCACCGCCGGCCAGGATGAAGTCAAGACGCTGGTGCAGGCCGTGCTCCGGGATGCCCCGGAGCGCTTCATCCTCGGCGCCGACTGCACGCTCCCTGGCGACATCGATTGGGACAATATCCAAACCGCCATCACCACAGCGCACGCGTACAAATAAGTCCCGAAAGGGCTTGCTAACTTTTAACTTGCCACCTTTAACCTGTAACCATTCTTATCAAGGAGAAAAACAATGACCGAGACCTTCAAATTCTGTATTCTGTTCGAGGAAGCGCCAGGCCGCGACTTGTCGCAGATCGCGCCGGGTTGGGAGATGGCCGAAATCCCGGTGGCGTTGATCGTCAAGCCGTTCGAGAGCGCGGCGAACTGGGCGCAGCAGCGCCATGTGCTCGCCGCATGGAACCTGCCGCCGATCAAAGCTGCCAGCCATTTCCTGCAATTTTGGGGGTTGAAGCCGGTGGGGCCGGGCGTGGATTGGGAGCAGCTCGATTTCTGGATGGGGCGCGCATTCGCCCGCCTGGCGGGCCTCGGCGTCGAGACCATCGGTGTGTACGGCGGCTTCTTCACCCCGCCGAAGGACTTCTCCACAACCAAGGCGACGGAACAGGCCGTGCGTTTTGTGAATCGGATGGCCGATTACGCCGAAAAATACACGATGCAAGTAGCCCTGGAGCCGACGGCGGAACTGGACACGCTGTGGCCGATGTACCTCGATGGCCTCAAGTTCGCCAAAGAAGAAATCGCGCGGCCCTCGGTACGGGTGATGGCGGACATCAACTACTTCCTCAAAGGCAACCAGCCCCTCGAACACATCGCCACCGACCCCGCCTACTGCCTGCACGTCCACATTGCGGGCGAGCACGCGCAGCCGGGCGTGGGCGATCTGGAGCACGTCTACCTCAACCTGTTCCGCATCCTGCGCGACATCGGCTACACGCGCGGCGTGTCCGCGGCTTGCCCCTGGGTGAGCACCGACGGCGGCCCGGTCGATTTCGGCAAGGAGACGGCCAAAACGCTAGCCTACCTCAAAACCTTGCGTGAAAGGGTTTACTCTGGGTAACTCGGTAGACGGCAGACGGTAAACAATAGACGGGGAAGTCACATCTATCCTGAACACCCAAACTCCATAGTTCGCCCTACGTTTTGCGATTTGCCATTTGCGATTTGCCATTTCAAAGGGGGAGACATGACCGTAAACTCTGAACATCCGGCCTTTGTGACCGTCGAAGGTAAACACATCCTCGGCCCTGATGGGCAGCCACTGCTGCTGAAAGGGATCGGCATCGGCAACTGGCTGCTGCCCGAAGGCTACATGTGGAACTTCCGCCGGGCGAGTTCGCCGCGGTTGATCAACGAGGTAATCTGCCAACTGATCGGCGAGGAAGCCGCGCGCGCGTTTTGGCGGACGTGGTACGCGCAGTTCATCACGCAGGAAGACGTCCGCTTCCTCAAACAGGCCGGTTTCAACCACGTGCGCGCGTCGTTCAACTGGCGGCTGTTCGTGACCGAAGACGAGCCGCGCCGGTTGGCGGGTGTTGGCTTCGAGTGCCTGGATCGGCTGGTGGCGTGGTGCAAGGCCGAAAGCTTGTACGTCATTCTCGACATGCACGGCGCGCCCGGAGGGCAGACCGGCGACAACATCGACGACAGTTGGGGGTATCCTTTCCTTTACGAGTCACCGGAAAGCCAGGCGTTGACGATCTCCTTGTGGGCATCCATGGCCGAACGGTACGGCGACGAGCCAACCGTCATCGGCTACGATCTGCTCAACGAGCCGATTGCTGGGTACTTCGACCGCGACTTCTTCAACCCCAAGCTGGAACCGCTGTACAAACGCATCGTCGCCGCCATCCGCGCGCACGACCCCAATCACATCATCTTCCTCGGCGGCGCGCGGTGGAACACCGACTTCAGCGTGTTCGGCCCGCCGTTCGATGACAAGCTGGCCTACACCTTCCATCGCTACTGGGATCCTGTCACCCCGGAATTGATCGCCCCCTATCTCGAATTCAGCGAGCGGTACAACGTTCCCTTGTGGATGGGCGAGTCGGGCGAGAACACTTACGAATGGATCGCGGCGTTTCGCGAACTGCTCGAAGCGCACGCCATCGGCTGGTGCTTCTGGACGTACAAGCGCCTGGACACGGATCGCAGCGTCGTCTCCATCGAAAAGACGCCGGAGTGGGATGCCATCTTGGCGTTCGCCGAACAACCGCGCTCGACGTTCAAGGAGATCCGCGAGCAGCGCCCATCGCGTGAGGTAGCAGAGCAGGCGCTGCACGACTACCTCGATCACATCCGGTTTGAAGCCTGCCGGGTCAATCCGGGCTATCTGGCGGCGCTGGGATTGTAAGTTGAACTAGTCCTCGATTTCGGCGACGGCCTCAGCCGGGGTCTTGTTCCCGTAGATAACGCCCATCAAGCCGGGGAGATAACGATCCATCGTCTGCACGGCAGGATAAATGGCGTTGCGGATCAACTGCGGCTCCAGGGTCACGTTCTCGAAGTCGAGGCTGCTCTTGTAGCGCACCTCGCCGTCGCTGAAGTCCAGTTCGAAGTTACCGATGCGCAGGCCGTAGTTGGCGCGGGCGATGAATTCGGCCATCGCCAGGCGCTTTTCTTCCGGCGCTTTGACGGGACACATCACGTAGAAGAGAAACTGCTCCAAATCCACGCGGATTTGGGCATAGCAGGCCACCTGGCCGTTCTCTCCGGAGAATCCCATGCGGTAGATGCGCCGATCCTCCATCGGTTGGGGATGCCAGCCATCTTCGGTGAGAAAGTCTCCGAGGGTCTGAAAAGCGCGCCATCCATTTTCATTTTCGGGTTCGTCGGTCATCTTCTCCTCATCACCTTTCCTGGGGTAAATAATCTTCGCGCAGCGGCGCGAACACCTCGACCACGACCGCATCCTCGAGGATTTCGGCGCGGTGCTCGACGTTGCCGGGCACGCACCAACTGTCGCCCGGTTCTACGTCATAGACCGCATCGCCGATGAAAAACCGCATCCGGCCGGAGATCAAATAGCCCGTCTGCTCTTGAGGATGCGCGTGCAGCGGCAGTTGGCTGCCCTGTGCCAGGTGAAATTCGGCGGTCAGCGTCTTGTCCCCGTAAACCAGGGTTTTTCGCATGATGCCTGGAAGAGCCTGGATATAGCCTTCGTGATTGCACTTGTAAAACATCGGTAGTTCTTCCCCCCGCGTAAAATCTATCCGTAGATTCCCTCCCGATACGCTTACGCGGGATCACAATCCCGCGCTGACGTGGCAACGGCGGATTATGATCCGCCGGAACCGTGCCGGAGGGCAAGACACGCAGACCAATTTATGGCTTGAGAACGCCATCCAGAAAATCCAGCACCTTCGCCACGTTCTCCGGCGCGTTGAAGGCGGGATCGTCATGCCCGTGCCGCGCGTCCGGGAAGAGGTCGAGCGTGACGTGGTCATCGCCCAGGATGGCGCGCGCTGTGGCGGCGAAGGTGGCCGACTGCTGGTAGGGGACGGTGGCATCACACAGCCCGTGCTGGATGAGCATGGACGGCGCGCCGGGCCGGATGTACGTCTCAGGATTGGCGGCGCGCACCAGGTCGGGGACATCGGTGATCTTGTAGCCCAGGAGCAGGGATTCGGGCGAGTCTGCCGCGCTGTGATCCTCTACATCGTCCGGGATCAGCCCCGACTCGACCAACTGCGCGTCCATCAGCAGGAAATTCGTCGGCGGGAACCAGGCCACCACCGCCTGCGCCGCGCTCGACTGCTCTGGATTGCCCAGGCTCAGGTCGTCCAGTTCCGCCACGCCCGCGGTGACGCCGGCCATCAACGCCAAATACCCGCCCGCCGACCCACCCCACACGGCGATTTTGCCGGGATCGAACATATAGGCGTCGGCGTTGGCGCGGATCCAGCGGATGGCGGCCTTCACGTCGTGGACGAGCGCCGGGAACTTCGCCTCGCCGCTCATCCGGTAGTTGACGCCAACGACGGCATAGCCCCGCTCCAACGCGGCGAGCACCGGCGTGATCTGCACATCGCGCTTGTCGCCGCCCATAAACGCCCCGCCGTGAATCGACACGATAACGAGAAACGGGCCGTCGCCTTCCGCCGGCCAGTACACGTCCAGCTTTTGCGCGGGGGAGAGGTGGGCGTAGGGCAGATCGAAGCGCTTGCGGTGGATGTGGGCGGTGTCGGCTTCGGGGATGATGAAGGGGGCGGGGGTATCAGATTCAGGCATTTTTTCCTCTTTACTCCAGCAAAAAATGCGCCCTACGCCCCTGCCTCGGAAGGCAGCATTGGGCGAACCACATCCCACACAGCATCGGGATGTTTGGCGACAACCTGTAACAAGACTTGCGCCGGTCCATCAGGTGTGCGCCGGCCCTGTTCCCAATTGCGCAAAGTCTTGACGCTGATGCCCAGCAATGCCGCGAATTGTCTTTGCGACAAGTCGTAACGCTCGCGGAGCTTCTTGACGTCAAGTTTCTCTATGACGGTCCGACGCGCAGGCGCAACTTCACCGCGCAAAATCGCGCCGCCTTCACGCACACTGGCTACTAATTCGGCGAATAGTTCTTCTCTCATTTGTACGCTTCCTCAACAAGTGTTCTCAGCATTTTCAACTGTTCAGGCGACAAATCCTCTTGCTCATTTTTGGCATACGCCAATAACATCAGCAATTGATCCGCCTTCACTGCCCAATAGTAAATCACACGTGCGCCGCCGCGCTTACCGCGTCCCCGTGCCGACCAACGAACTTTGCGAATCCCGCCGCTCCCAACAATGATAGCGCCTACATCCGGTCGCGCTACCAACGCAATTTGCAGCTCTCGATAAGCCTCGTCGGTCAACAAGAGCTGGATTTGTCGTGTAAAAACCGAAGTTTCGATGATTTCCATAATGCGTTTGGATGATGTGCTCTATGACGACAAGTATACGCCAATGGCGTATACTTGTCAATAGTGAAGTTCATATAAACGCCCCGCCGTGAATCGAGACGATGACGGGGAACGGGCCATCGCCTTCCGCGGGCCAGTAGATGTCCAGCTTTTGCGCGGGGGAGACGTGCGCGTAGGCCAGATCGAAGCGCTTGCGATGGATGTGGGCGGTGTTGGCTTCGGGGATGATGAAGGGGGCGGGGTTATCAGATTCGGGCATTTTTTCCTCCTTGTGTGTGGGCGCGATCTCGCCGCGCAAAATCGCGCCGGCTTCACGGACACTGGCGATCAGTTCGGCAAATAGGTCTTCTCTCATTTTGAGCACCGACTCTATGCACTGTTCACTTCAATCTTATGCGCGTCATTCAAAAGCGCGACAAATCGCGAATCAGAACGCACAGGTTTAAATAACGGCCATTGCTCAAGGTTGGCATACTGTATCTCTCCTGACGTTATAGCTTGCGGCAACAGTCTGAAAAAAGCCTCGTCTTTTCCTTGCAAAACATGACAGGCGATTTGATATTTCAGCCCCCAGGTTTCTACTTTATGTTTCTGAAGTAATCTTCGCATAGCTTGATGCTCGTTTATATCCCGCAGTGCAATAGCCTGATTGACTATGACACCACGCATTACAGCCTCATTCACGGATTTGAGTTTTGTGGCATATTCAGCCAATCCACGCGCTACTTCGTATCGTTCATCGATAAGTGCCTGGTAGATACCTTTTTGTAATAACGCATAATCTGCCAGAATCGCGCTTTGTCTGTCCCATTTGCGCCAGCCTTGTTGCAGCAAGATAAATCCGCACAGGTAGATCAAATCTATAGCACGAATCAGGTAGTCCTCTGTAACGTTAAGCCGTTGTCCAAGACATACCCCTTCACTTTTTATGTAATCGCCGGGAGCTTTTTCTAAATAGGTCCGATTGACCACGCCTTGATTATGAGTAAGTAAGTTCCGGCGTTGCGCAATTTCGCTCAGTTCATTCCGATATGGTTGTAAAGGGCGGAGGTCTATGGCTAACTTCTCAAAATGCTTGAGCAATTCCTCTAATCCTGGACGTTGTACAGCTTCGGCTTCTTGCGTTGCTAAATACGCGATAGCTTCTTCCACCGAAGATAACTTCTGTAACTCTGCCAGTTTTATAGGACGTTCAGATAGTGCGCCAGGATAGAGAAGGTAATGAGTACGAACTAGAGCGGTGAGTAAAGTCTCGAAATAGCTCCACAAATTAAATAAAGCGCCCCGACGCAACAGTTCTCCCTGAATGGGAAGAATATTTGACAATGAATCCAAGAAAGCGAATAAATCGGAAGCTTTTTGCGGATCAGTTTTAGCTAATTCCCCCATTTGGACATTGAGGTCTTGAAGGGCTTGTTGTTGCAGTGGTGTTGGATTAGCGGGATCCCACGGTTGGGAACTGTCAATACCAAGTTGCGCTTCCCATTCGTCGAATTCACTTTTTAGGATTTCAACCGGTGTACTGAGGTAAGATGCAGTCTGTTTCCAGAAACTCTCCTGGATTGCATCGTCTTGTTGCTCTGCCAGATGTCCTACTTCCTGGCAAAATGCGCGCAGGCTCAGGATATTGGCATGAAACAGGTTCAAAATCGGTAGGAATTGGCTCATGGATCATCCTTAACTATCTACAACAAGGAACGTTCACTAACACTCTCTGAATTTCATCGTACTATATCAAACACCCAACAACGCCGCCTCGACCTGCGCCCGCGCCGCCCGCGCACGCTGCGAGGCCTGCTCGCGCAGCCGGGCGACTTCGGCGCGGCCGGCTTCGACTTGGCGCACGATAGCGCGTTGGATGTCGAGTGGGGGTAAGGGTACAGGATACGTAGCAATCATCTCCGCATTAAGATTGGGTTGATTGTTTCCACTCGCCAGAGCGCGCAGATCATCATATTCGCTCATCAGGTAGTACCACAGAAAATCCACCTCGACTCGCTCATCAAAACGAGTCAGAACCGCACAGGCTTGATTGGTAGCAGCATCAATCCCAAGTTTAGCTGTTCTGCCACGTGTTGCACCTTGACCATACATTGCTACAAGCAAACTCCCTTCGGGGTAGATTTTCGCGCTGCTATTCTCAAGCCCTAGCGGTGTCAAGGTTTCATCCGTTTCATAAATGATAGCATCGCGCACCTCGGTGGTTTTCACCCAGGGAATGTCCCCACCGAAGTATGCAGGGGTTTTTCGCGAGGGCGTGCCGCCGCTGCTAATCTGGCATAAATCAGATACTTGAACTATTGGATATTTTGCTGTGAAAGTTTGATAAACCGATTTCCAGCACACCTCAGCGCCCCACCGATCCAGGTCTCTGAAGTTTAGCGTGAATACCATTGACCGTTTGTGTTGTGTTGCCGGTTTTCTGCCAAGCGACGTTTTGATGTTGGCTAGAACCGTTATCTCCAATTGTTCGAGGCGCTCATTCGCCGCCGCGATCTCCGCCAGCGCCTGCTGCCAGCGGGCGACGATAGCGCGTTGCGTTTCCAGCGGCGGGAGTGGAATTTCTAGCGACAAGAATTCCTCTTCTTTGAAACGATTACGGCTAACAGCCGCCGAGCCTATTGAAAGCGCATTGACCAATTCAACCGTCGTATCCAGCGTAAAAAACAGATAGAGATATTCCGCCAAAACAAGCGTTTCATCAACGATAAATTGCGGGAATTCGTTAGAAACGAAACAGCCCGCGTGTTCAGGCGGCACAACGGCAAAAGATTCTTTCCAGGCAAACAGGCGGTTATAGATGAAAGCGCCAGAGATAACTGGCGTCAGATAGGTAGCACTGGTATTGTCGCCTATTACTGTCTCGCGGTGAAATGTACCCTCGCCATACCATCTAACGCCAAGCATCTTATACTCTTGTTCCGATTCGACTTTCACTCGGTCCGAAACCTGGCGCACCAAGTGCGCAATCGGTATAACACACCATCCCGCCGGCAAGGACGCAGCGATATTCAATTGCTTGGGTGCAATCCAACGCCCCAAATCCTTGAAGCGTACCGCAAAGGCCCCGGCAGAATCCGCTATTCCCCGGAGCCGTTCAGAAAAAAACGCTCAGGGTCCTCCCTGAACTCCCGATACTGCCGCGCAATCTTCGGCAAATCGTTCGGCCCGTCCGCGCCGGTGCTGGTGATGCCCACGCGCTCCGGTTCGGCAAAAAAGACGGGGTAATCGAAAAGTTCGCGCACGCGCGCCCACAGCGCGGCCTCCTGCGCCGCGTCAATCTCCTTGAGGCGAGCATTCAGTTCCTTTTGCAGTTCCTTGCGCCGCTCGCGGTCGGCGGTGGTAAGAGTCTGGGTGATCTGGCGTTTGAGTTGCTGCACACGCTGGCGCGTCTCACGGTCAAGATGCTCCGGCATTTGCCAACGACTGCCGTCAGGGGTTACGCCCAGACTTTCCAGGCTCGCCAACACTGGCAGCAAATCGGCACGACCGTAGGTGGCGATGCGGGGATCGTACTCTTCGTGAGCCGCAGCGCGCTGCGCATCGAAGCCGGGATCGAGTTCCTGGTGCGCCTGCGTCCACGCGGCCTGCCAATCGCTTTCGTCCTGTTCCGTAAAGCGTTGCAAAAACAACAGCGAGGCTTTGACGCTCGCCTTCGCGCTGACGAACGTTTCTGGCGGCAGGCTGACCACTGCCAGCAGGCGCGCTTTGCCCTCTGTCCAGCGGCGCAGCCAATCCAACGAGGGATTATTGAGGATACCTTCTGGCAGCACAATCCCCATCCGCCCGCCGGGTTTGAGCAAATCCAGGCAGCGTTCGATGAACAACATTTCGGTGGGGCGATTGGCCTTGTCCTTGCCAATTTCGTACAGGTCAAGAATCGGCGTCCGATCCTCAGCGGCGCGGGACATTCGCGTGTGGCTGGCGCGATAGGGATCGCCAAAACGCGCTGCGTACTCGGCGATTTTCTCGCCGTCGGCGGTGACGCGGGTTTCTTCAGTCGAACCCACCCGCTGGTCGTTGCCCACGTTCGCGCCAAACGGCGGATTGGTCAACACCAAATCGAAGCGTCCAGGGAAGATGCCGTTCACATCCACAAAGCCGTCGTGATAGTGAATGCCGCCGTGCCCGTCGCCGTGCATAATCATGTTCATCTTCGAGGTGCGCGCGGCGCGCGGCTCGGCGTCCGTGCCGAAGATGCAATCGTGCGCCAGGCGATAGAGGCGCGTCCCGGCGGTCTGCACTTCCAATTGCCGGTTCAGTTCCGCAAAGGCCGCGTTGATCGCGGCGATTTCTTGCTCTTCCGGCAGCCCTTGCGCCTCAAGCGCGGCGCGGCGCTGCTCTTTTTGCTGTTGGAGGTCGCGCTCGATCTTGTCGCGCACATACTCGAAGAAGCGGATGAGGAAGCCGCCGGAGCCGGCGGCGGGATCGCACATCACGTCGCCTTCCTGCGGGTCGAGCAACTCCACCGCAAAATCCACAATCGGGCGCGGCGTGAAGAACTGCCCCAACTCGCCCCGGAACGTCTGTCCCAGGAACTTCTCAAAGGCGATGCCCTTGATGTCATCCGAGGTCGTCGAGAGGTTGAAGCGTTCCAGCAGCTTCACAATGCGGCGGAAGGTGGATTCGGACACTTCAAGACGGTCATTAGCAGCGAACAGGTCGTCGGTGCGGTAATAGCGACGTGTAGCGTTGAAGAAGCCTTCCAGGATTGGCGGATCGTCTTTCAAGCGCGTAGCGGCGCGCTGATCGATAAACTCAGTCGTGAACTTGCCCCAATCGCCGGTGCGCTCAAAGTACATCTTGATGAACAAAATTTTGGAGATTTCGTCGAAGGCGCGGCCCGGCTCCATCTTGTGAACGTCGCGCAGGATATTGTGGCAGTCAAAGAGCAACCGGCGGAATTCCTCACGGTTGAAAGCGCGCGTGGCTTCTTTGATTGCGGCAATCTTCTTTGCGTCGCCCCAGTCTTCGGCGTGGGGGATATCTTCGATATCTACCCACTCACCGGGTAATCCCGGCACCAGCTTGAAAAAGCGCGTCTGTTTGGTATTGTGCGTGACAAATAATTCGCACCCCACCGCGCGGGCGTAGGATTCGCCCTGCCAGTAGTCACTTTCGATGATCGTCACGTTGTCGCTCTTGCACTCTACCACAATCACCGGCGTCTTTTTAGCCTGCTTATCCGCCGCGCTCTGCCAAATCACAATATCAGCACGGGGCGAGCGGCGGCCATGCTGTGTCTTGCACTCCTGCGCCATCTGCGCGAAACTGTAGCCGTAGTATTGGTGCAAAAGCTGAACATACTGCTGCCGCACCATCTCTTCCGGCGTGGCGACGCGATAGTCGCCGCGCAGTTCGCAAAAGACTTGGGTTTTGTCAGCATTTAATTTGAGCGGGTAAATCTGAGTTGTCATGAGTCTCCTTAACGAAAACAAACCAATGTTGTTTGGTCCTTGAGATTCGGATTATCCAATGAACCGCTTTGTTTTACATCTCGATATTGCTGTGACGCCAATAGCGCTTTGAACAAGCGCGCAACAGTTGAATTAGTTCAAAAGGCTACACACTGTGTAGCCTTTTGCAAAATCAGAAATCGAAACCTATACGCAGTCTCCGTCCGGCGTCGAAGCCCAACTAATCGCCATTGTCTAACGCACACTTCAGGCAAAGGATACGCTATCTTGCATTATCGTCAAGCACACCTTGTGGTTCACACAGAGGCCATAGAGAACGCTGAGCGTTGATGAGCGGCAGCGCTTTACACAATCCTGGCGCACCATTATAATGACTATAACCGGTGACTTCACCGAAAAAACCGCCAGGTCGTCGAGTACGCCAAGAGTTTTACAAACAGATGAACAAAATTTACGCAGCTTTGGCTGAAGGCTGAAAGCTGATGGCTGAGAGCTTATTTTCCACAAGGAGGGTGCTATGCCAAAAGTCATCGGGATTCTCACCTCTGGGGGCGATTGCCCCGGGTTGAACGCGGCGATCCGTGGCGTGGGGAAGGCGGCGCTGGCGTTGGGGATGCAGATCATCGGCTACCGGGACGGCTTTCGCGGCCTGGTGGAAAATCGCTTCATCCGCCTGGATTCGCGCGAGCTTTCGGGGATCCTCACGTTGGGCGGCACGATCCTGGGCACCAGCCGCGACAAGCCCTATCGCATGCCCGTGGGCGCGGACACGATGGACATGACACCCCTGGCCGTCGCCAACTATCGCCAGCAACACCTGGATTGTCTGGTCTGCCTGGGCGGCGGGGGCACGCAGAAGAACGCGCTGCACCTGATGAAGCACGGCCTCAACGTCATCACCCTCCCCAAGACGATCGACAACGACGTCTACGGCACGGACATCACCTTTGGCTTCGATACGGCGCTGGATATCGCCACGGAAGCCATCGACCGCCTGCACTCCACGGCGGAAAGCCACCACCGCATCATCATCGTGGAGGTGATGGGGCACAATTCGGGCTGGCTCACGCTCGGCTCCGGCGTGGCCGGCGGCGCGGATGTGATTTTAATCCCCGAAATCCCCTACGACATCAACAAGGTGGCGGAGTCCGTGTTGCATCGCAGCCACATCGGCAAACGGTTCAGCATCGTGGCGATGGCGGAAGGGGCGCTTTCGCGGGATGATGCGACCGTGGTGGCGGACAAGGCCAAGAAAGAGATAGAGAAAGAGATAGAGATAGAGAAAGGGAAGCAGAAAGGCAAGAAGGCGAAGCCTACCGCTCCCCCGCCGCCGGTCGAGAGCGCGATCGGGGTGAGCCTGCGTCTGGCTCAACGGCTGGAAGAGCTAACGCGCCTGGAATCGCGCGTGACGTCGTTGGGGCACTTGCAGCGCGGCGGATCACCGAGCGCGTCGGATCGCCTGTTGGCGACGCGGCTGGGCACGCTGTGCGCCGAACTCATCGCGCAAGGTCGCTACGGCGTGATGGTCGCAGTGCAGGGTGCGGAGTGCGTCCCCGTGCCCCTGGAAGAGGTCGCGGGCAAGAAGAAACTGGTGCCGCTGGACCACTCCTGGATTCAAAGCGCGCGTCTCGTCGGGACGAGTTTTGGGGATTGAATCAACGCATCAACCACGCGCAACACAACTCCGCCCACGTGGCAACGTGCGCATCTTCCGGGGCCAAGCCCAATCCGTGCCGCCCGTAGGGATAGACGTGCAGCTCGAACGGGACATTGTGCTTGTGCAGCGCCGACGCAAAGAGCAGGCTGTTTTCCACGGGGACGCCGCCATCTTCGGCGGTGTGCCAGAGAAACGCGGGCGGCGTCTCCGGCGTGACCTGGTGCTCAAGCGATAGCTGCCGCAGCAGCTCCGGCGTCGCGTCCGGCCCCAGCAATGTCTCGAAGCAGCCGCGATGCGCGAATTCACCGGACGTGATGACCGGATAGCACAAAATCAGCGCATCGGGGCGCGCGCTGATCGCGTCGAGATCGTCCCCCGTGTTCAGGATGTCCATCCCATAGTGGACGCCCAGACTGGCGGTGAGATGCCCGCCCGCCGAGAACCCACACACGGCGATCCGCGCCGGGTCCACGCGCCACGCGTCCGCGTGCGCGCGGATAAGCCGCAACGCCCGCGACGCATCCAGCAACGGCGCGGGGTGGCGGTGCGGCGCTACGCGATAGTGGACGACAAAAGCGTGAAACCCGCAGGCATTGAAGCGCCGGGCAATCGGCTCCGCCTCGTGCGGCGCAAGGTGATTGTATCCGCCGCCGGGACACACGAGCACCGCGCCGCGCACGTCCGGCGTGTCCAACGAGTACAGGTCCAGCCACGGTCGGAAATCGTCCTCCGGCGACGCATACGGCGGTTCGCCGGGCCACAACCACACACTGTCCGCAGAACGGGTTTCGATCATAGAGCCTCCTGGGGTGACAAGCGGTTAGCCTTCAGCGATCAGCAATCAGCAAAAGCTGAAAGCTGATTGCTGAAGGCTGATAGCTATAACACCGTCACCTTGTCGCCGACGCAGACACTTCCCGGCGTGAGCACGCGAGTGTAGACACGCGACCAGCCAGGGTGTTTGTCTTGCGCCATCCGGCTGATGTCCCCGCCCGCGAACGATGCGGTGATCTTGGGACACGGCTCGGTGTACTGCGTGACCTCGATCTCGACCGTATCGCCTAACCGCAAGCGCGCGCCGGGCACAATGGCGTCCCAATCCAGCCCCGCGAGCGTGAGATTCTCGCCCGTCGAACCGGGGAAGATCGGATGCCCCTCCGCTTGCAGCGCCAGGATGCGCTCCAGCGAATACAGGCACAGCGCCCGCATCGGCCCGCCATGGACTTTGGTGTGCTTCTGCGCATCGCCTACCAGCCCCAGCTCCGTCACCTCGCCGTCGCGCACGGGCAGCTTCGGCACCCCACCCTGTGAAACGTTGATTTGAAAAATCGATGCGTGTGTCATGATAGCCCTCAGCTTTCAGTTTTCAGCCATCAGCCGTCAGCTTTCAGCTATCAGCAAAAAGGCTGAAAGCTGATCGCTGACGGCTGATAGCTACTTGATGATTCCGTCGGCGATAAGACGTTGGACGGCCTCGTAGATCGCCTGCAACGAGGAGTAACGTGGCTGATAGTCGAGCCAGCGGCGCGGTTTGACGATGCTGTAGCAGTTGGGGTTGTGCTCCAGGTGACCCCACGTCGCGTCGGCGTCTTTCTCGGAAACGATCGCTTGCCATTCCGCAAATGGCAGGAACTTGAGATCGGCCTGCTGCCCAAACCACCCGGCGACGGCCTCCGCGTAGCCACGCAAGGTCAACGCGGCGGGCGAGACGGCGTGGAAACTCTCGCCGACGGCGGCGTTCCAGTTCGCCAGCGCCTTCATAAAGAGCTGCGCCACGTCGTCGGCGTGAACGTGGTGAAGCAATTCCTGGCCCTGATTCGGCAGCGTCACCTCCTCGCCGCGCGCCAACTTCGCGTACACCTCCGGATTGAAGTTGCCCTGCGGATTCAGCGGAATCCACCCCGGTCCGACAATGTGCCCCGGCAAGATACACGTCTCCGGGAAGCCGTTGCTGCGCGCCTCGGTGTGCAGGTAGGCTTCGATGTCCGCCTTCTTGATCCCGTAATCCCCGACCGGGCGGCGCGGCGCGTCCTCGGTCACGGGGACGGTGGTGGTGTAGCCGTGTACCCAGACCGTGCTGCAATGCAGGAAGTGCTGCACCTGCCCGCGCAGCGCCTCGACGAGATGCTGCGCGCTTTCCAACGTGAAGCAGATCATGTCGATGACGGCGTCCGGCTCCAGCGCGCGAATCTTCTGCCCGAACGTCCCCGCCGCTTCCTCCGCCGCGCGATTGAGCGTCACCTGCTGCACCGCCTGCCACGCCCCGTGCGGGCTGTACGGCTCGCGTCCCCCACGGCTGACAACGGCAACCGTATGCCCCGCCTCCACCAGACGCGGCACCAGATACGTCCCCACGTGGCCCGTGCCACCGATAACGACTACACGCATGTCACACCTCCTAAAGATTCATGATGCAGGATGCAAGAGGCAGGATTTCTGATCTTGCCCCCTGCATCTTGCATCTTTACCCGATCCCAACCAAAATCAGTCCTACAAACATAATCAGTACGCCAACAAACTTAGGCCGGTAGCGTGGCTCCTTCAACGCATAGACGCCGACGAGCGCGCCCAACGGGATGCTGATCTGGCGGAAGGCGACGACGTAACTGACATTCGCGGCGAAGCCCATCGCTACCAGGACGAGCGTGTAGCCCAGGTTGATAAAGAAGCCCGCCAGGCACGCGCGGGCCAGGTGAAACCGTGCCACATCCCACACCTCCGCGCGGCGCGCGCTGCGCCACGCGATCCACAGCACCAGCCATACCGCCGAACTCAGCCCCTCGAAGAACGCGTACAGCAGCGTCGCCGCTACCGGGCTGACGGGCAGGCCGGGCGCGGACCGCAACAACCGCAGCGCGTGATCGTCCACCAGCGAGTACCCCGCCGTCCCCACCGCCGCGAGCACCGCAAAGGCCGTAGCGACCTGCCGGTAATCGCTCCACTGCACAGCAAAGCGGCGCAGCGGCAGCACGAACCCACCCGCGATGATCAGCCCGATCCCGGTCAAAGCCACGAGGCTCAACTGCGCGCGGCGTCCCAGCAGCACGCTGACGCAGGCCACGAGCGCCACCGGCGCCGAGCGCGCCAGCGGGTAGACGACCGACATATCGCCCGTGCGGTACGCGCTCGCCAACGCCACGTAATAGAACGCCTGAAAGAACCCGGCAACAACGAGCCAGCGCCACACCGCCGCCGGAAACACGGCCAACGCGTCCCCAAAAAAGAACAGCGCCGGCGACAAGCACAGGCAACCGAACAGCGTCGCCATCAGCAAAAACGCCGCCGTGGGATGGTCGCGCTTGCCCAGCACGTTCCATCCCACGTGGGTGAACGCGGAAATCAGAACCAGGACGAGAGCGGTGATTGTCATGTAGAGCTTTCAGCCGTCAGCTTTCAGCAATGAACTGACTGCTGATTGCTGATTGCTGAACGCTGACCGCTATCGTCTTAATCTCGAACGGGCGGAAGTCGAGCGTCACGGTGTCGTCGTCCACGGGCAAAGCGTGCAGCGGGCGTTCCAACAGGGTGACCTCCTTCACCGCCGCAACCGGGAAGCCGAACCACACCGTCGCTTTCGCGGCGCGATGCTCGGATTCGTACAAACGCACGATGATGTCTGCGCTGTCCTCTGCCTGCTTCACTGCCTCGACGACGATGTTCGGCGCGTCGATCTGCACGAAGGCGGACTGCGTCGCGTTACCGCGGTTCGCTGCACTCTCACCGGCATGTGACTCCAGTGGGACGACGCGCAGCGGTACATTGAGCGCGTACCCGGCCTTGATCACGCCACCGGCGACGGCATCGCCCGCGTGCGGGTAAAGCACGTAGGTGAAGAGGTGATCGCACTGGTCGGTGAAGGCGTGGTGCGGCTCACCGGGCGCGACGTCGGTGGGATGGAGCCGTGTCGAACCGGGATACGGCACGCTGCGCAGCAGGTTCAGGTCGATGACGCAGCAGCCGCTGTCATTCCGCTTGATCTTGTGCCCGTACTTGGAATCGTTGAGCAGCGCGACGCCGTAATCGCCCTGCGAAAGGTCCACCCACTTGTGCGCGGCGACCTCGTCCTTCGCCAGGTCCCACGTGGTGTTGCGGTGGGTCGGGCGGCGGAGGTGGCCGTATTGCACCTCGTAGGTCGCTTCGTCGGCGTGGACGGCGATGGGGAAGCTGGTGCGCAGCATCGTTTTCGGCTCACGCCAGCGCAAGTGGCAGACGAAGTCCAGCCGGGGACTGCCCGCCGTCAGCACGATCTCCTGCACCAACTCGGAATGGCCGATGCGGTAAACCTGCAAGAGGACGGCGGTCGGGCCGTCCACGTGGGCATCGGCGGAGACGAGTTGCATCGCGCGCGGCGTCTGGTCGGCGTAGTCCATCGGGAAGTCCCAGGCGTCGCCGAAGTCCGCGTAGACCGCCAGCCGGTTCGCCGCCTGCCCGGCGGGGATGACTTCACGGTTGGCGCGCTTGTCGAACAGCGAGGTAATGCTGCCATCCGCGGCGAAGGCCACGTGCAGGAAATCGTTCTCGAGCATCGTTGGCGTGGCGGTAAGATTCCTCGCTGCGCTCTCGCCTACCGGCGCAATAACGGCAGCGTCAACGACGGTGTAGCCCAGCGGCGGGACGGCGACGCGCAGCCATTGTCCTTCCAGCGGCACCCACTCTTCGCGCTCCCACGAAAGCGCGTTGAACACGGCGACCGGCTGGGCCATGCCCGCCGTGTCCACCTGCGCCGCCACCAAACGGTGATTGTCTGCGATGCGCGCGGTCACATCACGGTACATCGCCTGATAGCGCGCCACACTCTCATCGTAGACACGTTTGATGGACGAGCCGGGCAGAATATCATGGAACTGGTAGAGCAGGACTTCGCGCCACGTCTCCGTGAGGAAGTCAGCGGGATACGGCGCGCCAGTCGCAAGGTTCGCCAGCACCGCCGTCCATTCCAGCTCGCGCAGGGCCAGTTCCATCTTGCGGTTGTACCATTTGTTGCGCGCCTCGGTGGTCAGCGTGCCCTCGTGGCGTTCGAGGTACAGTTCGCCCACCCAGGTGGCGAAGCGGTCGGCATCGACCTGCCACTTGTCGAGGAAATCCGCCGCCGACTCCTGTGTGACTGGGCTAAGGTCCGCGAGGTTCTTCAGGCGTGTTAGGCGTTCCAGGTGTTCCTCACCGGGGCCACCGCCGCCATCGCCGATGCCAAAGACCATCAGCGCACGCGACGAGACGCCGGAGTCGCGGTAGTTCTGCTCGATCTTGCGCACCGAGCGCGGCGCGGCGGGACTGTTGTAGGTCTCCTCCGGCAGCATGTGGGTCAGGACTTTTGTCCCATCGAGGCCCTGCCAGTGGAAGGATTGGTGCGGGAAAGCGTTGATGAGGCTCCACGAAAGTTTCTGCGTCGAGAAGTAGTCGACGTCCGCCAGCTTTAGCAGTTGGGGCAGCGCGGCGCTGTAGCCGAACACGTCCGGCAGCCACAGATAGCGCACGTCCACGCCAAACTCCTGCTGGAAGAAGCGCTTGCCCTGAAGCAGTTGGCGCACCAGCGCCTCGCCGCCGGAGACGTTGGTATCGGCCTCCACCCACATCGCGCCCTGCGGTTCCAGCCGGCCCTCACGGACCTTGTCCTTGATTTTGGCGTAGAGGGCGGGATAGCGCTGCTTCATCCACAGGAAGTACTGTGCTTGGCTCGCGCCGAAGACGTAATCGGGGTAGCGCTCCGCCAGTTCGATGGCGGTGGAGAAGGTGCGCGCGCCCTTGCGGACCGTCTCGCGGATAGGCCACAGCCAGCCCAAATCCATGTGGGCGTGCCCCACCGCGCTGACGCGCAGCGACGGATCGCCGCCGCGCTTCGCCAGGAGCGGCGCGAGGATGGCGCGCGCCTCCTGAGCAACGGTTGGAATCCCCCGGTACAGCAAGGGAACGACGTCGTTGAGGCCGGTGAGGATTTGCTGGTAGCGCGGTGAGTTCTCCGGCAAGGCTTTGAGGAAATCCAGCAATACCTCGAAATCGTAGTAGAGACCGCGCACGTCGTCGTCGCACGTCGCAATCGCGGCCTCGCGGACCGTGCCATTGTTGTGCAACTCGCCGAAGAGGTCGTTGCAGCCGGCGTCGGCCCACACGTCGATGCGCTCGCCGCCTTGCGCACGCTCCGCAATTTGCAACACGCGCTTGCCCGGCTCGCCGAGGCTGAAGTCGTAGCCCGACGACATACTGGTGAGGCCGCGCGCCGGGACGCCGTGCGCGTCGAAGACGCACATCTCGCCGTTTACGTCGAGCAGCAAGACGACGTGCTGCCCGACGGCTGATGCGGGTACCTCCCCGGTGAAGCGGAACCACGCGCAGTCGAAGAGATCGCCCCACTTGTCGCCGATGGCGAGGGTAAGCGGTTTACCGGCGGTGCGCTCAGTGAATGGCAGCGGTTCTTTCGACCACCACGCGTGGATATCCAACGGCGCGACGACTGTGTAAATCGCGCGCCCGATCTCACGCAAAGCAAAGTCAAGTTGATGTTTGGTATACGGTTTGTAGGTTGGCATAGATTGGTCTCCGTAAATTATGCTTCGAATATCAGACTACAGCACGTCACCGCGCCTTCGGCCTTGGCCAACTCCGAAACATCGACTGCGTGAACGGAAATGCCGCCTTGCTCCAGACGTTCGCGCGTGCGCGGGTAGGCTGTGGGATAAACAACATCCGCGCCGATCAACAGCGCGTTGGCCCCGTAGGTCTCCGCCGGATCGACGGCAATGACGTCCATGCCGGCGAAGAGCGCGCCATCGACCCAGGCCGGGTTAATGAGTACCGCATCCTCTGCCACCTGCGTCACCGCCGATTTGAGGTGCAGGCAGCCGGTCACCGGCACGCCTTCCACCAAGTACCCGAATGGCGCGAGGATTGCGCGCATCTGTTCCACCGCCGCGCGGTTGCTGCGCCCCGACAATCCAACCCACACGCGTTTGCCGATGCGCAACACATCGCCCCCATCGAGGATGCCGGGCGCGGTAATGGCAACCAGCTTCCGGTAGTTTTCGAGCAGTTCCGCCACCGCCGGGACTTCGGAACGGCGAGAGGGCGCGCCGGGGTGTGTGAGAATTGCCAGTTCAGCAAAGACGACGGCGACGTCTTCGATAAAGACTGAGTCCGGCAAATCAGGTGTAGCAGATAAGCGATACACCTCACACCCAAGCACAGTCAAGGTTCCTTCGTACTGCCGGTGCTGCGCCCGCGCGCGTTCCACGTCGATGGGCTGGCGCGCCAGATGCGTTAATTCACAGCGTCCAATACTGGGGCTGACCTCACGGGTGATGGCGATACGCATAGGTCCTCGCGCTATCTCGGTCACGTTAGTTCTGCGATATAGATTTCGAAGGGCGCAACCGCCAATGCCGACAAGTCGCCCGCATCCACTCGATCCTCTGTGGAGAAGAGCAGGCGCGCGGGCGAGCCGTCCAGATCGAAGGCCAGCGTGTGCGCCTTGTCCGAATAGTTGAGGGCCACCAGGCACGTTTGGTCCTCGGTCTGGCGCAGGAAGCACAGGCAGTCCGCGTGATCCTTCAACAGGGGCGTGTAGTCGCCCGCAATCAAGGCGGGCGTCTGTTTGCGGATTGCCAGCATCCGCTTGTAGAAGGCGAGGAGCGAGCCAGGGTCGGCCTCCTGATCGGCGACGTTCACGCCCTCGGCGTAATTCGGGTTGACGGGCAGCCACGGCGTCACGTCCGCCGGGCAGAACCCGGCGTTGGGCGCGTCGGCCCACTGGACCGGCGTGCGGCACACGTCCCGCGTCTCACGGCAGACCAAAGCGGCGGCTTCCTGGTGGCTCATCCCGCCCAGGTTGACCGCCATGTCGTATTGGCGCAGCGCAAGCGTGTCGCGCAACAGCGTCACGTCGTCGAAGGGCGTATTGGGCATGCCGATTTCCTCGCCGTTGTAGAGGAAGGGCGTGCCGCGCAGCGTCAGCACCAGCGCGAGCGAGAGCTGCGCCCGTTCGCGGTCGTGCGTCCCATCACCGTAGCGAGTCCACACGCGCCAGGAGTCGTGATTGCCCAACGTGTTGCAGGGCCACGCGCCCGGCGGCAGCGCCGCCAGCCGCTCGGCCTGGTTTTCGCGGATGTGCTCCGGCGTGAGGCGTTCGGTGCGCATCAGCGGGAAATTGAAGACCATGTGCAGTTCGTCGTCGCCATTCCCGTAGTAGGCGATGTTGTCATCCTCGCCGACGAGCATCCGGCCTTCGTATTCGTCCACCACGGCACGCAACTCTCTCATCAGCGGGTGCATTTCACCGGCGCGATTGACCTGATGTTTAAACATCTCCATCCACGTCTCTTCCACCGCTTTTGCCTCGGTCGGCGATTGGGCCACCATCCCCTGGCGATAGAGATCGAGCAAGGTCAAACCCGTCGTCTGGTCGGGCATGTCGGGGTCCTCGAAGATCGTGCCGATGGCGTCCAGGCGGTAGCCATCCACGCCCAGATCGAGCCAGAAGCGCACGGCGTCCCACATCGCGGCCTTCACTTCCGGGTTGCGCCAGTTCAGGTCGGGCTGCTCTTTGAGGAAGAAGTGGTAGTAATATTGCCCCGTGGTCTCATCGTACTCCCACGCCGAGCCGGTGAAGGTGGATTCCCAGTTGTTGGGCGGGCCGCCGTCGGGGGCCGGATCACGCCAGACGTACCAATCGCGCTTGGGATTGTCGCGGCTGCTGCGACTTTCGATGAACCAGGGATGCTCATCCGACGTGTGATTGAGGACCATATCGAGGATGACGCGCAAGCCGCGCCGGTGCGCTTCCGCGAGGAACGTCTTGAAGTCGTCCAGCGTGCCGTATTCCGGCGCGACGTCCGTGTAGTCGGCCACGTCGTAGCCGCAATCGGCCTGCGGCGAGGGGAAGTGCGGCGAAAGCCACAGCGCGTCGATGCCCAGGGCCTTGAGATAGTCCAGTTTTCCGGTCATACCGATAAAATCACCGATGCCGTCGCCGTTCCCATCCGCAAAACTGCGCGGGTAGATCTGGTAGAAGACGGCGGTTTGCCACCATTTTAGATTTTCCATATCACACTCCGAAGGTAGATTGTTTTACTTTTCTCTTTTGACAGGATTTACAGGATTGACAGGATAAAAAGACTCCCTATACGGTTCAGTCCTATCCTGAAAATCCTGTTAATCCTGTCAAAAAACAAGCTGACGTGTAGCCAACAATTATGTGGCGATAATCACGCCTTCGTTGGCGCGCAAGGCCAGGGTTTCCAGGGAGACGGCTTCCTCGCGGTCGAGGTGGGTGGAGAGGAGGATGCGGCCTGCCATTTCGCCTGGAATCGCCAGCGTGCGCGGTTCGGCAGCGAAGTTGAGCGCGACGAGGTACCGCTCGGCGAACACGGCGCGGTAGTAGACGTAAACGTCATCGTAGGCCACATCTACCGGGCGATAAGCGCCGCCCTGTAATGCGGGCCGTGTGTGACGCAGGCCCAACAAACGGCGGTAGAGCGACAAAATGGATTTCGGGTCGACGGTGAGCGCGGCGACGTTGCGTGTTGGATAATCATCGGCGAGGGGCAGCCACGTCTCGACGCCTTCCGGGCTGAAACCGGCGTTGGGACCGGCGTCCCACTGCATCGGCGTGCGGCACACGTCGCGGGTGCGCTCCGGCCCGAGGTTGATCCCCTGCGGGTCCTGGATTTTCTCCGGCGGAATGGGCACATCCGCCATGCCGATCTCCTCGCCGTAGTAGATCGTCGGCGTGCCGCGCAGGGTGAGCAGCAGCATCGCCGCCACTCTGGCCTGCGCCTCACCGCCAAAACGCGTCGCCAGGCGGGTGCGGTCGTGGTTGCCGAGGACGTAGTTGGGCCACGCGAAATCGGGGAGCGCCGCCTCCATCGCATCGACGACGGCACGCATCTGTTGCGCATCCCACGCCATGCCGTCCATCAGGCGGAAGTTGAACGGCATGTGCAATTCGTCGCCGTCTGCGCCGTAGTATTTCACCCAGCGATCCAACGGCCCCCACAGCTCGCCGATGCCGCAACGGTCATCGTACTCGTCCAGCACGCCGCGAATCTCGCGGATGACGGGGTGAACGTCATCCTGATCCATGTTGTAGACTTGCAACAGGCGGCTGAAGAGGTCGTTTTCCGGCAGATTCGGCGGCGCGTTGGGATTGGGCGGATTATCGCGCAGGGCTTCATCTTTGATGATCAGGCCGATCACGTCCATGCGGAAGCCATCCACGCCGCGCTCCATCCAGAAGCGCAGCGTGTCGAACATCGCCGCCTTGACCTCCGGGTTGCGCCAGTTGAGTTCGGGCTGCTCCTTGCAGAACTGGTGCAGGTAGTATTGACCGGTCAGTTCATCGTAGGTCCACGCGGGGCCGCCGAAGAAGCTGCCCCAGTTGTTGGGCGGACCGCCGCCGGGCGGCGGCTCACGCCAGATGTACCAATCGCGCTTGGGATTGTCGCGGCTGCTGCGGCTTTCGATGAACCAGCGGTGTTGGTCGGATGTGTGGTTTGGCACCCAGTCGATGATGATCTTGAGCCGGCGTTTGTGCGCCTCTGTCACCAGCCGGTCGAACGTCGCCAGGTCGCCGAACAGCGGATCGACGTCACAATAGTCGGCCACATCGTAGCCGAAGTCGGCCATCGGCGAGGGGTAGAACGGGCTGAGCCAGAGCGCGTCGATGCCCAAGGCGTGCAGGTAATCCAGCTTCTCGATAACGCCCTGCAAGTCGCCCACCCCGTCGCCGGTCGTATCCTTGAAACTGCGCGGGTAAATCTGGTAGACTACGCCGCGCTGCCACCAGTGCAGGTTATCCAGAGATTGCATCATAGTCGTATTCACCTTTCATTGTCAAAAGTCGAAAGTCGAATGGAAGCGCTCAATAGGGCGGTGTTGCCGGGCCGTAGTAGCCGCACATGCCCACGCGCGGGGAGTTGACCAGCGCCATCATAGACTCTTCGTGGGGATGCGCGCGGGCATGCTCAGCACACAAAGCGCCGGTTACGTTCAATTCGTACATACATTCCTGACAGAACCAGGTCGCGGGTTGGTCACACTCCATACATTTCTCTTCCTGCATCTCGTTGCGCGCCATCAGGAAGATTGGATGGCGGGTCAATGGTTTTCCCTGCCGAACGTCTACTGCTTTGACCAGCGTTTCTGAAGATGTGCCGAAGTCGTAGATATGGATCAGTTCCAAGCCCACCTGAAAGACTTGTGCGATCTTACGAGACATCGGGATTTCATCGCCACTCCATCCGCCCACAGAGAATTGGCTCAAATGGCCGCAACATTCCAGCCAAATTGCACGCAGGTAGCGGTCCAAGTCTTTTAGGGTCGCCGTGCCTTTCATTTCGAGATGCAGCCAGTAATCCCCGCCCCAGCCATCCTGCACTTGCAAATGATAGATCGGCTGGTCTGCTCCAGAAGCCTGATTCGCCGCACTGATCGCTTCCTGCCGCTGAGGACAGGTTCTCAGATGCCGGGCCAGGCCGCCTCTGGTCATCTCGCGGTCGCAAAAACCACATTTTCCTCGAGTCTGTTGTTTCCTTGCCATGTCATTTCACCTCCTTTTCAAACTGCGCATTGTATGCATCCACAATTTGCCCGACGATGCGGACACGCTCAAGGTCGCCGGTGGACGAGATTTCGTCGGAAATGCCGAGGACGAGTTTGGGCGCAAACAGTTCGATGATCCGGTGCGTACACGCCACCAACGTCTCCACGGAGTACGTCTCATCGAAGTAGACCGCGGGGATGCCGTCGAGCAAGAACATGTCGTCGCCGAGCGCGGCTTTCACCTCATCGAGCGTTACGTCGCCCTGCGGATAGGGTGTGATCGCTTCGATGCCGTCGAGACCGGTCTCGTGAACGTAGGGCAGCAAGGCCTTCACATCGCCGTCCCAATGGGAATAGACGAACTTGCCCGCCGCGTGCAGCTTTTCGGAGCGGCGCCGGCAGGCCGGTAGGTGATACTGTCGGAACAGCTTGGGCGAGAGCGTGCCCGCGTGGACGTTCTCGCCGTAGTTGATGATGTCCACCGGCGAGGCGTTAATCACGTCCATCAAGCGGTCGTGGCTTTCCTCCAGAGCGCGGAAGTACGCTTCCACCGTGTCGGGCCAGTCGTAAATCGCGTAGATGCCGTTCTGGCTGCCCATCTTCTCGATGTAGAGGCTCTGCACGTTCATCCGGGGCATGAACATCGTCGGCGCGCCGAGGTCACCCGCCGTGGCCTGCAACTCGTCGTACTGCGCCTGATCCCACGCCCAAGCCGTGTTCTCCTCGCGCCACGTCGCCACCTTCAATTCTTCTTCGGTCGAGACTTCCCATTTGACGTTGATGACGTGCCAGTTGCTCGTCGTTTTGCGGTGGACGGCGACCTGGTGGCCGGCCGGCGTGTGAATCGTGATTTCGGTGTCGGTCTCGTTCAGTTCGCGCTGTGTGATGTAGACCGCCGGGTGTTCCACACGTTGAAAGCAGGCGTTGTACTCGTACAGTCGCGCCGAGCAGTCCAACTCGCGGTATAAATCGAAATAGTCCAGCCCGGTGAACGGCGGCGGAAAAGGTTCGCCCGCGAACTGCTTGTCCGTCACCCAACACCCGATGCGCGGCTGCCAGATAATCCGCCCGCCGGATTGCCCAAAAACAACCTGTCTGTGGAGTTCTGCAAAATTACGACTCATCCTCATTTCTTCTTTCTCGTTACCAGTAAAACGCCCACTATAATCGCCGCGCCGCCCGCGAGTTGCGCCATGGTCGGCGTCACGCGGAAAAAGAGCAGCGACCAGCACACGGCGAGAATCGGCGTGAGCGTCAGGATGAGCGTGTGCATACTCATCGTCAGGCGGCGCAGAGCGACGTAGTAAAGCGCCCGGCTGAGCGCCACATCGACCGTTCCGACCAACACAAGCAAGGCCCAAGCCGTCGCCGTGGGCCACGCCAGTGCGCCGCGCGCCGCCGAGAAACAGAATAGCACGGCCGTGGTAAAGAGCAAACGCCCGAAGAAAAAATCGAGGAACTCCATCTCGTCGCCGTGCCGTTTGGTGATTGCCGCGTGCAGCGCGTACATCAGCGCGGAGCCGACCACCATGAGCGATCCCAAACGCAGGTAATCGCCCGGCTGGAACGAGATCATAAAGACGCCTGCTGTCGCCAGCAACGCGCCACCGATTTGCGCACGCGTGAGCCGGTCACGTAACCAGAGCACGCCGAAACCGAGACCGAAGAGAATCGAGGTCTGTGAGAGGAGCGATGCCGTCCCCGGATCGAGATAGGCGACCGCTTCGTAGTTGATATTGGTGCTGGCAGCAATCAGGAAGCCGATTGCCAAGAAAAACCAGAAATGCCGCTTCAACGCGCGCAGATGGAGGCGCTTCTTTGCCAACGCGAACACCCCCACCTCGATGGTGCTAACGCCGAGCACGTAGAAGACCGAAACACCCGGTGAAATGTAGGCGTGCAGCAGTTTCGCAAAGACGAAGTGCAGGCTATCGAACAGCAGCAGCACGGCCATCAGCGCCACAGTGGACGCGGCCACAGAACGAGATACTGTCGTTGCAGAAGAACTCATCTCAAGCACAGCCTCATTGGATTTTGTCACTGCGGCGCTCCAGCAAAACCGTATCGCGCCAGACCCCGTCCAGTTTGGCAATGCGTTCGCGGCGTCCCACGATGCGAAATCCACACGCCTGATGCAGCGCCAGGCTGGCACTATTCTCCGGGAAAATGCTGCCTTGTAAAGTCCAGATACCGGCGTCTTCCGCTGCCGCAATGAGTGTCTGCAAAAGCGCATGTCCCACCCGATGACCCCGCATTCTCTGTGCCACGTACACACTGACTTCGGCAACACCGGCGTAGACCGCGCGGCGCGACACCGAACTAAGCGCGGCCCAACCGATCACCTGATCCTCCTCACGCGCTACGAAACGGCTATGGGGCAGGTGATGCGCATCCCAGTTGGGCCATTCAGAAACCTGGGTTTCGAACGTCGCATCGCGCGTGGCAATACCTTCTTCGTAGATAGCACGAACCGCAGGCCAGTCCTCGGCTTGCATTGTGTCGATGGTCACGGTCATTGGCATCTCCCAACCAATCTGAGGTAAGCGTTATGCATGCCGCACCCTGGCGCGTTCCAGCCTTCCCCGCGCCCGTTCACGGCCTTCAGCATGACCCAGCTTCTCAAATAGCGCCAGACTCTCTCTAAAATATCCTTCTGCGGCTTCAACCTCTGCTAACTCAAGCGTCACGTCGCCCAGGCGCAGTAATACGTAAGCAAGTTGCCAACTCGTTTCGGACATTGACCTACGTCCGGCACAAGCTTCAATAAGAAACGCTCTCGCTTCTGGCAAATTACCCTGGCTGTAGGCAATCTCGGCCAGGGCTTGCAAAGCATCCGGGATGCCATGCGGCGCGCCAACTTCACGCATCGTCTCCAGGCTTTGAAGCTGAAGCGCACGCGCACCATCCAAATCTCCCAAATGATAAGCAATGCGTCCCAGGTTGTGGATACAAGCACCCGCCCCATTCATATCCTTAAGCTCATAACGCACGTCGAGACTTTCCTGATAGCATTGGCGGGCCTCCAGGAATTCTTTCTGAACCTCATGGACCATACCGAGGGTGAACAGCGAGATTGCCGTCCCCCAGCGATCCCCGATTCGACGTTGCAGGTCCAGGGCCTGGCGGACATGGCGTCCGGCGGATTCCAGATCATTGCGGAGAATAAGATCCAGCGTTTCCGCCGTCACTGTCAGGACCAACGCCATACCCCAAAGATCGTGCCGTGCCTCATAAATTGCCAGGCTGTCACGCAAGCGGCGCTCTCTTTCTTCAAGCGAATGAACTGACGCGCCATAGCTGCTCAGGATATTCACCAGCGCCAGCTCCGGTCCGGGTGGACAGGTGTCTACCAGAGCCACACTGCGTCGCAGGGCTTCGAGACATTCCGGCATGGAAAGACGGGCCAGGTATTCCCCCTGGATACCCAACAACAGACCAAGAAATTCGGGGGCGACATCCACACCCGGCCGGCTGAAGGTAGCAGCAGCTTCGCCAAACAACTCCACACCCTCGCGGAAGCGGCTGCGAATGTCGCAGAACATCCCCAGGCTGAACGCGGCCTGATGCAGCGCCGTCGCCTTGCCCCGTGCGGTGGCCCGGCGCCACGCCGCCCGCACGTTGTCGAGGTCCTGCTGGATCACGTCCAACGCGGCGAGTTGTCCAAAAGCCACGTCTTTACCGGGGCCTTTGAGCGCCGGTTCTAGCTCATGGAGCAGGCCGAGATAGTAGTCGCTGTGACGGTCGCGGACGGCGTCGCTTTGCTCCGGCGACGCCGCCAGTTGCTCCTCCGCATACTGGCGCAGCACTTCCAGGATTTCGTAGCGCCCGGACGTCGCCCGGTACAGCATAGACTTGTCCATCAAAGACGCCAGCAAAGGCAGCGAAGCGCCGGCAATCTCCACGGCTGCCGCGCGGGTGAACCCGCCACGGAAAACCGATAGGGCGCAGTAACACGCGCGTTCCTCGCGGGAGAGCAAATTCCACGAGTGGGCAAAGACGGCGCGCAGGCTCCGGTGGCGTTCTGGCATGTCGCGCAGCGAGAGCGTCAGGAAATCCAGGCTTACGGCAATCTCGTCGGCGATCTCGGCGCAGGAGAGCAGCCGCGTCCACGCCGCCGCCAGTTCCAGCCCCAACGGCATCCCCTGCACCAGCCGGCAAATACGGACGACGGCGGCAAGCGCATCGGCGTCAGGGGCGAAATTGTGGTTGATGCGCGCGGCGCGCTCGAGGAAAAGGCGGACCGCGCCATACGTTTCGACATCGTCAATCGGCTCCTGTCCCGGAAAGCGCAGTCCTTGCAACTCCAGCACCCATTCGCCCTGCACGTTGAGTCGCTCCCGCGACGTGATCAGGATTTTGAGGGCCTGCGTATGCTGCACCAGCTCGGCGATCAGCGGCGCGCCGGAAAGCACCTGTTCGAGGTTATCCAACACCAGAAGCATCCGTTTGTCGTGGAGGTGATGCGCCAACTGCATAAAAGGCGCGGCCACGCTTTGTTGGTAAAGCACCAGGCCCAGCACATCGGCCAGCGTCGAGACGATCGACTCCGGCGTTTCCGCCGCCGCCAGGGGCACGAAGAAGACGCCGTCGGGAAAAGCGCCCAGAATTTCCTCGGCGACGTGCTGCGACAATCGCGTTTTGCCGATGCCGCCGGTGCCGGTAAGCGTCACCAGCCGCACTGCGGGATCCGCCAGCAGGCGGTGAAGTTCGGCCAATTCGGCGACACGCCCAACGAAAGCGGTCGGCTGTACGGGCAGGTTGTGGCGCGGCTTGACTCCGGTCGCCAGCGGCGGGAAATCCTGTGGGAGATCAGGCGCGACGATCTGGAAAAGATGTTCGGGTTGCGCCAGCCCTTTCAACAGGTGATCTCCGAGGTCTAAAAGGAAAATATCTGGAGGAAGTGTATGTTGTACTAACGCGGCGGTTTCCTGCGAAAGCAGGATTTGCCCGCCGTGACCGGCAGACATCACCCGCGCAGCACGGTTGAGCGTGTGACTGACGGCATAATCGACTGCACCGCCGTCTTCCACCAATTCCGCCGGACCGGTGTGCAGGCCCATACGGACACACAAGGGGGCCAACTCGTCCCAGTCGATGCGGCACAAAGCCTGTTGCGCCGCTATCCCCGCCGCCAGAGCCTGCGAGGCGAGGACAAACGCGGCCTGGAACGCATCGCCGACGATCTTGAACACGATGCCGCCCTGGGATTCGATACTCTGGCGCAGGATGGCATGGTGGTTGGCGACCGCGCGCTTCATCGCGTCGGGGTGTTGATCCCACAAGGCCACGCTGCCCTGGATGTCGGTGAACAGATAGGTGACCGTTCCGGCAGGAAGAGAAGGAGCTTTTCTGGGTTCCTCGCCCGCTGCGGATGAAATTGGCCGGCTGGTGCTGTCGGCAAGAGCTGGAAAAGCCTCACCGGCGCGGATGCGTTGGTACAGGGCCACCGTCTCTTCGGCAGGGGCAAGGCCCTGCGCTCTGAGGTCGCGGATCAGCGTTTCGTACAGGCGCAGCGCGGCCGCGCGCTGGTTTAGCCGGGCGTACAACGTCATCAGGTGGCGCTGTACGCTTTCGTTCAGCGGGTCGCGGCTTTGCCAGAGTCGTGCGTAATCGAGAGCGGTCTCCAGCGGTCCGTGCTGGCTGTGCCACAGTACGAGCTTTTCCAGCGCTCCATTCAGCGCACGCCGCAGCGCCTCGGCCTGGAAGAACTGCCACTCGTCGAAGTCTGCGCTGTCTTCCAGGGTGAAGCCGCTCATAAAATCGCCCTGATATAGCGCGACAGCCTCTTTCAACAAGGGGAGACAGTCCGCGCAAACCTGCTGCTCCGGATGGGGATGCGCCCGGCACGTCGCCAGATTGGCCTCAAAACGCACAACGTCCACCCACAAATGATCCTGCTGCAACTCGAGCGTGTCCTGTTCGGCTTCCAACCAATCGGCAACGGGGGTCTGCTTGACCATCCACAAAGCGTTACGCAGGTAGGCATACGCGCCCGTGGCATCCGTGTCGGGCCAGAGCAGCGTGGCCAGCGCCTCGCGGCTGCGCGGCTGCCCCGTCACAGCCAGGTAGGCCAGCAGCGCCGTCACTTTGCGCCGGGTGATCTTCACCGGCGTGCCGTCACACTCCAGCCGGGGCGTTCCAAAGAGCAAAAGGCGTAAGTTAGACATTTTTACTAATCACCGGACGCTGATTACCACAGACTTGCGCAAAAACCTTCCTTTTTACCGCGGAGGTCGCTGAGACCGCTGAATCATTACAAATTCTCTACGCCCTCGGCATACTCTGCGGTGAATTCTCACAGAAGTCTGTGTACGATTCCTAAATTCTCAAAGGTAACGGGTGTTTATTCTTCTATGATTACATCCACAAACTGCGGCGCTGCCACTGAGGCGATGACGGGCTGCGGTTTGGGCGACACACGCCGCGTCGTCAGAATCACCGCGCCGACGATGATCGTTGTCGCCAGCAGCGAGCGCGCGGTCAGTGCTTCGCCAGCGAGCAAAAAGCCGAGCACGACCGCCACCACCGGGTTGACGTAGGCATACGTCGAGACCAGCGGCGTCGGCGCGACGCGCAACAACCACGTATAGGCCGAGAAGCCCACCCACGACCCGAACACGATGAGGTAGCCCAAGCCGAGCCACGAAGCCGGAGCAATCGCACCCACATTCAGCTCCCGCAGGTCGCCTACAAGGATGCCGAACACGAGCAGCGCCGCCCCGCCGACCAGCATCTCCATGCTCGTACCCAGAAGCGGTGACGCAGGCAGTTGCGCCTTGCGGCTGTACAGCGATCCGGCAGACCAGGCGAAGGCGGCCCACAGTACCGCCAGCGCGCCCGGCAGGTCAACGTGGTCCGTGCCTCCGGCCAGTTGCGCCGGGCCGATCAACAGCGCGATCCCGCAGAAACCGATGATAATGCCCAGCACCGTCGGCGCGCTGGGCTTCTGTCCACGCGGACGCAGCGCGTCGATCAACGCCATCCACAGGGGCGTCGAGCCAACCAGCAGCGCCGAAACACCGGAATCCACCCGCCGCCCGGCCCAGACCACACCGCCGTTCCCGCCGAGTAGCAAACACAGGCCGACAATCGCCGCCGATCGCCACTCGAGCTTAGTCGGCGCGGGATCGCCCTTCAACCGGCGCCAGGCGTACAAGATACTCCCGGCGACGAGGAAGCGCGCACTCGCCATCAGGAATGGCGGCATCGTCTGTACGGCGAACCGAATCGCCAGATACGTCGATCCCCACACGATATACACGGCCAACAGCGCCGCCCAGATCGCCAGGGAAGAGGGTGCATGTTGTGATTTATCAGGTTGCATGTCGATACCTTCTGAAGAGGGATGCGTCTGGGCATAGCCACAGGCGAGAGTCATTATAACACGGTGGGGGAGAGTCGCAATTGAATGAAAATGGAGGACGCCTCAAAAACGCCGGACAAGACGCCAGAAAAGACGCTCAAAAGACGGTGCGCGGCTATACTGAAGGCGTAGTTCGGAAGAGGAAACAACCAATAGGTAGTTCAGTAGTAGAGAGGAGGTTTGCGATGTGTGAATCGTTTGTAACCGCAAAATTGGCAATGGCGATCAGTGAAGAGAGGATCAACCACAAGCGCCAACCCATCGTCCTGGAGCGCTTCAACCTGATGCAGTACGTGCGGCCCATCGTGCGCAGCCTGTTGAGCTTCTTGTTCTGACAAGCTTCTTGTTCTGACAAGCTTCTTGTTCTGACAAGCTTCTTGTTCTGAGAAGTAGAGGTGCAATGCGCTTGGGAGAGTGCATTGCACCTATTTCAAAACAGAACGTTTCTATATGAGGAGAAAAGCCATGTACAACCCGATTGAGATAGAATTGTGGAAAATTCGTGTCGCAGAGGCGGAACGCAAGGCCATGTTGGCCTATCGCACCAAAGACCTGAAGTCTCCCGAGGCTCAGTTGTTGGAACGTCTCCTGCGCAGTGTGCGTATGCTATTCAGCGCGCGCATTCGGCCGAGTTTTCGCCCATTGCGCTACGCTGTGCAGCAGAAATAATCGTATTCAGACAACGTCGCGGCAACAGACCGTATCATGAATCGAATCTGAGACGCCAGAAAAGGCGCCCACACAACGGCGCACGGCTATACTGAGGGCGTAGTTCGGAAGAGGGAACGCAAAAGGCTGTTCGGTTTCAAAACAATGAACATTTTCTAAGGAGGGAACGATGTTTTACAATCCGATGGAATTAGAAATATGGAGAACCTGCATTGCGATGGCGGAACTCAAAGCTAGGCGCAATGATCAGACCAGAGACGTGAAGTCTCCTGAGACTCTGATGTGGGAACGACTCCTGCGCGGCGTGCGTCGCCTGTTCAATGTGCGCCTGCGGCTGAATTTCAGTCCATTGCGCTACGCAGTACAGCAGAAGTAATCTTGCACCAACAATCTCACTTTATACGGAGAACATGATGATCTACGAACTCGAGACAACGGCCTATGAGAAAACCCGCCCACTCTTCCAGGAGATGGGACACAGCCAACTCTTTGCAGACGCCATATTCGAAGGCAATCACGTCGGCAGAATTTATGTGGACGACCCGGAACACCCGACGACGGCATTACTCGCGCCAATGTGTGAGTTTTTCTTCACTGCGGGACGGACGGACAACACAGCCTTCAATGAAGCCATGCGAGCACTGATCTTGTCTGAATTGGTATCGTCGGAAGGGGATTTGCTGCTCTTTCCTACAACTGAGGTATGGCGGGGTGCGCTGGACACGTTGTTTGGAGATTTCAAGCGACTGCACGTCGCCCGCAAGGCATTCACATTCTTACCAACAATGTTCACCGAGCGTCACGCCGGATGGCGGGAGCGGATCCCTTCCGGATATGTCATCCGCCAATACGATCGCGCATTGGCCGAAGACACTGAATTGGCGGATTTCTGGGGCAACCTCGACACTTTTCTGACGCACGGCGTCGGGTTTGCCGTGATGAAGGGTGACGAAGTCATCAGCCGGTGTCACTCCGTGATGGTCGGCTGCGGCGAAGCGGAGATCAGCATCGAGACGGCGGAAGCCTATCGCCGCCAGGGCTTTGCGACCCTGGCGGCTTGCGCTTTCATCGAAGGCTGCATAGGACAAGGCTTACGCCCGGCCTGGTCGTGTTGGGATAACAACATCCCCTCCCAAATCCTCGCGCAGAAACTTGGTTTCAATCACCCGGTGGACGTGCCGGCTATTTACACCAAGGTAAAGTAGAACATATTTTCTATCTATATGACGCGCTTTGACATATTCCCCGTTTATACTCGTTATGTTGGCAACCCAACAAAAACAACCTGAGGAGGATATTCACATGGACCAAATCACCAAAAGCGCAGCGATTATCGCTTACTGCGGCCTCGCGTGCAGCGATTGCCCCGCGTACATCGCCACCCAGGCGAACGATCAGGCGGCATTGGAAGCCGTCGCCGCTCAATGGCGCGCGGAGTACAACGCGCCCGGCATCACCGTCGCGTCGGTCATCTGCGACGGCTGCCTGAGCGGGCCGAACAAGAGCAGCCATTGCGGTGAGTGCGAAATTCGCGCCTGCGGCGTGGAACGCGGCGTTACCAACTGCGCGCATTGCGCCGACTATGCCTGCGACAAGCTGCAACGTTACTTCGGCTTTGCGCCTCAGATGCGGACGATGCTCGACCAGATCCGCCAGGCATTGTAAACAAAAGCTGTCAGCTATCAGCGGTCAGCAGTCAGCCTTCGAACTGAAAGCTGATAGCTGACGGCTGACTGCTAATAAAAGAAACTGATATACAATGGACAAAGAAACCGCAATCGAACAAGCACAAGCCCTGGCCGACCGCTCCGGCATCGTGATGCTCGGCACGAACGGAGACGACGGCATCCCCAACATCAAGGCGATGCTCAAAATGGAGAACGAGGGCCTGAAGACGGTCTGGATGGGCACCAACACGTCATCCCGGCGGGTGGGACAACTGCGCCGTGATTCGCGCGCGTGTCTCTACTTCATCGATATGGAGAAATGGATGGGCGTGATGTTGGTGGGTGAAGTGGAATTGCTGCAGGATGCCGAATCCCGTCAGAGGCTCTGGCGCGAGGGTTTCGAAAAGTACTATTCCCTCGGCGTCAACGATCCCGATTACACGGTGCTGCGCTTCACGGCGCGATGGGGCAACTACTATCACGGGCTGGCGAATGTGACGTTCGACGTCGAATGAATCCGACAGACCTGTAAAGAAATATGGAGAGCGCTATGAGAAATACAATCCTGCGCATGGTGATCAGCATTATCCTTCTCTCGCTCATTTCCGGTGTTATCGTAGCGATCATCGGCCTAATACGCGAGTGGAAAACTCCCATCCAATTCAGCAATGGTTTTTTCTGGGCCGGAGCCATCATGATCGTATTCGGGTTTGTGTCTTTCCAGGGGTACCGCCAGCGTGACACCAATTGGCCACCAACTCATCTGGACCCGGCTGAACGCGCCAATCTCTGGACAGCAGATGCGTTTCGAGGCCAAAACCTCATCATCGCCTTCGGGATTTCCGGCTTTTTACTGTTCGGCTTGTCTTTCCTGGTCATGAAACTGTTCTAGCTCACAACAGGCTATGAACTGACTATAACAATAGCAACGGGAGGATTAACCTATGATAGAACTACCTGAAGCCATTGTGATTGCACGGCAAATTACAGAAACATTGGGCGGCAAGCGGATTGCGCGCGCCATCGCGAACGCTTCGCCGCACAAATTCGCCTGGTACTCGGGCGATCCGGCGACATACAACGACCGGCTCGCGAGAAAGGTGATCGGGACGGGGCAAGGCGTCGCCGGCAACGTCGAGTTCGCGGCCGGGGATATGCTACTCGCCATTAGCGCGCCGATCCGCTATCACCTCAAGGATGAGAAACGGCCCAAGAAACACCAGCTCTTGCTGGAATTTGACGACGGGACGGCCATCAGCTCCAGCGCCCAGATGTGGGGCGGCTTCTTCTGTTTCCCGGCCGGCGAGAAGGGCGGCTTTCCCGACTACGATATCGCCACGGCTCGTCCTTCCCCGTTGACCGATGCCTTTGATCGCGCCTACTTCGACACGCTCTTTGACGTGGATACGCCGAAACTGTCGGCGAAAGCGTTTTTGGCGACGGAGCAACGCATCCCCGGACTGGGCAACGGCGTGCTACAGGACATCCTTTGGACGGCGCGCATCCACCCGAAGCGCAAGATGGGCGAGTTGACGGCATGGGAGATCGACGCGATGTACGATGCGGTGAAACAAGTGCTGGCGGCGATGACGGCGCAGGGCGGGCGCGATACCGAGCGCGACCTTTTCGGCAATTTCGGCGGTTATAAGACGGTTTTGAGCAAAAACACCGTGGACACCCCCTGCCCTGTCTGCGATGCGTTCATCGTCAAGGAAGCCTACCTGGGCGGCAGCATCTACTATTGTACGGGATGCCAGGCGTTGTGATTGACAAAACACGATCTTGGGACGGGAGGTGCCATTGTGGCAAGCTATAGACATTACCGGGCTGTTGCAGAACAGCTTGGCAAATACGTCGACAAAGACACGCAAGACGCAATACTCGCTGGGATGGATAAAGTGAACAGTAGTTCCAAACCCGAGGACAAAGTTAAATGGGCCGGCGAACTCGTGCAAAGAATGGATAGTCACCTGGACACCGAAACATGCATCAAAGTGCGCGAAGGTTGTGCTTGCGTTGTGTCGAACGAAAAATCCATCTATGCGCGCAATTTCAGAAGACTGCGGAAACTTTACCCGGACGACGATACCTATATCGACGAGGTTGTCGCGTATTTGAATGCCACCGCTCCGCTGCGCCGGTGCGGGGAAGTGACGCGAGATGGAGACAAAATCTATTCTGTCATCGCGCGGGGGCAGTGTGGTTGTCCGGTGTTACATGAAGGCTTGCGTGACCCCATCTCTGTGACATGGTGTCATTGTTCCAAAGGAAGCCTTCTCAGTGTTTATCGCTACGTATTCCCCGATAGGGTGTGCAAGATGGAGATTATCCGAACCATTGCTACCGGTGCGGATGAGTGTTGTTTTGTGACGACGTATCATTGAAGCAATCCAAACGGCTATCTTTGAGGAGCGAAACATGGCAAAACGTTATGAAAACTATCCAGCGTGGATCATTGTGGTGTGCAATGCGGTTCCCGTGGCGCTCTACATCATCGGCGCGGTCATCCTTGCCGGATTCAGTCCGTGGGTCTCCGTCGCCTACCTGCTCTTCTGCCTGTGGCAGGAAACGCGCGTGATGCGGAAAAGCTGCGTCAACTGCTTCTACTACGGGAAGAACTGCGGCACGGGCAAAGGGCGGCTGTGCGCGCTGTTGTTCAAAAGAGGCGACCCCCAGGCCTTTGCTACAAAAGAGGCCACCTGGAAGGAGCTTTTGCCCGACATCCTGATTTCACTGCTCCCTCTGCTAGGGGGAATTATCTTGTCGATCCTGGACTTTACCTGGCTGCGTCTCATCTTGATGGCACTCCTGATTGCCCTCGCCTCTGTCGGGACAGGCGCCATTCGCGGAAATCTGCTTTGCAAATATTGCGAACAAGGCCGGATCGGCTGTCCGGCTCTTAAACTCTTTGAAAAATCGGCGAAGTAGAAAGGAGTATTACGATGCGACGTTCAACATTTGACAACCTCGCCCAGCGCGTCGTCAACGGCTGGGGCGAGACGATGCCCGACTTTGTTCCCGTTCCTTCTATCCCAGTCTCGGAGACCGCGCAGCAACAGTTCTACACCTTCCTGCGCGGCGTCGCCGAAGCCATCCGGGAGCATCCCGATTGGCTCGGTCTGGCTATCCAGCCCGATGACGCTTACGAATTCGGTGAACTACAGAACCGGCGGCCCAAACTCATTGCGACGATGAAAAGAATGAAAGGTAAAGTAGACAATTTCGTCGCCCTTTTGCTCAAGATGGGCGTCGCTGGCGTCATCGAGGGGCAGACCCTGCGCATCCCCAAAACCGATGTAAACCTTATCGCACCGACGCGGGAACGCCTGGCGCGTTTTGGGCTAACCCTGGACGCCGGGAAGACAGAAACCGTCGTCACGTGCGCCGCCTTCCCGGAGATGCTCCCGGCCTGGACGTGGCTCGCGGCGGAAGCGGATCGCACCGCGCCCACCACCGGCCAGATGCACGTCCCGCCGGTGCGCTTCTCGCGTTGCCTGTACAGCGACAGCTATCCTTACGCCAGAGATGTGCTGCTGCGCCTGGCCCACGATAGCCCTGGTCTGCCGGCATTGATTGCCTTCCTCGAGGAAGAAGGCTATACGCTGGTCTGCAACCGCGATAACCAGAGCAACGTGGACTGGGTGAAAGCCTACGGCAAAGCCGACGATCCCCTGAAAGGTTGGTGGGGCGAGCGCACTCACGGCGGACTCAGTTTCGAGTACGATTGGATCCGCAAAAATCCCATGCTCTTCGGACTGCGCATTCCGAAGTTCAAGACGCTGTTGCGGCATTGGGACACTATGGCCGACCAAGTGAAAGCGTTTGTGGTGCAGCACACCAAGCATTGCGACGTTTGCGGCTACTGCACGCAGACCGACAAAACCGGCAAACGTCCGCGCGCCTTTATGACCGTGGAACACAACGGCCAGCACGCGCTGTGTACGATGTTCCCCGGCTTCGGCTACACCTGGCAGAGTCTCGGCGAGACGGAGTCCGCGGACATCCGCGCCTTCCTCGCCTTCACCGATGCAACGTTGGCCCAAAGGCAGAATTCGTCAACGGATTGAACGGATTTCAACGGATTTTTCAAGACTTCGGACTTTGAACTTTTGACTTTAAACTACTTCGACGAGGTAAACAACGATGCCCGAACTTCCTGAGATTTACGTGATGGCCCGCGATATGCGGAAAGAGCTGATGGGACGCGCGTTCGGCGAGATCGAGGTGTTGCAACCCAAATGTCTCAACGCGCCGGTGGATGAGTTCCAGGCGGCGATCAGCGGAACGGAAATCCGCGATGTGACGCCGCGCGGCAAATGGGTGCGCGTCGAACTATCTACTGGTTGGTTGTTGCTCTGCCTGGGCATGGGCGGCGAGATTCTGCTGACCGACCGCGATCATCTGCCGGAGAAGTATCGCCTGGTCTTCGACTTCCGCGATGGGGCGAGTTTGGCGATCAATTTCTGGTGGTTTGGTTTCTCGCATTACGCTCCTACTCTGGATTCGCACAAGATGACGGCCGAACTCGGCCCGGATATGCTCGACCTGAACCTGGACGACTTCCGCACGCTGCTGGCCGGGCGCAAGGGCGCGATCAAGGCCTTCCTGCTCGATCAAAAGCGCATCGCCGGGATCGGCAACGTCTACGTGCAGGACCCGCTGTTCCTGGCGCGCATCCATCCGCTGCGCTCTATCGCCACGTTGAGCGACAGCGAGATCGCCAACCTGTGGGCCGCGCTCCGCGAGACGTTGCAGCAAAGCATCGACCTGGGCGGCAGCGCGTGGGAACAAAATCTCTACGGCGAGAAAGGGCAATGGGATCAGCGTTCGATGCACATCCTGCACCTGGAAAACGCGCCGTGTCCGCTCTGCGGTACAACCGTCGAAAACATCAAAACCGGCAGCACGCATACCCGCGTCTGCCCGACATGCCAACCTTTGTAGAACATTCTCAACAGATTGAACGGATTTTAACGAAGGAGAGTTGAAATGGGAACAAAACTGGTCAAATTTTCGGTGGAATCCTTCCCCAAAACCAGGGTCATCGGCAAGAGTGTTGCCGTCAAGATCGATATCGAGCTTGAGGATCGCACGATTGAGACTTTATGGGAGAGTATGATGCAAGATGGCAGCCTGAACTTGCTGACCTCGCTGCCGGAACGCACGACCCAAGACCCCGATACCGTCGGCTGGATGGGCGATTGGCATCCGGGCGATGCGGTCTATACCTACCTTGCGGGTGTCTTGGTCGCCCCTGGCACGCCTGTCCCGGACGGCTATGTCTATCGAGACATCGACGCCTGCGAGATCGCTGTTGCCTGGCTGCAAGCAACCGAAGGCGACGAGGGCGGCAACATCCACGCCGATGCTTCCTCCCATATCAACAAAGCCATGCAAGAGCACGGTTATGAATACGATGGCGCAAACGGCCTCTTTGAGATGGAATATTATTCGCACGAGCGTTTCCGCATCCCGGAGCAACGCGGCGAGTACGTAATCCTGGACTTCTACTCGCCGTGCAAAAAGATAGGGTGAAATGGAAAACGACCTTTTTAGCATCACCATACCCGGCGCGTGCGATTGTCTGTGGCGCTACACCGTCAAGGCGACCGGACAGATGTTCGACTTGTGTCCACCGCGCTTCGAGATAGATGGCGAAACCCGCGTGGCCGTCTTGAGCAAGGTGATAGCGGCCGGAGCGCCGGAGCAACTCCCCCAGGGCGTCACGGAATACCGCTTCGCGGGGCCGTTGGCGACGGATGCGAGTCTGTCGCTGGAAATGGTCTTCTGGATCGCGCCGGATAACCCGGTGGCGCGGTTTCAGTATCGCTTACACAGCCGCGCGCCGCGCCGCTTCACCAAAGCCACCGGACCCGATGCGCTGCGCTATTGCGGGCTGGCGTTGGCGGACTATCCGGCCTGCAAAGAGGTGCGCCTGAGCGAGTTCGACGAGTCCGTCCACAGCTTCCGCCTGACCGAACACGCCGTCCCCGACCGCGCCTTCGCGCACAGCCTCGACGTGATGGGGCCGCTGCTCGTCGCCGGGAACGCGACGCACACGGCGCTGGTCGCCTACGAACATGGCTCGCAAATCCCGGATGCGTTTGTCCACTACAGCCTTACGCCGGAACGGACGGCGCTGCTCCAGGCGGTCAAGGGCGCCTATTACGCCGGGCAGGTCGTGGACGCCGATCGCCCCTACGAGACGCTGTGGCTGCACTTCGGCGCCGTCGCCGGAGATGAAGCGGCGCTGGCGCACGCTTACCGCCAGTTCATCCTGCGTTATCAATCGCCTAACGTGGAAAGCCGCCAGCCCTACATCTTCTACAATACGTGGAACTACCAAGAGCGCAACAAGTGGTGGAACGGGCAGACCTTCCTGGCCTCGATGCACCAGGAACGCATCCTGGCGGAAATCGACGTGGCGCACCGGCTCGGCGTGGACGTGTTCGTGATCGACACCGGCTGGTACGAGAAGACCGGCGACTGGCAGGTGGACGCGCGGCGCTTCCCCGATGGCCTCAAGTCGGTCAAGGCGCGGCTCGATGCCTACGGGATGAAGCTGGGCCTGTGGTTCTCGCCGCGCCAGGCCGCCGTCTCCAGCCGCATCCGCAACGCGCACCGCGATTGCATCATGGCATGGGACGGGAAAGAGAGCACGCCCTGGCCGGTGTGGGAGACGGAAGAAAGCCAGGAGTTGTGCCTGGTCAGCCGCTACTGGGAAGCGTTCGCCGACGAGCTGATCCGGCTGGTGCATGAGTTGGGCGTCACCTATTTCAAGTGGGACGCCATTCACCAGTACGGCTGCAACGCGCCGGGGCATTTCCACGGCGCCGAGGAAAACACGCCGGAAGAGCGCGCCGATTGTTACGCCTTCGCGTTGGGCGGCTATATGGCGCGCATCGTGGATCGCGTGTGCCGCGCCTGTCCGGAGGCGATTGTGGATTTCGACATCACCGAAGGACACCGCTCGGTGGGCCTGGGCTTTCTGGCGGCGGGCAAGTATTTCATCATCAACAACGGGCCGTATTACCCCTCGCTCGACGATCCGCAGTATGCGCCCGGCGGCGGGATGGGGACCAACGTTTTCGTGTTCCCCGGCCCGGCGCGGGCGCGGGTGTGTCGTGCGGCGCTGGATTACGACCGGTGGATTCCGTCGGTGTTGTTCCTCACGCACTATCTGCCGGACGATCCCGCAAGCTCGCAGTGGATCAACCTGGCGTCGTTGGTGTTGGGGCAAAACGGCATCTGGGGCGACTTGCTGACCGTCTCCGAGGACGGCGTGCGGCGCTTCGGCGAGACGCTGGCGCGCTACAAACAGGTGCGCGACGCGATCACGGCGGCGGACCCGGTGCGCGTGGGCAGCGTCGGCGGCAGCCCGGAGATTCACGAGAAACTCTACGGTGGGCGCGGCGTCGTGGCCGTGTTTGCCGGCGCGGCGGGACGGTACACCTACGTCACGCAAAATTCCGCCGATCCCGCGTATTGGGCCAACGCAGGCGTCTTTGTGACCCACGACGGGGCCGGTCGCGCCCGTCTGGAGCTAACCTTCGCCGAACCGGGGGCGAAGCTGGTATTCTTCGGGACGGAGAACGTAGGTGAACACTGACGAGAAAGTGAAGTGCATTGTCGCCAGCATGGAATTGTACTTTCGCACGTTTGCTTTAGCTGACAATGTCTATCTCCATGCGGAAGACATCGAGTGGATTGCCCCTAAGCCAGGGGCCAATGGGCCGGCGCTTGTATATCGGGTTACGCTGGAAGAACAAACCGCGTATGCGCGGCTCGAAAGCCTGTTGCCTGAGATAAAGGCCGGGATGATTCCGGCGTTTTGGGTGATCTCGCCGACGTCTACGCCTTCAAATATCGTGGATTGTCTTGTCTCAATGGGATTTCAGAATTTACCGAATGGTGAATCCTCTGAACCGGGAATGGCCCTGGAGATCGAAGCGTTCTTGCCAGGCGCGCGGGCAAATCTGAACATGCAGGTCAAAAAAGTGACGTCGGTGGATGAGTTTGCGGTGTGGATCGACATTGTGAATGAGGCGCTTCACGGATGGGAGTTGCTGAGCGTCGAGCACTACGTCGCCTGGCTGTCACATAAACCGCTTTCGTTCTATCTCGGTTATCGCAACGGGACGCCCATTGCGACGCTGGCGACGATTCAAGATGGCAAAACCGCATCCATTGAATTCGTCTCGACATTAGAGGCGTATCGCCGTCAGGGCGCAGCGACCGCGTTATGTGTAGAAGCCATAAAGGAACTGCAATCGGCAGGAGCGAAAATAGTCACATTGCGATCCCATACTGAAGCAATTCCGCTTTATGCGGGTCTTGGGTTTACGCCATATTACGAACAGATTCTCTTATCCTATCCCCGATGAAACCAATTTGTTATTACAAGGAGAAAATAATGTCAAACAAACGTGCTGTCTTGGAAAATGTACCGCGCGTCCACTTCTTCGAGGGCGGCACGCGCTGCCCGGAGGACATCATCATCCCGTCGGTAGTGCGGGCAATCCTGGAATATCTGGGCGATGAGGATTACGGCTGCAAGCATTGCCCGGCGCGCGGTCAAGCCTGCAAGGTCTACTGTACCTATTCCTTTCTGGTCGGTGTGTCCGGCGCAGCCGCCTTTCACTCGTGGAAAGACGGCTGGCACGACGACAACGTCGCGCTCTTTTACATGGACGCGGATGCCGGCGCAGTGGAGCGCCACATCTTCGAGGCCATCGGTTACGCCTACGAGGCGGTGATGAAGGAAGATGGCCACGACAATGAAGCCATGTTCTGTCAACGCATCATCGAAAGCATCGACAAAGGCGTACCTGTCCTCGGCTATGGCGTCATCGGCCCGCCGGAGCCTTCGATCATCACCGGTTACGATGAAGGCGGCGCTGTGCTCATCGGCTGGAGCTTCTTCCAGAACTTCCCGGAGTGCAACGCAGGCGTTGAGTTTGAACCGGCGGCTGAAGGACAGCCGGTCGGGTATTTCCGCAAACGCGACTGGTTCAATAACACCGAAAACCTGCTCATCATCGGCGAGAAGCTGCCCACCAAACCCTCGCTATCGGACGTCAGCCGCGACGCGCTGCGCTGGCTGATCAAGGTCACGCGCACGCCGATGGTGCGCCCTGAACCGGACGCGCCGGAATGGTACAAAAATCGCCACAATGGCCTGGCGGCCTATGACGCGTGGGCCGACCACCTGCTGCGCGACGCCGAGTGGCCCGCCGACGACGAGGCCACGCTGCACGCCCACCACCAGATTCACGATCATGTCATCGGGGCGCTGGCCGAAGCGCGCTGGTATGGCTCCGTTTTCCTGGCGGAAATCGCCGAGCACTTCGCCGCCGGGCCGGGCAAAGCAGGCACGACCGAACACGTCTTCCACGCCGCCGCCTGCTACGCTGCCGAGCACGACCTGATGTGGCAACTCTGGGAACTGGCGGGCGGCATCGGCAACCCCGACGCCTTCCGCGCGATGTCCGATCCCGCCAAACGCCGCGCCATGGTAGAAATCATCCGCCAGGCACGCGACGAGGATGCTAAAGCCGTCAATCACATGGAGCAAGCGTTGCAATAAAAAAAGACTAACGACTACCTGACTATTCGACTTTCGACCTTAGACTTTCGACTTCAGACTAACCTTCGTATCGGAGAAAACAATGACCATCAAATTCGAATCATCCGTAATCTTTGTCAAAGACATCAGCGTCTCGCGCCACTTCTACGAGGACTTGCTCGAGCAGAAAGTAGCGATGGATTTTGGCCCCAACGTGGGCTTCGAAAGCGGCTTCGCACTGTGGCAGGTCGATCACGCGTATGAGATGATCTTTGGCGCTCCCACAGACGATACCGCTCCTTTAGGACGCAAAAACGTCGAACTCTACTTCGAAACGGATGCGCTGAACGACGTGTTTGCGCGCATGACCGAAGCGCAGGTACCCCTCGTCCACCCACCCTATGAACAACCCTGGGGACAGCGCGCCTTCCGTGTCTACGATCCCGACGGGCACATCGTCGAACTCGGAGAAGCGATGCCGGTCGTCGTCATCCGGATGTTAGCGTCAGGCCTGTCGATGGAAGAGGCGGCGCAACGCACGGGAATGCCGCTGGAGATCGTGCGCGCGATGGCGCAAGGCGCCGGCGATAAAGTATAGGAGACGCCGGTGCTGCCGCACGCCATCCAGCACGAAAATGCTCGCGCCGGATCACAATCCGGCGCTGCGGGGACGGCGGATTGTGATCCGCCGGAAGCGTTGTAGTACGGCTATTTTCTAATGAGCGTACTATGTTCTGGCTGAAAGCTGATCGCTGAGAGCTTATTTTATACGAGGAGCAAGGAATGGAATCGCAAACGCTGTCAGAGTTTTTCATTAGCCCGATGCGGGTTCAAACGCTGCCGGAAATCACCTTCTTTTACGTCACCAGCCCGGCGATACCGTTTGCCGATCTCGACAAGCATCTCGATCCCCTGCTGGAAAGCCTCTACGCGGCCAAAGCGGAGGCCAGTCTCGGCGAGACCGGGCCGGATATCGTCCGTTACTACAGAGTCGGGGTCGGGGATGAAGACAAGCTCTTGATGGAGGTCGGGATTCCGGTCAAACCGGAAATGAAACCCGCCGGCGCGGCGCAGGTCAAAGTGCTGCCGCCCTATCGCTGTGCAAGTCTGCTTCTCTGGGGCAGTCTATTGCACATCGTAGAGGCTTATGAAGCCTTGCAGAAAGGGATGCGGGAAGCAGGATTGGAGCATACCGGCGAGTGTCAGGAGTGGACCTACTACTTTCTGGGCGTCGAATCGCCGCACAACCTGATGGAAATCACCATGGGAGTCAAATAGACGTAACCGGACAGCCACCCTCGAAAATGACTATCCGACTAACGACTACGAGACTTTTTTAGGAGAGCGAAATGGACATCGAGAATCGTATCGGTACCGACTTCGACAATGTCTCACAGCGTCTGGTCTACAACTACATCGCCACGCAACCCGACTTCCGGCCCGTCCCGTCGGACGCGGCGAGCGAGACCGCGCAGCGCCAGTTCTACGACTTCATCGCCGGGATCTACACTGCGCTGTATCACGACCCGGCGCTCATCGGGATGATGACGGACCCCGACGAGACCGAGGATCGCCCCTACCCCGGCAGGATCTACAAGGACGAGGTCCGCAAGTACCTGGAAGCCCGCAAGCTGCGGCGCAAGAACGAGGACAAGATCGAGGGCTTGTTCGACAGCATGCAGCGCCTGGGCGAGTTGGGCATCGTGCGCGACGGCGCGTTGGTGGTCGAGAAGGACGCCCTCGGCCTCAACAAGCGCACGTACGCGGCGCTGACCAAGAACCTCACAGCCCTGGGCCTATCCTGCGCGGACGCCGGTGCAACCCTGTCTCTGTCGAGCCGGTCGTATCCCGAGATGTGGGACGCCTGGAAGCTGCTCGCCACCCTCGGTGTTGTGGAAGCCGAGGCTTGTGACGCCAAGTGGCGACAGGGGGTCGGCGACGGGGCCGGTCTCGCGACGTGGCAAATCTACAGCCATACGCGCTACCTCGGCCAGATCAAGAACCGCATCTTCAAGCGCGCGCTGTTCGACCCGGCGTTTGACTATGCCCTGGCCCTGATGGGAGCGCTCAGCGACGATCCTGAGACCTACCGCCAGTTCGCAGACGCGCTGGTCGCCCAGGGGTTCGCGCAGACCTCCGACTGGGGCAGCGGCACCGACGTGACGAACTTCATCACCGTGGCCTTCACCAAGACCTATGCCGGCCCCGAGGGCGAGCCGCTCAGGCTCCGGTTCATGACCCAGTTCGAGTCGCGCTACCATCGCCAGATCCTGTACACGTTTGTCGAGGACAAGGTCGCGACCAAGACGCTGCTGCGACAGCTCGAAACCATGCCGGAGCCGCTGCAGGACCTCGTCTATGACTTCACCGGCGAGTGCCGGGCGTGCGGGTACTGCAACCAGACCAACCGCAAGCGCCCCTACAACAGCGTCCCGGCGGTCTACCGCGGTAGACCCGTCAAGCTGTGCTACTACTTCAAGTGCCTCCAGACGCGCGAGCTGACCGGCGGCATGCTCGAGGGGGCCAAGGCCTTGTACGCCTGGATCGATTCCCATTACGAGCATGAGGTGTGAGATGAAGAGGCAGTTTGAGGATGTAGAGCAGCGGATGGTGATGACCTACCGCTGAATGAAAGTGGGGAAGCTGCGGTTAGCGCAATGATGGGGGAGGGACACGATGGAGACTAGCCGGCCTGCCGAGCAAGGGTATTACGTAAAAGAGATCAACCCCGTGTAATTTACCAAAAGCATGGAGAGAACGGTCAACTGGTTCCAGAGTGTGCTTGGCTGGCATGGAGAGATTGTTGAGAAAGACAAAGGCGGGCAGGGGACATATGGGTATGTTTTCTGCGTCCCACCAGGAACGGACATGGCCCATTTCGCGCCCTCCAGCTATATCAATCTCTTTGCGGGTGAGCCTGTGCGTGGCTTGGTTGCATTCATGTTCGTACACGGGATAGAGGCGCTGCACAACTATGTGATTTCAAAGGGCTGGCGCGGTATCACCCAAGTGAAACTCGAGCCTTGGGGCGCAAGGACGTGTGAGGTGGAAACCCCAGATGGTTGCATCCTCTGGTTCTTTGAGCCACCTGTGGAGAGACGTAGCGGCCCTTAGCAGAGCAGACTGGGCTAGGGCGTACGCCCTATGTAAGAAGAGAAGGGCGATCATCTCAGAAAGGTGTGCTGAGGTGGCATTGGCAGCACGTGATCAGTATGGAGAGGAGGGGCGTGATGACTGTGGAGACAAGCTGTCCGGCGGTTGACAGTCTCTTGGACGAACTCCTAGAGGGCAGCCGCGAGGTTGTGTCGGAGCTGCATGCGGCCTTGGTCGCGCACGGCTGCGAACACAAGGTCGAGTCCGGCGAGGCAGGTGGCTCGTACAGGATCCGCTACTCGGGCATGAACTGCGATGTCCGCGTGGACGATGAAGGGGTGACCTTGTGCATCACCTATGACGTCCGGGCGTTCCTGGACTTTTACCGCAACCAGGCCGACGAGGCGACAAAGGCGCTGCTGTTCGAGGCGGCGATCCCATGCTGTTTCTGCATTTCCGACAAGTGTACCACGCTGTTGACCGACCGCAGGATCACCCTTGGCAGCAGGGCGAAACAGTTGTGTGGTCCCTACCGGCACAGTCTGGAGCTATCGGTCACCGGAGCCAATGTGGGGCTGATGAAGCCGGTCATCGACATGGCTTTTCGTTACTGCACACCTGAGACGCACCGCGACGTCTTCTACACGAACGAGGTCACGTACCGGGTTGAGGGCGGGCGCGAGTTTTATGTGGTGGGCTTCCGGCATCTCTCTACTATGCTGAGCACCAGGACCGAGGACTTCATCCAGCAGCACTACGTGAAGAATGAGGACGGCAGGACCAAGCTGGACGTGCTCCGCGAGTTGATGGGCCGATTCGATGGCAGGATCGCCGGCGTGACAAAGGATTTCGTCGACGGCCTGCACTATGTCTACGTTCTGGGCCTGGAATGTGACAAGAGCCACGTGCCCGACCAGCTCCCCGAGGGTGTCGAAGCCGTGCGCATCGGGGCAGGCGACTATGCCGTCTACAACAGCAGCGCCGGGGACTACAAGAGCATCTGGCGGCACTTCAAGGACAAGTTCTTTGATGCGGAACAGAAGGGCTACGACACCTCGCGCTTACCCTTCGAGTTCCTGGACGGCGAGGGACGTGCCCACGACGTAAGCATTCCCGTGGCCGCCGGCCTGCCCAAGGACAACGGCGTGCGCACGCGCGTGATCAAGACCCCGGATATCCCGGTCGCGGGGTTCCTGATCTACCAGGAGACCGATTACCCGCTGTACAAGGATGTCCCCAGCGTCCAGCAGAAGGTCCGAGAGCTCTTCCCCTCTGCCGGACGGTATCTCACGGCATCCGTCCATGCCATGCCCGGGCAACCCATCTCTGAGCTCTACGGCGTCGAGGTGGATAAGCTGGACGTGATCCCCGAAAGCGTAGAGATCACGACCCTACGCGGCGGGTACTGGCATGCGGTCAGCTATCCCTATCCAGTCCCCGGTGACTATATCTTCGCGGCCCCCTACGAGACACCGTACGCCCTGGATACCATCAACCACCCTCGCGCCTACGTGTGGATAGACTACGACGGACGGGGGGCCTATTCAGAAGTGTACAATCCAGTACGACTCACGGGCCGGCGCGTGGTCGAACCGGTGGAGCGACCGGTCTGCAAGTTGATCGGCAAAGAGGCCGCGCCCCCGGAGAAGGCGATCGCGCCTGCGGACATCGACGCGTTCTATGAGCTGGAGGCCAACCCCGAGAAGGGAAGCTGCACGTTCGCCTTCCGGTATGAGATGCACAACAAGATGGGCTTCTTTGGCAAGCCGGTGATCAAGGGCGTCGAGGTGGCGGAGTTCGGCGACGTGCCGGAGGGGATGGAGACGTTCACCCTCGAGGGAGGACGGTACGTCAAGGTCACCGAGACCTTGCCCAACGGCGAGTTGGACTGGATCACGCCGGGCTGGGCGCTGTTCGCGATGGCCGACGAGACAGGTTACGAGCCGGACCTGGAGCGGCTCTTCTACGTGCGGCAGACGGGGTATGGGCGGGCGTTTGAGCTGTATGTGCCGGTGAGGTAGATCTCGAACAGTCACTATGGCTGCGGCAACTGCCGCATCAGATTAACGAGAGGAATTTACAATGAAAGCAACCGAAAACGCGACAACAACGCACGGCCAACATCCTGTCGCACTGCTCGTCATCGATGTGCAGCAGGGACTTTTCAGGAAGGCTACGCCTATCTACAAGGCGGATGAACTGCTCGAAAACATCAACACGCTGGTCGGACGCGCGCACGAAAGCGATGTCCCGGTGTTCTACATCCAACACTCGGACGCTAGAAACCTGGTGAAAGGCTCGGCAGACTGGCAACTTCACGCGCAGCTTCAACCCCAGCACAAAGACTACCTCATTCACAAACAACACGGGAACGCCTTCGAAGACACCCGGCTGGAAGAGATTTTACGCTCGCTCCATGTCGATACTGTGGTCGTCGCTGGCCTCGTCACGCATGGATGCGTGAAAGCGACGAGTATCGGCGCGCAGGAAGTGGGCCTCAACGTGATTCTGGTTCAGGATGGTCACAGCAGCTACAGCAAAGATGCCACCGATCTGATCGAGAAATGGAACGAGAAACTGAGCGCCCGGCAAATCGCAGTGAAACCAACTGGGGAGATAACGTTCGGTTAAGGGAATCAGAGTCGTGGCATTCTCGCTTTAAGGGGATCGCCAGATCCCCGTTTACGCCGGAACGGACTGCAAGACGCGGATCTGGCGATCCGCTCGAAGCATAGATATAGGGAGCGTAAAGAGAATGAGAAAGTCAGTCCTGTCAAAGGAACTCAGATGGCATTAACATCAGATGTGCTGGATTGGCTGTTGGAAGCCGAGAACCCCTCGGTGCGCTATCGCACGCTGACCGAGCTGCTGGACATCCCCTCGGATGACCCGGAGGCCCGGCAAGCCCGCGCGCGCATCCCGGAAAGCAAACCCGTCCGGAAGATTTTCGCCAAAATGCATCCTGATGGCTATTGGTTGCACCGCGGCAAAGGGGCAGGCATCGAGTACGCGATGGCGTCTTCCACCCATTTCGTGCTGGCGTACCTGGCCGAACTGGGCCTGGACCGGCAGGACGAACGCATCGCGCACGTCGTCGAGCGATACTTGAGTCTGACGGAGCCGGATGTCCCGAATCCGCAAATCTGGCAGATGCCGCCGGACTACGCCAACCACCAATCGTGCCTGTACGCCTACAACCTGCGCACCTTCGTGATGCTCGGCTACCACGACGCCCCGCGCATCCAGGAGCGCATCGCGGTGCTGTTGGCGGATGAACGTCACGACGGCGGCTATCTGTGCGACCGGCCTTCGTTCAAGGCAACGACCAAAAGCTGCATCCGGGGCAGCCTCAAGGCGTTGATGGCTTTCGCCGTCTTGCCGGAACTGTGGGACACACTGCGCTGCCGCCAGTTGGTGGACTACTTCCTGCGCCGCCGCGTGCTGTATCGCACCCGGCAGCCGGAGAAGTTGGTACGAGACGAATTAGTGCGCGTCAGCTTCCCCTTTGTGATCGGCGGCAGTCTGCTAGAACCGCTCTACGCGCTGAGCCGGATGGGCTGCGGGCAAGACGAGCGGCTGCAATCCGCGTGGAATATCCTCGAAAGCAAACGAGATGAGAACGGGCGCTACATCCTGGATTGGAAGCCAAAAACGCTCCTCAACCCCGGCGACGAGGGCCAACCGAACAAGTGGGCTACGTTGTACGCTTGTCTGGCCGCGAAGTACCGCGAACAAACAAAAAAGGACTGTCAAAACTTTATGAAACAGTAGGAGGGATACCTTTATGTCACAAATCATAGTTCAAGAGATGCACAAAAACTTTACAAATACGATCGGCCTGCTCCGCGACACTATCGCCAACTTCGACGACGAACGCTGGCGCAAAGAGTACACCTGGTTCCAGGTTCCGGTTCGCGTGGCGCGGCACACGATTGAAAGCCTCGATTTCTACTTCAAGGAAAAAGGCGCGCCGTGGGATTGGAACGTCAGCCGTTTTGGGCGGCCCTACTGGGAAACGCCCAACGCCGAGCAACCATCGCAGGCGGAAGTGCTGGCGTATCTGGACGAGATGGAGACGCGCATTGCCGCGCACTTCGCTGGAATGCAGGACGGGGAACTGGGCGACGTCTATGACGACACTGAGGAGCAGCCGCGCAGCAAAATCGCCCATTACTTGTATGCCCTGCGGCACACAGTCCATCACAACGGCTCGCTCGTCGCCCTGGCCGACTTGCTGGACGTGCCGTCGGGCGATTGGGACAAATGGGCAGGCTAAAGTAACGAAACTGAGGAGCAAATCTAAAATGATCACCCTGGAAACCGACAGGCTCACCCTGCGCAACTTCCGTCCCGATGATTGGCAAGACTTTCAAGAAGTTATCGTCAAATATCAGGCTTCCGCATCAGCCAAGTATGAAGACCCGTGGCCGACGTCCGCCGAGGATATCAAAAACACAATCGCCTGGTTCGCCAACGGCGACGATTATCTGGCGGTCTGCTTGAAACCAGCGGGCAAGGTCATCGGATTTGTCGCCATCAACCGGCGGACTGAACAGACAGAGAGCCTCTATAACCTCGGCTACGTCTTCCACCCCGGATATCATGGGCAAGGCTACGCGACGGAAAGCTGCCGCACGGCGATGGCCTACTTGTTTGGTCCGTTAGAGGCAGATGGAATCCTCACCGGCACACGCCCAGAGAATGAAGATTCTGTCAGACTGCTCAAGCGGCTAGGCTTAAAAGAAATTGCGCCCGGCGAATTCGCCCTCTCGCGGGAGGAGTGGCTGGTGCTTGATTCATCCGGGCGACTGGCCATGTCACACAAACCGCGCTGACGCCATATAGCTCTCGAACGTCCTCTCATCTTTGAACGTTTGACTTTGGACTTTAGACTATAGACAAGGAGACGCTGACAATGACAAACGATATGTTGACTTACTACACCCAACCCGGCCCGATGACGGATCCTGGCCCTTACGCGCACCTGTTCGACGGTCTGCCCACCGACATCCCGGCGCTGGTAAAGACGCTACAAGGCGTGATGGTCCACATCTTCTGGGCAGGCAGCTACGGCCTGGAACTGACCGACGAGCGCAAGGCCGAGGTGAACCTGCGCACCGTGGAGAAGCAACTGGCGCGCATCCTAGAACTCGACGACCGCCCGCTCACCGAGGCGCGGCCCCACGAGCGCAAGCTCGTCGGCAACTGCCGCGACTTCTCCGTGATGATGACGGCGATCCTGCGGCACCAGGGCATCCCGGCGCGGGCGCGCTGCGGCTTCGGCACCTACTTCATCCCCGGGCACTATGAGGATCACTGGGTTGTCGAGTACTGGAACGCAGAGCAGAACCGCTGGGTGCTCGTGGACGCCCAACTCGATGCGATGATGCAAGAGGCCCTCAAGCTGGACTTCGACCCGCTGGACACGCCGCACAATCGCTTTGTTGTGGGTGGGGATGCGTGGCAGTTGTGCCGTCGGGGTGAGGCCAACCCCGACGACTTCGGCATCTTCGAGTGGCACGGCATCGAGTTCGTGCGCGGCGACCTGCTGCGCGACTTCCTCGCGTTCAGCAAGGTCGAAATCCTGCCGTGGGACGGCGGTTGGGGCTACCTGGTCGAGCTGACGCCGGAGCAAGTGGAACCGGTCTACGCGCTGATGGATCGCGTCGCCGCGCTCACCCTGGCCGACGACTTCGCTGCCATCCGCGCGCTATACGAAGAAGACACCACCTTCCACCCGCCGGCGGAGTGGTAAGAATCACGAATCATGAATCATGAATCGCGAGTCACGAATCATGATTCATGATTTCCTATGCAAGGAGAACGACAATGCCATTCAGACCTCAATTCTTTCAGGACAATATCGCCGGCCGCGTGCCTGAGACAACGGCAGAGACACTGGCGCAGGCTTGCGCCGACTACGACGCGTTGACAACGCCGTTGCAAAGAGCGCGCTGCCTCAAAGGCATGATGGATGCGCTCGATCAGGCCGTGGACGAACCCACCCGCCAGGCGATCATGCAGGCTTGTGGGCGGCAGTGCATCGGCGCGAGCGTGATCGACAAAGCGCGCAAACTCGCCAAAACCGCCTCCGACCTGGACGATCTGCTGGCGCAATTGAACCAGGTACACATCGGCGGCGGGCATCTGCGGCGTGAAGGCGACGTCATCCACGCCACATACACCCGCTGCTATTGCGGATCGGTGAACCAAACCAAAGCGCCGTTCTCCGCCACCTACTGCCACTGCTCGTGCGGCTGGTACCGGCAACTGTTTGAGACGCTCCTGGAACGACCGGTCACCGTGGAACTCGTCAGCTCCATCATCCAAGGGGACGCAAGTTGCCAGTTCCGAATCGTGACGCGTGATTCATGATTCGTGATTCATGATTCATTGAGGGAGATAACAATGTCAACAGTCAAAACAGAAGGCAAAAAGGTCTATATCGAAGGCGTGCGCAAGTTGTCGTGGGACACCGGCGAGATGTGCGAGTTCGCGTCGGCGCTCATGTCGGCTATGCTGTGCCTGGGGGAGGATGTGCCCTATCACTACATCATGGGAACGTCGGGCGTCGCATTCCGGTTCACACTCAATCCCGGCGAGTGGGATTTCGGCAACTACAGCATCAGGAATATATCGGCAGACGCCGATGAACCGGTGCGCCGTGCTATCGTGGCGACGGGCTATGCGTATACGCTGTGCGAAAAAACAACATGGCAGGATGATGCCGCCGCGATCACCGCCAGCATCGACAAGGGGATACCGGTGCTGGCTTATGGCGTGGTCGGGCCGTCGGACTGCTGTGTCATCACCGGCTACGACGAAGATGGGCAGGTGTTGCTCGGCTGGAGCACCTACCAGGACCTTCCACAAGACCACACCATCCCCCACGATGTGACAGGTTATTTCCGCAAACCGGACTGGCACGACAATCTGCACGGCTATGTTCTGATCGGCGAGAAAGGCGAACGCCAACCCCCACAAACCATCTACCTGAACGCCCTGAAATGGGCCGTGCACCTGCTGACAACACCCAAATTGGAGGAAAAATTCACCGGTCTGGAAGGCCTAAGAGTATGGGCCGAAGAAATGACCCAGGAGAAGTACTTTCCCGCAGATGACGAGGAGACGATGGGGTGGCGGTATGTCAGCGTGGCGGTCAACATGACGATGCTGCGCGACCATTGTACGACGGAAGACTTCCTCAGACAGGCTATGGCGGATGTGCCCGATTTTGCGCCTGAGCTGTCGCTGGCCGCCGATTGTTACGGCGACGTGCAGCGCATCAGGGCGGAGATGGACGACATCATCGGCGACAACTTTGCCGAACCGGCGATGCAAGCCATTGCTGTTCCCGACATGCGCCGGGCGTATGCCGAGGCCGTCCTGCAAATCCGCGACAAAGAACGGGAAGCTCTCGCCCACATCGAGCGCCTCATTGAAAGGATTGGTGTATGAAACACGAAATCGGCATCACCCAACCACCCTATCTGATCGAGGATTGGCCGGGCAAGTATACGGTCTTTTCCTGGCTGGAATACGTCATCACCGTGCCCAATCCCATCTTTTTGGTTACCACGCGCAAGGCCAACGGCGCGGGGAACGCCAACCTGCACGCCTGGGGCTTTCTGGTGGGCGAAGGCGAGCACTACTCGTCGCTGCTGGCGCTGCTCGAATACACGCACACCTATGCCAACATCCTGCGCGAAGGCGAATGGTGCCTCAACTTCCCCTCGGTTGATTTGCACCCGCAGTGTACCGAGACAATCAACCGCAACGGACCGGACAACGACGAAATCATCGACGCCGGCCTGACCGTCGAAGCCGCGCAGACGGTGCAAGCGCCACGCATCGCCGAGTGCGCAATCAACGTCGAGTGTAAGCTCGCATGGCACCGCCCCCTGCACGAAGGGAGCAAGTGGCATTTGTTCGTGGGCCACGTGCAGCACGTGGCGATGGATGAAAGCGCAATAGTCATCACCCCGGAGCAACGCATCGCCAACTTGGGGCTGATGTACAACGTGCGCGGCATGATCAACCCGCTCAACGGCAACTTTTACGGGCCGAACACCCTGGGCCTGCTCAACCAGGTGCTCCGCATCACGCCGGATGTGCCGGGCGTCAACCAAACTTAATATGTACTTCGACAGGATTAACAAGATTTTCAGGATTTTTATCCTGTTCATCCTGTAAATCCTGTCCCCAAAAAGGAGAAGAACTATGGAACCGAAATTTGTCGATCTGGATACATTTACCGTTATGGGGATCATGGTTCACGCCATGCCCGATCAAGTGGACTTCCGCGCCATTTGGGAAGATGCCTTTATGCCGCACCATGAGCTTATCAAGGTGCTGAGCACAGACAAGTCGTACTACGGCGTCTGGTTCCCGCACCACGCGGACGGCATCCCCGACTACATCGCCGGGATGCGTGTGCCGGATGGCTCAACCGCGCCCGCAGGCGTCACCGCGCGGCAGGTCCCGGCGTCGCGCTACGCCGTGTTCGAGTGTGCGATGCCCGATATCGGCAAGACCTACGGCTACGTCTACAACACCTGGCTCGAAGCCTCACCCTACGAATTCCCGCCCGGCGGCGCGGACTTCGAGTACTACCCGCCCGAAGGCGTGACGGATCAACCCTGCGCCGTCTACATCCCCGTCCGCGAGAAGGTAACGCAATGACCACAGCGGCAGACTACCACATCAGCCAGATGCGTGTGCTGACCATGTCCGAACAACCCTTCTTCTACGTCGCCTGCCCACCGACCCCGATGGCGGCCCTCGACGACGAACTCGAACGGTTGATGCCGCTGCTCGAAGCGGCGCAGGCCGAGGCCCACGTGGGCGACGGCGCGCCGGTCATCACGCGTTACTACCCCACAGACACGCCGGACACGTACCTGATGGAAGTCGGCAAGCCGGTCAGCCCTGGCGCGCAGCCCGCCGGCGAAGCGCAAGTGATGACATTGCCGTCCTATCGCTGCGCAGCGGTTCTCTACTGGGGCAGCCTGGAACACATTGGCGAAGCTTACGGCGCGCTGATGCAGGCCGTCAAAGACGCCGGGCTGGAACTCACCGGTGAAGGTCAGGAGTGGTACTACCACTTCGAGGGTGACAACTCGCCCAATAACGTCATCGGGCTGTATATGCAGATCGTGTAGTGCGAGTTGGCAACTCGCACTACAAAACCACTTTCGAAAGGAGTCACAATGTCCAATATCAAAAGAGTCACCACAGAGTTTATCGACGCCGACTGCCTGCTGATGATCGACGGCGTCGCTTACAACGCCGCGAGCCAGTGAGGTGATCCGATGATCGAACTCCCTGAAACCAGTGTCATCCCGATGTACACCGTTCAAAAAATCGAAGTCATTCTCACCGTGCCCTCTATCGAGGAGACGGCAGCCTGGTACAAACGGCTGGGATGGCGCGCGCACATGGACACCTTCGACAAAGACGGGTATTGCCTTTTCGGCAGTGTCACCCGCGACGTCGACAAAGACGTCGAACAAGGGGAAGAGTTGACCACCGTGATCAACCTGAGCCGGTTCGCGGGACAACCCGGCGACTACAGCTCCGACCACTCGAACTTCACGATCTTCCTGGCTGTCGATGATGTGGATGCCGTCTATGCCACAGCCGTCCAAAACGGCATTTACACCGGCCCCGCACCGCAAGCCCAACTGTGGGGCGGGAAAACCCTGTCCATCCAGGACCTCAATGGATTCCGACTGACGTTTTACCAACAGGTGGAAACCCCTACACTTGAAGAGGTCAGGCAACGCTTTGAGAAAACGCAGACAGAGTGAGACCTTGTGAAAGGAGAGACCCATGCGTGTCAATGACTGTGTCCAATGCGAGACGTTTCCCTGCGCCGACGTGCGCCACGCGTGCTACCGCGTGCCCGACATCGAGATCGACCCCGCAGCGATTTCCGTCATCCTGATCTCCGAATCCGCGCCGGAGAATCCTGCCGACTACTACTACGCCGACGGCGACCCGTTCTTCCAGCAGACCACAGTGACGGCGTTCAACGATGCGGGGATCAAGGTCGCGTCGGTCCGCGACATCCTCGGCCTGGGCGTCTACCTCACCACGGCGGTCAAGTGCGGCAAAACGGGCTACGGGATCAAAACATCCACGGTGAACACCTGCTCCACACTGTTGGAACAAGAGTTGGCGCTCTTCCCCAACATAAAAGCGTTCCTGCTGATGGGTGACGTGGCAATCAAAGCCGTCAACGCGATTGCCAGACGCGCGGGCGAGGGCCGCGTCATCCCCAGCGGTTCGACGTACAAACTGCGCGGGCCGGCCTATTATTTCCGTGGCAGGCGCGCGTTCCCCTCATACCTGCAAGCCGGGCCGAGCTTCGGCATCGAAAAGACCAAACGCGCGATGATCGCCGAGGATATTGCGGCGGCGATGCAGGTTGTTCGGGAGTAAGCCGATGGTCAACTATCGCATCATCGAACGCCCCGCCTTCGACGTCCTCGGCACAAAGGGCTGGATCGCCGAACAGGACGACTTTGGCCGCGTCTGGGAACGGTGCAAGGCGGAAGGCGTGTTCGCCATCTTCGAAACCCTCACCGGCTGGCAGCCCGGCGCACAAACCAACGGCCAAACGTTGGGCATCTCGCGCGTGGAAAACGACCCCACCAACCGTGAATTTCACTACATGGTCGCCGTCGAAGTCCCGCCGGACGTCACCCACCCCGACCTGGAACACTACCGGGTCCCCGCCTCGCAGTGGGCCGTCTTCGAGTGTCACGGCAAAACCCCGGAGGCCATCGTCGAGGCCGAGATGTTCGCGTTTATGAAGTGGCTGCCCAAATCGGAGTACATCCACGCCCTCGCGCCGGAAATGGAAGTCTACTTTCCCGGCGAGAGCGGGCCAGAGTATTACTGCGAGTTCTGGTTACCGATCGCACCGAAGGTATAAACAAATACCAAGTCGCCAGGATCAGCGCCAAGACATAGAGCCTTGGCGCTGATCTTGTAAAAGGTGTTTTTTCGCACTTGTCGTAACAAAAAACCGGCATTATACTTGACACAAGATACAGGGATAGAAATCCGTTACCAGGAAACTCAGCATACTGTGGGAGGAAAACCGATGGACAACCTCAAATCGAATACACGGCGTCACAAGAGGCGTTCTGTCAGCGCCATCAAAGACAAGGAAATCAACTATTGGACGACAATGTCATGTAAGTTCCTGGCAATACTGCTCTTATTAGCGACCGGCGGCTGGATAGCGCCGGTCGCTGTCGTTGCGGCGCCGGCGACGCCTGTTGAGGGTGCGACTTTCAACATCACATGGTCAACAGGCTGCGAGACACCGCCTCCCGAAGCCGTGACCGCGCTCGAATACGCCGCCGGCCTCTGGGGAACGTGGATTTCGTCCACCGTCCCTATCGAGGTGACGGTGTGCTGGACGCCGAATCTGAGCAGTGGCGATACGCTGGGAACCGGTATGCCAACGAAGTACATCTACAACTTCTCCGGCGCACCTTTAGTCAACACTGCCTACCCCATTGCCTTAGCCAACGCGCTCACCGGCAGCGATCTCGATGCAACGCGAGCGGACATGACACTGCAATTCAAATCCAATACGGCCTGGTCTTTCGTGCTAACGCCGACGCACCTCACCGCCCCCGTCGCCGGTGAAGACTTCGTCGCGGTGGCGCTGCACGAGTTAGCCCACGGGTTGGGCTTCATCGGCAACATGTACGAGGACTACAACGTCGGTTTTTGCGGCACCGGCCTATATGGCTACCTCTACCCCTGCCCCACGCCCTACGACTGGTTCGCGGTGGACAGCGCCGGCGTTGCACTCTTGAGTTACCTGCCGAATGATCCCTATACGCTGGCGGCACGCCTCAAGGGGGACGCCAACTTTGGCGGAGCTAATACCGTCGCTGCCAACGGCGGAATGGTGGCAAAACTGTTTTCACCGTCAGATGATTTCTATTTCGGATCCAGCCTCTCCCATCTCGACCAAACCACGTTCCAGGGCGGCCCGAACCGGTTGATGACGCCCAGTTACAGCGACGTGACCCGCCATCCTGGCCCGGTGACGTTAAGCATCCTCCAGGATATGGGCTGGCTGCGCGCCGACGGCGTCCCCAACGTCATCACATCCGGCCCGCTGGTCGTAGGCACAGGGCAAGTCGCTACGCTGACCGGCGACCTCGTCTGGTCAAGCTACGCCGGGCAGCCGATCACCTATACCTGGACGGCGGCGGAGCAGATCACGGGCACGCATCCGGGTCTGGCAGTCACAGATGAAGTTACCTTCACCTGGGCCACACCGGGCGAAAAGCGAATCACGCTCACCGCCACGGATGGCGTCACGACTGCCCATGCCACACGCGCGGCGCTCGTCTACGGCGTGACCACCAGCGGCCCGGCGCAGGGCGACACCAACCACCTCTACACTTTCAACGCCGCCATCTCGATGGAGATTGCCAGCTTCCCGATCACCTACACGTGGGAGGCAACCGACAAAGCCCCCATCGTCCACCCAAACTCGTACTTCACCAACGACAGCGCCGCCTTCACCTGGACCGAGCCGGGCACCAAAACCATCACTATCACCGCTGCCATCGCCGGAGCGACGACATACGACATCCACGAGATTGTGATCAAGGGGCTGGTACTGGATAAACACATCTTCCTGCCGCTGGTGTTGCGACAAAGTTAAGGAGTAAGGAGTATGAACCACCGTAAACCCTCTGTATGGATGATTGTCAGTCTTGGCCTGATCGTTCTCGGTGGACTGGCACTGCTGCCCGGCGCTATCGCGCGTCCCATTTCCGCCCAATCACCGCCTACGCCAGGTGTCATAGTCGAAGAGAACGACGGTTCAGACTTTCAAACTGCCACTGCCGACGTGTACCAGGGCACCCCCACCTCGATCGTCAAAGATGCGGAGGGTTACACCGTGTGGACCTATGACAGGTGGAAGGACCTTGACTATTGGTGCGTGCAGTTTTCGCGGCTGCGCTGGCCCTTCGACCTGGAAGCGCAGGACCCCACCGAATTGAGCGAGACGACGCTCATCTTCACCTTTGCCGAAAAAATCTACATAACGGTGGATGGCGCGCCGATCTACACCGATCCCACCTGGGCCGTGGCGCTCAACGACGACCCCGGCCTGTGGGTGGATGGCAGCTTCACCGGCGATTGGAACATCATCGGCGCGATTGGCACGACGCCAACGCAGCCCTGGGAAACCGTTATGGTGGAGCAAGAAGTCCCCTTCGACTACGGCGAATTGATCGACGGCGAGAACAACGTCTATTTCCAGCAGCAGGATTTCGGCTACTGTTCCGGGCTGCCGGACTGCGCCTGCACCTGTTACGACCTGCTGAGCATCAAACTGCGCGCGCGGGTGGACCTGGCCATCAGCGAAGTATCGCCCGAACCCGATATCCGCAACGTCTGGCCCGACCAGCGCACGGATTCAGAAATCCGCGTCACGTTCACCACGCTGGTCTCACCGACGACGGTCAACAAAGACACCTTCCAGGTTTACTATTTCGACCAGGACGTGTACAAAGTCTACCTGGACGGCGAAGTCAAGCGCATCTCGGACGTGGAATACGCCTTTGTCCCCACCGCCGAACTGCTGCCGGGTGTGCAATATGTGGCCCAGGTGTGGGGTGAAAACGACGCCCACGCCGAGGGCCGCGCCGACTGGGTAAAGGACATCAGCGGCGGCCCGCTGGAAGACGGGCAGTTCTGGGTCTTCTGGACATTGCCCGAAATTAAGGTCACGGTCAAACCCGTGCAAGTGTTGGAAGGTATGCCGCTCGTGGTCAACAAACCCACCGTGCTGCGCGCCTTCATCCGCTGGGACGCGCACGAAGGCGTCTTCTGGAAGAGCATCGCGCCTGACGTGACGGTGGAGGACGTGGCCCTGACGTGGCTGCCGCCCGGCGGCGCCGTGTGGATCCAAACCCAGTGGAGCGACGGCGTTCAATGGCAGCCCGCCTTGACCCCCCAAACGGCGCTTCACAAGCGCGAGTATCGCGAGTTCACCTTCAAGGAAGAAAGCTACTCGCTCATCGATAAACGCCGCCTGCTCGATAGCTTCAACTATTTCGGATTCACGCCGGATGACATCGGCACGTACACCTTCGAATTTGCCGTGCGGGTGAAGGATAGCCTGGGGAGAAGCCGCACCTTCAGAGGTAGCACAACCTCGACGGCGGTGGCCGAAGTGGTCTTCCCGCTGCACATAACGGCCGTTGGCGTCGGCCCGGACTACAAGAAGACCGGCACAGTGGACTTGAGCGAGCTCATCCGCCACAATCTGAGTGGGATGCGCGCCTTGTACCCCGTCCCCAACGTGCGTTGGCCGGCTGCGCCCAGCGCGATGGCCTACTACACCCCCACAACCACCGGCTGGACGGTAGATTGGGTCGCAAAACCCTCGTGGCCCTACTATTCCGAAGAACTGTATCTGCTGCGCGAGATGCACGCCCTCTGCGTGCGCACGCCCGGCTGCTGGGCGATGATCGGCGTGGCGCACAAGGACTGGCTCAACACCCCCGGCAACACCCAACGCGAGTCGGCGCCGCTGGGCGCGTTGGTGCGCAATGATGGCTACACCGCCGCCAAACGCTACGTAACCGCGCACGAAGTCGGCCATCTGGCGCACATCGACGAGCACTACGAAGGTCCCAGCAGCAGCGGATTCGACGTCATCGAACAGACCACCAAGAATGCCGAACAGGGTTACACCGATTTTATGACGGCGGAGCCGGAAGAGATCGGGGACAAAGCTTTGTGGATTACCGAACAGCACTACAACGTGATCCAGCAGTGGATTGCGGCACACACAGGGGGGACACAAGCCGCAAGCCTGAACTTCACCCGGTCGGCAGACCCATTGCTCATGGTGGACGGCATCATCAGCCCCACCACCGATGCGGTGACGCTGCTGCCATGGTACCAAATGGATGCAGGGGACTACCTCGCGCCGCTGCCCGGCCCGTACCAGATCGTCTTTCTCGACGCGGCGCAGCACGAGATCGTGGGCTACACGCGCGCCTTCACCGTCAACACCACCCTGCGCTACGCCGGAGAGGCGCTGACGGCGGATGACGGTCCGGCGGTCTTCACCTTCGCCACACCCTACCCCGCAGCCACCGCGAAAGTCCAGATTCGCCGCATCGCCGGCGCTGTCGTCCTGGCCGAAATCACACCCGCCGCCGATCTGCCCACGGTGACGATTCAGGCCCCGGCGGGCATCTGGCGCGGCCCGCAAACGCTCACCTGGGATGCTTCACCCAGCGCGCAGTACTTCGCCGTGGATGTCTCCACGGACAACGGCGTGACGTGGGAGGCCATCGCCCTCAACCTGACTGCGCCGGCCTATAGCTTGGAAACCGTCGCTCTGCCCAACACCACCGGCGCGTTGATCCGCGTCGCGGCCAGCGACGGCCTGCGCACGGCCACCGCCGTCGCCGGCCCCTTCACCATTGACAACCCGCCGCTCGTCGGCTACGTAGACCCGCCTGACGGCACGGATAACGTCAACATCTGGTCGTCTCTGGAAGCCGGCTTCCGCGATGCCATGGCCCCGGCAAGTCTCAACAGCAGCACCTTCACCTTGACCGGCGGCCCATTGGGTGCGGTCTTGGGAAACGTGACCTATAACACGGCCACCCACGCGGCAACCTTCAATCCCCTCATCCCCCTCGCCTACGCCACGCGCTACACGGCCACCCTGACCACCGGCATCTTGGGCATGAACGGCGAGCACCTGCCCCTGACGCACACCTGGACCTTCACCACCGCCGTGGACGTTGCGCCGCCATCGCCCGTCGTGATCTCGCCCCACGCGGGCACAGCGAACGTCACCCGTGATGTCGTGCCCGCCGTGGCATGGGATCGTGACTTGAACGCCAGCACGCTCAACACGAGCACGTTCGTGCTGGCGACCGCGACCGGGACGCCGGTGAGCGGTACAGTGAACTATGACGCCGCCGCCCGTACCGCGACCTTCACACCGGCCTCCACGCTGCTGACCGGCACACTCTACATCGCCACCCTCAAACCCGGCATTGCCAGCGCGGACGGTTACACCACCACAGGCGACTTCAACTGGGCCTTCACCGTCGGACGCGCCGCCGGCGGCGCGCTCGCCTTCACCGGCGGCTACGCCGATTGGGGAAACGATAAAAACGGCAACGGCCTGTACGAACAACTCATCATCCGCGTGGGCGTGCAGATCACCGCGACCGGCAGCCATGTCCTGCGCGGGTCGTTAGCTGGCAGCGATAACCACGAAATCGCCTGGGCCTACGTCACCCGCACGCTGACGACCGGCGCGCATTTCCTCGACCTGGCTTTCGACGGGGCCGCCCTCGGCGGGCGCGGCCTGGACGGCCCGTACACCCTCACCCATCTGACGTTCACGCACACCGACGGCGACGCCTACCGCCCCACCGCGCTCGCTTCCACATCCCAAGATAACGCCTACCGCACCTTCGCCTACCCCGCCGACCGCTTCCCGGCCCCACTGCGCTTTGGCGGCCTGCCCGATGTCGTGCTCCTCCCCGGGACGCCATTCCGCAACGCCTTCAACGTCCGCGACTACGCGCAGCACATCACCCGCACAACCGATCAACTGAGCTACACCGTGATGCTCAACACCAATCCGAATATGGGCGTGGCGCTGCAATCCTCCGGCGCGGTGTACCTCACACCTGAAGCCTACTGGCAGGGACGCACATCCGTGACCATCCGCGCCAGCGACGGCATCTACACCGTGCAAGACACCTTCGATGCTGCTGTCGGCTGGCCTTACACAGTCTACTTGCCGGTGGTCTTGCGCAGTTACGGCATCGTCGTTCAGCGTGATGCGTGGATCACCAAATTCACCGATGATTTCGAAGGCGATAGCCTCGGCTGGCATAGTACCGCTTGGGCATGGAGTAATGGCCCCGAGCCGCCCGGAGGCTTTGGCAGTTACTTCTGGGACCTGAGCGAGTGCCGCGTCTACGCCGGCCAAAAGAGTGCGTGGGCTTACGGCGGCGGCGATGACGGCGGCCTGCTCTCCTGCGGCGCGCCCTATCCTGATGCATACTCGTTAGGCACAATGCTGAACCAAACCGTGCCGGTCAACCTCAAATACGTCGCCAAGGGCGAATACAGCGCCAAGGTGTGGACCAACCTGGCGCCGGATGACGAATTGTGTCTCAAAGTCGCCGTGCTGGAGTCGGGGGATTGCGATACTGGTTTAAAAAGTAACTATTACGGCGCTTGTCGCACCGGCATGACGAACGGGTGGGAAGATCTGACGCTCGACCTGGCGAACGTTCCCACGCTCGGCAACGTGTTAGGGAAACAGGTCTGTATCGGCATCATCTTCCAGGCAGACATAGGGGACTCGCGCCCCGAAGGCGCTTACGTAGACGACGTGAGTATGCGCATCTGCCCGCAGGGACTGACCAACCTGTGCCCCGGATCGGGCGGAACTGCCCCGGCGATGAAACCGCTGGTCGCGGGGAACATCGGTGGCTACCCGGAGGCCATCAGTGAGGCAGCGCTGGCGGTGGATACGAGCGGGCGCGTCCACGCGCTGTGGACGGGACAACTCAACCCCGACTTCAACACCTATACCTTTTACAGCAGTTCCCCCGACGGCGTGACCTGGACGCCCTACCAGATCCTCAGCTATTGGGGCGGGCGCGAGCCGCAGATTGCTGTGGATAATATCCACGGGCGCGTGCACCTGGCCTACGCCAACGACGACGGCATCATCCACCACACCGTCGTCAGCGGCGTGGTTTCCGCGCCGACAGTCGTCGCGCCACGGCGCACCTACTACCTGCCCGGCTTTGACTTGCCCTCCGGCGGCCTCGGTTGGACGGGTCTTGCCGTCGCCGAAAACACAGGCGTCGCCTATCTGACCTGGGATGAGGCCTATTACGTCAGGGTGGCATACGGCGGGTATGCCCTCCGCCATCGCACCTGGCACGCCACCTGGAACGGCGGAACCTGGAGCGCGCCGCTGCGCAAGATCAACGACGGGGATACCTTCGACGCCGCCATCGCCGCCGCGCCGGACGGCCAGACGATGCTGGCATGGTTCCCGCGCTGGACGCAATCATCCGGTGGCGGGATCGGTCCGGGCGCGTCTACTGTCGCGCGCTCGGCATACGGGACTGAGCCTGGCAGTTTCCCGTTGCGCCAGACCACCCACGATCCCTATTCCACGCCACAGCGCGACGAATCCATCTTGCTTACCTACTCCGGCGGTGACGACAGCTTCGTGCTCGTCTCCGAGCACTTTATGTACCCAGGGGCACCAAGCCACTCCCTCACCTATCGTTATATATGGAAAAACGGCGCGTGGTCAGAGCAGTTGAACGTGTCGGAGAACGCCACCGGCTTGAGCAGACCGTTCTACGTGGGCGCGGCGCAGAACACACCGTTGATCCGCTACGTCTACACCGCCAACTGGGCGCTGACAATGCGCACGGAGACAAACGGCGTGCTCGGCCTGGAGCAAACTGTCGCTAGTTACCTGAGCGACCGCGGGTACACCGGTTCGCCTGCCGCCTACTTCACCGACGCGGACGGCGGCCTGCACATGGTGATCAGCGGCCAAAAGAGCAGCGTAGCGGGGTTCTACTACGTGAAGCCGTAGCGAAAACTTGAGCAAAATGTGGAATTTTGGGGTACAATGGAGTCAGTAGCAAGTGCAGCGGATAAATTAGCAGAGGCAAAGAAATAAAATGGAAAATCAAGGCGTGTTAACCACATATAGGGCGATTTTGCGCGGTAATTACCTGCACTGGCGCAATAACATGAGCATTCCTGTTCCTCCAGACCGCGCGGTGGAAGTTTACGTCACCGTGCTTGAAGAAACAGTAACACCGACCGCAAGCCCCGAAAGCCAGGGCCAGCGCATGGCAGCAGCTTTAGAACAACTCGTGCAACTCCATACCTGTACTGCTATCGCTGATCCGGTTGCTTGGGAACGCCAACTGCGTCGAGAACGCAACCTACCCGGTAGAGAAAAGGGGTCATACATAAGGGGGTGACGTGATGATTATTTTAGCCGAAGTGGTCAATGATATTGTGACCGTCAATCAACGTCTGCAACATTTCGAGAAAAAATACGGAATTTTGTCGTCCGAATTCTATCAGACCTTCAACAAAGGGGAGTTAGCAGAATTCGACGGCGACGAAATCTATCACGATGAGTTTATGGCGTGGGCCGCACTGTATCAGACGCAGCAGAAATTGTACCGGGAATACCAGCGAATGAGTGTAGAACAGCCGGTCGCCGCGCGTATCCGTTCGCGCCTGGCATTTGCCGCATAGTATGAACAACCCACTACACAGCCGCGCCGCTTATGAACAATTTCTGTACACGCTGCCCACCCATTACTCTCAAATTCAGTCTTCGACGCTTCGCTACGTCCCATCTGGTGCGTATTTTGGGCGTATCGAAGGACTTTTACGCTTTGAGACCGGGTTGATTTTGTGTGTGATAGAGTACGTGACGTTCCTGCAACATGGTGAAATCGAACAGTATCGTTACGAAGTCTCACGCCCTCATCATCAAGAATCAAGTCTCACCGTCTCGGATGTGGAGTACTGTACAATTCACTATGCAGCAAAAGATAAGCTATACTGGTATGATTCACAACCGCACCCCGACGATCCGGCGTTAGCCGCGACTTACCCCCATCACAAACATATCCAGCCTGAGATCAAACATCATCGCGTTCCTGCGCCAGGGTTGTCATTTACCGAACCTAATCTTCCCTGGCTTATTCAGGAAATCATACGGATGTAACCACAACAAATCATTATGAGTGCAAAAGGCAAATGCCAACACAAAAACGCGGCGGGAAGGGAAGGCAATGCCTTCCCGCCGCACAACATAACTCTCTCCAGCCCGTCAGGGCTTCGCCCTTTCAGCGCGATGCTTTAGCTTCGCGCCGCCTACCCGGATGTTCGACTCGCGCTATCACACATTGACAAACAGAACGTTTGTGCTATATTTATCACCATAGAACCCTGGTTGACTGACAAAAATCAGGCAGACAGGTTAGAAGAGATCGCCTGAATTTGGCGTTGCCGGCGTTTGTGGAACTGTTTATTAGAAGCCCGGGATGGTTCAGGATCAGGCTTACCCGAAAGGTG
>Ga0334883_1000349_pt1 | contig 85996 bp, 57 predicted proteins | sample GraSluR1_MG_6_FD_207230 | JGI IMG/M metagenome (GOLD analysis project Ga0334883, IMG submission 207230) | Sludge microbial communities from methane-producing bioreactor in Wageningen University, Netherlands - Granular Sludge_09_05-R1 | ecosystem: Engineered > Bioreactor > Anaerobic >... | reverse complement strand
GTCCCATCTTGTGTAGACAATCATGCCGTAGTTGTCGACGCTCGGGTGCCATTCATGGGTTTCGTGGAAGCTCAGCGGCATGATATCTGTGCCGTCGAGATTCATGGTGTGCATGGTGTATGTGGGGTTTGGGCGGCCCCCGGCGCCTGAGCATCGGAGATACCCGCCCCGTCGCTCGGAGATGAAGACGATGCGGCCGTCGGGTAGAAAACACGGATCAAAGTCGTTCCACGGGCCGTCGGTCAATTGGAGCAGTTCAACGCCGTCGACACCGGCGCGGAAGACGTGGTAGGTGCTTTCGGCGGTCCACTTGTCTACAGTGCGTGCGGCCTCGGTCCATGCAAAGAGGATAAAGGCTGCGTCCCAGGACAGGTCCAGGGAGATAAAGGAACCGTTGGCGAGTGGTCGGCCCTTTAATCGTCCATTCTGCACGCGCGAGTCGGCGAGTACGTCAGCGACAGCAGGCGAGTCGGTGAAGGCGTCCTTGAGGATGAAGACTCCGCCGCCCGGCTCGGCATGGAAGCCGTAGTACTGATCGACCATGTGCTGGTAGCGTGCGCGGTGGTGCTTGAGGAAGATAATGGAGTCGAAATCGAGGAGCGGATTGGCAAAGGCTATTCGGCGCCGGAGGCGACACGCGGCATTGTAGATTTCATTTCGCGCGGGGTCGGGCGGCGGAGCGCCGATGTTGCGGGCTTCGAGGAGTTGAAGCTCCTTGTGAAACAACCTGGAATCAGTCAGGCCGTGGTTTTTTGTGAGGTCGTCGAGCAGGGCTCTGGTGCGCCGCAGGACGACGTCCAGCATGTCGCGGTCGGTGTCCCATATAAGGGCGTCGGCACGAAGGGACTCACGGCGGAGCCTTGTGGATGCAGCTTCCCCCGTCGCAGCGTCGAGAGCGGCCGGGCGGCCGGGGATGCGGAGGACAGATGTGCAAGTTGCAACATCGGATACACCCACAAGACAGGCTGTTATTACGACAATGATGGTTCGCATGAGAAAGCCTTTTGGCGTCTGCGCGTTTGCGGCTCGCTGCTATTCCTTCCAGAGCTTGAAAATAACGACCTTGTCGATAGTCAACTGGGGCACATAGAGCATTCCGGCGGCTCGATCAATGCCGATGTCCGCGGGCGTCTCCAGTTCCACAAGGGTTCGGACGGTTTTTCGGTCGGGGTCTATCGCAGATACCTTTCCGCCGTTGAAGTCGGACACGAGAAAGGTTCCATCGTCGAGGACTTCGATTCCGTCGAGATTGGTGAAATGCTCGGCAAGACCAAAGGCTATGGGCTGGTTTTGTCCGTCGGGGTCAACCTCATACACTTCGTGATGAAACCAGCTCACGGCGTACATTCTTGTTCCGTGGCGCGTGATTCCGTTGACGTGCTCGGGGGCGGGTATTTCGCGGACATTGCCCTGGGCGTCCACACGGTATATCCTGCTGAGCTCCACATCGGAGACCCAGATGGCCTCGCCGTCGGCAGCGATGTCATTGAGGCGTCTTGCGGCGGGCAGATCGACGGTCTGGACGCGACCGCCGTCGATTGGCACTCGCTTTAACGCGGTTACATCGGCGAAGTACAGATAGTCGTTGAGAATTCCCATTCCCTTTGGGGCGTGAACGGGCGAGTCCGGAGTGCTGTCAGCCCATCGCATCTTCTTTGTGACACCATCAGGGCTCAAGAGTGTAATGAACCCCGTGCCGTCCTCGACCCAATAGCCCTTATCGGCGGTTTCGATGTTGGATACATAGAGCTGCCGACGCGAGGCGTCATAGAGCGCGCACTCGGGCACGGCGAAACCTTCGACGACCTTGACGAGCTCGACGTTCCACCGGTCCGGCATGGTCGGTGCAGCCTGCTGCTTGCGACATCCCGACAAAACGGCCACAAGGGCAAGCAATGTAAGCATGATTGCCCGGCGTTTCATAAGCTCAACCTCCTTTCGCAGAAAACGGCATCCGTGCCAGCGTATACTACTCGCAAATCACACGGAAGCCGACGTTGTACACTTTCTGGTACGGCTGGTACATCGTACGATACGAGGACGTTGCTCTCATTGGGCGATCATACCATGAGCCGCCCCGGACTACTCGTTTTCCGTCGGCGGCGATTTCATTGCGGCCGTCGGTGTCATTGTATGGATAGGAGGCGTAGACGCTTCGTGTCCATTCGCAGACGTTGCCGTGCATGTCCTTGAGTCCCCATGTGTTGGGGGCGTACTTTCCTGCATGGGCCATGATCTTCTCGCCGTCGTTCACCGAATCGATCTTGGGAATAAAGTCCTCATAGCGGCTGGGATTCGATATCGGCTGCGGATTGACCCCGCTGACTGCCAGCAGCTTGATCGAGACATCCGCAAGGTTGGCGTGGGTTCCGAAGTCGGCATCGACGTCTCCAAAGTTCATGGCAGTCTGGGTACCACCGCGGCAGGCCCATTCCCACTGGGCCTCAGTGGGCAGAGTGACTTTCAGGCCGGTGCGTTCACTGAGCCATCGGCAGAACGCCAACGCGTCATGCCATGAGACGCGGACGGCCGGATGCTGCGGATCGTTTATCGCATAGCCGGGAAGCGTATGGTCCTTGTGGTGCTGATCGATGTACCCGTTGAAATGTTCAGGGTTGAACTGCTTGTACTGGGCGTTGGTGACTTCGATGACGCCCATCCAGAAGTGAGTTGTGATGTTCACACGGCTCAGGGGCATCTCGTCGACACCTCCATCGAGGCTTCCCATGACGAACTCGCCGGCGGGAATCCGCACAAGATCCATCGTCACGCCGCCGCCCAGGTCGATGGTCTTCTGCGTTTGGCCGGCTGCGGCCTGGCGCTGCTGCGCCGCGGCTGAATCAAAGGGCCAGTTTGGTGCGGTAATCTCGGAGGTTGGCAGACTGGGCATGGGTTTGGGCTCGATGAACTGAATCTGCCGTGGTTCGGCGGCAAAAATCTTCTCAGGGTTTTCATCGCGGTATGCATAGAGTTGCCTCATTTGGAGCCGTCGTTCGTCAAATTGTCTTGGCACACCCTGGTGCTCGCCCCACGTGCCGTGGTCGGGGACATTCAGATCGATCCACGTATAGAGGCGCTCCCATGCCTCCTGGTCCAACCGGACGTTGTAGTGCCCCTTCTTGAGCATCTGTATGAGTTCGCTGGTGTCCGCGTGGTATTCATAGGCCGGCAAAACGTGATAATCACTTTCCGGGCCGGGACGGCGGACGTAGGGATGCAGCGCAAGATATGAGGGAGTAAAATTGGCCCAGCCGTTCTTCTCCTTTGCGCGAAGGTCGGGCCTTGGCTGTCCGGCGGGGCCGGGCGAACCGTCATGGCAGCCGACGCAATACTTGTCAAGGACCGGCTGGACCTCTCGCTTGAAGCTGAAGCCCCGCCTCGGTCCAAACCACGGAGTGATGTGGACCGGTTCCTGCAATGCGGCGATAGTTTGACGCGAAGGGGCGACCTGGTTCTGCTTTTCATGGCAGCCTACGCAGGAGACACTCTCGCCGGGCATGGCAGTGAACCAGCTTCGCATCAGTTGAATTGCCCGCCCTTGTGAATCGAGTGGCTGAATTGCTATGGGGGTATTGGCGGGCACGCGGAAGAAGGCTGAGCCGTCTTCATATACGGGCACCGTGCCGAGTATACGGTGGACGTCCCATGCACCTTCGACGGCAATGTGCTTGTGGCCGCCCATATTGGGGTAGCCGTAGTGAAACTCGTATAGTCGCAGATTCTTGACCGCACCCCTTGGTACGCCTTCGAGTCCCTGGCCCGTATATACATCCACGAGGTAGACGAGTGCGTCCTTGGCCTTAAGGTCAACGCGGTCCGGGATAACCGGGGGCCGGGCGGTCTTGCGGAACGGAACAGGTTCAAGCAGGCAATAGCCCGGCTCCTCCTTCAAGAGCAGCATATTGTCGAACACGTCAACGAGGTAAATGCCCCAGTTGCCGCCACGGGGCTGCGAGGCGACAAGGAAGTGCTTGTCGGTGAGAGGATAGGGGTGGAGGAATTTGGGCCATGAGTTGTCAACCAACTGGTCCATGATCTTGGGCTCGACCTTCTGGCCGTAACCGGGAATGCGCTGTACGACCCCATCGGCCTCAAATCGTCCTTTGGCCGGGTCAAGGATCACCAGTTCGCCCATCCTTGCCACGCCGTGATGCCCCGAGACTATTGTCACCACCTTGGTCGGGTGGTTCGGTATGGGCCGCGAGTAGAACATGGAATTAGGCCAGTATGAATTGCTTCCGTAATACTCCGCCTGATTGGTGCCGTCGGGGTTCATCGAGAACAGCAGGCGGCTGAAGTAGTGCGGGGTGTCGGAGTATTCCCATCTTGTGTACAGCACCCGTCCGTTGTTAAGCATGGTTGGCGACCAGTTATGGTCCTGGTCAAAGCACAACTGCCTTGCGTTGCGTCCGTCGGCATCCATTATGCAGAGGTTGGCGACGGAATCTGCTCCGCCGACGCAGGGTACGCCCGCGAAACACCTCGTCGATGCGAAGATGATCCTGCCGTCCGGCAGATAGCAGGCGTCATAGTTGTCGACGTCGGGATGGTCCTCCAGGGATACCTGCCGCAGGCCGCCGCCGTCAGCGGCGATCTCCCAAATCTGCCAGCGGTTGTTCTTGCCGCCCGGCATTGAGAAGAGCATCCTGTCTGCGTCGAAATGGAGGTCCACGTCGCCTACGAATTCAGTATTCTTCGGCTTGTAGAGAGTCGTCACGCGGCCGTCGACCTTCATGTCAAGATATGCGATTTCGTTGTCATAACCTGTCTTGCTGATTGAGCAATTGCCCTGCCAGTTGGCTGGCAGACCGATCCGGTCGGCCTTCCTGCGAATAATCAGGAGCCTGTCGAAATCGATAGCCGGGTTGGCCAGCAGCGCCTCGCGCTGCAGTGCCACGGCCTCGTTCGCCACGGCCATATCGCCGGCAGCCCCTTCTTCAAGTGCACGCTCGACCTTCTCCAGCCGAGCCAGATATCCGCTGCCGTCAGCATACTTCTGGCCATAGGTCCAGATCAAGTCCTCAATCGCCCGCCGCAGCGCAACAATATTCACAGCCGCAAGACTCTGAACGCCTTTGCGGTATTTGCACGCTTCCAGGTAGAGTTCCAGAACCGCCGCTTCGTCGTCGGCTGCAAGCGACGCGAAACGATCAGCCAGTTTCTTCCCGAATGCACCGATGTCCTCCAGAACCCCTCTCAGCAATTGTTGCTGGGTCTCGATCGCGTCGTTGTCCACAATGAAAGTGAGGTACGAACTCGCCATGTCTGATTTCACGTAGCCGGATTCAGTCGGAAAATCCCTCTCAAACTGCCGCCACAACGGCAGCAATGGATTTGCGCCCGCCGCGAAATAGAACCCATGATCGCCCGTTCTGTTATATATCTTCATCAGCAGGGTATTCTTGCCCACCTTCAGGTCCAGGTTAATACGATCCTGCTCGGGCCCGACGCCGCGCGGCACATCATTGGAGTGGAGCTTCTTTCCGTTTAGCCAAACCTCTATCCCGTCGTCGCTGCCGAATCCGGCGGCAAGCGTGACCGCCTGTTCGGCTGCAATTTCACGGTACAGATATGTCGAGGCGGCGTTCTGACCGGGGAGTTTGTGGACCACGCCATCGGCAAACGCCTTCTGCGACCAGACCGCTCTGTTGCGCTGTTTCGCCATGAGGTCAATTGGCTGATCAGGCGCAAAATGATTATCGGCAAAGTTCTTTGCCGCCATAGGCGAGGTGACATACCAAGGGCCAAAGGTCAACTGTGCTTTGGTATCCGACTGCTGGTAGTTCTGCCGCGTGGCGATAACAGTTTCAGCCCATGTCGCCTTTTTCACATAGCACTCTTCAACGGCGGCGCCGGCTACTGCCGAAGCAAACACGCACATCGCGGGCAAGACACTCAAATGCATCCCACAACTCCTTCCAAACATCAGCTCGATTCTCATTACCCAAAGCCCCCCATTTGTAACTCTTTTATTTTCTGTCGCGACAGACCGCGGCGGCCGGCTGACCGCCGGGCATATCCATCCGCGGACGCTGCCGAAGCATCTCGACCACCGGCACGAACGTGTCCAGTATCGCACGGTAATCGATGTCGTCTTTTGATGCAAACACATCTTCTCCGCATGCACCCCACCCGCCTGCCGACCTGGCCAGCGGAGCCATCAGGAATCCATTATATTGCGGCTCGGTAATCCTTGTCCACTCCCGCAAGGGGGGCTTGCCGCCCTCGTGGCAGCCGGCACATCGCCGTTTGCCGACATCGGCCAGGACTGCATCGAGCTTCTCCGGATAGACCCATCTGCATCCGATCAGTTCGGGGTATGCAGTCTCGCTGCTGCCGTAATAAGGCACATTCAGATCGATCCAGGCAAGTATTCGCCGGCGACTCGCTTCGTCCATCTCGAATCGCCTGCGACCTTCCTGGTCCGGATGACCGGTCAGCACGATCTGCGCCAATCGGCTTTGAGGCGAACCCCAGGCCATCGGGCGAACCTCCAGGATGTTCTGTTCCTGACCGTTGTACGTGGGAATCCAGTTTACGTAAGGGCTTCCTTTAGGTCCCTGACGTTCACGAGCCAATACATCGTAGCTGACGTTGAAATAATCCGTTTTGCTCGCCGAGAGGTCGATCCTGCCAGCACGGTCGACGGGATTATGACAGGTCGTGCAGTATTGATCGATCACGGGCTGGACGATACTTGAATAATCGAACCCCCGCACACCCCATTCGGGCGTTTCAATGTCCCGCGGCTCGACGCGACTGGCGGCCGGTCGAACAGGCTTTGGCGCCTGGCCGCGCGGTTCATGGCAGCCGACACAGCCCTGGACCTCGCCGGCCATCAGATGCGTGAAGCTGCGCATCCGCTGGAGGGCCCGCCCTTCGCCGTCCAGCGCCATGAAGTAGATGGGCATGCCGGCAGGCACGCGGAAATATGCTGACCCGTCCTCTTCCACGGGCACTTCGCCGAGGACCATCCTGCCAGCGTATGTAGCCCCGCATGATATGACCGGGAACTGAAACCCGAAGGCCCGGAGGCTCGGATCGATGCGCACCGTCTTCTCCATCTCTCGGACAACGCGAATCCGCTTGACCTGGCCGCGCTTTACATGGGGCTCCAGACCCTTGTAGACGTCCTGCAAGTAAATTGCCGCATCTTTGTGGATGTGTGCCGCATGGCTTAATCCCGAATCGACCACAGGCGGGCGAGGTCGCGGGCGAATCGGCTGCATGTTGAAATACTGCATTCCGTTGTCAGGAGCATCCAGCGCCACCGCCTGGCAATCGCCCTGAAGGGTTCGTACAAGGACGGGCCCTTTGGCGGACACAAAAAACCGCCGACTATCGAGGGGCAGCGGACAGCTATAAAGCTTACTGCCGCCGGTGTTGCCGTCGCCCTTATCGACAGCAGGCACTGGCACGTCGGGTGTAATGTTCCATATCGCCGCCTGTGCGTTGACTCCGCGCCGCCGGTCTATGACGCCAATCGCACCTCGCGTGGGTCCGTTGTGGCCGGTCATGGTACACAGGATTCTCGTAGTGCCGGGTATCTGGCGGGCCTCCATGAAGGTGCCGGGCGAGAGAACGCCGTTGCCGAAATAGCCTTGCAGGCCGGTACCGTCCGGGTTGATCGTCCAAAGGCTTTGGATGGGGATGGCAGGCTTGTCGACGTATTCCCAGCGGCTGTAGATAATCCGCCCGTCGTCCAGGGGGTACGGCGTAAAATCATTGAGGTAATTGGCCGACAGAAGCTTCACGTTGCCGCCGTCGGCGTCCATGCGGTGCACTATGCCCACGGGCGCATGCCAGCAATAAGCGAACTGCGCCACCCGCGAACTCAGGAAGGCGATGCCGCCGTCGGGCAGCCAGCAGCCGTTATAGTCGTGCCACTCGCCTTCGGTCAACTGACGCAGGCCGGAACCGTCGACGTTGACCGTCCACAGGTGGTATCCCTCGTCCTCCGTGCGCCGCCAACTGAACAGCACGGTCTTGCCGTCATAGGACAGGTCGCAATCGAGTATCTGCCCCGTCGGCGAAGCCACCAGTTCCAGCGATTCGGCAGCCGGGTCCTTCAATGACATGGCGTAAAGCCCGCCTCCGGGGCGGAATCCCTCGTAGTGGTACGTGTAGACATGCGACGCCACAATCTCATGCCGCCGGATCACCACGACGCGATCCACATCAAACAGCAGCACGTCTCGTTCCAGCGATTCCAGAGCATCAGCATTCTGCTCTCCCGCCTCCTGCAGTTCCTTCAATTGCAGCAAATGATCCGCATACCCGGCGTAGACGGCGCCGTGCTCAGCCCGCAAGTCTGCGATCAACTCCCGCAGCTTATCACAATCCACCTCTTCCACCATCGGCGGATACCCCACCTGCATCCGCCGCAGCATGTTTTTCAACTCGCTGTCCGCAATCCGCCGCGAAAACACCTGAATCTCATTGGCGCCTGGATTTGGCCCGCCGTATGAACTGAGGAACTTCAACGTCAGCTTGCGCACATTTACCGGCTGGACCAGTGTAATGCGCTGCGGCCGATGCGTTTCCTGGAGCCGCCCCGCCGCAACGGGCGCCCCCGTGTCGTCGGCAAATATCTGGTAGTCCTTCCAGCATTCCGAATCAAACCACGAGCACCGCCCGTAATAGATCACCTCACCAACGGTTACCGGCGCTTCCCACTCGAAAGACAGACTCGCCCCGCCCCGATGCGTATCCCCCCGCACACACCAAGCCTGTCCAACGTCGTCCTGACTTCCGCGCGCGGGTATCCGCCCGTCCGCCACCAGCCTGCCGACATAACTGCCGCTATACTCCGACTCAGCCGTAATCCGCGCCTTCGGTGCAAGATTCTCAATCGGTCCGGCAAACACCGTCCCCGCTGCGACAAGGCTGCAGAAAACACCGATCCAAATAATCGAGCCTGTGAGTCGCCTATAGTCTCTCTGTTCCATCATGATTTTTCCCGGCTTGCAATAATCCTTTGCCAAACGACATTCACAGTCGTAAAGTGTACCACAAAAAGCCCCGTCGAACAAGCGCCGAACACCACATTACCGGCGGTTCCGACCGGAAAAACGCTTGCAAATGCCCGGCGATTGCCTACAATCCACCGCGATTCGATTTGACCAAAGCCTCAGAAACCGTCAAGATGAAAGGAACCGGCATGCAATCAGCGAAATTCCACCACTACGGCGTCCCAACAACGGTCAAAGGTGGCAACGAAGTCTTCATCGAAGGCGCAGGTGTCCACGTAACAGACCCCGAAGCAAACCCCTACAAGATCGAATTCCTCCGCTTCGAGCCCGACAGCCCGATGCCCGACGCAGTCAAGAAGAACCCCCACGCAGCCTTCATCGTCGAAGACCTCGATGCGGCGCTCCTCAACCAAAACGTCATCATACCTCCGTTTGACGCGACGGACACCCTTCGCGTGGCCTTTATCACCGATGGCCCGGCAGTCATCGAACTAATGGAGATGAAATAACAACCCCAGCAGAAAGGCAGGAACATGCCAGCAAAAAAATTCATCAACAATCCCGATGATATCGTAAGTGAACTGCTCGAAGGCCTTGCACTGGCGCATCCGTCGCGCATCAAGCTTGCCGGCAGTAACCTCGTCGTTCGCGCCAAGGACAAATCCAAGGATAAGGTGGCCCTTGTCACCCTGGGCGGCAGCGGGCACGAACCGGCCCTGAGCGGCTTCGTTGGCGAGGGGATGTTAGACATCAGCGTGCCTGGCGAGGTGTTCGCCGCGCCCGGACCGCCCCGCGTGATCGAAGCCATCCGCATGGCCAGCCGCCCCGCCGGCGTCCTTTTTGTGGTTCTCAATCACGCCGGCGACGTCATGAGCGCAAACGTCGTCATGCAGATGGCCAAAAAGGAGGGCCTTAATGTCAAGCAGGTGCTCACCCACGAAGATATCTCGGCTCCAAGCCGCCAGGACCCGAAGGAACGCCGGGGGCTGTCGGGCTGTCTGTTTGTGATTAAGGTCGCAGGCGCCGCGGCTGAGAAGGGCTGCTCTCTCGACAAGTGTCTCGAAATCGCCGAGCGGATGGAGAAGAACATGGCGACACTCGCCGTAGCGGTCTCCAGCGCGTCGCATCCGGCTACGGGGCAGGTGATCGCCGAGGTTCCCGACGGGCGAATGAATGTCGGCATGGGACAGCACGGCGAAGCCGGCCAGGGCGAAATGGAGCTTGCCACCGCCGACAAGACCGCCGACGTCATGTTGGACATGCTGCTGAAGGACCTGAACGTCAAGTCAGGCGAAAAGCTGCTGGTCATGATCAACGGTGTCGGCTCCACCACGCTCATGGAACAGTACATAGTTCTCCGCCGCGTCCGGCGGAACCTCCACGAAAAAGGCATAACCCTGGCCCGTACACTCGTCGGCGAGTACCTTACCGTCCAGGAAATGGGCGGATTCCAGATGGTCATCGCCCGTATGGACGACGAACTGCTCGAACTATGGGATGCCCCCTGCGACAGCCCGGCTTTGACGATAAGATAGCACTTTGCCATTCTAATTCGCATAAGCGACGGTCCGGCATGTTGTGACCGTCGCTTATCTTTTTGCAGGCGGGATCGTATAATACGATCGGAGGTGAAACGATGAAAAAGACATGCTTGTTGTCAGTACTGGTTTTTGCGGCAGTGGCTTGCGCGGACAGGGGTCCGGTCGCCTCGGCCGTGTATCCGGGCGCAGACTGGATAATAAAGACGCCGGGAGAAATGGGGCTGGACGCCGACAAGCTTAAGCAACTGGCCGACTATGCTGGCGGCAGCGGCTGCGTCGTGCGGCACGGCTGCATGGTGTACACGTGGGGGCAGTACGACCGACGCAAGGACGTGGCCAGCGCCGCAAAGCCGGTGTACACGCACTTGCTTATGAAGGCTATTGAAGACGGACGGATTGGCGGGCTGGAAGAACCAGTGATGAAGGTCGAGCCCCGCCTTGGCCAGATTAACGCGGCGATGGGCTTTAAGGACCGCAGGATCACGTGGCGACATCTGGCGAATCAGGTCTCCTGCTACGGCTCGGAGGAGGCGCCGGGGACGGCCTATGACTACAATGACCACAACATGGCGCTGTTGTTCGATGCGCTGATGCTCAAGGTCTATGGCAGTACGTGGGAGACGGTCGACCATGACGTTTTGCGGCCGCTGCTGGTGGATGTGATGCAGTGCCAGGACGAGCCGACGTTTATGGCGTTCGGGACCGGCGATCGGCCGGGGCGGTTAGGCATCTCATGCAGGGATTTCGCGCGTTTTGGCCTCTTGTATCTTCGCGAAGGCAGGTGGCGCGATCGCCGGCTCCTCGATGTGAACACTGCTCGGATGGCCGTTAAGACCCCCCTGCCTCTTTCCATACCGCGGACACGGGGCAAAACGGCGGAGATGATACCGCAGCAGCGATCCATCGGCGGTGGCGGCAACCAGTGCGATCATCAGGGCTGCTACAGTTTTGCGTGGTGGATCAATGCCGTGACACGCCAGGGGCGACGTAACTGGCCCGATGCGGCTTCGGATACATTCGGCTGCTTCGGGCACGGCGACATCCGCGCAGTGGTTGTACTGCCGTCGCTGGACATAGTAGTAAGCTGGAACGACGCCCGTCTTCAAGGCAGCGAGAAGGTCAACCACGCATTGAAGCTGCTGGCCGATGCCGTGGTGGATGCGGGGGAAACGCCGCCTGATCCCATAGTGGCCGACCCCGAGAACCCGCAGTGGCTGAGACGAAAGGACCGCGGCGGCTTCTTCATGTGCGGGCCCGGCGATCCTGAAGACTTCCTCTACAGAGGGACGCTTCGCCCGGACGGAACACGCGACGGCGACCAGATGGCCATGATCGAGAAGCTCAGCGGAACCGGTGCAAACTGTATTTATCTCATGGCCATTCGTTCGCATGGCGGAGACGGCGACAGGACACACAACCCGTTCGTAAATAACAACCCGGCGAAGGGAATCAACAGCAAAGTGTTCGCCCAGTGGCAAGAGTGGTTCACCGCGATGGATCGGGCCGGCATAGTGATCTTTTTCTTTATATATGACGACAGCGCCCGAATCTGGCGAACCGGTGACCGGGTTGGTTCTGAGGAAGCTGAATTCCTGCGGGCGCTGGTTGAAGCCTTCAAGCACCACGACAACCTGATCTGGTGTGTTGCCGAAGAGTACCAGGAGGCGTTCAGCGCGGCGCGAGTGAAGGCTATTGCCGCGGTCATCCGAAACGCCGACGAGAACAGACACCCTGTCGCCGTGCACAAGCTCAACGGCCTTCACTTTGAAGAACTTGCAGATTGCCCGGACATCGATCAGTTCGCGATCCAATACAATGTCGCCGATTCGGAGATGCTGCACGCTGGTGTGGTCGAGGCATGGCGTCGCGCCGCCGGACGTTATAATCTCAACCTGGCGGAGGCCGCCGATTGGGGCACGGGCGCCGAAGCCCGCCTGAAGAACTGGGCAGTGGCGATGGGGGGCGCTTATGTCATGATCTTCGGCATGGACATCGCGACCACACCGATAAGCGACCTTGAAGACTGCGGGCGGCTGGTGCGATTCTTCGAGTCAATCGACCTTCGCGGCATGGGCCCTCGCGATGATCTGGCGTTTAGTGACACGAAGTACGTTCTGGCCAATCCGGGCCGGCGCTACATCGCCTACAGCTCGTCGCTGCAGACCGCAATGGGCATTAAGGACTTTCCGGCAGGGACCTGGGACCTGTTCTGGTTCGACTGCGCCAGCGGCAAGGAACACATGCAGAAAAACGTTCGGGCAGCCGCAGGCAATTGTGCATGGCGCACACCGTCCGGCATGGGATCAGAAGTTGCTTTATATGTCAAACGCACGGACTGAAGATCATCTTATTCCTGCCTGCGACGTTTGCGCAGACTGACGGCCGCCCCGACGGCCAATGCGATGAATCCTGACAGCACGTGCCGCCATACCCCTGCCGCCAGGTAGACGCGCCCAGCGCCGCCTGCCGTCAGCACCGCCACGCTGATCCGGTCCCGGCTGCGATACCACAGGACAATTGCAGCAAAAGCAATAAGGATAAGTCCGATCGCATGGCGTGCCCCGAATCCGGTCCCAAGCAGGTCATAAGTAAACAGTGCAACACAAAGTGCGCCCAGCAGACGCCAGCCTCTGTCAAATCCCTTGCCAAAAAGCATCGCAAGGGCGATAATGCCGATACCGCCGACGCCCATCACCGCGCCGATCTGGGTCAACCCTGCGCCTCCCGCAGTCCTGAGGTAATCCAGCGAGAGCGACGCGCCCAGCGTCATCAAACCGACCGCCGCTACGCAGTAATACTGCTGCCAGCTCTCGATTCCGTAAGCCATCATTGCAGCCGTTAGCACCGCCCCGCAGGTCCATACGTTGAGCGAATGCGCCCGGTCGGGCGAAAAGCCGTATGTCAGGATCACACCCAGGGCATACAGAAATACAACCCCTGCCAGCGGCCGCCACCGCCGCCGTCGCGCCGTTATCGCGATGGCAATACCCGTAAGTCCGCAGTACACCGGGGGATATGCGATCAGGTCAAACTCGTAACCGCCCACGGACCCAACGGTGCTTTGCCAGATAGTGTACCCGAGAGCCGCCAGCGGCAGGCAAGCCGTCGCCACATGCGCAGCTCCGAACCGCACACCCGACCGGGGCAGAATCTCCAATAGCAGAAGACTGCCCAGCGCGATCATCGGCAGGTAGTCGCCGGCATATTCCGGCAGGGCATACATGTACCCAATTGCGTAAACATGCGCGCCTGAAGCGGCCAGCAGCACAAGCCCAAACACCTGCACCATCGCCGACGACCGCAGAAACGGGCGATTCTGTCCGTCGTCGCTCGTCCACCACGGCCCCGCCTGAACTCTTAATCCATCCAACCAGACCAGTCCTATGCCCGCCATCATGCCTATTTGGATCGCAAACCACCGACCCCGCCGAACGGCTTCGTCGGCTGCATCGCCGATCATCAGTCTGGACATCCAGAGCGGCCCGAAGTAATGCACCGCAGCCAGTGCGATGAGGCCCGCCAGCGGCAGCAGGCCGAATGGGATCTGCACTCCGACGAATCTTAGCCGCATTGCGATGAGCTTGACTGCTGCAAATGCCGTCGCCGCTATTGCCAGTAAAATCGCAGTGTCGATATCGCGGTCCGCCACCGTGCCAAGCGCAACGGCGCCCGCCACCATGTATAGAGCGATTATGATTACAACCGAGACCGCATCGTCCACTACCTTTCGTGATACAATGAGCACCAGCACCGCCAGCAGGGCAACCTCATAAGCCCAAAGCGTCCCTACGCATGGCAGTGCCGCCGCAAGTGTCTCCGTGTCCGACAGTACCGGCCCAAGGACCCGCGAGACGCCGTATGCCACCAGCACAGCACTGGCACAATACAAGACACTGCCGCCGGCGATATCAAAGAACCGCCGCAGCAATTCCCGGTTGAGCGGCCAGGAACTGCCGCCGCTGCCCGTGTACGTCGACGCTGCCTCCAGCTCGCCCGCGCCCTGCTGTCCTGTCTCGTTTGTGTCCATGATTTCACCTCGCCTTCTGTATGTAACTGTCGTTAAATGGCCAGAAACGAATCCTCGGCGCTGCGGGCGTCGTTATCTTCGTCTCGGGTCGCGGGGTTTTTGCCGGTCCGCCTGTCGTCTTCGTTCGGTGCATCGGTCGGCCAGTATGTGTAGATGCCGTCGCGAGCTATCCCCACGTCGGGCCTCTGCTGGTATGAGGAGTGCCCGTCCGCGAAAAGGACGTTTTGGCCCTCACCGCCCCAGCCTTCGCCGCCTCCGTGATTGGAGCTGTTTGCAGCCCGCCTGCCCGGTCCGTAGCTGAGAGAACTGGAGCGATAATCGTCCAGTGCAAGCTGGGGCGCCTCGCCGTTTTGGCCGGGCGGGACGATGTCGCCGTTGACAAACCACGGGCTCATGTCGGCGGCTAACGCAAAGGCGGCACTGCGGTTTGCATTTGCGGGGAACCGGCCATAAGGCAGGTGCATGGCATAACTAACGTGCTTGTACGGTTCGGCGCCGAAGTCCCACATCTCTGTAACGTCTTTGTTATAAACGAGATATCGCCCGCCAAAGGCCTCTTGGCGTGTCTCCGGACAGATAAGGCTCTTCGGCGAGACGTCGGTCTCTCGAACGAGCAGGTACCAGCTTGCCGTAATCGTCCGGCCGGTGCTGCCTTGTGCGCCGCCGGGAGTTAAATCCGGCCTCTCCATGTGGTAGTCAAAGCCCAACAGTCTTGACCAGCGACCCGTGCCTGGCAACTGCGGGTACCATCCTCCGTAATCGTTGGCGTAAACGGCCATTGCGGTGCCGAGGCCCTTTAGGTTGGTGCCGCATACCACACGCGTTGACACTCGTTTGACCTTGCTTAGCGCGGGCATCAGGAGGGCAAAAAGCAGTGCTATGACGCCAATAATGCAGACCAGTTCCCAAACCGTAAATCCCCGGCGCCTCTTGTAATGGAAATGCCTCATTGCATAAGCTCCTGCTTATTTGGACTTGCCTATATTGCCAGAAAAGAATCATCCTTGCTCTTTGCGTCGTTTTCAGCACTGCGGCTGGTTGGGTTTGTGCCGCCCTGGGTGTCCTGGGCAGTTGGGTCATCCTCTTTGGACCAGAATGTGTAGATGTTGTCTCTGTTGCTGCCGCAGTTTGTGAACTTTTCGTAAACACTGTGGCCGTCGGCATATACAACATTCTGGGCTTCGGCTGGACCTTTAATCTGCCGGCGGCCGAACAGTGTCTTCTTGACCGGTGGATGGTTGCAGGAGTTGCCGAGGCTCCAGGTTTTGCTGTCCTCGACTTTGATGATCTGCGGGGATGAGCCGCCGATACCGGGGGGGATTATGTCGCCGTTGCGAAACCAGGGGTTCATGTCGGCGGCTGTGGCGAAATTGGCGCTACTGGCCGCCGTCGCGGGGTGCTTGCCGTAAGGGTTGTGCAGCGAATAACTTACGTGCTTGTATGGATCGGGTCCGAAGTCCCAGAGTTCCGTGATATCCAGGCGGGCGGGGTTGGTTCCGTCAAAGGGCCTCTGCGTAGAGGCAGGGCAAACGAAGGACTTTGGCGCTACATCGGCCTCGCGGACGAGGAGATACCAGCTTGCGGTGATGTTTCGGGCGGTATTGGCCTGGGCGCCGCCCTGTCGGAAGTCCGGCGAGCGCATATCATAGTCGAATCCTAACTCTTTTGACCATAGGCCTTTACCGGGAAGCTGTGGGTAATTGTCATCATAGTCATGGGCATAGACGGTCATTGCGGTGCCAAGGCCCTTGAGATTAATTCCGCAGACTATGCGATTACGAATCTTCTGATGACCGGGTGCTGAACACGTGGCCAAGAACGCCCACATCAGGACTACTGCCATGATAATGAGGATGATTACGTCGACTGCGGTTAACGCTTGTTTGTTCTGCATGTGATTCTCCTTGTAAATTGTTTGTTTGCCGCGGGTTGCGCGTGGATTGTCTGGGGTTTTTCTTGTGCATCTGAACCTGCCTTTAGCTATGATAATCCGCGCGCGTTATTCGTCGATTTTGCGCGGTTTCTCCTCTATGCGTCTGGCTTTTAGCTTTTTGAGCTTTGCGGGGTCGGCGTATAGATGCATGTAACCACAGGCGGCGCAAGTTTTTGCGCGTGTTGGGGTGATTGCTTCTGCCAGGACCCAGAAAGCGGATTTTTCCGGGCGGAAGTAGAGTCGGCCTGCTCCTCGGAGGGTACCGTCGATGAGGGTGGTGTGGCCGCAGGCGGCGCAGCGATTGGCGACCTGTTGGGCTTCTTTGGAGCCGGTGGTCTTTTCAAAGAAAATGTCGAGTATTTGCCTGGAAAAGCGGGTTGCGCCGCCGATTTTGTAGAAGGAGAGGGTTCCTTCTTTCATCCATCGGTAGATTGTGGGCTCGCTGACGCCTAAATAATCTGCGGCCTGGCGGACTGTGTACCACTTGCTGGGGTCGTCGGCGGGGTTGATCGGCATGTCCTGATTGTCAGTCATACTGCCTCGTTTGCTATTGAATGCTATTAAACACTATCACGAAATGGGTGCTTGTCAAATCGCAAACGGGCAGATTTAGTGCGCAGGAGTGTTGTTTTTTGCGTTTTTGTGGGCGAAAAGCGGGTTTTTTGAGGCGCATTTTTTCATATTTTTGCGCATTTTTTTATTTTGGGCGGTGCTTTTTGCGCATTCTTGCGTGTTTTTGGACAAGTCGTCACAGGATGGCCAGATGCGGACGTATTACATCTATCTTTCCGGATTACGTGTGTGTTTTGCGCGGAATTTACTTTTTTTGTCAACCAACGGCGGGGTATAGTTGTCGATATCAGAGACGGCAAAGGGTTGATGGACAGTTCCGATAATAGCCTGATCCGTGCCCATCTTATGGGTGAACAGGCGGCGTTCTCCGAATTGGTGCGCCGGCACGGAGATGGTTTGCTGGGATATCTGTTGCGGACTACGGGCAACCGGCAGGCTGCCGAGGATCTTTTTCAAGAGACGTTCAGGCGGGTGCATGAGAAGGCGGAGACGTTTAACGGCAACAACTTTCGGGCATGGCTTTATGCGATTGCGACGAACCTTACGATCAACGAGTGGCGGAAACGGAAGCGACGGCCGGAGATGTCGCTTGAGCAGATAACAGAGTGCAGGGACGGGGGATGTTGGCCCTTGGATACGATTGCGGCGACAGACGAGATGAGTGAACCGAGCCAGGCGGCACAGCGCGAGGAGCTGAAATCGCAGGTGCGTTCGGCGGTGGCGACATTGCCGGCTAAACAGAGGCTGACGCTTATCATGGCTTACTATCAGCATATGAGTTATGCGGAGATTGCTGCGGCGCTGGGGTGCAGCACTGGTGCGGTGAAGACGCATATGTTCAGGGCTCTTAAACGTCTTGGACGGGTGCTGCCGAATGTGCCGGGAGGTGTATTATGAGCGGCCACCTCATCGAAGACATGCTGATCAAATATGCATTCGACCTTGCGGGCGACGAGGAGAAGGCGTCGATGGCGGCACACCTCGGTGAATGCGAGCGGTGCAGGGGCGAACTGGAGCGCGTGCGGGGGCGGTTCCGGGCGCTGGACGTTCTGGCGGGGGACGCGGCGGTTTCGGAAGAGCTTACGGCAGCGGTTATTGAGCAGGTTCAGATGCGGACGGACCACGGGCAAGATGCCCGTGCCACGAAGAGGCGGCTGCCGCCGGTTTGGATGGGGCTTGCGGCGGGAGTGCTTGTGGTCGCTTCGGTGCTCGTTGTGAACCGGGGGTGGAGGGCGGATGAGGCGGTTGATAAAGCTGTGGGTGTCGGCGAGCGGACAGTACGCCATGAGCATTTTGCGGCGGCGGATGGGCCGGCGGTACGGCCTGCGGTGCGTGGTTTGGCGGAGACGGGGCTTATGGCGAAGGCGGCGAGGGCGGAGGAGATTGACGATCGGCCGCCGTTTGCGCCGGCGAGTGCGATCGAGTTGGTGGTGCTGCCGCGGCGGGAGAACGTTCAGCTTACGATTTACAACTCGGCGGACCTTACCTTAGTGCGGGAGCGGCGGAACCTGACGATGAAGAGGGGGTGGAACTGGCTGCAGTTTATGTGGGCGAATACGCTGATCGATCCTACGTCGCTCAGCCTGGAGCCGGTGGAGCACAGGGGTGAGATCGACGTGCAGCAATTAGTGTATCCGGCGCGGCTGAAGGACATCGGGCGGTGGCTGATAAGGTCGGAGGTGGAGGGGCAGGTGCCGTTTGAGATTACGTACTTCACGAGCGGGCTTTCGTGGCGGGCGTTTTATATGGGGACGCTGTCGGCAGACGAGTCGACGATGCATTTGCAGGGATACGTGCGCGTGGACAACCGCAGCGGGGAGGAATATGCGGATGCGCAGACGCGGCTGATCGTGGGGCGGGTGAACCTGCTGGATCAAATTGCGGAGTTGGCCAAGCGGCAGTATCCGTACGGGTCGCCTGTCGTGATAAGTCGCGGGTACGGCGGCGGGATGATGGGCGGCATGGGCGGTTTTGGGGGGATGCGCATGGAGGGCGAGACGGCATGGTCTTTCAACGGGGACAGGGATGGAGACGTTATCGACATGCTGGCGACTATCAAGCAGGTTGAGAAGGAGGGGCTGAGCGAGTATTTCCTATATACGATCGAGGGGAGGGATACGATTCCGAACGAGTGGGGCAAGCGGCTGCCGTCGTTTACAGTGGTCGAGGTTGGTGTTGAGAATCTTTACAAGTACGATGAGACGCGATGGGGGACGGAGACGGTGCGGTTCCTGTCGTTCAAGAATGATACGGAGCACAATCTGGGCGAGACCCCCCTGCCGGACGGGAGCGTGCGGATCTATCGGCAGGCGGGTGAGGGTGGGTCGTTGGCTTACACGGGCGGTACGGAGTTCAAGTACATCCCGGTGAACGAGAAAGCGGAGCTGAACCTTGGGGCGGCGCGGCATGTGACGGTGGAGCCGGTGTTGATGGATTACGCCACGGCGCATTACCAGTTCGACCGCGACGGGAACATCGACGGGTGGGATGAGGTGCACACGTGGAAGGTGGCGGTGACGAATACAAGGGAGATTGCGGTGAAGGTTGAGGTGTTTCGGGATTTCGGGACGCCGTACTGGGAATTGGAAAAGCGCGGGCAGTTCGACGCGTTCGAGAAGGAAGATATGGATACGGTGAAGTTTACGGTGGATGTGCCGGCGCGGTCGAAGCGGGAGTTTGTGTATGTTTTGACGACGTATCAGGGGACTCGGCGCGAGGCTTCTAAGTAGGCACGGAGAAGAGCGGCGGGGCCGCAGAAACGCGAAATGCCAAGCTCGAAATCTAAACAAATGCGAAGCGTGAAAACCACAAGTTTCAAAACGGGACATGTAAGTGCAGCCGCGCGGGCGGCAGTCGCCGAGAAAACCGGTGCCTGTCCCTATTTTTCGGGCGGGCAATTGCCGGGGAAAACCGGTGGCTGTCCCTATTTTTCGGGGCGTGACGGCGTCCATGATGGGGATTTGAGATGAACGGGATAATGATAAGAATTCGTTTAATTGCGGTGGCGGTTGTGCTGGTTGTCGGGCAGGCGGCTTTTGGGTTGATCGTCTCCGGCGGCAAGGAGTTCAGGCCGGATCGCGGGTGGCCGGAGGGGACGGCGGCGGTGGCGAACCTGCCGAGTCGGATGAGTTGGTGGGAAGGGCCGCCGTTCGGGGGCGGGCAGTATGTGTTTGAGTATCGGTGCAGCAAGACGGCGGAGTTTAACGAGGCGCTGAAGGCGTTTGCGGCCATCAAGAGCGACAGGCATGAGGTTGTGGTGCACAACGGGCCTCGCAACGGGTCTTTTGGCAATAAGGGGCGTCTGGACTGGATATTGACGGCGTGGGTTGCGGACAACTGGAAGCGGCTCTACAACAACGACAAGAGTGTGTTCATGGCCGACCATCCCGATTTCGGCAAGCCTGTTCCGGCGCCCTGGATTGACGTTTACGTGGGGGGCGGGGGCATTGTGTGGGACGAAGTTGTTGTGCCGGAAGGCGTTACGGTGGTTGAGAGAAGGCCGGGCGCGATCGGTGAGGCGTTTGCGGGCAAGGGACTGCTTCGGTGCCGCGTGTTCGATCTGGATACGAAGAAGCCGTTGGCGGGGGCGGAGGTCGTTGTTGCGGAGTACACGCGGGATGTAAATCCGAGGCCGCCGCTTACGGGGAAGACGGATGAGAACGGGTCGTGCGAGATTGCACAGATAGAATTGGGTAACTATGCGATTTCGGTGCGTGCGGACGGGTATTCCCCCCGCAAGATCGGCAGCTACAGCAATACGCTGCCGGAGTACTTCACCTTCGAGACGCAGTTAAGCCGCTTCGCCGCGATTTGGGGAATGGTGGTGGACATGGAGGGCAGGCCCGTCGTGAACGCGAAGGTGTCGGCGGGCAATGCGATCACAGTGGACGGTGCGGGGTATATCATGCCGGAGCCGTATTCGGCGGTCACGGACGAGCGGGGCATATTCCGGATCGATTCGCTGCCGGTGGGCTCGGTGACGCTGAGGTGCCGTGCGGGGAGCATGTACCTGACGAATTCGATTTCCGAGCTTCATCCCGTGCCGTCGGGCGTTCGTTTGGTTATGACGAAGACATCGGTGGTGCGCGGCAGGGTTTATACGAAGGAATGGCAGACGCCGAAGGGCAGCGTGCACGTTACGATTCGGCCGGTGGGTGAGCAGGTCGGCAAATGGGGCGGGTCGATGCGGGTGGAGGAGGACGGGAGCTTCGAATTCAAGGGCGTTCCGCCGGGGGATTACCTTGTGGGGATCGGCGGGATGATCGAGACGGAGGAAGAGAAGAAGAAGGCGACGCTTGTTTCGGTGCGAGGGGACACGGTGCATGAAATGGAACTGGTGCAGGATGAGGTTAAATCGCGTTAATGGTATTGGGAGTGACGCAGTGAAGAGTGAGTCGCGCCACGGTGGCGGCAATCAGCGTGAAAACCGGTGCCTGTCCCTATTTTTGGGCGGCGGGATAATACAGGGGATTTGGACAATGAGACGGATAGTGCTGGCGGTTGTGGTTGTTGGGTGTTCGGCGGGTTCGTGGGGGAAAGTGGATTTGACGACGCTGCCGGAGCGGCAGACGGTGCAGTTGACTATTTATAATTCGGCGGACTTGACTTTGGTGCGGGAGAGTCGGCCGCTGACGCTGAAGGAAGGCGCGAACAGCTTGCAGTTTTCGTGGGAGAATACGCTGATCGATCCGACGAGCCTGGAGATGGTTCCGAAGGCGCGCGCGGGCCAGATCGAGATTTCGGAACTGGTGTACCCGGCGCGGGTGCGGAATGTGGGGTTTTGGAAGGTGGACAGCGAGGTGTCGGGCAAGGTGCCGGTGGAGATTACGTACCTGACGAGCGGCTTGACGTGGCGGGCGTTTTATATGGGGACGCTGACGCCGGACGAGAAGGCGATGCGCCTGGAGGGGTACGTCGTCGTTACGAATAACAGCGGCGAGGACTATGAGAATGCGCAGACGCGGCTGATCGTGGGCAAGGTGAACGTGATCGACGAGATCGCGGCGCTGGCACGGCGGCAGTATCCGTATGGGTCGCCGACGGAGCCTGTGGTGCTTGAGCGCTTGAGTGAAGGCGTCAGGGGTCGAGTTGATACGAAGTTGTACTTCGGGCGTGCGGCGGGAGTTTTCGAAGAATCCGCCAGGAGAAAGGAGATTGTCAAGGAGGGCTTGAGCGAGTACTTCCTGTATACGATCGAGGGTACGGAGACGATTCCTACCGGGTGGTCGAAGCGGCTGCCGAGCTTCGAGGCGGACGAGGTGGCGGTTGTTAATCTGTACAAGTATGAGGAGGAGCGGTACGGGCGGCAGGCGGTTCGGTTCTTGAGCTTCAAGAACGACGAGGAGCACAACCTGGGTGAGACGCCGATACCGGGGGGCGTCCTGAAGGTGTATCGGGATGTTGGCGCAGGCGGGCATCTTTCGTATGAGGGACAGTCGGCGTTCAAGTATATCCCGGTGGACGAGGACGTGGAGCTTAATCTTGGGGCGGCGGCGGATGTCATGGTCGAGCCGAAACTGATGAGCGTTGCGACGGAGAACTATCGGTTCGATTCGCGGGGTAATATCGCCGGTTGGGACGACGTGCAGACCTACCGGATCGAGGCGAGGAATGCACGGGCGGTTCCGGTTAAGATAGAGATCAAGCGGAACTTTGCGACTTCGTACTTCAAGCTTACGAATGCGGGGGAGTACGGCGAGTATGAAGTGGAGGACCTGGACACGGTGAAGTATACGCTGGTCCTTGAAGGTCAGAGCAAGCAGGCGTTCGAGTATACGGTTCGGATGTACCAGGGGAGCCGGCAGGAGGACTGGCGGGAGTGATAGATGCGGCGGGGTGAACCCGGGGTGCGATGATGACAGAAATTGAGTGACGAATAACGAATTTTGAATGATGAAGTTAAGGCTTTAAGGAGAGAATCATGAAGGTTCGAATGAGCGTAGTGATGGCGGTGGTTGCGGTACTGATCGTGATTGGGGCGGCGGAGGCGCGGATCAAGCTGGTTGCGCTTCCTGAGCGGGCGGCTACGGTGATACGGCTGGATAACCCGGCGGCGACGCTGATTGAGGAGGAGCGGGTGCTGACGCTGCAGAAGGGTCTCAATAAGGTGGACTTCTCGTGGAAGGCGGTGAGCATCGATTCGGATTCGATACGGCTGACGGTCCTGGACCATCCGGAGGACGTGACGCTGCTGAACGTGAGCTATCCGCCGAACGAGGCTGCGCTGGTCTGGGAGATCGCCAGCGCGGGCGACTACGCCGAGACGGTGCGGATCAGCTACCTGCTTCGGAATATTGACCGGCTGGTTACGTACAAGGCGATCGCTGACAAGGCGGAGACGAAGGTGGATCTGCGGAGCTACCTTGTGCTGCGTAACTTCAGCGGGGAGGATTTTGAGAATGCGCGTGTGCTGCTGGATTACGGGGATGCGTTCGAGCAGGGTATCGCGCACGAGGAGACCAAGCAGATGCTGTTTTTGAAGTCGGACGGGGTGCCGATTACTAAGATATGGAAGTGGGATGCGGGGACGCTGCCGTGGGATCCTTCGAAGCTGGACAATCAGAACGTGGGGATACCCGTGAGCTACCGGATCGTGAACGATACGAAGAGCGGCCTGGGCGAGTTTGCATTGTGGGGTGGCAAGGCACGGCTGTTCCAGGACGACGGTCGAGAGAGCACGATCTTTCTCGGTGAGGACGGCAGTGCGGTGGTGCCGGTGGGCGAGAAGATGGAGCTGTATATCGGCGACAGCCGGGACATCGTTGTGACGCAGCGGAAGATGCGTGACGGGCGGATAAACGTTCGCAAGAATAATCGCGGAGACGTGATTCTTTTCGACACGGACGAGCTGATTACGGCGAAGATCGAGAACTTCAAGGATTCTCCGGCGGTGCTGACGATGATCCAGCGGATCGACGGGCAGTGGGACATGGCCAAGTGCAACATGAAGTATGAGCGTAAGGATGCTTTTACGTTGGAGTTTGAGATCGAGCTGCCTGCACGCGGGACGGACGGGCCGGGTGTGAAAGAGTTAGAGATGCACTATAACCGGCGGAACGTGCGGCAGTAACGGGTCGATTCAACGATACAGGAAGGAGCATAGCCATGAAACTTTGGACTATTTTGATGATTATCGCGGTGGCGGCTTGCGGGGCGCAGGCGAAGGTGGACCTTTCGACGCTGCCGGAGCGGCAGACGGTTCAGTTGACTATTTATAATTCGGCGGATTTGACTTTGGTGCGTGAGAGCCGGCCGCTGACGCTGAAAGAGGGGCAGAACAGCTTGCAGTTTTCGTGGGAGAATACTCTCATCGATCCAACGAGCCTGGAGATGATGCCGAAGGCGCATGCGGGGTCGATTGACATTTCGGAACTGGTGTATCCGGCGCGGGTGCGGAACCTGGGGCTGTGGAAGGTGCAGAGCGAGCTTTCGGGGAATGTGCCGGTGGAGATTACGTATCTTACGAGCGGGCTTACGTGGCGGGCGTTTTATATGGGGACGATGACGCCGGACGAGAAGGCGATGCGTTTGCAGGGGTACGTCGTCGTTACGAACAACAGCGGCGAGGACTATGAGAATGCGCAGACGCGGCTGATCGTGGGCAAGGTGAACGTGATCGACGAGATCGCGGCGCTGGCACGGCGGCAGTATCCGTATGGGTCGCCGATCGAAGTACCCCGTTCAGTGACTGCTGCTGCGCCGGCTGCGCCTGCGCGGCGGTCGCTGGCGCTTGGAGCGGTGGCGGAGATGGCGGTTATGGACGCGGCCAAGCCGAAGGAGGTTGTCAAGGAAGGCTTGAGCGAGTACTTCCTGTATACGATCGAGGGCACGGAGACGATTCCTACCGGGTGGTCGAAGCGGCTGCCGAGCTTCGAGGCGGACGAGGTGGCGGTCGTTAATCTGTACAAGTATGAGGAGGAGCGGTACGGGCGGCAGGCGGTTCGGTTTTTGAGCTTCAAGAACGACGAGGAGCACAACCTGGGCGAGACGCCGATACCGGGGGGCGTCCTGAAGGTGTATCGGGATGTTGGCGCAGGCGGGCATCTTTCGTATGAGGGGCAGTCGGCTTTCAAGTATATCCCGGTGAACGAGGACGTGGAGCTTAATCTTGGGGCGGCGGCGGATGTCATGGTCGAGCCGAAACTGATGAGCGTTGCGACGGAGAACTATCGGTTTGATTCGCGGGGTAATATTGCCGGTTGGGACGACGTGCAGACCTACCGGATCGAGGCGAGGAATGCACGGGCGGTTCCGGTCAAGATAGAGATCAAGCGGAACTTTGCGACTTCGTACTTCAAGCTTACGAATGCGGGGGAGTACGGCGAGTATGAAGTGGAGGACCTGGACACGGTGAAGTATACGCTGGTCCTTGAAGGCCAGAGCAAGCAGGCGTTCGAGTATACGGTTCGGATGTACCAGGGGAGCCGGCAGGAGGACTGGCGGAAGTAGGCGAACGGTGGGTGACTGGCATTAATATGTGGAGGCGCTGACGGGGGCCTGCTCGGTTTCGTGTTCGAGGTGGTCGGCGTCGGCGTCCTCATGTTGATCGCACGCGTCTTCGTTGGGGGTGTCGGGCTCGCCGGCCGGTTCGTCCTGGGGCTGGCTGTAGAGGGTCGCGGCGGGGTGCATTTTTGCGACACAGTTGATTTCCTTCTGGAGGCGGGCGAGGCCGTCGCGGTCGACTCGGTCGAGGAGTACGGGGGGATAGTACGGCTTTTTGAAGCGGCGGGAGAGACGGAGAGATTTTGCGAGGACGCTGAGCACCATCAGGCCGCCGATGCACACGAGAGCCAGGCCGAGGAGCGAACCGAAGTTGTGCGAGTCGGTGATCGCGGGGGCGCCGGGGGTGAGGTGTTCGGGCATAGCTGCGGCAGGTGCGTCCTGGCCGTGGATTGTCGCAGGCGCGAGGAGGAGGAACGCGGCGGCGGCAATGATGAGGGGCGACGCTACGGTTGATCTGTTTGCGGGTCCGGGCTTCATGGAAAACTCCTTTCGTTTTTTTGCGCGGTCCTTACTGGGTGCGCGGACGGCAGATGTCTCGGCATAATCATTGAGGGAGTTAACGTAAAAGCCCTGAATGCACCAGGCGGGTGCGTTCGAGCGTTTTTATGGGGTTTTGACAGGTCCAAGTCGCTGATGAGGCGATTGTGGTCTGGCGGGTATATGTGCGCTTTCGGGACCACAGCCATCGCGTATTGTGTACTTCGTGCGTCACCTTTTTTTGTTTGACAAACTGTCGCCGCCTGTTTATTGATGAAGATGTAAAAGTTCGGATGCACGTTCGGGCGCGTGGCGCCGCACAGTTGTCGGAAGGACGGGATGGCTGGGCGTGAAGCAATTCCTTCAGGAACTGACAATGGGAGGAGGGTTGGGGTGTTGCCTTGTCTGCATTGCCGATGTCAATCCGCTTCATCATTTAGTCTTCTTCTGCACCAATTCAACTATAAACGGGCGATTTCTGCACTAATACCGCGTGATGTTGGGAGAATTGCTTAAGGCTTACAGCCAGAAAGGAGGTGGTCGGGCATTTGCCGGTACTTGGTCGCACAGGTGTTTAGCGTAATCGATTTGATTCAGCACAGTCACAAGCGGAGGATGCAAAAATGAGGAAAACTGCAATTGGAATGATTTTATCTTGTTTGGCTGTGGGCAGCATTGCCCGAGCCGGCAACGGGATAGTTTATGAGGTATGGCGAGGCTTGCGTGATCCCGGTGCGGGGGAAGCGTTTTTTCAGCCGCTGTACGAGAGTCCCAAGTGGCCGTTCAATCCGGATCAGAGTTATGTTGTGAACCGGTTCGAGGGCGCTCGAGACGCATGGGACAACTACGCTTCACGGCTGTATGGCTATGTAACCATCCCAAGCGACGGGAATTACAATTTCTACGTCGCCAGCGACGACCAGAGCGAACTGTGGCTGAGCGTCGAGGGGTGGCCTGACCTTGTGGAGCGGATTGCGTACATCGATACATACAACGCCACGACGGGCCCGCCGGACTGGGGTGAATTCGCGTCGCAGAAGTCCGCCACTTTTGCCCTGAAGGCGAGGCAGGTTGTCTATCTGGAGGGTCTGCAGAGAGACAGTGGAGGCAGCGACCACTTTTTTGTCGGCTGGGAGGGTCCGGGCATACCTTTGCGGACGATATCGGATTTCTACACTACAACTGCTCATCCGAAGGCGGCGAGCAACCCGGTTCCGGCGCACGGCGCGACTCTGGTCGCCACCGACACAATGCTTGGCTGGGACGCACCCGCCGACGTCAATGACGTGGCGACATACGCAGTTTACTTCGGCCAGGATCCAAACGCGGTGACGATGCCGCTGCTGGCGGACGGATTGACGGAACTGACCATCGATCCCGGAGCGCTGGGGAAAGGAACAACTTATTACTGGCGCGTGGCGGTGACTCACTCGAACGAGGGCGATCCCTTTACCGTCAGAGGCAACGTGTGGCAGTTTACGACGATTCCCGATACGCCAGTGATCAGTATGCATCCGGAGGGTGTGTTCATCAGGCCCGGCGAGACGGCGACTTTCATGGTGGCGGCAACTTCGGCGACGGACATGACCTTCCAGTGGTATGAAAGTTCGGATCCCGAAACGGTCATAGGGACCGAAGCATCATTGGTGCTGGAAGACGTTCAGACGGAAGGAGAGTACTTCTGCGTGGTCAGCAACGAGGGTGGATCGATACAGTCGAATTCGGCGCAGTTGAAGTTGAAGCAACTGATCGCCTACTGGCCGCTTGACGGCGACGTTAATGCATGGGAGGGCCTGGGGCCGAACGGACAGATATTCGGAACAGGCGCCTCCAATCCGTCGGGCATGTTCAGCGAAGGCATGGTCGGTCAGGCAATCGGCGTCAACATCGAGGCCGAGAGGGGCGAGTACGTTGCGTTCGGGGCGGTGGGAATCACCGGGGAAATGCCGCGGACAATAGCGTGCTGGGTGAAGAACAGCGTGCCCGTCGCCCAGATTGCCAACTGGTGCACGATATTCGGGTTCACCAGCCCGACGGCGGCAGACGCACAGAGCTTCGATTTCAACCGGAGAGGCGATCAGCCCCAGTATTGCATCCACCGGTACGGGGCAGAGTGGAACATGCACGAGATCGACGGGGAATGGCACTTTCTCGCGGCCACATTCGAGAACGGAAGCGTCCGCTGGTATGTAGACGGCGAGTTCGGCGGCCAGGCGAGCACCAACCTTCAGACGCAGGACCTCGTTCATCTCGGAAAGCGGGCTCACAGCGATCCGGTCTGGCGCGGCTGGGTCGACGACGCGCGCGTCTACAACTATGCGCTCGATGCTCGCGAGATTGCCGAACTATACATAGAGGTTGTGCCGGATGCAGTTATCTGTCCGGAATATGACGCGGCCGACCTGAACCGGGACTGCAAGGTCAATCTGCTGGACTTCGCCGAACTGGCGAGGGTCTGGATGAGCTGCGGGCGCGTTCCGGTGTCCGAGTGCTTCAACTGATCGTCGGATCGATAGACACGTTTGAACAACCAGATATCGGAGGATATATACAATGAGAACAGAACTTAATGCAAGAAAGCAAATTCCACTGTTAATTCTGTGTCTGGGACTGGTCCTTGGTCCGGCGCTGGCGGATGTCAACTTTGAGATCTGGGACATTGACCTGGATGCATTGCCCGACTATTCGACTCTGGGCGAGCCGGATGTGTCCGGACGGCTTGCGAATTTCGACATAGAATCGCTTCGTGGCGATGCCGATTACTTCACCTTTCGGTTCACGGGCTACATCAGCATAGAAACGCCGGGAACTTATACGTTTTTCACGGCTTCGGACGACGGCAGCAAACTCTACATTGGCGACTGGGAAGGCGTGGGTCCGCTTACGGAGGTCGTGAACAACGACGGCCTGCACGGGACGCAGGAGATGTCGGGAACCATCAATCTGGCGGCGGGACTCCATGGGATCATGGTTACTTATTTCGAGAAGACCGGCGGCGATGTGCTGGAGGTACGGTGGCAAGGTCCTGGCATCGCCAAGGAGTTGATTCCCGACGGGGTGCTGTTCGACGGGCTTGCGCGCGACAAGTTCCCGCCAAACGGTGCAATCAACCTTCCGGTTGAGACGGTGCTGAGCTGGTCGGATCCGGATACAGCCCTTGATCCGTCGCCGCTTTACATCGTGCACTTCGGGACGGAGCCCAACCTGCCGCAGATGGAGGTGGTCATCGACGGCGAAGCAGTGAACGCATACGATGCGGAACTTGATTACGGCCAGCAGTACTACTGGTCGGTCAGCCTGGTCGATCCGAACGAAGGCGGCGTGCCCTCGATAATTCCCGGACCGATAATGGGATTCGAGACAGCTCCCAGCACACCGGTATTTCTGAGCAATCCTCAATCGGTGCGTTTGTGGGCGGGCGAAACGGCGGTGTTTGCGGTCGACGTTCTGTCGGCGGCCGGGGCGCCGCTCAGCTACGCCTGGTATAAGCAAGGCTCTTCCAGCGTGTTGAGCAGTACGGATACTCTGGAAATAGCGGATGCGCAGCCTGGCGATGAAGGCTTTTATTACTGCGTGGCTGCCAATGAGTTCGGTGCGACTACGTCGCAATCGGCAGGACTGAAGCTCAAAAAGCTGATCGGGCACTGGCCGTTCGACGGAGACTTCGAGGACAAGGTCGGAGGTAACCACGGCACGGCGGTTGGTCAGCAGCCGGTCTTCGTGGAAGGTATTGTGCCTCTAAACGGCGGACAGGGTCAGGCCGTCAGGTTTGACGGGCTGGGCGCTCCGCTTTCGCAGGCGGTTCGGATGTCCAGCGACGGTGTGCCTCCGCAATCTTCGTTCACCCTGTCTTTCTGGGAGAAGACAACCTCGGACACCGCCACGGGTTATATCTTTGCTTCCTCAGACGGCGTCTACGGAGGTGGACGTCCGGTCGGGTATGAACGGATTTACATCTGGCGACGCGCCGAAGGGGAGCATTATGTGGGTTTCCATTGCGGGTACAATTTCGAGATACACGGCGCGATGGGACCGGCCACAATGTCGATTTCGCGGCATGAATGGCATCTGGTCACATTCGTATACGATTATGACCTTAACCGCTACTGGTACTATGTTGACGCGGAGAATGTGACCAACCCGTGGACGGGTTACCAGCTCACCGTCAGCCGCATGGAGGATTTCGTCGCCGATTTCTTCCTTGGCAATCGTGAAGAACTGGGGCGTCCGTATATGGGGCTGATCGACGATTTCCGCATCTATGATTTCGCGATGGATCGCGCGGATATCGCGATGCTCTACACGGAGGCGGTCGGCGGGTACGTGTGTCTGGAGGCGGCGCCCAATGACCTGAACGGCGACTGTGTTGTTAATCTGGCGGACCTGGCGATTCTCGCGGCAGACTGGACGAACTGCAACTTCGTGCCGGTTGAAGCCTGTAATTGATCGGCAGTACAGCCATAACAGTAACGAAGGCGAAGGCGCCCGAGGGGCGACCTTCGCCTTTTTCATGCAAGAACTGCAACACAGGGTTTCAGTCAAGGCTGCTGTGAACCCTTATGCCATGATTGTTTGGAGCAGCCTTCGTTCGGTCATCACTTCTTGGGGAAGAAGCCTGAGGGCTTCTCCTGCATATTTGGTGCGTAGATTTTTATGTTGTCGATTCGGCCGGAGTCGTCGAAGGTTCCAAAGCCTATGAAGCCGGGGCCGAAGGTCTTGTCGGCGGCGGTCATTATGGGCTCGTTCATGTCGTCGAAGAAGACCTTTATGGAGCCGTCGGCGAGCCTGCGTTCGAGTCGGACCTTGTGCCATTTGTTGTCACCCCAGTCGACGCCCTTGGTGGTTTTGGTCGCAATGGCGGTGCGGGGCTGGTTGTTGACGAGAAAGATGTTGTGGGCGTGGGGGTCGGCGGCGGAGGCTATGTGGGTGTAGTAGAAATGGGAGGGGTCCTGGAAGTTGTAGAAGATGCACATGTCGCGGTGGCCGTACTCTTTGCCTGTCTGCAGGAGGTCGGCTTCGAGGACAAAATCGCCGAAAATGCGGCCGGAGATGAGGCCGATGACGATTGGCGAGCGGACGGCAGGTTTGTAGTCTCCGGGGCCGAGGAATTCGAGTGCGCCGCCGGGGTTGCCCTGGTCGGTCCAGAGCCACTTTGCGGGAGTGGTGAACTCGAACTGCTTAATGGAATCGGGGTCGGAGAAGTCCTGGGACCAGACGAGGTTGTAGCCGGCTGTGTAATCTTCGAATCGGGCCTCGATCTGCTCGGGGGTTCGCGAGCCGTCATAGAAGATCATGCGGTGCTTGAAGGGGGCGCTTTGGCCGGGCTTGAGGGTCAGGTTGAGGTTTCTGGCGCCGGGTTCTTTGTGGCTGCGCTGGAAGTCGCCCTGGCCGAGGGGATTGGCAGTGAAGCAGCCGTATGCGCGGGCGTGCCAGTACGTGGGGTAATTGGTGCTCTGGGGGTGGTTGAGGATCACGATGCCTGCGTCTGCGCCGTCTTTGTTGCCTTGGAGGCGCATCCATCTTGCTCGTTTGCCCCAGACGCCCTTCTCGGCTTCCTGTCCTTCGCTGCTGAGGTAGCGGCCGGTGCCGCCCAGTTCCTTGAGCCAGGGTGCGACACGTACCGCCATCATGCCTTCTTTGGTATCGCCGATGGTCACTTCATTTTCGGCGGCGGTGAGGGTGATATCGAAGTCGACAGCGTATTCGCCGGCGGTATCGGCAATGAATGTCATGCGGCGGTTCTCAATGAGGATGACCTTGCCGTCTCTGTCGATCCAGTGTGCGACAATGGCAAGGACGCCGCGGTTTGGGCCGGCGGTCATTTCGGTCACTTCTTTGTGCTCGATCTTCGGAAGCGGCTGTTTGCTATTGCCCCAGAATTTGTCCTGGTTGACATCGACGGTGAAATAGACTCCCATGTGGTGCGGGTGGTCTTTGGCCTCACCGGGGACATCGATGAGCGGGTAGCCGCGGGTCATCATCTTGCCGGAAGGTGAGTAGACTGGGAAAAGGATCGGCTTCTGGAGGAGTATGCCGGAGGCGACCACAGGCTGGGCGGGGTCGATCTGGTGCATGTAACTTGTGAAGGGCTTGCCGTCGACGGTGACGTCGATACGGTTGGGGTGCCTGGTGAATTCGACCTGGGCGGCGGTTGCGCAGGCCGCGAGAAGCGCCACAGCCAGCGTACCGATGATTAACCTGCGAGCAAACATGCCTTTCTCCTTTCAATTCGGTTTGAAATACGGGGATATCATACATGAAAGGAGACAGATTTGCAAGGGTGCGGTATTGGTGCTTTGCGGTTTTCTATTTCCACTTTCGACACGCGCTCGCTTGGGGATCCGTTGATCCTTGAGGGGACATGGGCGGCACTGCCGCCTGTGCCTCTTACATGCGGCATTCCGGTTTGGTGCATTCGAGCCAATGCTCGCAGAACAGAGCCAGATCCAAGAAGTCGACAATGCAGTCGTGGTTGAAATCCATAGGCGGGTAGGGATGTGCGGAATCGCCACAGACTATTGAGAACTCGTAGGCACCCATATCAACGACAGGGGGGGCGCCGTTGCCTGTATCGATGGTGGCCGGGTCGTCGAAGAAACGGGAGTTGCCGGCCAAGTCGGTAGTGATCGCGGAAGGTACCGCGTCATTATCCCCGGCGTCAATCGCGGGTGAGCCGGGCCGCGTACGATAATCTGTCATATCGACAAACAGAGGATCGTCGGGAATGTTACCGAGGCCTCCGCCTGGCCAGTCCTGGATGCAACTGTAGTTCACGGCGCTAGAGGCATTTACCTGAGGATCGTCGATGGCGCCATTTTGCCAGACGATGCAGTTATTGATGGAGCCGGTGCAGTTCCAGAGGCCGCCGCCACAGCTTCCGAAGATGTTGTCGACAGCCCGATTGTTTGCGATGGTGCAGTTGGTGATTGGGCCGGTGCAATCCGCCAGCCCGCCGCCCCTGGATTCGATGGCGGGGAGAACGTGATCGGTGTTCTGTGCTACGTTATCGGCGATGAGACAATTTGTAATGGGTCCGCTGCATCTTGCCAGGCCGCCGCCGGAGACCGGGACAACGTCGCCTATGCCGGAATATGCGATGTTGCCGGTGATGATGCAATTAATGAAAGGTCCGCTGCATTCGGACGCGCCGCCGCCGTCGCCGAATTCGACGCTGTTGTTGGAGATTGTGCAGCCGATGACGGGACCCGTGCACCGCGACAAACCTCCGCCGCCGTCGAGGTGTGCTTCAAACGCTATGTGGTTGTCGGTTATGACACAACCCTCGATCACACCGTCAAATGCTCTGATGCCCGCCCCATCGCCAATGAAGAGGATTATGTTGTTTTCAAAGACGCAGTCCAGCAGATATGAGCCGCTCAGTCCGCCGTAGAGACCGGCGCCGCCTGCGCCAACGCCGGCTGACGTGGAGTTGCCGCGAATCTGACAACTCTTCATGGTTATCTCACTGTTTAAGTTAAAAATGCCGCCTCCACTGTCAGATGCGAAATTGTTCATGATTACCGATGTAACGATTACGACGCTGCTGTTTTCACACAGGAACCCTCCTCCGATGGGCATAGTTTCGGCGCTGCCGTTTTGAACCGTGATTCCGAAAAGGCTGGTGGTGGAATTGGAGATGTGGACCGCCCTGCCTGCGCCGGCTGCGTCTATGATTGTTTGCTCGGGGAATCCTGCGATGAGCAAATCCTTGTCCTGTATGGTCAGGTTTTCAAAATACGTAGCGGGCAGGACAACAATTACGTCGCCTCCGGCGGCCGCGTGGATAGCGGCCTGTATAGTGCGCTTAGGACCATTGGGCGCGGCGCACGCCCGGCGTGCACCTGTCCATGAATCGCTGCCGCAGACCCCGTCGACGAAATGGATGCGGGCCGATGAGCCGAGCGGTGCAAGGAACCTGCTCACGAGATCCGCTGTGCTCAGGCTGCTGGCGGATGCAAGTGAAAGTTCGTTCTGAAGGTAGACGACGGCTGCGGCCGGTACAGCATCCTGGATGCGGTCCAGGTCCATGATTATCTTGTGATCGGCCGGCACAGCCTGAGCATTTATTGGCAAGATAATATATGCCATTAAGATTGCCGCTCTTTCCATATTGAACCCCTGGCAAAAGAAAGTTGCTGTTGGTCACCAGCGAGCAGTTTTAAGAATAGCTCGCCGCCTGACAGTGTCCATAAGTAAAAACACCAATCTGCGGGGGGAGATTGCCTACGGTTTATCGGACCTTGCTTCAGAAGGTGCGATGTTGTTATGAGGTGTATGATCGCCGGTGCGAGTTCGGTTTGAATGATCCTGATGCCATGTAATGCATCGGAGGCATACCCGGCCGCCGGGCCGGGCATGCCTCGATGCACAGAGCATTATAATCACTTGTAAACGATCCGCCAGTAGCCGCGGATATTGGAGCCGCGGATGTCCGGGCCGACCGGGCCTTTGCTCCAGAAGTAATCGTTGTAGTTGCTGAGGCCGGAAGGACCGATCACGCCCATGACCACGGCTTCGCGGTCATTGGGCTGCTGTTCTTTTTTGGCTTGGCACCATGCCGCACGTATGGGCAGTGTGATCTTGACCAAACCAATACTGCGTCCCAGTTGATACTCCGCGAAGCGCTTGGCGGTGTCGGTGTTGGCGCGGGCGTTGGTCTGGTAGCCCAGCAGGAGATGCAGCCCGTCGAAGGCGGGACCCCATCGCTGCCACCACCACTTGCCGTCGTGCTGGGCCTTCAGGACCTGGCATGAGAGCAGGACCATCCATTCGAGATCGCCATCACCCCATGCGCCGGGCACGTCGTTGTAGTGCAGGATTCCGTCATCGTTGCTGCTCTCGAAGGTAATGCCTGCGCCGGAGCCGTGGCCGACGTAGAAGGCCTGATCTACGGCGTCGACATACAGATGGTCGAGACCGGTCGCCCAGGTCTCGGTGTCCTTGAAGTCACGCTCCCAACTGCTTGCTCCGGTCCAGTTGAAGCGTCTGATGACCTCCTGGGACATGCGATTAATGTAACCGCTCTGCTCCTGTCCGCCGAGATCGGACACCGCCCGCTCGACGCCGTATTCGGCGCCCGTAGCCAGGAGAGTCGGGCCGGGCACGAATCCCTTGTCGATCTCAACGACGAGGGTGCGGAGGGCCTGTACGACTACTCCGTTGCCATCGGTGACTACGACCTTGATCGTTTCGTGGTAGGTCCCCGGCTGGCGTGCCTCGGCGGCGTATTGTACGGCGGCGGCATCCGGCGGCAAATTCGACAGGTCGGTCGAAGAAGACAACCACGCATACGTGTAAGGACCTGATCCACCCTCGACCGAAGCCTGAGCGATTACGAGATTTCGCTCTGCGGCAGCTTCCAGGATAACCCGGGGCACGTACTTGAGATCATCGGTAGCGGGAATTAGCGATTCCATCAGATTCGTGACGCCGCCGGCGCTGTCCCGGACGGTTCCTCCGCAGTCGTAGCACGGTATCAGGGCCGCGACGCCCCTCTGCGAAAGCGGGGGCGCGTAATAAACCAGCCTTGGTCTAACCTGCGCCCGCACACCGGGGTAGAGTTCCGCGCAGCGAAGGGCGGCCTCTTCGGCGGATATGACGTGAACGGGCTCTCCGGGGCCATAGGTTCTGGCCGAATGAAGCAACTGGCTGATCCCACCCTCAGGGTCGAAGGTGGCACTGATCTGGGCGCCGGGCCCGATGAGGGGGATGCCCGCGACGTCAAAATTGAAGCTGATGCTCGTGTCAACCTGGACGGCGGGCAGCAGGAGGTTGCCCTGAATGTCCAAGGCCTCGAATAGCGTGTGGTCGATTTGCGGGCGAGCGCCTTCTCCGACGGCGCCGGCGTCGCGCAGGGCGTTTTGGAACTTATCCAGCGCCCGCTTGGGGTCATAAGGTTTTATTTTGGCCATTGCCTCGAAGTCAAATGCTTCAAAATGGAACGGTCCTTCATTGTCGGCGCTTTGACGCGTCAAGTCCTGAATGAGCTGCTCGTCGGCAATCTGGGTTGTGGGTACGGCCTGAAACGTGTGCGGATCGACGAACAGCAGCACACCGTCTTCGAAAACGGATTGCTGTGCGACACCAAGCCTCTCGGCAAGCGCATGTGCCTGTTGTTCCGACAGACCTGGCGAGGCGACGACGAGTACAGGCAGTTTGTCGTCGCATACGTTAAGCCAGTTGGAGGCCATGACGGCGAAGTCTTTGAGATTGACGATGTTGTCTCCGTTCAGATCACCGGGGCAGTTTCCACATGATGCAGGCTCCTGACCGAAAGCCGGCGCAATCGGCAGTAAACAGATTGCCAACATGCCCAATGCCGGCCAGAACGATCTTTGCCCTAAAAATTTATGTACATTGTCCAACGTAACCATAGTTACACTCCCTTACAAAGGCGGACAGCCATCGGCCGCGCGCCAAACACAAATCTCTGTTAAAACTGACGACATGTATGTGTGAGCCCGCGGCAGACGACCGGGGCGTGGTTTTCATTTCGTAGACCTTTGTGCTGTCAGATGACTTGGAGTTCGCCGATGGAGGTGATACGTGTTTTGTTCTCTTTTCATCCCCATGGGCTTTCCGATTTGCATCCATACGTCTTTTCCCTTCCCAGACAGTAGAGTGCTTATCAGAGCTATATGCGCGACGCGAATATTCGGTTCGTTCACAAAGTTCGCGGGTGTGGGAGTAATGGGTTGTGGACATAGTCCAGCACGGTCGCTACGATACCTGGCCAGGAGTAGTGTTCATTGGAAGCTGGTCATGGACGAACAGAGAGCAATGGGGAACATGCAAGAGTGTGCGGACACAATCGCGGTGACCGGTGGGGTTCGCGGATGCGGACAGCGGTCAGTCGCACATAGGGCCTCCGACCGCTGTTGGGGCGGCTTTTCGAGGGTTGGATCTGCGTGAAGCAGGCGTTCAAAGCAGCCGAAATATGGGTTACGGCTGCGAGGGTCGAATCGTCGGGCTGAGAGACAAGACAAACTCCGATATCGCTCTTGGCGTAGTCAAGAGCTGGGACATGGATGCGAAGTGCGCGACCGTGCTGACGCCCCTTAGCGATACGTCGCAGGTGCGCTGCATTGTTGCAGGCGACACAGCGGTCAAGAACGATTAGAGAAACAGGGCAGATTGACGACGAGGCAAGATGAAGACACGACGCACCAGCGGAGTTCTGATGCATATCACATCACTGCCGGGCAGATTCGGCATCGGGGATCTCGGCGGGGCGGCCTTCGAATTCGCCGACATGCTGGCACATGCACGGCAGGCATTCTGGCAGGTGCTGCCGGTGAATCCTTCGGCGGCGATGGACCACTCGCCTTACAGCGGACTGTCGGCCTTCGCCGGGGATCCGCTTATGATCAGTCCCGAACGGCTGTACAGGCAGGGATACCTTAAGAAAGATCCGGCTCGGGGCCTGCCGAACCTGCCGGCTGATCGCGTTGATTTCACCCGCGTGATACCGCTGAAACATCATATCCTCGATGCCGCCTTTGAAGGCTTCGATATGGACTCCGACGACCGTTATCACCAGTTCTGCACCGACCATGGCGACTGGCTGGAGGATTTCGCCCTGTTTGTCGCCATCCGCGACGAGCGCGGCACCGGTGACTGGTCCAAGTGGCCACGGAGGCTGCGAGACCGGCAGCCCGAAGCACTGGCGAAGTTTCATTCGGAGCACCGGCGGGCGATCGAGAAGGAGAAGTTCCTGCAGTACCAGTTCTACAAACAATGGGACTTTCTCAAGCAGTACTGCAACGAGCACGGTATTCGGCTGATCGGGGATCTGCCGCTGTACGTGGCGCACGACAGCGCCGACGTGTGGGTGCATCCTCGGTTATTCAAGCTAACCCGAAACAAGAAGCCCATGTACATCTCCGGCATGCCTCCGGACACGTACAGCGACACCGGTCAGCGATGGGGGCATCCGGTTTACGACTGGTCGGCATTGCGAAGGTCGCGTTACAAATGGTGGCTCGACCGCATCGGACACAATCTTGCACTTTTTGACGTGCTGCGGATCGACCATTTCAGGGGGCTCGTAGCCTTCTATCGTATTCCAGCGCTTCATAAGACCGCAGCCAAGGGAAAGTGGGTGCGCGCCCCAAGCATCGACTTCTTCAACACGCTTTTTCGGCGGTTTTTGGCATGCCCTCTGATAATCGAGGACCTCGGGCGCATAACACCGGCCGTGCGGCGCATCATCGAGAAGTGGGATTTGACCGGTATGCGCATTCTCCAGTTCGGCGCGCCGTTCAATGACGAGACGAACATCCACGCACCCGGCAATTACGTCAAGAACTGCGTCGCCTATACCGGCACCCACGACAACAACACCATAAAGGGATGGTTCGACGATGAATTGTCCGACGAGCAGCGCGACGGCATTCGGGCGTACCTTGCAAGGAAGTTTCGCAAGTACTCCGGCAAGTCGCTTTGGGACCATCCCGAGGAGCTGTCGTGGGCCATGATCAACCTTGTAATGAAATCGCGTGCCGATATGGCAATCGTTCCGGTACAGGATATCCTCGGTCTGGGCGGCGAAGCTCGCATGAACGTGCCGGCATCGGTCGGTGAAACGAACTGGAGCTGGCGTTTGGCGCCGGGCCAACTGACAGAGGAGCACATTAAGCGACTCGCCGACATGGCCAGAAGGACGCGCCGAACACCGAAGAGGACCTGAATACGGAGATACGAGATGGCAGCATATCTGTTTCTGAGCGCCCTGATCTTTCTGATCGTAAGCGGGCTGCATCTGGCCAGGCTCATCCGTGCAGCACCGATACAAATCGGGGCGGCGGCTCTGCCCATGTGGATCTCGTGGATAGGCCTGTTTATAACGCTTGGTCTCGGGGTCTGGGGACTCATAACGGCGATACGTCTTTGCCCATGACGACAAGGGCGAAGCCAAGCCGGTCACTGAAGCCAGCTTACGGCCATTGTGGCCAGATCGCAGATGTCCACGCGGCCGTCGCTGGTGAGGTCTCCGCCGCCGCAATAACCGCATTCAGAACCCAGCCAGTTGGCGGCAACACGCGCAAGGTCCTCCGGCCGGTGCGGTCCGCCAAGCGGCGGGTTGTAGACAAACCACGCCGTCGCGGTGCAGGCCTTGTCGGCTTTGACGCGGACCCAGTGGGCGTTGTAGCCGTCGGGGAAGACATGCTCGACGGTTCTGCCGGCAGGTACGGCGATGGCGGAGTAATCATGCCATGAATCTTCGGCGAGAAAATCCACCTGGAGAGTGAACGTTACGGTCTCGTCGAGGTCGTGGCAGAGTCTGACGGTCTTGTGGCTGTAACCCGTCATCAGGTACGGGTCGGATGGCGTTTCCGGCTGTACCTCGGCGTCCTTCCACGGTCCGCCTTGTCCCCGCGGGATTCCCATGCGATAGAGATCATCGACGTTGCCGAACCACAGGCCGACCCTGCCGTCGGCGCTTGCGACGTAATGAGCGTCGGGTGCTGCGTCCTTGAGATTGCCGGCGAGCACCAGCATGCCGCGCCACGAACAGAAGTCGTAGATCATGCGGTTGTGTGTGGTGATCGGGCGAATCTTGCGCATTCCGCCTGACGCGTTTCGAGGCACTTCATAGAAGGTGCCGTGGATGTTCATCATGGTGCGTTCGGTGACGAGTTCGCGGATGCCTCTGGGCCATCCCAACGGCGTGGGCTTGTCGAACGCGGCGCTGCCGCGCGGCAGACGGTACCTGGTGCCGCCGCTGGAGATGATGACCGAGGCGGAGTCGACCTCGAAATCGGCTTTCGGCCTATGCGCGGTACGGAGCCATGATTCAGTCGACGGCTCGACGGCCTCGAAGAACTGCATGTGCTTATTGATCTTGTAGTAACCGGCGCTGTTGACTGACCCGTCAGGCTCCACCACGTCGGCGGCAAACTGGAGCGTCAGCGCATCGTCGCCATCGGGTCTGAGGATGCCCGCGGAAAAAGCATCCTTCCTGTTGGCGGTTCTAAGGCTTTGGAAGTCATCGGGCGTGAGTTTCTGGCGGTCGGAATCGTAGTGGAGATAGGCCGTGGCGCCGGGCGCGCCGCGGTCGGTCTTGAAGCGTATCCATTCGGCCTTAAGGGACCTGGGCAGGATGCAGTAGCCGTAGCCGGCCGCGTCGACGCGGACGGTCGCAAGAGTCGACCAGACATTGTCGCCGGCGGCGTCGATTTCCATGGTGAAGTTCACAGGCGTGCCCGCTTCATGCGCAAAGTGCACAACGCGATGGTCGAAGCCGCCGACAAGGAAAGGCTCCGACGGTGCGTCGGCGGCGACGCTTTCCTTTACCCAGGGGCCGCCCCAGGCGCACGGCCTGCCCAGATCGCGAAGTTCTTCGAGTGAGGTAAACCGCAGGTTGGACTGGTCCTTGCCGAGTATGGGGTTGTCGAACGTCGAGGCGTCGTTGCAGGCCCATATCAGCTTGCCGTCGACGTATTCCCAGTCGACAACCATTTTAAGATGGGTGGCTATGGGGCGAATGCCTGCGGTGCTGCCGTGGCTGAAATTGTCCGGGAAGTCATAAAACATGCAGTGCATGGCCATGAGCCATTGATCGCCGGCTTTACGTATCCGCGGCCATTCCGTGAACCAGCCATGATCGGCGTCTTGAGTGTAGCTGGCTTTTGGCAGGCGGAATCGCTTCCATCGGCCGCCGTCGTCGCAGACGCTCAGAAGCACCGACTTGTGGTCCCAGCCGATGGCCCAGACGGCCGACTGATCGGTCGGATTGCCATGAATGCCGCCGGGGCCGGTCACATCGGTGTACTTGTTATTGTCAATGATCGTCCAGCTCGATGCGCTGCCGGCGTCGCCCGTGCCGTCCCATTCCGCCAGAACACCTCCGGCGCCGTTGTTCGAAATGATCAGCCGTTGCTGGCCCGTGTACGCGCCTTTGCCGTGAACGCCGGGCACGAGATCGCTGATGCCGGCGGTATTGCGATCGGCGTGCAGCGTAACTACATCCAGCGTTTTAACGTCCACCTCGTAGATGCCCTCCTCCATGGTAACAAAATAGACCTTGTCCGCAGGGTGGGTGAGGTGGCGGGCGTTTGCGGTCATGCGGCCGCGCATGGTCGAAAGCGGAATTGTTCGCACGTTACCGGCGGAGTCGATCAGGTGAGAGCCGATGATAAGCTGGTTGGACTCGGCATGAATCATGCGGTTGGCTGGCGTGCCGCCGACGCTTTCGGGTCGGATCACGACGGACAGGTCAGCGGACAACTGATAGAGTTTGTCATCGCTGCCGCCGGGTTCGTGCGGCGAATACGTAACGTACCAGAGACTGTCGGCCCAGTTCACAATGGCCCCGATGCCGCACTCGCGGGCGCGGTTGGTCACTGCAAGATGCGGATAGATACCACTGAAGGAGGGATAGGAAAAAGGCGTTTCATTATCAACGACCGTAACGAGCAAGGCGGGCAGGAGCAGGCCGTCATACACCGGATCGGAACTGCTGACGGAAAATCGGATCGAATCGCAGTGCATGTGGCGCTCGGCAAGCGAATCGTCTATCGCGGCTACAGTCACGACCTGGGGCGCATCGTAATTGTCGGCGGTGAAGTTCAGAATCAGCGGATCGATTGTGATCTGAGGCGGATCGGCGGACTGCGCAAGTGTGACGACAACCGGGGATTTGGGCGCACTGGACAACGCCACCGTGAAGGTGTCCTGCGTGGCGCCTTCCTCATACACGATGGTCCGGCTGCCGGTTTCCTTAACCACTACCATGCCTGGCCGGCTGACGACGCAATTATCCACCACATACGTCTGCCCGCTTACCATTCCATAATCGGTGCGAAATACAATTGCCGTAATGTATCTGCCCGCGGTTACCGGTGCATTCTGGAACCAGTTGAGCCCCGTCGCAACTGGCTGGAGCGTCTGCGAGTTGGCGGTCGATACGTAAAGATCATAGTTGGCCGAGGCGGTTCCGTAATTGCGCCCTGATATGCGGATTCGATGCACATTGAGCACGTCGTCGGCGCCGCTGAAGTCGCCATCGTTATTCTTGTCGATGGAAAACTTGATTTCATCGCCGTTTCCGGCGGTCCGCCAGTCGCCGCTGTAAAACTGCACCGCCCCCCCGGCCGCGATCCGCATGTTGAGCAGGTGCCCTTCGCCGCTTATGTGGAAGTTCATCGCGCGGTTGGCGCCGGCAAAAAACGCCGGATCGGGACAGGCGATGGAGAATTCGACAGTCCAGTCAGCTCCGAGCGGGGCAAAGGTCTGGCCCAAGGTCTTGCCGGCGGCGTTTATCCGTGCGGCCTGTGTCGAGCCGCTCACAATCGGCGCGTGCACCGACGCGGCGCCTGAATTGGCCCAGCCGACGTCGAACGGCGACTCCTCAAAATCTCCATTGACGAGCACATCGGCGACAGTCGTGCCGATTGTAAACGCCGCCAATACCACGAACAAAACAGCTCCGTTTGTCTTCATAGCACCCTTCCACCTGATCTGCAAACCGCTGAACTCCGGTGCCAACGACTCAGCAAAGCACCGAATCGGCCGGTTTATGTTACATTATAGTGAAAACCTCTGCCGTGTCAAAGCGATCGGCTTCACCCGGCGAGCCACTCATCCCTGTTTTGCCGAACGAAGTCATCGTCCGCAAGATGCGGGTAATCCACAATGATGCGGTTGATCCTTTGCGCTTGGCGCGGCGACAATCGCTCGTGCGAGTCCAACGTATGGAGGCCTTTAACAAGTCCCTGCCGGTGTAGCACATAAAGTATACCCGGTATGCAGCCGGCGAAGTTGTGCTCGGCATCGAAAACGGCCTTATTGGCTAATGTCAACTGCATTGCCAGCGTGAGCATTTCCGGGGGAATCGGCCGGTTGTTGTCGCACAGATCTCTTGCCCATTGGAAATGCTCGACCGCCCTTCTCGTCCAGCACGCCCATTGCCCCAGCAGTCCGCCGGCCATTTGAATGCAGACCATGCGGCCGTCGACAACGAAAAAGTGCCTGGTAAGGAGGTCTTGCAGTATATTATCATCATTGCCTGTATAGAGGGCTATCTCGCCTGCACGGCCTGAAGCCGCAACAGCCTCAAGCACATCCAGTGTCCGGTAGCGATTGAACGGTGCAATCTTGATCGCGGCGACGTTTTCGATCTCAACAAATAGCCGCCAGAATGCCTGCGGCAGCACCATGCCGCTTATGGATTCCTGGAGATAGAAGCCCATCAGCGGAATCACATCCGCCACAGCCCTTGCGTGGTCGATCAGGTCGTCGACGGATCTGCCCGCCAGCGCCTTGAAAGAAAGAAGGCCGAGGTGATAGCCGGTTTCGCGGGCAAGTTTCGCCTCGCCGACGGCCTGTTTTGTCGCACCGACAATCCCGGCAATCATGACCGGGGCCTGATTACCCTGTTGCACATGCTCCTTTGCTGTTTCGGCGGCCAGTTCGAGGACCGGTTTAAGCAGGCCCACGGCGGGATCATGTATGGCAAACTGCGTAGTGTGAACGCCGACCGCCAGACCTCCGGCGCCTGCCGCCAAATAGTATCGCGTCAGCGCGCGTTGATAACGGACATCGATGCGCCCCCTGGCGTCGAGTGCAAGCGGATGGGCGGGTATAACGCACCCGTCCCGCAGCCTGTCGCGAATGCCGCTTTCCATCACAAGTTCAGAACCTCCCATCGCTCACTTCATATTTCGTCGGCTTATTCAATACGGCCTTGCCCGCCCCGACCCAGGATACTATCATGGGGATCATCTCCTGTAAACTCGTACCAGGCGCACCGAATTTCGCGAAACAGCATGATGCATCCGAAAGCAGGCACTTGGCGCCCGCGGCGCCGGCAAATCTCGGCTCCCTGCCAAGCAGTCGGCCGATCTCAATTGCAGCATCACGAACCATGACCGTCTCCGGCCCGGTCAAGTTGATAACCGCAGGCGGCGACTGAGCCAGCGTGATTGACCGGGCAATATAGTCGTTGGCGTCGCGCTGCCATATCAGATTCACGGCGGGCACAGTCAGGTCAATCGCCTCATCGTGCATGATCTTCAGCGTCAGGTCGACAAGTATGCCATATCTCGGCTCGTTGGCGTAGTTAAGCCGTACAAGCGTCATGGGCGTGCCGTTACTGCGAGAGAAAAACTCACATATCCGCTCACGCCCAAGGCATGACTGCGCATATTCGCCAACGGGCCCCACCGACGTGTCTTCACCCACGCGCGTCGCGACGTCTACATACGGATACACATTGCCCGTCGAAAGGACCACCATCCGCGAATCGCTGTATCGCTCGGCCATCATGCCGGGCAGGTAGCTGTTCATCGCCCATGTCAAGGGCTGGTTTCCGCTTGCACCAAACTTCATCCCCACGAGATAGTAGACATTTGCGGCATTTGGCAGAGCGGCATGACACGACCGGTCCAGAAGGTCCGCCTCGACAATGCGAACGCCGGCCGTTTCAAGCCTCCTGGCAGCAGCCTTGTCTGTAAAGCGAGACACGGCATACACAGTCGCACCGCCCGCCGCCTTCTGAAGCATCATCGCCAACGTGGGCCCCATCTTGCCGCCCGCACCGAGGACCACAATGTCGCCATCCATACCGCCTATGACCTTGCGCGCTTCGGGCGAAGGCTCGCTTAGCATGTGCTCCAATTCACTCGCGCTCAACAGTGACAAGTCCTTCATGTGCAAAACTTTCTGCTGCGTTTACGTCAGCTTGAGAACAATGAGCACCAGAACGCGGACGGCAACAAAGAGGACGATTAGCAGACCCGCCAGTCCCAAAATATTTACGAGCAGCCTGTTGCGGTGCACACCCATAACGTCCTTGCGATTCGCCAGCCACAACAGCGTTATCGCCATTAGCGGATTACCAAGCACCGTCAGCGCCTGTCCGAAAATGATCAGCGTTACCGGCCTCTGCCCCGTCCGCAGCGCCAGGATCGCCACAGTCATCCCGACCAGAAGCACCACCACCGTAAAGAGCCGCGGCCACCGATCGCTCAGACGGGCGGGCAGCCCTGCGCCGTCGGCAAGGATGCTGCCGCCGATCATCGCATTGATGAGGAACGGATTCATTGACACCGCCAGCAGACCAAGGCAGAACATCACATACGCCAGTGAACCCAACAGCGGCCGAAGCGACTCGGCAAGCATACCGACGTCCGTAGCCTGCCTGCCGGGAATCACCGTGGCAGTCGTTATCATAATGATTCCGCTTATGCTCGTCAGGACAGCCACACCAGCCATCGAGTCGCCGATGCCCCGCCGGTACTCAGCCAGTCCCCAGCCCTTCTCACGCACAAGATTGCCCTGGTAGAGCGCCGCACCAACCGAAAATGTGGTCCCCAGAAGAGAAGCCACCAACAGCATCGCGTCTTGCACGACGCCATCCGCTTTGTAAGGCAGCCTCAGCGACAGCCCTTCAGGCAGATGCGGGACAAAGCCTCGGGCGATTGCCGCAATATTCGGGTGGGCCAAGACAAGATTAACAACAAAGCAGATCAGGATAATTGCCACCATGATCTTCATTGTCCGCTCGAGAAGACCGTATATGTGCCGTGCCGTGAATAAGAACAGTATAAGTGCCGCATTCAGCCCCGCGATCACCAACTGAGGCCGCACTTGCGGAAATAGAGCTTCAGCGGCTGCGGCGACGGCAAGATTATTGCCGAACTGAAACGTCGTGCAGATCAGGAACAGATTGCCTCCGATTATGAAAGCCGCAAGCCTTCCGAGCCGCCGCGCCACAAGCGTACAGGGCGTTGCGCCGCCTGCCACGCCCACGCGTGCGGCCATGCTCATGAACGTCCCCATCAGCACGCCCGTTATTATCAACAGCCACAGCAGCCCATAGCCGTGCACCGCGCCAACGTTGGCGCTGACCAGCAGACTGCCCGGCCCGAAAACCACGCAAGCCGTAATCAGAGCCGGTCCTATCGACCGGTACCACCGGCGATGGTCCGGCCCGCAGCCGGCAGTCTCATTCAAATTTTCATTCATAAAATGCCCGCTTCATATCCGCAAATCGCAATGGCGTTTAATGTACCCGAACCGTCACAGGTTCTCAAGAGCCAAAGGAAATACGACGAAATACCGGTACAAAGAAACGTGCGATGTGTGATGCGGCTTCGGGGCGCCAGGCGTTGCTCTTGCTTTGACAGCGGCGGAATGGTACGATCGCCTGCTGCAAGTGAACAAATGAAGCCGAAAAAGAAAATGGAACAGAGAGGAGTTCAAGAATGAAGGACGCAAACCGTACTATCATCGTGGCTTGCCTTGTAACGGCCGCCGTTTCACTGGTCCTGCTCTCAAACGTCCTGGCACAGCGTCGCGGACCGGGAATGGGAACCGGTCAGGGCGACATGCAACTGGAGAAGCCTCCTGTGCCAAAAAACGAAAACGAGAAGATGATTCTCGGCATACTGGATGACATCCTCGCCACTCAGCGGTACCTGAATGTGCCGCCGCAGGACGGGCGACTCCTCCGCATCCTGACCGAATCCATGAACGCAAGGAGCGTCGTCGAGATCGGGACATCCACCGGCTATTCGGGAATCTGGTTCGGCATGGCGCTGCAGAAAACAGGCGGCAAGCTGACTACGTTTGAGATCGATGCCGGACGCGCCGCCACCGCCCGCGCCAACTTCAAACGTGCAGGCATGGCCGATATCATCACGCTCGTCGAAGGCGATGCGCACGAGGAAGTTAAGAAGCTGAAGGATCCTATTGACATCCTTTTCTTGGACGCCGACAAGCAAGGCTACATTGACTACCTGAACAAGCTGCTGCCGCTGGTTCGTCCCGGCGGCCTGGTCATCGCTCACAATATCACCCCAGGCTCAGTCGATCCTCGCTACATGCAGGCGATCACCACTGACCTAAACTTGGAGACGGTTGTACGAAGCGGAGTAAGCCTGACCCTCAAGAAACAGTAATGTCGCAGCGCAAGCGTCAGGAAAGGGGTGGTTCGGGGGCGCTGTCGCATAGCGACAATTCGGCAGGGGCGACTTTCGCAGGCAACTGCCTTGCGGCATCCCGCAAGGCCGTGCGCAGAGCTTCCTCCGTCGTGGGATGATAAAACGGCATTTGGAGCATGTCGAAAACCGTCATGTTGTTCTGCATCGCCAGCGCCAGTTGGTGTCCGAGGTGCTCCGCGTCGGGGCAGACAAGCTCGGCGCCCAACAGCCGCCCCGACTCGGCACGAGCGTAAATGTGCATCAGGCCGCCGGCGTGCAGTTCCAGTACCGCGCGGGATTGGCCGGCGAAATCCGCTCGCCCGACGACAAACTTGTCACCATTGTCATGCAGTTGTCCGCGGTCCATGCCCACTATGGCAATCTGCGGATCACTGAACACGATGTGCAAACGTGTCCTACGGCAGAACCCCTTAATATCAGCCGTCGACGCGTTGCGCCCAGCGATAAACCCCTCGTCGAGAGCTTCGTGCAGAATCGCACAACAGCCGTTTGCGTCGCCGGCAATGAACACGTCAAGCCCTTCAACCCGGCCCGTGTGCACGTCAAACTGCGGCAGCCCCGCCTCGTTGAGCTGGACATCGAAGTTCTCCAGCCCCAGCCCTGCAAGTTCCGGCGATGATCCCACCGCCACAAGCGCCGCATCCACCGCAACCTCCATTCTCGGATGCACTACAAGCAGACCATCGCCGGATTCCTGCACCTGGACCGCGGCGCCCGTGTGCACAGCAAACTCGCCGGAGAACGCTTCGACAGCAGCCGCGTTCACCTGCGGATCCGTTATGGCGGCGATCTTGTCCTTCATGCTGAACGCCGTTATCTCGATGCCCAGCCGGCTAAGCGCCTGCCCCAGCTCAAGGCCGACGGGCCCAAGGCCGATGACCGCAATTCGATGCGGCAGGTCTTCCTGCTCGAAGATCGTGTCGCTGGTAAGAATACGGTCGCCGAAACGCTCCCAGCCGCCGGGCACCACGGGCCGGGAACCCGTCGCTATAATAATCGTGCGAGCCTCGATCTCTCTGTCCGCGGCTCTTATGCGTCCGCGCGCCGTTATTTCGGCTTTGGCCCGGATCAGCCTGTCGCCTGCCAGACCCTCTATGACCTCGACCATCGAACCGGCGAAATGGTCTCTCATCAGACGGACGTGCCGCATGACAGCAGGTATGTCGGCAGCCAATCGTTCGGCCCCTCTTATGCCCTCCCGTTCCAACACATGCCGCCGGTGGAAGTCCTTGGCCGCGCTGATCAGTACTTTCGACGGCATACAGCCCAGCCGGGCGCACCTGGTGCCAAGGGGACCCCGATCAATTATCACGTAATCATCGGTATGCCGCTGCACCTGCCGCAATGCCGACAACCCCGCGCTTCCAGCCCCGATTATTGCAACACCAACCTTCATCATATTATTGCCGTTTCACAAACATAAAAGGGCTCACAGTTTCATGGCTTCAATGACCCCGAAGAACACCAGGATCAGTACGGCTATGGTCGATACCACGACCCAGTCCCTGGCGCCGACCAGATCGGGTATTCTCGGCTTCGCCAGTGTTCCTTTCTTCAGCAATGTCCCTTCGAGCTTCGGATACAGCTCCGAAAAAATCCACGAACCGATCAGTATTCCCGGCAGCCCTCCGGCAAGTGCATCCATCGATCCCTGTGCCGCCGCTCCGCTGACGGTCCCCGGACAATAGCCCAATATGCCGAAGCCCACGCCGAAAATGAGCCCGCCGGCAATCGTGCCGCCCAGCGAACCCTCCTTTGGATGAAGTTCCACCAGCTTGAAGTGTCGCATGACGTGTATGCCGATCATACCCGTCAAAAGCGCCGTCAGCATGACCTTCAGGACTGTAAAATCCGTAAGCAGAAGCTGCGCCATAATGATGTCGTATCTCGTCACCCATCCTTTTTGCAGGAGAAACCCGAAACCAAACCCAATTGCAAACCCGATAAAGAGCTGCACTCTCCGTTTTGAATGCAAACGACTGAACATCTCGCACCTCATGCCGCAATCAAAGAATGACCCTGTAAATGATAAACGCCGTGACGATCCCTGCAACAAAAAAACAAAGCGTCGCAATCCAACTGATCAAAACCAGTTGCAGCGTGCCGCTTATGCCGTGCCCGCTGGTGCATCCTCCCGCCATCCGGGCGCCTATGGCCAGTATCATCCCGCCAATCAGCGCCGTCAGCCACCTTGCAAACGCATTACCACCCGCCGCTGCCTGCCACGTGGGAGGAATCCATTCCACCCTGAAATCCCCGCTCGTAGTCGCCGACACAAACGCACCCACAATCAGCCCTGCCACCAGCATCCATTCCCAGTCGATTTTCGGCGTGAACCTTTTGTAGTAGGCCTTTTCACGGCTCTTCGGCCGGACCATGCCTTCGAGCATGCCCGCCGATTTGGCGTACGCGCCGGAGACGCCGATCGTCTTATTGGAGATCAAGAAGCTCAACCATGCCAGCACGCCGATCCCAAATCCTGCGACATACGGCGACCATCTTCGCGCTGTCAAAAAATGTCCCTGACCATTCTCATCATACGTTTCGACGGCACCGGCGGCGTTCGGCGCAGTGGCATAATCAGCCATGGCGAATCCCACGAAGACCAGCACCACAACAATCAGGCGGACCACATGCAATTTCATGATGCAACCCCTTCCTTCGTTTGGCTTACCACCTCGCAGCCCACCTCAAGGCAGGCCTGCATCGAGCCAAGGCAATTCTGAACGTTCTCGAATCCATGCCCTTTGAGAATTGAAGCCGCGATGGCCGCCCTTCGGCCGCTGTCGCAGAAGGTAACGACCGGTTCCTTGGTTGGGACCTGGCCGATCTTCGTCGGCAGTTCACCGACGTAGACATTAACCGCATTGGGCAGATGCCCCCCATTGAACTCCTGTTCCGAACGAACGTCCAGCAGCGTGAATTGCTCATGGCTCTCGATCCTGCACCTCAACTCCGTCGCATGGATCGCGGGAATGCTCTGGTAAGGCCTGCCCTCGGTCTCCCATTTGTGCAGCCCGCCCGCAAGATAGCCGGCGACATTGTCATAGCCCAGTCTGTACAAATGCCTCAACGCCGAATCGAGGTCATCGCTCGATTCCATGATCAGCCCGATCGGCGAATCATAAGAGAGCAGCCACCCTGCAAAGGCAGGCAGCATTGTCAGTGGAATGGACATGCAGCCAAGAATGGATGCGCCCCCGAACGCCTCCGGGCTCCGCGTATCTACCGCCTGCATCCCCCCCGCCTGCCCTCTGGCGAATTCCTCGCACGTCATTGCCGGCAGCGCCGTCGGCAGATCGTAAAGCGGAGGTCCTTCCCTGTTCAGCTTCTCCATCATCCTGAAGTAAGGCGGCTGATCATGATGCTCGTTCACCTTGTACCGCACAAACTCAGCTCGGTCTTGCTTCTGCAGCACCGGGTTGAACATGCGCTCGTACCCCAGAGTTGAGAACTCACGTGCCGCCATGCCCGACCCGCATACCGACCCCGCACCGTGCGCAGGGAAAAGAAGCGTTTGATCGCCGAGCGGCAGCAGCTTCTCGAAAATACTGTCATACAGCAACCCCGCAACATCTTCGGCCCTCTCCGGGTAGAAATCGGTCCTGCCAACGTCCCCGATGAACAGAGTATCGCCCGTGAACACGCCAACCGCCCTGTCGCCGAATTCCGAGTCGAACAATGCGATCGAAACGCTCTCCAGTGTATGCCCCGGCGTCTCAATGATCCGCAGCACCAGATTACCAATCTCAAACGCATCGCCTTCCTTGACTCCATTGCCGTATTGAAAATCGAACGCATGGCCGTGGTATATCTCAGCGCCCGTTCTGTCGGCAAGCAGCGTCGAGCCAATGACGTAGTCCTCGTTCTTGTGCGTCTCGAATATATGTGTGATATTTACCGACTCGGCCCTGGCGATCTTCAGGTATGCATCGATATCCCTCCTCGGATCGATAACCGCCGCGCTGCCGCGCGCGCCGATCATATAGGAGATATGGGCTATTCCGTCGCTCTTGATTTTCTCCAGAAACATGCTTCACCTCATTTCAAAAATTAAGACTGCTTGTTAATCCTGCACATCCTTGCCTTCGGCGGTTCCCATCAGCCTGGCCAGCACATCAGACAGTGTCTTCAAATGCTCCGACGCCCGGTCGAACGCCCTGGCCCCCAGCGCATTGAGGTAGCTTTCGAATGCCTCGTTCGCCTCCTTTATGAGCCGGTTCACCGGCTGCGCAGTTGCATCCTCGGCCAGCATCCGGGGTTTTCGTTCGCCCACAAGCCCCTCCAGAGCCTGCTCAAAGGTCTCCGCATAACTTAGCCGGTCGCCGTGCATCACCGCCACCAGCCGCAGTTCAGGATACGCCGCGGTCTCCGCTTGCAGATAAATCGGCTCGACGTACAGCAGCGTGTCGTTGATCGGTATGACCAGAACGTTGCCGCGGATCACGCGCGACCCCCGCTGATCCCACAGCGCAAGCTGCTGCGCAAGCACTGCGTCCTGATCGATCTTGGTCTCCACCTGCTGCGTACCCAGCACCCGCTTGTCCTTGGGGAACTTATAACCCAGAAGCCGCCCGTAGTTCTCGCCGTCGCACATACCCGCTATCCAGCCGATCAGCACCTGCCTGTTCCTCGGCGTAAAAGGCAGCATAAGAATGAACTCCGCCGCGTCCGAACCGGGCGCCTCCCACATGATGTAATAAGGCTGTACGGGCTGTGTCTGCCCGTAGTACTTCTCCGTAGCGCGCACCCACAAATCCTCCTGGTTATAGAACACCACAGGGTCGGTCATGTGGTACTTGGCATAGACCAGCCCCTGCATCAGCAGCATGTCGGCCGGATAACGCACGTGAGCAAGCAGCGCCTCCGGCATCTCGGCACGCGCCCTGAACATCCCGGGAAATACACCGGTCCAGGCGCGTATAAGCGGATCGTCCGGTTCGAACACATAAAACTCTACGCTTCCGTTGTAAGCGTCCACCACAACCTTCACAGAGTTGCGCATGTAATTAATGCCCGCCATGTCGTCCCTGTCCTCAAGGTTGCTCAACAGAGTCCCGTCATACCTGTCCGCCAGAAGCAGCCGCATCGCCGGCTCGCTGTACGGGTAATCCGAGGAAACGGTATACGCATCAATTATCCAGTACAGCCTGCCCTCCGCCAGGACTATGTACGGATCGTCGTCAAACTCCAGAAACGGGGCGATCCTCTTGACCCGATCGGTTATTCTGCGATGAAACATAATACGGCTTTCCGCCCTCGGATAGCCCGACAACAAAAGCCGCGTCCCGTCGAATTTCCATCCGAAAAGGAACTTCCGCCACAGGCTCGATATCTGCACGCCGCCCTGCCCTTCGTAGTGCGTATAGACGTTCTCCTGGCCGCTCGGGTAATCAAGCTCCGGTTCATGGCTGTTGGCGATCACGTGCGTATCCGTCAGTTCGCCGTAGTAGATGCGAGGCTGCTCCACTTCAAGCTCCGGATATCGGCTTTGCGGCGGGATGTCCTTGATAAGCAGGTCCGGAAGACCCTCCTGCGTGAAGTCACTGACCGTCGTCAGGGTAATCCCGTTGCCGTGGGTATACTTGAAACGTCGATTCACGAAAGTCTGGCTTTGAGGCGGCAGATTGTTGATCTGCATCTCACGCGCCGATACCATCACCTGGCGATACTGATCCTGATACGTATATCGATCGACGTCCACGTCGGCAAACTCATAATAAAGACGAATCTCCTGGAACTGAGCATAGATGGCGTCAAGCGCACGCCAGTCCCACAGTCGTATGTTCTCCAGAAGGCTCCGGTTGCCTTCCATGGTCTGCCGCGTGAACTCAGGTTCAACCGGAAACTGCCTTTCCTCTATCTTGGCCAGGTCGAAAGCGCGGCGCGTAAATGCAATATTGTGTTCGATATAGGGCCGTTCCAGAGTAATCTCGTTGGGCTGAACCTTCAGCCACTGAAACACCCCCGGAAGGATTATCAGAAGCAACAGCCACGCCGCACCGGCGACTACAACGACAACAATTATTGACAGCACCGGCCCGTAAGCCGAATCCGCGTGCCTCTTCGCAAACGGCCTGCCCGCCAGCCCCCTCAAAAATGGCGTCGCGGTGATCAATCCCCCGGCCGCCAGAATAACCGCCATTACCGAATACACCGGCAGGCGGACATGCACGTCCGTCCAGCCCGGCCCGCTCACCGCGCCCCAGGACGAATACATAAGGTTGAACCGGTCAAGGTACTTGCCCCAGGCAAGCACAAACAGCAGCGCTGCCGCGCTCATGTATATTGAACCGCACCCCAACCCGTCGCCGGCAGGCCTCAACTCCACGCTTTCGCCGTTAAGCCTTACAAAAACAGCCAGAATGCTGACTACCAGCGCCAGTGCCGACAGAGTCAAAAGCACACCGTTAACTGAATTGTACACCGGCAGAACGAACAGGTAAAAACCCACGTCGCGACCAAGTATCGGATCCGTCACGCCCACGGTAACTCTGTTCAGCAGAAGCAGAATCCGATCCCATTGGCCAACCGCCCACTGTCCTCCGATATACACCGCCGCGGCGCCGGCGAATGCCTTCAGCGCCCATCGCTGCCGCGGAATCGACCACGTCAGCACCACCAGGATCGTCGCCCCGAACGCCGAGCCGATTACAGCCAGTATGACCTTGGCCGCAAAAACCTTCCAGAAACGACCGCTATAGCCCACCGATTCGAACCACAGTGCCTCGCCCCAGAAACTCAGAAACCAGAAGAACGCCGCGGTCAAACCGCCAACGCAGATCCCCGCAATAGCGTAAGACCACTTCTGCCGTGTCAATCCGAAAAGCACCAGCCCGAACGAACAGCCGAAAAGCAGAATCAGCAACAGTGCATACATAGACGCTCCCGCCGAATACTCGCTGACGGCGCCGAGACCGGCGGCATCATTGGATATTGCCGCATAATCACGACGCCGTCAGCATACAGGCCCAGCGGCGCAGCATCACCCGTGCATCACGCCGCTATGAATGTTCAGAAATATTTCACGGCAGAACATCGGCAGATCGTCCGGCTGCCGGCTCGTAATCAGGTTGCCGTCGACCACGACGGGCTCGTCGCGGTAATTGCCGCCGGCGGCTATAACGTCGTCGCGAATGCCCTCCCAGCAGGTCGCCTGCCGCCCCTGGAGCACATCGGCAGATATCAGTATCTGGGCGCCGTGGCAGATCGACGCCACAATCTTGCCGGAATTCATCATCTCCTGCGTCATCTGCCGCGCCGCCGGAATCAGACGCACCGTCTCAGGCGACTTGCCCCCGGGCAGAATCAGCAGGTCATAATCTTCCGCACTGATTTCTTCCAGCGATATGTCGCCCTTGATCTCGTAGCCGTTCTTTCCCACCACTGTGCCGCCGCCCGGCGTTGCTACGTCCGTCTCGATACCCTGCTCGCGCATGCGATAGTAAGGATAGAAGAATTCGAGATCCTCCACACCGTTCGCCGTCAATATTACCGCTTTCATGCTTTTGCCCCCATACATTAATTGTCTCGTCTGGCTGGTTAAGATGCCGTTGCTTATCTCAGCCCCGCGCGCCTGCGAGCTCGTCCCAGGGCCTTCACCGGTGGCGGTTTCGGCGGCGTCTTGTTGGGCGGAACCTTACGAGGCGGGGTGCGCGGAGGTTTTTCGGGAGCAGGCTTGCGCGTCGGTTTTTCCGTTGGCGGCTTGTCGGGAGGCGGCTTCTCAGGACCGCCTGTCGGTTTATTGACTTGTTTCATTTGCTTCTCCCTCATGGACCTCGGACCAGGTATTCCGCTACTATAAGGGCGGCCAGGATGGCGATCGCCGCCCACACAATGTAGTTGATCGCCAGCACGGCAGCATGTTCCCGTTCCTTCACTTCATGAATCGTCTCGACCTTACCGCGCCGCGGCGGACCAGCAGCAGCCAGCAGCAGCGCGACAACAAGCGCCGTAATCACAAAAGGTGCCGCCCAGTACAGCCCGTAAGTATACGGACCCGGCGGACGAATCCATATGCCGCCCGCCCAGGTCGCCAGGAACAGCACGGCCAAAAAGGCAATGAATCCCGGCCACGGACCCCGAAAACCAAGAATGCCCACGAATATGTAGGTCATCACAACGGCCACAACAAAAGCAAGAATCAAATCCGTAAGCACCATAGACCGCGTCTTCCTTCAAGGCTCAGACACGCCCCCACGCCCTGCCTGCAGCAGGTCATTCCGAAACCCCCTGCTCGTATCTGGCCGCCATCCGTTCATAGGTCTCTTTCAACTCCGCGTAAGCAGCCCATGCCGCGTCCCTGGCCCCTTCCCATGCCTCGCCGGTGAGGTCTTCGGCGTCGTCCAGTCGCGCCCTGGCCTCCGCCAGTTTGGCGTCGAAGGTTTTCTTCTGCTTCTGGAATTCATCGCTGACCTCCTCGCCCTCCTCTTCGGCCCGCTGCTTAAGCCGATTCCACTTCAACTGCAATTCTTCAAGGTTCGACTCCATCGTCGCCATAAACTGCTTCCTCTTCACCTCTGCGTAATCTCTTGCCGCGTCAACTGCTTCGCTTGTTTCCCTCCTCAGCCTCTCGGCCGCCGCCTCACCCTCATCAGGCAATTCCTTGCGGCACCCCGCGATCATACTTGCCAGCAGCATGCAAAAGCACACAAGCATAATAGAACGTTTCATAGCCAGGCGCCTCCCGGTCCCTTGTGTATACTCCCCATTAGTCGTACCTATGCATTTTCGGTGCGACGACGCCTCCGCCTTAGCGGCAATACCGCACCCGCCCTGCACGCGCCCGAATGGACGCCGAAACGGCTGACAATCCTTCGTAAAACCCCTTATGAGTCCTCGTTCATTCCGATATCCGGCGGAACGTTCAATGGTCCTGTGCCGCCAAAAACACTCAACGCCTGCGGCTTCAATGCCGATACTCTGTAAGGAGGTGTTCTGTGAGTCAGCGAATCTGTCGATCTGACATTGGCCGTAACAAAGCAGTATTCTTCGGAGACTAATCCGTGTTTGGAAAACGCATACCCCTGTTCAGCCTTTTCGGCTTCAAAGTCGGCGTGGATGTCACCTGGTTTCTCCTGGCGGTGCTCGTCACATGGTCGCTCGCTGCCGGATTGTTTCCGTTCTACTGGGAAGGGTTCTCCACCGCCACCTACTGGTGGATGGGCGTCGCCGGCGCCTTTGGTCTTTTTATATCCATCGTTTTCCACGAGTTCTGCCACTCACTTGTCGCAAGGCGGTTCGGAATGCCCATGAAGGGCATAACGCTGTTCATATTTGGCGGAGTCGCCGAAATGAACGAGGAACCCACCGGCGCCAAGGCCGAGTTCCTGATGGCCGCCGCCGGTCCTGCCTCCAGCGTCGTTTTCGCCGGCCTGCTGTTCCTGATTAACTTCGCCGGCGAGCGCATGGCATGGCCCGCGCCTGTCAACGCCGTCATCATCTATCTGGCCTGGCTCAACATCATTCTGGCCGTCTTCAACCTCGTACCCGCCTTTCCGCTCGACGGCGGCCGAATCCTGCGCTCAATACTCTGGGGCGCAAAGAAAGACCTGCGATGGGCGACCCGAGTCGCCTCGCGGCTCGGATCGGGTTTCGGAGTATTCCTGATTATCCTCGGCGTCATCAGCTTCATCGGCGGCAACTTCATCGGAGGCCTCTGGTATTTCCTCATCGGCATGTTCATCCGCGGCGCCGCCGAGTCGTCCTATCGCGAAATGCTGATTCGCCAGGCACTATCCGGCGAGCATGTCGATCACTTCATGAAGAGCGACCCTGTAACAGTGCAGCCATCGCTGTCACTCGCCGAGCTTGTAGAGAATTACTTCTACCGCTACCACTATAAGATGTTCCCCGTGCTGGACAACGGCGGCCTGCGCGGCTGCGTTTCCACCAAAGACGTCAAAGACGTTCCCAAAGAACAGTGGAACAGCAGGCACGTCGGCGATGTCGCCAGGCCCTGCTCCGGCGAGAACACCGTCTCCCCGCAATCCGACGCCACGGACGCACTGTCCATGATGAACCGCACCGGCAACAGCAGGCTCATGGTGGTCCAGGAGGGTCGACTCGCCGGCATCATCACCTTAAAAGACCTGCTCAAGTTCCTCGCATTAAAACTCGACCTGGAGGAAGACGAGCGGATTGCACTGCCGCAGACCTGACGCCGCTACCTGTGCTTCAGCATCTTCCGCAGTGCCGCCAGGCTCTGCGTGTTCGCAACGTCCTTGGCCTCTAACCAGCCGCGCCGTGCCTGACCGATCCCGAACCGAATGTTCTGCAAGTGCCCCGTCCTGTGCGAATCTGTCGATATAACGATCTTGACGCCCAAATCCGCCGCCGTCCTGCAATGGATATCGTCGAGGTCCAGCCGGTCCGGATGCGAGTTGATCTCCAGCATCCGCCCGCTCTCCTGCGCCGCCCGCATGATCCGTTCGATATCCACGTCGTATGCCTCCCTTTCGCCGATCAGCCGTCCGGTTGGGTGCCCCAGAATATCGAAATAAGGGTTCTCCATCGCCCGCAGGATCCGGCTTGTCTGCTTCTGGCGCCCCAGATCAAACTTGTAGTGAACCGAACACACCCGCACATCCAGCATCCTCAGCACCTCATCCGGCAGATCAAGCGCACCATCCTCCAGGATATCCACCTCCGCGCCCTTCAGAACGGTGATTCCCTTCAGCGAAGCGTTAACCTCCTCGATCTCCTCAATCTGCCTCTCAATGTCTTCCGGCCTAAGCCCATTGGCCACCGTCAGATGCTGCGAGTGATCTGTGATCGCAATATAGCTGTAGCCCAACTCCCTGGCGGCCTGTGCCATCTCACGGATCGTATTCCGCCCGTCCGTGTAGTTGGAATGAACATGCAGGTCGCCCTTGATGTCGCCTTCCTTAATCAGAAGCGGCAGCCGCCCCTCCAGCGCAGCATCCACCTCCCCGCGGTCCTCACGCAGCTCCGGCGCGATGAATGGCAGCCCCACCTCCTTGTAAACCTCCGCCTCGGTACGGCCGGCAACCCGCTTTTCGCCCCTGAACAGTCCGTACTCGTTCAGCTTGAGTTTCTTCTTCACCCCAATCTTCCGCACGGCAATATTGTGCTCCTTCGAGCCCGTAAAATACAGCAGAGCCGCCCCATAACTCGCTTGTGGCACAACACGCACGTCCACCTGAAAATTCGACCGAAGCAGAACCGTCGACCGCGTCTGCCCTTTCGACAAGACCTTCTGCACGTCCTCATATCCCGTGAAATGATCCATTACGTTCGAGCCGCGCATACATGTAACGACGATATCCAGGTCACCCACCGTATCCTTACGCCGCCGAAAACTGCCGGCCACCGCCACGTCCTTCACACCTCTGGCCTTCTTGAGGTGCGCCACCAGCGGCAGGGCCATTTCTTCGACCGCCGCAATCTTGAAACGCCTGCTGCTCTCCTGCTCCAGACGTGCAATCTCCTGGCGTATATTCTCCTCTGTCTTCTTGCCGAATCCCTGAAGCCCCTCCAGCCGGCCCGTCTCGATCGCCTCCTTCAACTGCTCCAGGCTGCTGACTCCCCGCTCCTTGTACAACTTCCCCACGCGCTTCGCCCCAAGACCGGATATCCGCATCAACTGATCCAACTCGCCCGGCAGTTGCTCGCGGAGTTCCTTCAGCACGTCGAAACTACCCGTCCGCACTATGTCCTTGATCTTGCCTGCAAGGTCCTTGCCGATGCCCGGATGCCTGCTCAAGTCCGCGCCTTCACCCACAAGCTCCGCTGCGCTCTTTGGAAGACTAAGCACCGTCCTGGCCGCGTTGCGGTACGCTCGTACACGAAATGGATTCTCCTCCTGGATCTCCAGCAGGTCCGCCGTCTGGTTCAGCAGCGCGGCAATATCGCTGTTATGCACCGGCATAAATCAGCCCTGACCATAAGCCATACAATAAACGTGCGCACCCGCCCCGACGCTGCCATCTTCTCCCATGCTGCAAGCCCTGTCCCCGTGCTAAAGCCAGTACGCCGGTCGCCCATAGTAATCGTAAAGCTGAACCTCGTACTCCCGGTTAACGGGAGTCGCGGGGTCAAACTCCGGACTATTCTCAACCGTCTGGCGCGCAACGTCCACAAAAATCTCCGAAGCGCCCCAACTGATCTCATGGACCCACTCCGGAGGAATTATAACCTTCCTGCCCGGCAGCCACTTCCGCGTATCGGCGACTATGTACCGGATGACCCAGTCCTCCACGTTCGCAATGATATCGTCAACGTGACCCACCACCCCGTCTTCCGCGTGGATCTTATAGTCCATGACCTCCCGCGTACTGCGCAGATGAGGATTGCCCTGCTCCTCGGGGCCCTCCGCCCCTTCTTCTGTAACCTCCCGCCGCGCAGCAGGCGGCATTGCCGAAGCATACGGGCTCACCGTAGGCTCCCATGCACCGCCGCCCCAGTAAGACGCCCAGTTGTAATAGCTGTGCAGCTCGATCTCCTGTTGCCGCGACACCGGCCTGTCCGTGTCGATATCAGGACTCTCCTCGATCTGCTGCCGCGTGAGCTCAACAGGAAACACACGCAGCCGCCCCTCGGGCCTGCCAAGCGCAGCAGGCACAATCAGCACCTTCCGACCGGGAAGCCACTTACCCGTATCAACCACAAGATACCTTACATTCCAGTTCTGATCGTCGAAGAAGAAGCTGTGCACCTGCCCAATGTTGCCGTCCTGTGCTTCGATCGTGTAACTGCTCAGATGTTTAATGCTCAGAAGCATGTCCTATTCCCCCGAACTGCGGCGCGACGACCACGCTGACGTGCTCATCGCCAGACCGCTGATAATCAATTCGATGCCAACAAGCAGACCTATAGCCCATACCGCGGTCCCCGGCAGACCCGCCCAAATCAGAATACCTATCAGCATCGATATGGCGCCGCTCAGGAACAGCCATACCCAACTGCCCGCCGGCCGAACATGAAACGCCAGCGAAATCCTGCTCGCCCCCGCAATCACAAACAGACCCGCAAGTATGACCGTCAGCGTCAGCAAGCCCCGCAGCGGATAAGCAAGCAGCAGGATACCCGCGGCAAGATAAAGCCCCCCGGTGATCACTCGCAGCGCAAAACCACCGGAGCGCCGCACCTCGAACGCGTTGACGATTTGCACCACTCCCGCGACAATCAAGACCAGCGACATCAGCGCCTCGATCGTCAGCGCCGTCACAAACGGCAGCACGATTGCCATCGCTCCAAGCGCGATCAGAAACAGACCTGTCGCCAGCATCGCCGGCCACGTAGGTCCACGCAGTTCCGATCCCCGCAAAACTTCAACGTCCTCTACATGCCCAGCTTTCATTGGTCGTTCTCCTTCGCAGCCGGCGGTGCACCCGCCTTGCACTCCTCTTAACCGTGCCCCGCCCGTCGTGACGGGCGCCTGTGCGCCTGATTCGGCAAATAAGCCCGCCGAATTCAATAACATCCGTCCGACACCCTCTCAAACGTCGCCCGCGCACTCCTCCTAAAGCGGACCGCCCCGATGACCGACATTGCACTGTAAGCCGCTAAATGCGATGCGACCTTGACCGATATCCAGCGCGGCGCGACATATTTATGGCATACAAATGGGGGAAACACATGATCGTCAGAAAAGCTCACGCCGCATGGAAAGGAACACTCATGGACGGAAGAGGTGTTCTCTCCGTCGGGCCCGAAATGACTGATCGGCTATTCGACCGTGAATCGCGATTCGGAGACGGACGCGGCGTCAATCCCGAAGAAATGATTGGCGCAGCTCTGGCCGGATGCTTCTGCATGGCCCTCTCACATGCAATCGAGCAGGCCGGCTATCACCCCGATGGTATAGAAGCCGCAGCCGAGGTCATGCTTGACGAAGACCAGCCCGAGATAAATAGCATCCGACTCAAAACAACGGGCAGTATTCCGGACCTGTCTCAGGACGAATTCAACAGGCTTGCCCAACAAACCGCGAGTTCCTGCCCTGTCGCAAGGGCTCTGGCCTCAACCGAAATAACCGTCGAGACCGCCATGTTGACGCCGACAGGAACCTGATCCGCACCGCATACACAAAGGGGGGAACCAATGGAACAGGTAACCAAAAACACAATAACGCTCAAGACCGGCAGCCGAATGCCGCTGATCGGGCTCGGAACGTGGCAGTTGACTGGCGACCACGCCGAAAATATTGTCGCCAACGCGCTTGACATAGGCTATCGACACATCGATACCGCGGAGAACTACGGCAATGAGGACGCGGTCGGCCGTGCCATCAAAGGCGGCGACCGCCGATCACTCTTCATAACCTCCAAGGCAGAGCCTTCCCATGCCCGCTTGAACGACCTGCTCGACGCCTGCCGCCGCAGTCTCGACCGCCTCAGGACCGATTACCTCGACCTCTACCTCCTCCATTGGCCCAGCAAAACGGTCCAGGAAGAGGAAACTATGGAAGGCATGGCGATCCTAATGGAACACAGGCTCATCCGAAGCGCGGGTCTGAGCAACTTCTCCGTATCGGGTATTCGAAAAATCCTGTCAGTCTCCGACGTTCCGATATGCAATGACCAGATCGAATACCACCCCCTGCGAAATCGCGACGATATCATGGCCTTCTGCCGCGATCATTCGATCAGTGTCACCGCCTATTCGCCCTTGGCAAACGGTGAAGTCCTCAAAAACGAACGCATACGCCGCGTCGCCGCCAAATACGGAAAATCACCCGCCCAGGTGAGCCTCAGATGGCTCATTCAGATGGGAGCCGCCGTCATCCCGAAGGCAGGATCCGTCGAGCACCTCAAGGCAAACTTTGACCTCGACGATTTCGAGCTTACCCACGAGGACCTCGAAGACATCCACGACATGGGCATCGAAAGACGTTTGATCGACATGAACGCGTGAACTTGAAATACTGTTGGAGTGTGGCAGGATAAATGTATCTCAACGTACAGGAAATTTGCGGCTGTTCAGTCCTCTGTCGAGACGGCGTCGCTGGAAAAGTCCAGGATGTAATCCTATCCAGGAGCACCTGGCGGGCACGCTATGCCGTCGTCAATCTCGGCGTCGAATCCGGAAACACTCGCCTAATCATGCCGCTGACCACCGCTGAAACCGTCGACGCATGGCGACGGCGTCTCTGCACGTCGATGACATGCCGCCAACTCGAATTCGCCCTTCCGCACGACTCCGGCGCTCCTTTGACCCGCCGCCGCGAACAGTTCTTCTGCGCTCGATACGGATGGCCCGCCGACTGGCTTGGTGCAAATGGCGCACCGCCCGTACCCGCTCTGGCCCTCGACTCAGCAAAACCGATCCCACCCTGCGAACAGGAGTTGGAGCTCATGCTCTCCGACGAATGCGAAACCCAGTCAGCCTCACGCATGATAGCGGCCTTCTCCGCGTCAACCAGCGATGGACATAACATCTCCATCGAAACTATTATCATCAACCCGCAGGATTGGCAAGTGCCCTGCATGGCCGTCCGGCTCGCCTCCGCCGCAAAATCCGTCGTCCTTCCAACCCGGACTGTTGCCGCCATCGACTGGCTGACTAAGCACATATACCTCGACGAAGAGGCCGACACAATCGCTCACGCCCCACGTTGGCGCAACCGGCTCGATGCACGAACCGCACTCATGCAGCAGCTCGACGCCTGTTTCAAAAACTCGCCGATCGGCCGCAATTTTTTCCCGGCCTCGAAAGGCTTGGCGCCCGTCTCAGGCGCCGGCAACAAGTGATTCTTTGAAAGGAGTCTCAAATGTCCGTCACACTCGCACTGATCGGCTTCGCAGAAGCGCCAATCCTCGGAGTCATCCTCGCCGTCATGTACACCAGGGGCAAGTTCCCAATGCCCGTAAAGCCGCCCTCTGTACATGCCGACTAAATTGCAGGGTGGCCGGACGCCCGCCGCTGCAAGGGGGCAATAACCGGACTGCAAACTGCAAGCCCTCAGAAGACAAGGACCGGAGCATGAATTATGCAAGTTGACTCGCCAACATATTCGCAATGCCGTTCTCCCGAAGAATTGCGACGCCTCAGTCTCACCATGAGTAAACAGATCATCGAGATCACCACCGCCGCCGGCTCCGGCCACCCCTCCAGTTCCCTCTCCGCCATAGATATCCTGACCTGCCTCTATCTCCGCCCTGTCTTGCGTTACGATCCCAACAATCCCCGATGGCCCCTTCGCGACCGTTTCATTCTCAGCAAAGGCCACGCCGCCCCGGGTCTCTACGTAACACTCGCCCACGCCGGCTTCTTCTCACAGGATCTGCTGCCCGATTTGCGAAAGAATGATTCCCCGCTCGAAGGCCACCCCAACATGCGCCTCGTCCCGGGACTCGAATCATCAACCGGGTCACTCGGTCAGGGGCTTTCTATCGGCCTCGGACACGCCCTCGCCGGCAGGATGGACCATGCCGACTTTCACGTCTACGTCATGCTTGGCGACGGTGAACTCCAGGAAGGGCAGGTCTGGGAAGCAGCAATGTTTGCCGCAAGCCGCGGACTCGACAACCTCACCGCGATCGTGGACCACAACTGTTATCAGCAGACCAACGCAGTGTCCGGAGTAATGCCCGCCCTATACCCCCTGCCTGCGAAGTGGCGGGCACTGGGATGGCACGTCGACGAGATCAGCGGCCACGACATCCCCGCCATACTTGACGCCCTCGAAAGACCCGCACACGATCCGCAAATGCCGAGAATGATCGTTGCGCACACCCACAAGGGCAAGAAGCTAAGTGCATTCGAACAAGATACCCGCTCTAAGATGCATGGCATGCCGCTCAAGCCCGATCAGGTCTCCGCCGCCGTCACGGAGCTTCATGAACAATACAATAACGACAAGAAGGAACAGCCATGAACCTCGGCAAGGAAATAGGCCTCGAATACGGCCCCGCAACACGCGATGCATTCGGAAAGGCCCTCGCCGAAGCAGGCCGCCGCAGGCCCGATCTCGTCGTCCTTGACGGCGACGTCGCAAACTCCACCCGCACAGAGTACTTCGCCCGCGAATTCCCCGACCGCTTCTTCAACGTCGGCATTGCCGAAAGCAACCTCGTCGGCATCGCCGCGGGACTCGCCTCATCCGGCAAAGAGGTCGTTGCCGCCAGCTTCGCCGCATTCCTCTTGTGCAACGCCTTCGACCAGCTCAGGATGAGCATCGCCTTCCCCAACCTTAACGTCAAATTCGTCGGATCCCACCACGGCATCAACATCGGCCAGGATGGACCAAGCCAGATGGGCATCGAGGATATCGCCCTGGCCCGCGCCCTGCCGGGCTTCACCGTCCTCTGCCCCGCGGACGCGCACTCCGCCCGAAAAGCCACACTCGCCATGCTCGATCACAACGGTCCCGTTTACATGCGCGTCGGGCGACCCAAGTTCCCCATCATTTACCCTGACGACCCCGATCACGACATAGGCAAGGCCAACCTCCTCAGGCAGGGCGACGATCTCACCATCATTGCCTGCGGCCTAATGGTCGCCTGCTCGCTCGTTGCCGCCGACACGCTCTCAAAAGAAGGGATCAGCGCCGCGGTAATCGACATGCACACACTGAAGCCCATCGACTCCGAAGCCGTCGAGTCCGCCGCCCGACGAAACGGCGCGATTGTAACCGCCGAAGAACATCTCCTCGCCGGCGGCCTCGGCGCCGCCGTCGCCCAGGAGGTCTGCCGCCTTTACCCTGTACCAGTCGCATGTGTCGGCCTCGATGATACCTATGCCGCCTCGGGCGATCCCGACTTTCTCCTGGCCAAATACCATCTCGCCCCCGCGGACATCGTCACCGCCGCTCGAAAAGCCCTCGGCATGAAACAGCCGCAGCATGTCAACGCATGATGCATCACCCGCCGCGTTGAGCCGTTACCCGTGATGACCCGCCACGGCAGGCGCCTTTGACTCTGCCTCGATCTCCGCCAGGTGCCGAATCGTCCCAACAACGCTGTCCGGACTCAGCGACAGCGAATCGATCCCACACTCCACAAGAAACTCCGCAAAATCCGGATAATCGCTCGGTGATTGCCCGCAGATGCCCACCTTCCGCCCATGCTCGTGCGCCGTTACGATTAATTGCCGAATCATCCGTTTGACACTCTCGTTCCGCGCATCGAAAAGGTGCGACAACTCCTCCGAGTCCCGATCTATCCCCAGGACCAGTTGCGTCAGGTCGTTCGACCCTATGGAAAAACCGTCGAACCGCTCTGCAAATGCATCCGCCTCCACAACGTTTGACGGAATCTCCGCCATCACATAGATCCGAAGTCCATCGCGTCCCCTCTCCAACCCCTGGTGCGCCATCACCTCCAGCACCCGGTCCGCCTCCCACACCGTGCGACAAAAAGGAACCATCACCAGCACGTTCTTCATCCCGATACGCTCCCGAACCATACGCAATGCCCGGCACTCCAACTCGAATCCCTCCCGGTAGCGATCGCTGTAATACCGGCTGGCGCCCCGAAACCCGAGCATTGGATTGTTCTCAACAGGCTCGAAAAGCTCCCCACCTACCAGGTTGGCGTACTCGTTCGTCTTAAAATCGCTCAGCCTAACAATCACGTCCGCCGGGTGCTGGCTCGCGGCGATCCTCGCTATCCCCATCGCCAGATGATCCACAAAGTACTGCGACTTGTCCACATACCCCTTTGTCAGCTTCTCGATCTCGCGCCTCACCACCGCATCCTCAATCTCATCGAAGTGCACCAGAGCCAGCGGATGAATCTTGATGATATTATTAATGATAAACTCCATCCGCGCCAGACCCACCCCGTGACACGGCAGCTGCCACCACCGAAACGCCGCCGCCGGACTCGCAAGATTGATCATCACCTGCGTCCCTATGTCCGGAATATCCTCCAGATTAATCTCTTCCTCATCATAATCCAAGGATCCTTCATAAACATAACCTCGGTCCCCTTCCGCACACGACATAGTAATCTCCTGCCCCTCCCTGACAGCCTCCGTCGCGTCGCCGGTCCCCACAATCGCCGGTATTCCCAGCTCCCGACTCACAATCGCCGCATGGGAAGTCCGCCCCCCATGATCCGTAACGATCCCCGCCGCCCGCTTCATTATGGGTACCCAGTCCGGATCGGTCATCCCCGTGACCAGGATACCGCCATCCTCGAAGCGGTCGATATGCTTGACGCTCTTGATTATCTGCGCCTTGCTCGCACTGATCGCCGTCCCGATCGCCAGCCCCTCCGCCAGCCTTTTACCCTCTCCCCGAAGCGTATAAGACTTAAGCTGCCCCGCCTTCTTCTGCGACTGCACCGTTTCAGGCCGTGCCTGCACAATGTACAAATCACCCGTCGCCCCGTCCTTGGCCCACTCCATATCCATCGCCTTGCCGTAATGCTTCTCTATCGCCGCCGCCCACCGTCCCAGCGTCAATATCTCGTCGTCACTCAGAACAAAACGCATACGCTCCTCGTTCGATGTATCTACATTCTTCGTGGTCCTGGACCCGCCGCTCGTATAAACCATCTTCTTGGCCTTCTCTCCAAGGCTTTTTTCGATGATCGGCTTCAGGTCGCCATCGCCCAGCAGCGGCTTAAACACCATGTACTCATCCGGATTCACAGCACCCTGCACAACGTTCTCACCTAATCCCCAAGCCGCATTAATTACCACCACATCCGGGAACCCCGTCTCCGTATCGATCGAAAACATCACACCCGATCCCGCCTCGTCCGCGCGCACCATCTTCTGCACGCCGACCGAAAGCGCCACCTTCATATGATCGAATCCCTTCTCGTTCCGATAGCTGATCGCCCTGTCCGTAAACAGTGAAGCATAACACCGGCGGCAGGCGTCAATCACGTCCAGTGCCCCCGTCACGTTCAAAAACGTCTCCTGCTGACCCGCGAAGCTCGCCTCCGGCAGGTCCTCGGCCGTTGCGCTGCTCCGCACGGCCACGTCCAAGTCCTCCACCCCGTAACGCTCGCCAAGTTCTCGATAGCTCGCCGCGATCGCCTCCGCAACCTCCTCTGGAAACTCCCCACGGTAGAAAAGCTGGCGAATCGCCTTGCCTGCCTGCTCAAGAGGCTTCTTGCCGTCCGACAGTTCCCCCAGCAGCGACCGCACCTGCTCCTCCAGACCGTTTTCCGCCACAAACAGCCGGTACGCCTCCGCTGTCGTCGCAAATCCGTCCGGCACCCTGATCCCCTCCTCCTTCAGCTTCGCCACCATCTCGCCCAGCGAGGCATTCTTGCCGCCGACAGCCGCCACGTCACCCGACCCCACCGATTCCAGCCGTTTCACAAACTCCTTGTCCCCGGACATTGACGACCCCCTCTGAACCTAAAAACAACAGTCATTACGTTTCGCCCGCGTGCGTATCAATACTCATGTGTTCGACCGTCCTGCCTCCGCCGTGAACCTGTCGTCTGCCTACTCCCCCTTTCCGTCCATCTCGCCCAACCGCCGTGTCCGGCCGCGCCCGATACGAACATCTGAATTAGTGCAATTCACAACCGCCTCCAATCGCCGGCAACCAAAAACCGGGGAAATGCACCCACACCGCCAAGCCTCATTCCCCAATCCCCATCAGGCCTCACCATTACTCCAAAACTGCGTTTTACCTCACTAAAACGCACATTAGCACGATAAACACCTGTCGAGTCTCCTGTCCGTCTTTGTCGCCCTCATGCCCCAGCATCCCGCTATTGTTGCAGTATCTTGCAGTTTTGCTATAATATCGGACTGAGATACAGAAAAGCTCAGGAATACGCGCTTTTACAACAGGATGCAATTTGCTGGTTCTTGTAATCTTTTGTTGGAGGTAAGAAATGCTGTACTGTGCATTTGTAAACCGTTCACACGCTGCGGCTCGACACAAGACACACGTCTTATCACTGCCCAACCTGCACTTGTTCACCAACGCGACCTTATTAGCAATATTTGTCCTCGTCGCGGCATTGTTCTTCACTCCGGCAAACATCTTCGCCGCTGAAGCCGAGCAGGCCGCTCCACCCGCCCAGGCTGCCGAAACCCCGGCACAGCCGGCCGCCGCACCCGCCGAACAGCCGGCCCAAGCCCCAGCACCCGCGCCCGCCGAACAACCGCAGCCCCAGCCGGCTGCCCCCCAGGCTGAAGCCGCCCCGCAGGAGGATGCAAAGGAACTTGAAATCTCCGACATACTCGCTCGCCTCGCCGCAACCGCCTCGCGAAATAGGCATACCGAAGGCGAGACCATCCAGCAGAACACCCTCCAAAGACCCGGCCTCAGGCGAACCATGACAATGGCCCCCCTGATCTCGCTGCCTGCCGATTCCACGAAGCTCATCACCCTGCCCAAACTCAGCAGGCTCGAAGTCAACGAGATTAACGACAGACTCGTTATGCACCTCGGAGCACACCTCAACTACGTGTCCGCCGGAATACTCGCCGACTCGCTGCCTATGCCGCCCCAGGGCGTCATCGGCGACTGCACCGTCGCAAGAGCCGTCGACGGCAACGCCTATATACTCCGATTCGGCTATCGCCACTACCTCACTCAGCCCCCCCAACTCTGGGTACTTGGCCTCATCGTCGACAAGGACGGAAACCTCACCGCAAACCCCGACCTGGCCGCACTCGAACCCGAAGTCGGCAAACTGGTTACATCCTTAAACGAGACACGCGCCGGACTCGAGGTCCGCGATCTCGAAGCAAAGCTGATTCAACTGAGCTATGTGGATGCGGACACGGCACTGTCCATGCTCAAAGGGCTGGGGCTTACGACCATGGCCAAGACAACGGAAATACCCGCCAAGATCGAGTTTGCAAACCTGCCGTATGTTGTCAAAGTAGATGATCCCAAACCGGAATACACCGGACTGATCGGAGGGAAGTCCGAGGCCGCAGGCGGCAGGCTGTCAATGACCCCGGGGATGGCATCCGATATGAAAGACAACGTGATAGCCACCCCGATGACGCAATTAATGGTGATGTTTCATCCGGCGCATCCCGGGCAGTTCAGCCGCGTGCGTTCGGTTTTGGACAACTTCATCGACCGCCCTGCTCGGCAGATATTCATAGAGGCCATGGTCCTGGAGATCAGCGAGCAGGGACTCAAGGACTTGGGAGTGGATTGGACCCTTCACCCGTATTCCAAGGAGGACGGCACGGCCGTCATCAGCAAACTGCGCCTGGGGTCCGACAGTGCGGGGTCCAACAAGGATACGTTAGACCTCGTGATTCCTGACACATCGACATTCCACAATATTTTTACCGGCAAGTTTCAGTGGGACTGGGAGGTGAAGCTCCGGGCCCTGATTCGTACGGGTAAGGCACAAATCCTCTCCCGCCCGAGCGTCCTGACACTCGACAATCGGCAATCCACCATTCGCGTCGGCAAGGACATCCCCATCGCCAGCAGCTTGCAGGGCTCAAGCTACAGTTCGATCGCTGCCTTCAAGTTCGATTACCTGGCAACGGGCATTCTGCTGAATATCCGGCCGCGCATCAATGAAACCGGCAAGGAAGTAACCATGCTGATTGACACCGTCGTCTCGGCGCCGGTTCCCAACGAAGATCTGGAGATGCTCAGTTCCGACGGCAAGAGTGTTTTAGCCAAAGCACCGACGGTGTCGACGCGCAGAGTACAAACCTATGGACGGATTGCCAACAATACGCCTTTGATCATAGGCGGCCTGGTGGCCGATGAACAGGTATCCGTCAAAGACAAGGTGCCGCTGCTGGGCGACCTTCCGCTTCTGGGTGTGGCCTTCAGGTCGGAGAAGACACGAACTGAGAAACGTGAGGTGATCATTGTACTCACGCCGCACGTACTGCCGGAGCAGAAAGAAGTAAGAAGATCGTACCCCAAAGACGAGGACGCATTCGACAACTTCGGAAACAACCTCTTCCGCGACTCCTACCGCATCAGATCCGAAGACGTCTTCGATCTCACCTTCCTCCTCGAGAACCGCCGCATCGCGCTCTACAGGCGTCTCGCAAGGCAGGCCGCCGAGAAGAACTTCCGCCTCGCCCGTCGCGAACCATTCCGGTCCTTCGTTGAGGATACCGTACCCGGCGAGTCCATCCTCGTAACCCGAATGATTTACGAGGTAATCAAGCGTCTCGACATCGAAGGCCCAATCGACGAGTCGCGGACCATCTATTTCGCAAGCCACCAGGTCGGCGGATACGACGTCAAGTGGCTCGACCGGCTCATCAAGGAAGACGGCCGACTCAAAGACTTCAACGGCAAGGCCCTTGCGCTCACCTACCATCGCGACCGCACCTCCCTCGAAGAAGGCAAAATGGGGAGCGAGCCCATCCCTCACGTCGAGCTGGTCGATTGCCCCGACAAGAAAGCATGGGCCGCCAAGCTCTGGGAGCTCAACCAGCCCCTGCCCGACGGACGCCAGCAACACACCATCCTCATCCAGGATGAGTCCGACGTCGTTCGTCTCCGCCGCGCCCTCGCTCTCAAGCGAATAGCTGTCCTCAACGGAGGCATCGACGAAATGCGGCTCAAGAACTTCAGCGTCGGCAAGACCCTCCTCATGCCCGAACTGAAGAAGGACCAGGTCCACGTCATCGATTCCGACACAGCGATGTTCTTCTTCCACACCGAACTCTACTACGCCGCCGCACTCCAGGAGATTGAAGAGCAGCTCAAGCAACTCGATTTAATGCTGCGGCGACCTGATATCATGATACTGCTCGATTCCCAACTGCCCGACGCGCCGCCTTCGGGCCAGGAATTGCTCATGGAGACTTCCGCACAGTAGCAGAAGGCTGTAAATTACCGGCTCCGGTGCGCCGGGAAAGGCGCTCCGGAGCGGTTCGGCCGTGCCGATGGCGTCCGCGGGTCCGATAACACGGAACCAGGCTTGCACGCCCCGCGGCCGCATTCCCGCCCTTGATTGATTCGACTCGCGATGATATCATGATCGTTGCGGTAAACATGTGTTCCTTGGCAGGTTACTGAGTGTGATTGAGTTGTTGTCAAAAAGCGGCCAAGCCGTGATCTCCCTGGCCGACACCGGTGTGTCCGAAGAACTCGGCCTGTTCAAGAAGACGTTCTACGGCAACACGGTGATCGACTGGATGGAGAGCGCACTCATCATCATCGCCGCCGTCGTCCTCAGCAAAACCATCTACTGGCTGATCGGCAAGACCGTCAAACGCTTCGCCGCCCGCACCAAAACCCAGTTCGACGACATCCTCGTTGACATGGCCGAAGAGCCCTTCGTACTGGCCATCGTCATCGGCGGCATCTACTACGGCCTCAAGAATCTCACCCTCTCAGAGACTGCCGACGGCATGGTCGACAAAGTCGTCCAGGCCCTGCTCATACTCAACGCCGCATGGCTCGTAACGCGAATGTTCGACGCCCTCGTCAGGGAATATCTCGTCCCGATCGCAAAAAAAACCGACAGCGAACTCGACGACCACATCGTTACCATCATCCGAAAAGGCGTGAAAATCTCCGTCTGGTTGATCGCCGTCATCATGGCTATGGATAACGCCGGACTCGACGTCTATTCAATCCTCGCCGGACTCGGCATCGGCGGGCTGGCCTTTGCACTCGCCGCAAAGGACGTCGTTGGCAACTTCTTCGGCAGCATCGCAATCTTCCTCGACAAGCCCTTCAAAGTAGGCGACCGCATCCAGGTCTGCGGATTCGACGGCGTCGTCACCGAGGTCGGCCTCAGGAGCACAAGAATCAGAACCCGCTACGAGGGCCGAATCGTCGCCATACCGAATCAATCCGTCACTGAGGCCAACATCGTAAACGTCGACACCGAAAACGGACGCCAGATCTTCGCCGTCTACAGGCTCACCCCAGACATGGACGAAGAACAGATTGAACAGGCCATGCAAGTCCTCCGCACAATCGTCGAGGAAGATCCCGACACGCAGCAGAAAGTCGTAACCGGATTCTTCGCAATAACCGAGTATTCACGCGACATAATGCTGCTCTACTGGATCAACCCCGATGCCTCAAACCTCAAAACCAGAACGCGCATCAACCTTAGGATCATACGCCAGTTCAGGAAACTCAACATCGAACTGGTTAAGGCCAGTCCCGTCCACGCAAAGGTCGACGAGGTCGATTTGTTATAAGCCCCAAAGGACCGCCGCATGAGCGCCAAGCGATTTGTCATACTGCTTTCCATACTTCTCTGCGGAAGCCTCGCCCACGCCGCCGACAAAATCACACTCCGCATCGCAACCGGAAGCAGAACCGGAATCTACTATCCGATAGGGTGCGGCATAAAGACGGTCCTCGAAAAAACCTTCCCCGACGTTCACATCGAAATTGTCGAAACCACCGGCACGCTCGAAAACCTCAACCTCATAGACAAGGAGCAGGTCGATTTCGCACTCGTCCAGAACAACACCGCATACTACTTCAGCACCGGACAGGCAATGTTCTGCCTCCCCTCCGGGAGCGCACTCGCCATCGCCTCGCTCTACACCGAATACATCCAGATCGTCGCCACCAAAAAAAGCGGCATCGAGCACCTCCACCAGTTGAAAGGCAGGAGAATACGAACCGGCTCTCCGCCCGAAAACGTCCCAAACAGCGCAACCGTCATCTTCTCGCTCGACGGATGGCAGGCCTCCGACCTCACCGACATAAGATGCAAATTCGGCGAAGCAAGACAGATGCTCCTCGAAAACTCGCTCGACGCCGCCGTCATAACCGCCGGAGTGCCGACACCCCTTCTCACCGAAAAAGTCGACGGCGTCGCGCTGCAGGACCACGTAAACATCATCCCCATCGAAGAAGGTCTCGCCGCCCGCCTGCTCCGCGCCTTTCCGTACTTCGTATACACACGCATCCCCGCCGGCATATACGACAACCACATGCCCATCAGGACCGTCGGCGTTCGCGCCATCCTCGTCGCCCGCCGGAATGTCGAGCACACAAGAGTTGGCGACAAAAAACTGCCGCCCCAGTTCGTAAAGACCCTCACGCGCCTCATCTTCGAAGAGGAACAAGCCATCCGCACGGGCCACGGCGTCGAAGGAGCCGACCTGAGCCGCCATAAGCTCAGCATCGACGAAGCTGTACACGGCATCCTCGACCACCGCCTCAGGCCAATCATCCCCATCCACCCCGAGGCAAAAGCCTACCTCATCGAAAAAGGACTCCTCAGAAGAAGCCTCGCCGACTACGCCTCCACTATCCTCTGGACCGCCGTCTTCCTCGTACTGATCTTCTACGCCGTCAAGTACCGCTCCCTCATCCGACGTTACGCCCACAGCCACCTCCAGTTGAAACTCATCGTAATCTTCATCTGCCTCTACACCATCGGCACCCTCGCCATGTACTTCTGTGAGCGCAGCAGCAACAAGTGTTTTGAAACCGTCGGCGAATCCTTCTGGTCCATCATCATCTACGTGCTCAGCGGCTTTGAAGACCGCTACCCCGTAACATGGCCCGGCCGAATCGTCTCCGTGCTTATACTCGTGTTGAGCGTCGTGCTCCTCGGTGCAGTTGCCGGCCGATTCGCTGCCGCATTCCTGAAAAGAGAGGAACTCAAAATGCCAAAAGACGTCACAAACCACATAATAATCTGCAACTGGAACGAACGAGGAAAACGAGTCGTATCCGAACTCCGCCACCCCGAGGGAAGACCCGACGCCGACATCGTCATCATCGACAACACACTCCTCGAAGAACACAGAAGAAAAAGCGTCCCCGAACTTGACAACCTCTACATAATCGACAGCGACCCAATCCGCCACGGCACTCTCAAGAAGGCCCGCGTTGCCCTCGCCGACACCGTAATCATACTCTCCGACGCAAACAGCCCCGACCCCGACGCCAAGTCCGCAATGATCATACTCGCTCTCCTCAGCGAATGCAAAGCACGCCGACCCCACATCATCACCGAAGTCGTAAACGCCGACAACAGCCAGCACCTCAAGGACGCCGGCGCCGACGAAACAATCTGCACTACCGAAATCGGCGTCGGAATACTCGCCCACTGCGCCCTCAACAAGCAGCTCTCCGTCGTCTACAAGGACCTCCTGACCTACTCCTTTGAAGGCAATGAGATATACATCATCACACCCGAGGCATACCCCGAAAGCTTCGTCGGCAAAACCTTCGCTGAATGCGCCCGAATGCTCTACGAAAAAAGAGACAGCACAAATCCCGTGGTACTCCTCGGCATACGAAGAAACGACCAGGTCATCCTCAACCCCAGGCCCAACAAAGGCGGCCTCGACGGAGAATGCATCATCCAGACCGACGACGCACTCATCGCAATGGCATTCACCGCTCCCAACCTCAGAACAAGCTTCGGAGCCTGATCGCCGCGGCCGGCCTCGCGCGGATCATCGAAGCCATTTCAGCTTCAGGATCCCGCCGCTATCCTGCGCGATATAAATGAAACCCGCGTCATCCACGGTAATCCCCTCCTGGTTGTCCCCCGGAAACGCATAAAAATCCACAAGCTCCAAATCCGGCGAATAAATCATCAACAGATTCTCCGCGTCGCTCACCGCAAGGATAGTCCTCGTCGCCGCCTCGTAATTCAGCCCCGCGATATCGATCACACCGGGCTCATAATACCCAAGGATTCTGACCTCCTCCCCGCCGCTCCGAAGCGGAACCTCCACTCGGAAAATCGCCGAAATGTCCTCTGGGTTATTCAGCACAAACGCCTGATTCGCCACATAAAAAATCCCCCCCTCAGCATGGTCCGCATCCGGCACAAACGTAATCCCCTCCAACCCCTCGCCGCCCTCGCGCATTAGCAGCCGCCCCTCGAACTCCCGAGGAACGCGCCACTCCCGCACCACCTCGAACGTATCCGGATCCACCTCCACGATAGCCTCCTCACCTTCCACCGCAAGATACAGAAGCCCCGTCGCCGGATCGTAAGTAATCCCCTCGAAATCCGCTTGCCTGATATGAGCCTCCTTCACCAGCGTCCCGTCCGTCTTGATCTCGCATATATCCCCCTCGTCACCCACCACAAAAAGCGTCCCGCGCCCCCCGTGCCATACGATCCCCGACGGCTCATTGAACCCGATCCGGTCTATATCCCCGACCCACTTGTTCGGGAAAACGACCGCATGAAGACCCTTCTCCCGCACCAGCGCCCTCTTGCACCCGCCCGCGAACGCCGCGAACAGAACGACGACAAGAATTATCCTGCGTCCGAACATCTCACTGCTCCTCAAAAAAACAAACGATCCAAACCGGCAGTCCCGGAACATAATCTAATTGTTGGGAGTATAGCGTTCACCCCGGAAAAATCAAGGCGCGCAGCTAACAAGAAGTGAGTCAGAAGGCAATCATCTGTCCCTGCTTGTCAGCGGACTCGTAGCAGGCCAGTATCAGCTCCAGATTGTGTAGTGCCTCCGCTGCATCCAAAGGCCTGTCGTCCAGGATGGAGCGGGCATGCCGCCCGATCACAGCATGGTAAATGTTGCCCGCCGTGTCGATCCTTATCTTCTCGGTCCGTCGGGATACTTCCACTTCGAGTCGAACGTCTACGGGCTCATCGGGATGGCCCGACAATTGGAACAGCGTGGCATAACCTCGCAAGACCCCCTCGGTTCCGTAAATTTCATAACCAAGATTGGTCAACGTGCCCACCACCCCCCCGCGAGGTTGATCAAAAGCCACACGTGCCGTGCCTTGAGTCCCATTCGTCATGCAAAACTGAATCAACGCCCCGTTCTCAACCGCTGTCGCCAGCGTCTTGGGCGTGTACACGCAACGGATTGACCTTATCCGGCAGTCTGACAAGAACTCCGCCATGTACAGGCAGTGGCTGCCTACGTCGCCGATCGGCCCGCCGATCTCTAACGGATCGGCACATCGCCAACTGGCCGCCTCCTCCGGCGTCGAACCGTAACAGAACTCCATATGCAGCACCATGTCGTTGACCCGCCCGACTGCCCCTTCCGCTATCAGATCTCTGGCCCTTCTATTGTACGCGTTTTCCGTCATCATGTGGTCCACCGCCAGGCTCACGCCGCGCTGCCGCGCAAGTTGCTGCACTCTCCGGGCATCCTCAATTGTCGTGGCGATCGGCTTTTCGATCAGACAGTGCTTGCCCGCCTCAATCGCCGATTGCGCAATCGAAGCATGGGACCGGTTGTTTGTCGCAATGAAGACAGCCTCAACTTGCCGATCGTTAACGACGTCCTCGACCGAATCGTACCACCGTAAACCCAAACGTTCCGCCGCTTCTTTCCTCCCTGGATTCTTATCCGTTACCCCGATCAACTCCGCCAAAGCATGGCCCGCAAAACGAGTCTTATCGAGCCCAAAGCCCTCACTGGCAATCCTGCCTTCGGCAATTCCCCCAAAGCCAACGATTGCGTACCGAATCTTCCGCATGGTTTGGTTCCTCTATTTCGTATTCGCCCGAATCACCTTCGCCAGAGCCTCGCCAATCTGCCGACAGTCCTCTTCACTAAACGTCGGATAGGCAAAACATGTAAAAGTATGACTCTGGTGCCAAACCGCGTTAGGCACATCCACCTTACTGTAATCGACGCTCCCAGGATCGGTGTACTCCCGCGACTTGAAAGGAAAGCCGCTCCTGCCGAACGCGCTGTGCTCCGTATACGCCCTTTCCGTATGGCATTGCGGCCAGAAGACCCTCCAGCAAGGAGCCCCTTCGGCCGACGCAGCCCGCACGAACTCGTCAATATCGCACCCCATGTTTTCGATGTCTAACGAAAACGCCAGAACGTACCACCCGTTCCTCCGCTCCGGCGTATCGACCGGCACATACTTCACCGCCCCCAGCCCCCTGATCGCATCGATAATAACCCCCGCGTTTCGCCTGCGAGCCGGCATATTCCACGTATCCATCCGTGCAAGTTCAGCCAGCCCTATCGCCGACTGCATCTCGGTCATCCGGTAGTTCCACCCGACGGTGTTATGCACATATGGCAGCCGCTGCTCCAGTTCCAGCAGGTCCAGCCGCTGCTCGACGTCATAACCATGGTCCCGAATGCTCCGCGCCTTCCACGCCAGTTCTTCGTCGTCCGTGGTAACCATCCCGCCCTCGCCCCCGGTCGTAAAGGTCTTGTTCTGACAAAAGCTGCACGCCGCCACGTGCCCCAGAGTTCCCGTCTTCTTTCCCTTGTAACACCCGCCGAACGCCTCCGCATTGTCCTCGATCACAAACAGCTTGTTTTGCCGTGCAAAATCAAGGATCGGACCCATATCGCACACGTTGCCGTACAGGTGCACCGGCATGATCGCCCTCGTCCGCCCATTCACGAGCCTCGCGGCCGACTCCACGCTGATGCAGTGATCCTCGATGTTCACATCGGCGAACCGCGGCACAGCCCCAGCCTGAACAATCGAAAAGCTGCTCGCGATAAAAGTATAACTCGGCACAATAACCTCATCGCCCGGCCCAATCCCAAGCGCGCTGAGCCCCACGTGCAGTGCCGATGTCCCCGAAGATGTACTCACGGCAAACCTGCTCCCCTGCCACTCCGCGAACTTCCGCTCAAACTCCATCCCCCGAGGCCCGGTCCAGTAATTCACCTTCCCCGAACGCAAGACGTCTTCAACGGCCTTGATCGCCGACTCGTCAAACTGCGGCCACGCTCGCAGCTTGTTTGTCACCGCCTTGGATCCGCCTTCAATCGCCAGTCTGTCGGACATCGCATCCTCCTTCAATTAATTGATTCAAAAAGCCTCAGTCGGTCAGCGGCAGTCCAACAGCCTGGCCCGTCTCAATCGAGCGGTCAATCGCCAGGCATATCTCGTGCGACTTGTACGCCTCGTGAATATTGGCCGCCGCCTCCCTCTCTTCCAGCAGTGCCGCCGCCAGATCGTCGATCATTCCCTGGAACGGATGATGAGAAACATCGCCGCTGTCAAGGAATGTCGTCTTGAACTGCTGCCAACCCTCCTGCCCCGGAAACCATTCCCTCGTGTAGAACTTCTCGTTCAGCACAGACCCCTTGCTGCCGTGCAGCATGATGTTCATGGTATAAGGGCACTCATTCTCGAAGCTGCACCCGGTCTTGCCGATCTTGCCGCTGGCGAATTTCACCACCGCCGCATACGTCGGCTCGTATTCATAGTCCTTCCGGTGCCCGAACGCGCCGTATGCAAAGACCTCCTCCACCTCCCCCCCCAAATAGTACAGCAGGTCCACCGCATGACACCCCGCAAGCAGGCTTGCGCTTGGCCCCCCCTTCCTCGTGTTTGCCCCCCACCGCCACCCGCTCCACCACGGGCCGATCTCATGGTAATAGTCAACCTCAACGTAATACACCTCCCCCAGCGCCCCCTTGTCGATCATATTTCGAATCGACCCCACATGAGGATTCCACCGGGACACAAACCCAACCTGCGACCTCACGCCTGCCTTGACAACTGCATCCCTGATCGCCTTCAGTTCCTTAAGATTCATCGCGATCGGCTTCTCGATGATCACATGCTTGCCCGCCTCCGCCGCCCGTATCGCCTCGTCAGCATGAAGCACGTTCGGCGAGCAGATGTCTATTATATCAACGTCATCCCGACCAAGCAGCGACTCGAAATCGTCAACCACCGCGCAGTCCAGCCCAAGCTCCGCCCTCTTCCCCTCCGCCGACTCACGCCGCCGCGACCCAAGCGCCGCCACATGCAGATGCGGATTCCTCATCGAAGCCTTGATATGCTCGCCCGCAACCCAGCCGATCCCAAACACCCCAACGCCAAACCTGCCCATCCTGCACCTCCAAATCCAACGATTCCGCATACCTCACCAGCAGCCCAAACCTGCAACGGCAAAAAACAGACCCTCCATAATAAGCACGAAATTGCGCATTTTGTGCAAAAAGTCAACCAGAAAACAGCCCGCTGCCATTCTAAACCCTTACCCCGCAAACAAATAAAATTTTTCGCCAATCCGCCGACAGCAAAATAGTGCAAGCGCATCTTAACAATCAAGACACCGCATAGACATATTCATCCATAGACTTGCCCCTCATCATCGCGAGGAGCACAGCGACAAAGCGATCCCCTCAACAAAAAACACTCCCCACAAGACCTTGCCCCCATCCCCCGATTCTGCTATAATCAAACCACTGTGAGTGAACAAACCCTGGCCCATCCGCCCGCGGGCTGTATGCACAACAAGAGAAGGAGAAACCTTGCCCACACGAAAACGCCGCCCCATAAGTTCGGCCACCCTACACCCGTTATCCCCCTGTTCGCCGCAGCCCCCCTCACACTCGCTCGAATCAGCGGAAACGACCTCTTCACTCGCCTGAAGTATTACGGTATTATGCAAGTTCGGTTTAAATAGACAATCAGGAACTAAACTATGACAATTGGACGAGATGGGATAATGGCCTCACGACACAAACTGCATGGGATTCTTGCTTCAGCCGTTGCCTTTTTTGTGGTTCCACTGCTATTCGCTGCCGACGCCGGCGAAATCAAGCCCAATGCACCGCTGCCGGCAATCGAAAACGCCTCTTGGATCTGGGGCGACATGCACAGCGACGTCTCCCAGTTCCGTATCGAGTTCACGCTGCCTAAGTCGCCCGCCGCCGCCGGCGTCCTCATCACCGCCGACAACGGATACGAGCTCTACGTCAACGGCGAGATGGTAGGCTTTGACATCGGCCCCGACAGAGATGTATGGGGATCGATTGAACACTGGGACATCAAACCCCACCTGACGCAGGGTCGCAATGTCCTGGGTATTCGCGGCATATGCCTGGGCGGCCAGCGCGGTGTCATCGCCGCCCTTCGTGTCGACATCGATGGCGCCAAGCCGCTCCAGCGCGTTACCGACGCCTCCTGGCGCACCGCACTGGAGGGCGACCCGCTGGAGTACTCGCTGCCCGCCTACAGCCAAACCGCCGATTGGGTCGCCGCCACGGCACAAGGCAAAATGGGCATGGCCCCCTGGGGCGAATTGAAGTATGCCGGTTCCACAGGCGGACGACGCACCGGCAACATACCCGTACAGCTTGTCCTCAGCCAACCCGGCCCCGATTTCAATTGGCCCGGCCCGGTAGTATTCGTCGCCGACGATTGCAGCATCTACAAGCCGCTTCACCCCGAAGCATGGGGCGTGGAGTTCCGCGTCGCTGACTGGACCCGAGCATACATGCAGTTCGACCTCCCCACCCCGTCCAAGATCGGCCGGAAACTCTGCGTCCTCGATCCGGCCCGCCCCGACGCTGCGCCGCGAGTCCTCATCGACGCAGGCCGCGGCGTACTCGGCTCGCCCAGTGTAAGTTTCGACGGAAAAACAATCCTCCTCTCAATGGCGCCCGAAGGCACAAGCTTCTTCCACATCTACAGCCTGCCCGTCGATGGCGGCCGACCCCGACAGTTGACCAGTGGACCATTCCATGACATGGACCCCGCCGAACTGCCCGACGGACGCATCGTTTTCGCCTCCACCCGAATCGGCACCTTTGAAGAATACCACGGCGCACCCTCGCGTGCCTTGTTCACAATGCAGCCCGACGGCGCCCAGATCAAGTCGATCACCCATACGCCAATCTTCGATAACGAACCAAAGGTCCTCCCCGACGGCCGCATCGCCTTCATCCGAAGCGACAACTTCTTCAGCCGCGCAAAGGTCGAAACCCAGATCCACGCCGTCATGCCCGACGGCACAGCCGGCCAGACCGAAATCGGCGCCGACGTCGGCGCCGACTATGGCCATCGCCTCCGACTCCTCGGCTATGGAAGCCCCGCACCCATGCCCGACGGACGCATCGCCGTACTCTCCAACCAGGGCAACTTCATCGCCAGACCAAGCTCCTCTCAACCCTCGTTCCATCAGCTTCCCGACGGACTGGGCGACCTGGCCCCGCTGCCCGACGGACGATTACTCGCCACAATCCTCGCCGCAGGTCCCGATCGCCGCTCCCGTATACTCGCCGTAATCGACCCCGCAGACAATCGAGTAGTAAAGCTCCATGACTCGCCCACCCCAATACACTCACCCGTCTTCCTGGGCTCACGCCCCCGACCGCTGACTCGCCCCGTAGTGGTAAACAGCCCCCGCGTCGGACAACCCGACGCCACCGGCTTCCTCTACGTCAAAGACGTGCACGTCACCCGAAAAACAAAAGCCGACTGGCCCCAGATCCGCGCACTTCGCATACTTCGCTCGCGAGCTATGTCAACACGCTCCTCCCACTGGGACTTCGTCCACCAGGGCAAAGAAGTAACCGAACTCGGCACGGTGCCCATCGCCCCCGACGGCTCGGTTTTTGTCGAGGTCCCCGCCGACGTGCCCCTGGCCATACAGGCCGTCGATGCCGAGGGACGATCCGAACTCAACGAGATGTCATGGACCTACGTCCGACCCGGCGAAGTCCGTTCCTGTGTCGGCTGCCACGAAGACCGCCGCGCCGCACCACCGCCAAAAAGCCGAATGGCCCAGGCGCTCCGCGTCCCCCCGCTCAAACTCCTCCTCCAAGGCGAACCCCACCGCTGGCGCGGCAATAATCCCGGCGTGTCCGGCATGATGGACCTTCAGTTCGAGCGGTTCCGCGAAACGGCCTCTCTCAATCGCTACCGCGACCAAATCGGCGACCCGCCGGCCGGCCGCGAAGAAATAACGGAATGGACCCGAATGCTTCGCAGTCCCGACGCCGCAATGCGCATTTCCGCCGCCAATCGCCTCGCCCTCTTCCGCGATCAGGCCGCCGCCCCGGCGCTCGTAGCCGCCATCAATGATCCTGTCCGCGAGGTCCGCGTCGCCGTCATATTCGCCGTCTCGGCATGTGGAACGCGACAAAGCGTCCCCCCGCTGATCGACCTGATCGAAGACCCCGACCTCCTCATCGCACAAGCCGCCGCCATCGCCCTGGAGAACCTCACCGGCCATAACGAACCTCTCGCCTCGCCCGTCACCGCCCAGGCCCGACGCAGCCAGGCCCAGGCCTGGCGCCGCTGGCTCAGCCAGCACCCATGGCCCAAACTCGAAGCAATCCTCATCGACCGCATCACCCACGAAGATCGCGCCGTGCAGAGGCGATCCATCGTCGCCCTCGGACACATCGGCGGCGACGACGCCCGCGCAGCCCTCCGACGCTTCGTCGAACGCGAAAAAGACAACAATCCGTACCCCCGCTTCATAAACGACAACCGCACCGACCACTTCACCTTCGACGCTGCCTCACCGCTCAACCCCCGCACCCTGCTCGCCGCCGTCCGCGCGCTGGCGCACCTCAAAGACGCCGACGCCGTGCCGCTGCTTGACAAGATACTCACCGACCACATCAATCCCGAAACCAGCAATCTGTTCCTCGCCGAAGTCGCCGCCGAGGCCCTCGGCTGGATCGACACACCCGCCGCCGAGACCGTACTCATCGAAACCTTTAAGAGGCTGGGCAATCACTATGATTACGTGGGCTGGTACAGCGACCACCCCGCGCTCTACGCCTGTCACGCCTCCCCCATTCACGCCCGCGCACTCGAAGCCCTCGACCGAATCGGCTCGACCAGTGCCGGACCCATCGTGCCCCACCTGATCCGTTCCGTGCCAACCGACCCGGACCGCGCCCTGTTCCTTGAGACCGACACCTACGAGTTGCTCGTCGGCCGCGTCATCCGCCGCAGCGGACGCGGCGACGAAATGATCCGAACGTGTCTGGCCATACTCGGCGACGCTGACGCGCAGGCCTCCGACGACCTCAAAGCCGCCCTCGCCTCAACAGGCAACTCCTGGGCCGGCCAACCCGACACCGCCAACCGCGCCGCCCAGCTCCTCGCCGCCACATGCCGCGACCGCCGTTATGAACCCGCAATACGTGCCGCCTACGAGCGATACCGGGCCATGCCCGAAGAAAAGGTCGACCGCACCTTGAACATCCAGCAGCAGTTTCAAGTCACGATGCCCCAGCGGCACTGGGTGCTCTTCTTCCTCGGCCGAACCCTCGGCAACCTCCGCGATCCCGCCTCGGTCGATACGCTCCTCGCCTCCCTCGCCCACGAACTCAACGAAGCTCGTCACGGCCGCCCCAGCCCCGACGCGCCCAACGTCCACCTGCTCCAACTGGAGCCGACCCCCTGCTGGCGAGGAGCCGCCGCATGGGCCCTCGGCCGCATCGGCGACCGCCGCGCCGTGAACACCCTGCTTGAGGTCATCGCCAATATGGACAATGCCGTCGACACGCGATACGCCGCCGCCGAAGCACTCGGCGGAATCACCGACCCCGCCAGCATACCCGCAATCCGCAAGCTCGCCGCCGACTACCCCGAAGTCTCAACCCGCCGCGCAATGCTGGAGGCATGCGACTAAGCATGAGCCAACGGGTGGCAGCCACTGGCACTATGACACAAAACATCCCACGCGCAGAGTCCCCGCGCAACCACCCAACTTACAAACCCCCCAACCCAAGTGGCTGATCGCGCCGCGCCGCCCCAACCACCCGCAACAATGTCATTGCGAGCGAAGCGAAGCAATCTCAACCCTCGCAAAGCCCCTCCCGACCCACACAAGCCGCGGCCCAAAAATAGGGACAGGCACCGGTTTTCACAGCGATTACCGCCCGCCCGGCACTCCAGCTATCCCAAGGCGGGTTTCTACCCCGCCGCTTCCCGCCAAAACCAGCCATCTCTCAGAAGCGCCGTCAAATGTCAATAACTCCGCCGCAACTCTTCCCCCCGCCACGCCCGCCACCCACGTATGTCCACGCGTATCCACATCGTCCAACGTCCAAGGTCCACCCTCCACCTCTACCACTCCGCCCAGAATATGATCTCCTTCTTCTCCCGACTCATAATCACGCCGTGCTGCTTGCCATGCTCTGCGATATCCTCCGCCTCCGCGTCAAAATGCATCACCACATAATCATCCCCAGGCTCAACAACGTCGACCTCGCCGCGCCCTCGAACAAAGTGAGTCAAAGCAGCGCCGCGCACCAACTTCGTCGCCCGCCCTGAGAACGCCTCATAGTACTGCTCCATCTCCTCCGCCCCCACCCGAACCCGCAACTCAATCCGCGCATCAGACTGATACAGCCCCGGCCAGTAATAGAACCCCGCATCCTCTGCATCGCCCGGAACCGCCTCCGGAAAATGCCACACAATATCCCCCGCAAACTCTTTCCACTCACCCAACACCCGCTCATACTCCCCAACATCCAGAACCGGCCGACTCGCCCTCTCAAACCTCAAAAACTGCAAAAACACCCACCCCAAAAACAAACCCGCCAAAACCAACACCACCCCCCCTGAGACCGCCAATATCCGCCTCCCGCTCATCCAATATCCCTTCCATAAACCGCCCAAAAAAATGCCATTCCCCCCGCCACTCACACCCCGTCTCCCCACATCGCACCCCATTCGCCCCCGACCACTTGCAACCATTTCCCGCCCAACAAAATCCCCCTCACCCACATCCCCTCCACTCGCCAATACGACCATACCACCCATCTGTACCTCGCCGCCCCACCGCTGAAGGCCAACCCCTTCAAGCCCCTGCTATCCGTGAAGCCTTTCAAGCCATACGCTAGTTATCGCTCGCGCAAAGCGCTTCCACCATATTTAACCGAACGCCAGTGCGGCCCGCATACAGCACCCCCAACTACACCAAAGCCACCCAACACATCCTTATCATCTCCGTTCACCACAACTGGCCGCCATTCCAATTGTCGACGCGCGTCTCTTGACCCCAAGTGCTCGCCAATTACTGCAGACCCAGTTTCCTCAAACGCGCCTGTATAGCTTTGGCGCTCCGCCCAAACTCTTCCGCCAATTCCTGTATGCCTGCTTGCCCATGAAGCTCACGTAGCAGCGCATCGTCTTCGCCTGACCAACGCCTTCTCGACGATTGCTTTCCCCCGGCCCCCAACGCGACGAACATCTGTACCGGTCTCACATCCGGCAATCTGAAAAGAAGTTCGCTCTCGATAATACAGTCTCCTTTGGCCTCCGTCACCTTCCCCCCGTCTCCTCCTATTATCTCAGCCACCTCCTTCTCCGTCAATTCCCGAATAGCCACCACTCGCCCCCACAACTTGTCACGAGTAACTTTCGTCTGCACGTCTATTCCACTCCAACCCCGCAAGACCACACCTGCACACGCTGGCATCAACTTCTGTCCTCTCAATTGTGCAATCCGGTATCCCCGATAGAACCCTTCAAAACCTGGCTCAACCCCTTCCTCTCTCCATGCTGGCACATAGTCTTTCTCTCGCGCTAGCACCTCATTCGGGCCCACTCCAACAAAGACGATCAATCCGTCCTCAAGAGGGCAGCTTTGCCCCTTCAACCAGTCCACAACCCCCTTAACCTTCTGAACCGCCTCGCCAACGGCCTTTTCGTTTACGACCACTTTCACGTACTCTTCAACGGCGTGATCGCACGCCGTTTCGTTACCTCCACACAGCCATCGGAGAATGTAGTTGTTCACACCCTGCCCGGCGTTTTCACCAATCCTCTTACCCAAGCGATTTAAAGCAGTGCACGACTCATGCACCAAGAACTCCTTTCCAATCCGCAGATTCTGCAGTTTCTGGGTAACATTCTCTCGCACACGGAAATATCCCTTCCTCAAGAAGTGGCTGGTCAGGTAACTTCGTCCGCTCAGGCCCTCTGCAAACGCACTGCCAAAAGCCACCTTGTCCTTCTCCTCCACTTTTGCCGCCGCAATCTCTTCTTTTTCCTTTTCTGACCATGCCACGTTACATTCAGAAACCCACTTCTTCACTTTCTCCAACCCCTCATGAAAGTGTGGTATGCGCATCCCCAGGCGCCGCTGCCCCAGCATCTTGTCTATCGCGTCCTTCACGTGCGGCCCACGGAAATCAAGTGCCCGTGCCGTTGGTACATCTCCCCCGCCAATCGCGTAACTGGCAAGGTAGGCAAATGCCACTGCCATTTCGTAGCCCCCACCAGACATCGTCCATTCCGAGCCGACCCCACCTCCCGTCAGCGGGTTCATCACCCCAGTCATCCGTTTCTCAACGTATAACCGTTGATATTCCCGCTGCCTCTCAATTGGATTTCTGTTCCGTAAATAGAAGTTCACCAATTCGTCAAAATCAACCTTTGCCTCAGGGTCTATGATACTCCCCGGAATTCGGACCAGAGTATAAGGTGGCAAGTTGTGGTATAATTCTATCAGCAAGGATTGTTGAAGGGAATA
>Ga0334883_1000347_pt1 | contig 86724 bp, 72 predicted proteins | sample GraSluR1_MG_6_FD_207230 | JGI IMG/M metagenome (GOLD analysis project Ga0334883, IMG submission 207230) | Sludge microbial communities from methane-producing bioreactor in Wageningen University, Netherlands - Granular Sludge_09_05-R1 | ecosystem: Engineered > Bioreactor > Anaerobic >... | reverse complement strand
CCCTTGGCCGGGATGACCAGGTCGACGGTGTGGCAGGTGAAGCAGCCCGTGACGAGCTCGACGCCCGTCGTGGTGTTCGGTGGTTGAAATCTCATGACATCCTCCTCATCGTCGACTCGGGCGGGCATGCGAACGGCTGGTCGGGGATGACATGCCCGCCCGTGCAGTGGTACTGGTCCCAGGTGGGATAGCCCTCGGCCGAGACGATGAAGCGGTTGCGGAAATCGCCGAAGGGGAAGGGCTGGTTGTTCTCCATCAGGAGGGGGAAGGCCACGCCGACATCCACCTGGCTCTGACCGTTGGTGGACACGGTGTCCGTCCAGTGCTTCATGACCTCCTGGGCCGGGCTCATGGCGTAGATGTTGTAGATGAAGGTCTCGGGCGGCGTCCCGTTGGAGAAGATCACCGAGAACTCGAACGAGAAGAGCCCTCCCTGCTGGATCGAGAAGGGGTTGGGCCCATATTGGATTCTGGTCACCTCAAGCTCGGGCATGGCTGGCTACCTCTCTGCCAGGAAGGAGAAGACGTCGACCGTCATCGCCTTCGCGGCGCCTTCCTTGGTCTTCAGGCCCAGATTGGGCTCCAACAGTCCGCTTGGGATGTTGGAGTTGATGACGGCCTCGGTGTGGGGGCCGTCGATGGAAAACCTGACGGACTGGCCGTAAGCCTCCACCCGCATCCAGAAGTTGTGGTCGTCGGTGTCGGCCGGCACGTTGGAGTCCAGGGTGGTCTCCGCGCCGCCACTGCGGCAGCGGTATTTGAAGGTCGAGGCGGAGCTTTCCGCGTCGTAGCAGATCTCGAGGAGATTGTCCGCGTCCCGGTAGAGGCCGGCCAGGACCGCGTAGACCTGGGTGGTGTCCTCGAGCCGGGCGAAGACCTGGACATCCGGATTCCTGGAGGTTTCGGCGAAGCCCATCCCACCGAAGCGCAGGAAGGCGGTGTCGTCGGTGGTGCTTCCGGTGGTGAGGGTGCCGGACCCTCCCCGCTCGGCGTTCTGGGTGTAGGTTCCCTGGCCGGTGAGCACCCAGTTGGGCCGCCGGGCGCCGACGAAGTCGTCCTTCCAGGTCACGTGGAAGACGGAGTCGCTGAAGGCGGGCGGCGGAGGGGCGGGGTTGGGGCCCAAGGCCGTCTGGATCGCGACCACCGCGTCCTGCAGGTCGTTGATGTCCGCCGCCGCGACGACGGACACCCCGTCGGTCTTGGTGGTGAACTGGTCGATGGCCTCAGGGTAGTTGGTTGACATGATGATGTTCCTCCTTCATCCGTTTCGCTTGGGATTGGTTGGTCTGGAGCGGTATCTCCCGTGGAGGTGCCGCTCCGAGTCGGGGCCCGAGGGCCTCGGCAAGGCATTGAAGGACCATGAGCAGGGCGTGGCGCTTGGCCGGGGGGACGCCACCCAGGGCCCTGTCCAATTGGAAGGCGTCGAGGTTTCGGGCCTCGGTCACCGTGAGGCCCTGCAGCAACCCGGTGGCCACGCTGGCGGCAGCCACCGCCGCGCCACAACCGAAAGCCCGGCCACGGACCTCGCGCACCCGACCGTCCATCACCAGGAACTCCAGGCGCATCCGGTCGCCGCAACGCTCGAAGCGGGCCTCGCCGGCGTGGGTGGCTCCGGGCAGCGGCCCGGTGTTGCGGGGCTGGACCGCGTGGTCGAGGAGAGTGAGGCTATGCATAGGGAGCTCCGAGCGCGTCGTCGGGCTCGGTCGGAAGGCTTGAATGCATTGGACTCGTTTGAAGCCCGCGTCCAGACTGACTCCGAAATCGTGCTCTCCGCTGTGGCGCTTGCTCGCTTTCGGGTCCCCTGATACGATGCCAGGGAACGGAACAGCTCGGGCTCGGCGCTTGTCGAGCGAGGGTGACTCCGGTCAGCTCCCCCTGTCAGTATCGGGCCTGCGAAACTCCATCCTGACGGGGGGAGGTCGTCCTTCCTCGGTGGAAGTCTGGACCCGGGACAACTCTCCTTTCACCTGGGCTTCCACGGGAAGCGCCGGACCGATGAGGAGCCGGGCGCAAGCCACGTTTCTGCTCGAACTGGCCTGAAGTCTCACGGTTCCCGACCTCTCCTCCAGCGTAGCGGGCAGAGCCGCCGAGGCCAATCGCACCAGGCTCTCCGCTGGATCGTCGCTGACTCTCAAGAAGCTCTCAATGGCAGCGGATCGCGGCCGAATGCCAACAACCTCGGTGTTGCCGCCCAATTCACATGGCCGCACCGTGCCCGGGCTCGGTTGCCGTCACCTGGTGATGGCCGGAGATGGTGAAAGCTCCCCCGGGCGGTCCGGGGGCGCTGTCGGTCAGGTGTGGCCGGACATTCTTGTTCAACGGCCAGGAATCAACGCAGGGGTGCCAAGCCAGCGGAAGGTGGATCACATCGAACGATCGCTGACATGCGACGCAGTCTGCCGGGGCTGGCTCAACCAGCCCTCACCTCAACCCACTCCACCTGAAGTCCGGACAGGCGGTAGCCGGAACCTGCCCCCGCACCACAGCCGCTGCGGCCGCCTACCTGCTCGACGTAGTGCCGGCCAATTTTCCTTCGCAACCGGTAGATCTGGTTGTAGAGTTCGTGGTCGGTCATTCCGTGCTGTTCCATCAGAACGTCGCGGAGGAGCACCTTCCCGGGCTCGCGGGCCAGGTTGTTCAACAGCGAGCGCTCGCGCTGAGTCAGCGGGAGGCGGCAGCCGTCAAGCAGGGCCTCCGTCAAGATGCCACCGGCGTGGACCAGTTGTAGCGCGGGGTAGTGGTTCATGACGTCTCCTTGCAGAGGAAATTCTCGGGTCGGTAATCCACTCGGCATCGAACTGAACACTCCAGGAACCACCGACATCCGCATCTTCCTGGACCATGGTGCGGAGTGAGTCTCTCGGGGCGCGGGATACCTCTTCCTATGGAATGATGAGCCCTCCGGGTCAGGAAATCTTACTTGCGATGAAGAATACATTTTTTCAAGTCCGTGTGTAAGATAATTCCACCCTGGAGCCTCATGATCGATCATACAGGCCCCACTTTGAGGCGGGGCGGAGGAAGGGAGCATCGTCTGGGGTGACATCCAAGGCCGCGACTAATACCAACTGTGCCGTTGAGGACCAGGGGCAACGCACAGACAAGAGCCTCCCCGACCTGGCCCGGAGCATCATGGATCAGGTCGTGAGCAGCCAGGACCCGTATAAGGTCCTCAGTCCAAAGATCCTTACGAAGATCGTGACCCGCTTCGTCGATTTCTTGAGCGAGGCATCCCATGTTCAAGGCCCACGAGAAGTTGAAGATCTCGTCTCCCTCCTGGTGATGGCCTTGCTCCGGAAGCACGCACTGAATCAACTGCGGAACGAAACCCGCACGTGGTGCTTGTGGCCCTCTGGAAACCTGGAGGACAAGGCTGACCAGATTTCCGAACGACTCTACGGACGAATCCGCCAGCAACTTCCCCGAATCCTGTCGTCCTGCCGGGAGCGCCAACTGGACGATGAGCACGCCTACAACAGCTTCTCCAAATATTGCCGGGTCGCCGTCAACCGTGAGATCACTCGCCTGAACAGGAAGGAGAGGAATACCCCCAACCTGGTTCCACTGACGAGTGGCTTCGGTTCCGACACCGGAGAGATCACGCATTGCAGCCTGGTTGCCCAACAAGAATTTGACAACAGCGACTTGAGCATAGCAGTGGAAGCATGGCTAAATTCCAGAAATTGCCCAATCAGCCACGATGCCTGGCGAAAATTCCACCTGAAATACCAAGAAGGCAGATCCTGCAAAGAGATCGCCAAGGTCTTCGACACGACTGCGAATGCGGTCACAGTCAGCAACAGCCGCGTCAAAGCCGAATTGAGGCGAGCAGGATTCCTGAAGGAGGTCCTGGACCTCGATCTGGATCGTCTCCTGAAAGCCGAGTTCGACGGGAGGAGCAAAGAGGCATGAGATATTCCTGCCCCAGCGACGAGGAAATTTCCGCCTACGGGCGTTTTCCCGGGATCCGAAAAATGCTGGAGCGCCACGCTTCAGGCTGTCCGGAATGTGCGAATCGAATTCGTCCAGCCCGAATCAAATTCGGCAGGCAACGGGCCTCGGTGCTGATTAGCCTGGTCCTGGTGCTTGCCAGTATCGGCGTCAGCCTGAGGTTTCCGCAGTCCACACTGCAGGAAGGCTGCCACGCGGCCCAGGAACTGCAACCGGTCACGGTTGGCACTCCGCCCCTCCCCATAGCATTGAACGGGTCTGTCTTCCACGGGAGCGAAGCCACACGAATCCGGGCTTCCTTCAAGACTTCGCAGGTGCGGCCGATTGGCCAAGGGGATACTCTCGGCATGATTGCCAGGCAGGCCTATGGCGCAGTGAACGAAGGCCTATGGGAGGCCCTGGTGGAGTACAACAACCATCCCGATAACGAGAACCGATTTGCCAACCGCTATGGACGCCCCCTGGACGTGAAGGACCTGCCAGTCGGTTCGGCCATCCAGGTGCCTCCCCAACAGATCCTGATGCTGATTTTTCACCGGGTGGAGATGGCAGACGCCTCCCTTGGACGGTAGCCGGGGGGGGCCTCTCGAGGCTGACCCCGGCGCGGCATCACCGAGCCTCCACCTCCAGAACCCACATCGCGCTGACCACCCGGTCGGCCATGTCCTCGCACTCGCGCTGCTGGGAGGCGACGTACTCCGCAAAAAGCGCCCGGCGCTCCGGGTGCAGTTGGGCGAGCTCTGCGGCCCGGGCGGCGATCGCGGCGGTGTTGTCGTCGTTGACCGATTGGATCTCCTCGCCGGCACGCAACTCCGAGAGGAGCTTCAATCCAGCGTCCTGGAACGCCCGGGTCCAGGCATCCCTCGTCCAATACTCCCCGTCCAGACGGGGGGCGTCGACGCCTTCCAGGATGTAGCCGTCGTCCACGATGAGGGATCCCCCGGGTCGGACGGTGTCCTTCAGCTTCCTGAGCGTCTGCCCGGGGTCTCCCAGGACGCTGCCCACCGCTCCCAGGATCGTCAGGTCATGGTCCTTCTCGGTCCGCACCGCCTGGTGGAGGTCCTGGACCTCGAACCGGCACCGATGCGCCACGCCCCATTCCTCGGCCTTGGTCCGCGCCACCTCGATGAATCCGTCCATCAGGTCGTACCCCTTGACCGAACAGCCCGTCTCGCGGGCCAGGCGGATCCCGACCGCGCCCTTGCCGCAGCCGAGATCGAGCACCTTCCAGCCGGGCCCCGCTCCCAGGCCCTTCGCGACCTGGACGATGTCGACGGGATTGGAGCCGAGCTCCCACAGGTCCTGAAGCAGATAGGGCAGGTACGGCAGGATCTCGAGCGAACTCGCCGTCAGGGACCTGGCCAGCTTCTCCTGGACTTCCCTTTCCATGGGGCCTCCTCCGATTGTCCGACGTCCAGCAGCCTCCACCCTTCATTCAAGCGCCGGGGCTTCGTCTCCGCCAGCCTTCGCAGGAGTCTCCCGGGAAACATGACGGAGAGCCGTCCACGCGCCCGGGCCAGCACCATTGAAGAGGATTCCTCAAGGCCCCAGGGCCCCAGGCCCCACCCTTCGGGCATGAACCCCGTCAGATTCGACACTCTGTTCGCCTAGCCAGCGTTTCGATGTTGAGATAAAATCAATCGTCGCAACACGCAGGTGACGGGAGACCAGACTTGTTCCTCAAGCGCATCGAGATGTGCGGATTCAAGACCTTCGCGGAACGGACCGAGGTGGAGTTCGTGCCGGGCTTCATGGCCGTCGTGGGCCCCAACGGAAGCGGCAAGAGCAACCTGACCGACGCCATCCGCTACTGCCTGGGCGAGCAGAGCACCAAGACGCTGCGCGCCACCCGCCTCGAAGAGCTGGTCTTCGCGGGCACGCCTGCCCGCCGGGCCGCCGCCCTGGGCGAGGTCACCGCCGTCTTCGACAACTCGGACGGCCATCTGCCGGTGGACTTCAGCGAGGTGGCCATCACCCGCAAGACCACCCGCGACGGCGACTCGCACTACTTCATCAACCGCACCCCCTGCCGCCTGAAGGACATCCACGAACTCTTGATGGGCTCTGGCATCGGCCCGGGCTCGTTCTCGGTGCTGGGCAGCAAGGAGGTGGACATGGTCCTCTCCTCGGATCCCAAGGACCGGCGCAGCATGCTGGAGGAGACGGCCGGCACCAACCGCTACCGCTTCCGCAAGAAGGAGGCCGCGCGCAAGCTGGAGCACACGGCCACCAACCTGGTCCGCCTGCGCGACATCCTCAAGGAGGTCGAGGGCAGCGTCGAGGACAGCCGCCAGGCCGTCGCGCGCTACGAGCGCTACAAGCAGGCCCAGGACCAGTTGCAGGGCCTGGAGGTCCGGGTGGCCCGGGCCGACATGGAGATCCTCCTGGGGCAGGCGCAGACCGTCCGCCAGAAGGCCGAATCCCTCCAGGCGGCCTCCCAGGCCGCCGACGAGCAGGAACTGAACCTGGGCCTGGAGCTGGAAGAGGCCGAGGCCCGCCGCAGCGAGCGCGACGTGCGCCGCGACGAGGTCCAGGCCCGGGTGGCCGCCACCCGCGAGGACCTCTCGCGGACCCGGGCCTCGCACGAGGGCCTCTTCAAGAGGGCCAGCGAGCTCGAGCACGGGGCCCGGGCCGCCCAGGGGCGCCTGGAGAGCTCGCAGGAGCGCATCCAGGAACGCGGGGTCGAGGCCGAGACCCTGACCCGTGAGCTCCCCGAGCTGGAGCGATCACTCTCGGAGGCCAGGGCCCGCCTGGCCGAGTTGCGCCAGGAACTCGCTGCCTGTCCCGAGGCGCGGGGAGGACCGGGTTCGGAGATCCGCGCCCGCCTGGCCACCCTGGAGCGCGAGCGCACCCAGCTCAACGCCCGCCTGGAGACCCTCAAGGCCCGCACCGAGCAGGAATCCACCCGCCGCCAGGAGGCCCTGGACCAGGCCCGGGCCCTGCGCCAGGAGGCCACCAGGCCCCAGATCGAGCTGGACCCCCTCGAGCCCGCCCGAGCCCAGGCCTCCGAGGCCGCCCGACAGGAGCAGGCCATCCTGGAATCCCGCCAGGCGGCCTCCCAGGCCCTGCAGCAGGCCCGCACCCAGCGCGCCGAGGCCGAGAAGAGGCGCCGTCCCATGACCACCCGGGTCATGGAGCTGGAGGCCATCCTGGAGGATCGCGCCGGCCTGCCCCCGTCCGTTCGCACCGTCCTGGCCTGGAAGGAGCCGGGCACCGTGGGGGTGGTGGGCGAGCTGATCCAGGTGCGCGAGGGCCTGGAGGTGGCCATGGAGGCGGCCCTGGGCGGACGCCTGGCCGACGTGATCACCCGGGATCGGCACACCGCCTCCCGCCTGGTGGATCGCCTGAAGCGCGAGCGCGCCGGCCGGGTCACCTTCTGGCCGTTGGACCTGGAGCGCCGCGAGACCGATCCGATTCCGCTGCCCACCCGCGAGGGCGTGGTGGGCCAGGCCATGGACCTGATCGGCTTTGCCCCGGAGCTGCGGCCCGTCCTGGCCCAGATGCTGGGCAGCACCGTGGTCATGAAGGATCTCCCCAGCGCCCTGGCCCTGTACGACCGCTGCCGGGGCCGCCGCCCCCACGTGGTGACGCTTCAGGGCGAGTACCTCTCCCCCACCGGCGCCCTGACCGGAGGGTCGCTGCGCGGCGACCGCTCGGGGATGCTGGCCCGCCGTCGCCAGCTCGAGCAGGCCCGCACCGAGCTCAAGTCCCTGGAGACCGACCTCGCCCGGCTGCACGGCCTGGAGGAGACCGAGTCGGCGAAGCTCACCGAAGCCGAGCAGGCCCTCTCCCGGGCTCGCGAGGACGCGCGCCGGGCCCGGCAGGTGGTGGCCGACCTGGAGGCCGAGCTGCGCCGTCAGGAGAAGGACTCCCGCCGGGCGCTGCTGGCCGCCGAGAAGCTGGAGGCCGAGGCCCGCAGCCTGGAGGAGAAGGGCCAGCGCCACGAGGTCGAGCGCAAGACCGCCCTGGATCGCCTGGACGTGCTGGGTGAAGAGTGGGATGACCTGCGCGAGAAGCTCACCCGCTCGCAGGAAGAGGAGGCCCGCCAGCAGGTGCAGCGCGAGAGTCTGCGCCGGCAGGTCATGGAGGCCGAGCTGGAGGCCGAGCGCCGCGCCCAGCGCCTGGCCGAGCGCCAGCGCGAGATCCACCGCGTGCGCCAGCGCCTGGACGAGCTGCAGGCCGACCAGGTCGCGGCCGGCGCCGAGGTGGAAAGGGCCACGGTGGCCCGACGCGAGCTGGAGCGGGAGGGCGCCGAGCTGCAGGCCCGCATGGATCTGCTGGCCGGGCGCCTGGTGGAGGAGGAGAAGGCCCTGGCGGAGGTGCGCCAGGAATCCTCAGGCCAGGACGACCACCTGAAGTCCCTGCGCGCGCGCCACGCCGAGATCTCCCGCCAGGCTCGCGAACTGGGCGAAGACCTGCATCGCCACCAGGTCGAGCTGGCTGGCCTGGAGGCCCGCCTCGAACAGGCCCGGACGCGCCTGGAGGAGGTCGGAGAACTGGAAGAGCCCCCGGAGGAGCCGGCCGACTTCGATCTGGAGAAGGCCCGCGCCCAGGCCCGACGCCTGCGCGGCTTCCTGGAGAACTTCGGCAGCGTGAACCTGGGAGCCCGCGAGGACTTCGAGAGACTGACCACCCGCCACGTCGAGCTGAAGGCCCAGATCGAGGACCTGGAGGAAGCCTCGGACGGCCTGAAGCGGATCATGGCCGAGATGGACCGGGCCTCGATCGCCCAGTTCCAGACGGTCTTCCAGCAGGTCAACGAGACCTTCGGACGCCTCTTCGGCGAGATCTTCGGAGGTGGCTGGGCCCGCCTGGAGCTGTGCAACCCCGAGGATCTGCTGGAGTCGGGCGTGGAGATCGTGGCCTGCCCGCCGGGCAAGAAGCTGCAGAACCTGACCTTGTTCTCTTCGGGCGAGCGGGCCCTGTCGGCCATCGCCTTCCTGCTCTCGCTGTTGACGCACAAGCCCAGCCCCATCGTGGTGCTGGACGAACTCGACGCCCCCCTGGACGACGCCAACGTCGAGAAGGTGGCCACGCGGTTGCTGGAGTTCTCGACCTCGTCGCAGTTCCTGGTGATCACCCACAACCGCAAGACCATGGAGTTTGCCGACCGCCTGTACGGCGTGACCATGGAAGAACCCGGAGTCAGCCGCCTGTTGAGCGTCGAACTCCGAGGCGAAAACGGTGAGAAGCTCGAAAGAGGGGGTCCTGGCGCCCAGCGCGCCGATTCCCGAACCCCGGAGGCGGTCCTGGCATGAGCCCCAACCCGAACCGGCTGCTCCAGGCCCTGGAGGAGCGCTTCCTCCTGCTGGTCAGCATCCCCCGCAACGACCTGACGCTGGCCCGAGCCGCCGCCGAGGCCGGAGCCGACGCCATCAAGGTGCACCTGAACTGCCAGCATTTCGCCAGCGGCACCTGCTTCGGCTCGTGGTCCGAAGAGAAGGCCGTGATCGCCGAGATCCGCAAGGCTCTGGAGATTCCCTTGGGGATCGTGACCGGCGCCGAGGAGCTGCCTTGCGACGAGGACCTCCCCGAGATCCGCCGGGCCGGCTTCGACTTCTGGGACCTCTTCGCCCACCACACTCCGCCGGGCTACCTGGACTGGCCGGAGATGGCGCACATGGTGGCCGTCGATCCGACCTGGACCCCGGAGTTCGTCCAGGACCTGGTCGGGTTGGGAGTCCAGGTGATTGAGTCCTCGATCATCCCTCGCCCCCAGTACCGCACCCGCCTGACCGCGGCCGACCTGACCCGCTACGCCGCCCTGGTCCGCTCGGCCCGGGTCCCGGTGGTGGTGCCGACCCAGAAGGCCGTCCGCCCCGACGAAATCCAGTATCTCCACCGGGTGGGGGTCCGGGGCCTGGCCATCGGCGCGGTGGTGACGGGGCACGAGGTGGAAGGCCTCCGAGCCGCCGTCGGAGCCTTCCGCCAGGCGATCGACGCCCTGCCGCGTCCGGCGAGATGACCCCCACTTCCCAGAGGCTGGCCCTGGTCCCCCTGGACGACCGGCCCTGCTGCCGGCTCTTCCCGGTCCGGCTGGCGGAGATGGCCGGCCATCACCTGGAGATTCCCCCCCGCCGTCGGTTGGGGAAGTACCTGGACCCGGGAAACCCGAGCAGACTGATGGACTGGTTGGACGCCCGCCTGAGGCGTCGACCGGGGTCCCCGACCGGCCTGCTCCTCTCGCTGGACATGCTGGTCTGGGGAGGGCTGGTGGCCTCCCGCCGACTCGACCTTTCCCCGGCGGATGCGCTGAGAAACTTGAAGCGCCTGGCCCTCCTGTCACAGCGCCGGCCCACCTGGGCCTTCATGAGCCTGATGCGCACCGCCCCCACCCAGACCAGCCTGGAGGAGGTTGAGCAGGCGACCCGGCTGACCGAGCTGGCCCTGTGGATGTCGCGCCAGGCTCGTGACCTTCCCGGCGCCGACGAGAAGGTCCAGGCCCTGCTCCAGGGCATCCCGGCCCCATGGGTCGACGGCTACCTCCAGGCCCGCAGGCGAAATCTGTTCCTGAACCTGACGGCCCTGCGCCGCGCGGCCGAGAGCGATTGGCGCCATCTCCTGATGGGCATCGACGACAGCCGCACCGAAGGCCTGAACGTCCTGGAGGCGGCCCGCCTGGAGGCCGCCATCGGCGAGTTGAAGGCTCCGGCCACGGTGGCCCCGGGCACCGACGAGATGGCCCTGCTGATGCTGGTCCGGGCCCTGGCCCCGGGCACCGAGCTCTTCGTCCGCTTCTCGAAGAGGTCCGACCTGGATCGAGTGACCCGCTACGAGGACCGCAGCCTCTCCGGCGTGGTCCAGGCCCAGGCCCAGGCGGCCGGCATCGAGTTGAGCGCTGGGGCCTCGCGCCAGTTGTGGGTCTATGCCCCCCGAGGCGAGCAGGAGGAGGCCAGCAGACAAGGGAAACCGCGGCGCACCCGCCGGGTCGTCCGCTTCGTCGAGGACCTTTGCGACGCGCTGGACGGGGGCGCCTGCGTGGCCGTGGCCGACGTGGCCCGCGCCAACGGGGCGGACCTGGCCCTGGTGGAGGAGTTGCTCCGCGCCGGTGTCTTCCCCCGGCTGGCCGGCTACGCCGGTTGGAACACCGCGGGGAACACCCTGGGCACCGCCCTGGCCTGCGCCGCCCTGGTCCCGGACAAGCCGACCCCCACCACCGAGGGAGCGCGTCTGAGCTTCCTGCTGGAGCGTCTGGCCGACGACGCCCTGTTCCAGGCAGATCTGCGCCAGGAGATCTCGGCTCCGCTGGGCGGTTCCTTCGTGCGCCTGGAAGGCGCCCGCCTGGAGGAGACCCGCAAGAAGGTCCAGGAACTCCTGGGCGAGCGGGTGGTCCGTCTCTTCGAGGAGCACTTCAAACCGACCCTCTTCGAAGGCCACCGCCCGCACCTGACCCGGGTGGCGGTCGATCTGCCCTGGCCACGGACCTTCGAGGTCGAAGTCGAGGCCCGGATCGAGTACCAGCACCGCCGTGGCGGTGCCTGAAGCCCCTGTCCCGCGGCCTGCCAGGTGCTTGAAATCGACGATTGCGGGGGAAATTTCACAAAGCGCCCCCGGTTCACGGAAGGACCCGGGCCAGTTTTCGTCCTATTTTACGCCTTCGATTGATTCCTGGAGGCGTCCATGACCCAAGATAGCCATCCGCAGGAGAAGACCCTCTTCGGGCACCCTGTGGGACTGTACACCCTCTTCTTCGCCGAGATGTGGGAGCGCTTCTCCTACTACGGCATGCGCGCCCTGCTGGTCTTCTACATGATCAAGGGCTTCCTCGGCATGAAGGACAACGAGGCCTACGGCATCTACGGCGCCTACACCTCGCTCGTGTACGCCACCCCCTTCATCGGGGGCATGCTGGCCGACAAGATCTTCGGAGCCCGCAAGTCCGTGGTCCTGGGCAGCCTCCTGATGGCGATGGGCCTCTTCATGCTGACCCTCCAGGAGCGCAACGCCTTCTTCGTGGGCCTGGCCCTGCTGATCTGCGGCAACGGCTTCTTCAAGCCCAACATCTCGACGATGGTCGGCGCCCTCTACCCCAAGGACAGTCCCCAACGGGATGGCGGCTTCACCATCTTCTACATGGGGATCAACCTGGGCGCCGCCATGTCGCCCCTGATCTGCGGCTATGTGGGTGAGACCTACGGTTGGCAGTACGGCTTCGGCCTGGCCGGGATCGGGATGCTGGTGGGCCTGGCGATCTTCATCGCCCCGACCCTGCTGACCCAGATCCTGATCGGCCTGGGCGCCCTGGGCACGGCCACCTCCCTCTTCTTCCTGCAGAACAACCCCTACCAGTTGACGGTGAACATCCTGGTGGCCCTGGCCCTGCTGACCTCCGCCAGCGTGGCCGTCCGCGCCCTGGGGCAGGGGGGGCTTCCCGCCGACGCCGGGCGGCCCCGCGACCCCGAAGCCGCCAGTCGGACGGTCTTCGGATTCCTGCGTCAGGATCTGGCCATCCTGCTGGGCCTGCTGCTCGTCATCCCGATCATCGCCATCCTGGTGCGCCACGACACCATCGCCGGCTACACCCTGACGGTCTTCGGCACGGGGGCTCTGGTCTGGCTCTTCGTCGAGGCCATCCGCAGCCCGAAGATGGAGCGCGAGCGCCTGTACGTGGTGCTGATCCTGATGTTCTTCTCGCTGCTGTTCTGGGCGTTCTTCGAGCAGGCGGGAAGCTCGGTCAACAACTTCACCGACCGCAACGTCAACCGCGTCTTCACCGAACAGCAGGTCACCGCCGAAGACGTCGGCAAGACGCTTCAGATCAAGGTCAGCCAGGCTCAACTGGGCCTGCGCAACGGCGACACCGTCTTCACCCTCGACCAGCTCAGCACGCTTCGCGAGTCGAAGCAGGACACGGTGGACTGGGCCATCACCGAAGAACACGTGGGCATGACCGTCCAGGGGGCAGAGGTCCCGGCCTCGATCTTCCAGGCGGCCAACCCGATCTTCATCCTGACCTTCGGCCTGGTCTTCACCGGCCTTTGGAGCTTCCTGGGCGCCCGGGGCTGGGAGCCCTCGACGCCCGTGAAGTTCGCCATGGGCCTCCTGCAACTGGGGCTGGGCTTCGGCGCCCTGTGGATGGGAGCCCAGAGTCACGACCCGCGGGGCATGGTGGCCATGAGCTGGCTCTTGCTGGGGTACCTGCTGCACACCACCGGTGAGCTCTGCCTCTCGCCGGTGGGCCTGGCCATGATCACCCGCCTCTCGCCGGCCCGCATGGTCAGCACGGTCATGGGCGCCTGGTTCCTGGCCACCGCCTTCTCCAACTACCTGGCGGCCATGATCGCCCAGTTGACGGGCGTCCACGCTGGCGAAGGAGCCGAAAGCGTCTTCCCGGCCCCGATCCAGACGGTCGCCATCTACGGGGACGTCTTCGGCAAGATCGCCCTGACGGCCCTGGGCTCGGCGCTGATCTGCTTCGCCATGGCTCCGCTCCTGAAGAAGTGGATGCACAGCGACGCGCAGGACGACCCTCAGACCACCTGATCCGCGTCAGGACCTGAACAGCCAGAAGGCCAGGGGTCCGGTCGCGGATCCCTGGCCTTCCGATATGTCGGGCCCAAGACCGCAAGCCCGAGGGGACTGCTCTCGAGAGCGGAACCGCGGAGCCGGCTCCCTCTGCGAAAGCGCCGAACGCTACTGGCCCCGGAACTCCGCCGGGCGCTTCTCGCGGAAGGCCGCCAGGCCCTCCAGGTAGTCCCGGCTCTCATAGACCTCGCGGCGCATCTCCTGGATGCGCTCGAAGGTCTCAGCCGACAACATCTGCCCCTTCAGAAGCGCCCGGAACTGCATCTTGAGCACCTGGACGGCCAGGGGCGCATTGGCTGCGATGGTGCGGGCCAGGTCCATGGTGAACTGGTGCAGTTCTGCCCGAGGGACCACGTGGTTGACCATGCGCAGGGAGCGGGCGCGTTCCGCCGAGAAGGACCGGGCCGTGAAGAAGAGCTCCTTGGCGTGGTGGGGTCCCAGGTTCTTGAGGAAACGCACCAGGCCCGAAGGGTTGTAGGGCACCCCCAAGCGCGCCGGGGTCATGGTGAAGGTGGAATTCTCCGCGCAGACCACCATGTCGCACGACATGCACAGGTCGCAGGCGCCTCCCCAGACGGTCCCCTCGACCATGGCCAGGACAGGAAGGCGGGAATCCTGGACGGCTCGGATCAACTGCTCCAGGGGATCCTCGTAGCCCAGGGGATCGCGCCCCCCCTGGGGGAGTTCGCGGACGTCGTGGCCGGCCGAGAAGACCTTGGCCCCCTCATAGGCGCGCAGGACCAGGACCAGGGCGCCCTCCCTCTCGAGATCGGAGATGGCTCGGATGGTCTGCGCGATCAGCGCGGAGGAAAGGCAGTTGCGCCGAGCGGGGCAGTTCAGGGTGATCACGCCGATGCGCTCGTGACACTGGGATTCGACCAGACGGACAGGACTTGCGGGGTCGGCCTCTTGCATGGATGGAGTTCCTCTCTGGGGCAGGGATGCGTCGAGCAATGCGAAGGCGGAGCAGGCTTCAGACCTGGCGGGTCACCGAAGGCCGGCCGGGCCACCAGTTGCCCGGAATGGGCAGGCCCCAATGGGTCCCTGGTCCGGAAGGGCGATGCTGCTGGCGATAGCGCGCGTTGGACGCCAGTCGGACGTCATCCACCACGTAGAAGCAGCCGGGATCCAACTGGATCACCTTGTCGACCAGGGCCACCATCCCCTTGCGCGCGGTCTGCACCACCAGCAGGTGGATCGGACCCTCCAGCCCTTCTCCCTGGATGGAGGTGACGGTGTATCCCTCCTGACGCAAGGTCAGGGCTACCAGGTCTCCCTGGCGGGTGAAGACCCGCAGGACCTGCTCGCCGAAGGCCAGGGCCTCCTCGATCAGGATGCCGAGGTAGTTTCCCAGGGCATATCCGGTGGCGTAGGCCAGCGCGTAGACGGGGGCGTCGAGGTTGGTGACCACCTTGGAGACGGCCACCACCCAGATCAGGACCTCGAAGAAACCCAGACCCAGGGCCATGCCCTTGCGGCCGTTGACGACCGCCACGGTCCGCACGGTCCCCAGCGAGACGTCCGCAATGCGCGCCAGGATGATCAGGCACGTCGTGACCAGGACTTCGGAGTTCATACAACAGGTTCCGTTCTTCGTGCTTTCCCGGTCCCGCCCGACCGGCGGCCGGGTCCCCTTCAGAGGCCAACCGTATCACCTTCCGTCAAGAGGATTGTGAACGGAAGGTAACTCCTGGAACCCGCCCTGGAGGGCCAGGGTTGCGGACCGGGCTTCCTCAAGGCTGCTGGCAGAGAAGCCTGGCCACCTCGGCCTGGACGCGTTCGGCGGTGACCTCCTCCGCCGGGATCGGCCGGCCCGCCACCAGCTCCACCCTGGAGCGAAGGGGACGGCAGAGACGGCGACGCAGCCGTCCCGGCTGGCGGCTGAAGAGACTGCCCCAGAAGCCCCGAAGCGCCAGGGGCAGGACCGGGGCCCCCGAGTCGCAAGCCATGCGCTCGATCCCCGGACGGAATCGGCCCAGGTGCCCGTCGGTCGTGATGCGCCCCTCGGGGAAGAGGCAGACCAGATCGCCCTGCGCCAGGGCTTCAGCCACCTCTCGGAAGGCCCGCTCGACCAGCTCCGGGGCCTGCCGAGAGGAGCCGATGGGGATCACCCGCGCGTCTCGCATCAGGTAGCGGATTAGTGGAATCCGCGCGTAGGCGTGCCACATGACGAAGCGGACGGGACGCTTGACCGTGGCGGCGATCACCAGCCAGTCCGCGAAGCTGACATGGTTGCAGGCCAGAAGCATGGGACCTTCCCGGGGAATCTCCTCCAGGCCCCGAGCTTCCAGGCGATAGACCCCGTGGGCCAGGAGCCAGGCCAGCAGGCGCAGGAAGAACTCGGGTGTCAAGGTGTAGATGTAGACCGCCACCAGGCCGTTCAGGGCGGCCAGGACGGCAAAAATCGTGCCCACGCGGCACTCCCACCAGGCCAGGACGACCAGGAAGACCACGCCTCCTCCAAAGAAGACGGCGTTCAGGCCCAGGCTCAGGGCCAGGGCCGAAGCGCGCCAGGCCCGGTCTGCGTGCTGCTGGACGGCCGTCCACAGCGGTACCACGAAGACGCCCGCAAACGTCGCCAACAACAGGAGGTCGACCAGGATGCGGACGCCCGCCAGCAGGCCCAGGAGTTGGAACGGACCCAGGAGCGGAGCGGAGGGGGACGGCGTGGGGAAGGAGCGGCTGGCCAGGAAGAGATCGAAGGCGAAAACGGTCATTCCCAGCGAGCCGAAGGGGACCAATCCCACCTCCAGGCGCTCGTAGGAGAGCCGCTCGGAGAGAAGCGCCCCGCAGGTCAGTCCCAACACCATCAGCACCAGGAAGACCCCGACGACGTCGTCGCCCGCGTGCAGGACCTGACGGGTCCAGGGATCCAGAAGCCCCAGGATCACGCATCCGAAAAGGCAGATCCAGGCCACCCCCAGCATGGACAGGTGCAGGACCCGCCTTCGCGCAACCCGGCGAACCGTTCGCCAGGCGGCCCGAAGCGGATTCAAGAGCACCTCGACCTTGGGGTCGGCGGCGGGGAAAGCCGGGATCCTGCAAGAGGCCCGTTCTCCCATGAACCCCAGGAGCAAGCCGGCTGTGGCCGCCGCCCAGCAGCCCCCTCCATCCCCGTCCCGGCAGGCCAGCATCCAGGCCCCCAAGGCCCCGGCGAGGAACGTCCCGGAGGTCGCCGCCAGGAGGAGGGCGTTGCCGGCGACCCGTTGCTCGCGCTCCAGAATCCGGGGCAACAGGCTGGAGCGGACGGGCCCGAAGAAGGCCGCATGAAGCCCCAGGCCCGCCAGGGACGCTGTCAGCAGCGCCGGGTGACCCGTCACGAGGGCCAGCGCCGCCAGGGCTGAGACCCCCAATCCCGCCCGCTGGATCCGGCGGACCCACCCCGACGTCTCCCGCCGGTCCGCCAGTTGCCCGGCCGCAGGCAGGAAAAGGATCCAGGGCGCCAGGTACAGGGCAGCCACCAGGGCCACCAGGCCGCCCGGCGCCAGAAGGCCCGCCCCGAGCCCCCACTCTCCCAGCCTCCAGGCCAGGCACAGACCCAGGAAGCTCTCGCGCAGGCCATCCCAGACGCAGGTCTGGAGAAGTCCTCCCATCCGGTGCGCCAGGCCCGAGCGACTCAAAGGCTGCTCTCTCTCCCAGAACGTGGTCGGCAGGACCAGGCCATCCTCACGCCCCCTCCCAGGACACTCCTCGGCGGACTTCTCCAGGGTTCCGAGCCGGCCTTCCCCCGACACTTCAACGCAGCAGGCCCAGCCGAAGCAGGTCCTGGGCCAAGGGCGCGGCCCCACGGAAGAGCAGAGCGGACATTCCGGCGCGGCGGGCTCCCTCGATGTTCTCGCCCAGGTCATCCACCAGCAGGCAGTCACGAGGATTCAGGCGGGCCATTTCGGCGGCCTTGAGATAGATCTCCCGCTCCGGCTTGCGGCAGCCCATGCGGCAGGAGAGGGCGCACGGGTCGAAGGCACGGTAGACTCCCCGTCCTTCCAGGACCGTCACGTGGTCGTGCAGGGTGTTGCTCAAGGCCCCGACCCGGACGCCCGCCTGCTGCAACGCTCCGACCAGGGCCATCACCTTGAGATCGACCTGGGCCGTCGAGGCCAGCAGGTCCCTCCACAGATGGCGACAGGCCTCGGGGGAGACCAGCCGGCCCTCTCCCCGACTCCACAGCGTCTCGCTGACCTGCTTCCAGAAGAGCTGCGAGTCCAGGGCACCCCTCTCCAGATCCGGAACCCTGGCAGCCACCTCGCGGCGCAGGGCCTCCGGGGTCGTCTGGAACAGGGCGCAACCCACATGGAGGTAGCGCTCCAGGTCGGCCTGGATCACCACGCCCCCGATATCGAAGAACACCAACCGGATCGCCTGGCCCATCCCAGCCGTCTTCTTGCCCCCCCGACGCCCCCCTGGCTGTCGGGCCAGAAGAAGGGAGATTCCAAGAGTCTCAAGAGTCGGGCACTTCACCCAGGGGGGCCAGAATCCACTCTCCGGGAGGCAAGCGGAAGCCCGAGGCCGCCACGTGCCCGCCTCCGCCCAGGCGGGCTGCCAGGGCCGAGACGTCGAAGTCCCCGCGCGACCGGAGCGACCACCCCTGCCATCCCCGCGCGTCGATCGACCACATCCCCACGAAGGGTGCCTGCGGATGGCGCTTCAAGAGCTCGTGCCCGACCTCGGAGCGCAGGCTGTTGGGGCAGTTCACGACGGGAACCTCATGGCCTCCCACCCGCCCCAGCCCGGCTCGATCGGAGACATTGCGGATCAGCATCTCCTGATAGCGCAGCAGGACCCGGCCCTCGGCTCGCAGGAGGACGATGTCCAGCCCCTCCCAGGAGGAGAACTCGAACGGGATGCACGCCAGGGCGTCGTGCACTTCGCGGGATTCGGGCAGCCGGTGGCGCCACAGATCCCAATCCTCGACGTAGGCCAGCAGCTCAGGAAGCGGTTGGCCCGGATGAAAGAAATCCCAGGACAACGCGGCGCCGGAGTGTTCCATGTCGAAGCGGGCGAAATCCAGACCCTCCAGCTCGCGCTGCGCCGACACGTGGTGGTCCAGGACCAGAAGGTCGGCAACCCGCTCGCGCAGGGCCAACAGTTCTTCTCGCGGATAGGAGAAGTCGACCAGCAGGACTCGAGCCTCTCCGGGCAGGTCGGGGGCCGGCGAACCGTGGAAGACCGGCATGTAGGTCGCCCGATCGGCCAGCGCCTTCCAGGCGGCCCAGGCGGCCCCGAAGCCATCGGTACAGTCTGCGTGATACAGGACGTGCGTAACCTTTTGAGGTTCCATGGGTCTATCCTGGCAAGTCTGGATTGAGGCGTGGACGCCCCGAGGGAGATTCCTCCCCGCCTCGGTCGGGGCCTTCCAGCTTGAACCCGCAGGGTCGGGAAGACGGTCAGTCTGCGAAGGGTTCAGGGACATGGGCCCGAAAAGACTGATCGCTGCAGGCCCTCTGAGGCTCCTGGACGACGTCCGTGCAGGGCTTCCAGGGGAAGGGGCTGATCCTCGCTCCGGAAAGGGAACCAGACGTGAAGTTCATCCGGTCGTTCGTGGTTTTCATGCTGCTCGTCGCGATGCCGGCCTGGGCGGCTCCCTCCAAAGACCTCATGACTCGCGCCTTCGAGGCCTACCAGAAGAAGGAGTACCAGCAGGCGGTCGAGCTTCTGGAGAAGCACCTGGCGGCCCGACCCGACGACCCCGACGGGCACTACGCCCTGGGCCTTTCGCTGAACGAACTGGGCCGCTACGGCGAGGCCCTGGAGCACATCCGTCTGTGCCTGGACCAGCGTCCCGACATGACGTCGGCCCGGACAAGCTACGCCACGGTGGTGCAGCATCGAGCCAACGAGCTGGTCAACGAGGGGCTTCTGGACGAAGCCCTGGTCCTGGTGAACGACGCCGTGTCCTTCCTGCCCGAGGAGGCGGGAACCCATTTCGCCCGCGGGGCGGTGCTCTTCGAGCGCTGGCGCCAGAACGAGGACGACAACGAACGCCGGGAAGCCTTCGAATCCTGGAAGCGCTGTCGGGAGCTTCAGCCGGTCTCGGCCACCGGTGAGATCCTGGCGGGCATCGCCGCCTTTGAAAGCCACGACTACAAGAGGGCCCACGAACGCTTCCGGGTGGCCCGCATCATGCGTCCCAACAATCGCTACGCCGCCATGTGGCTGGGCCTGGCCGAGGCCGCCCTGGGCAACCATGAAGAAGCCCTCGAGCAGTTGCGCGAAGCCCAGCAGATGTTCGCCCGGAACCCCTCCCTGCACCGCTACATCGCGGACATCTACGCGATGCAAGGCCACCTGGAGGAGGCCGAGAAAGAGTATCGCGCCGCCCTGGCCCTCAAACCGGGAGACGCCCGGGTCCACGCCACCCTGGGCGAACTGGCCCGACGCTCGGGCCGGACCGAGATGGCTGCCGAGGAGTACGCGCTGGCCGTGCAGGCCCGCCCGACCAGCTACGCCTACTGCTTCCGGCTGGGAACCATCCTGCGTGAGGCCGGCCGGCCCGACCAGGCCATCCAACAATTCCTGCGCTGCCGCGAGTTGCCCGGGGTCTCCGAACTGGACCGGGCCCAGGCCGACATGGAGCGGGCCCTGATCCTGCTGGAGCAGGGCGACCGTGCAGACGCCATCGAGGCCTTTCCCGAGCCCGAAGAGGCCCTGGTCCGCGTCAGCCGCAACCCGCGGTATCTCCTGTACCGCGCCTATGTCGGGCGCAGTCACGAACAGCGCCTGGCAGCCATCCGCCAGACCCTGGACTACACCGGTCCCGAAGCGATGGACCTGCACGCCGCGGCCTTCGTGGCCTGGGCCGAACTGGAGACCTCCAGGAATCGCCGCCTTCAGGCCCTGGAGATGCTGCACCAGGCCTGGCTGCGCACGGCCCCCGACTCGGCCCGCGTGGCCTGGCTGCGCGAGCGCTTCGAAGACACCCGCACCGAGGACATCGAACGGACCGAGAAGCAGTTGGGATCGCTGGGGCCCCTGGCCCTGATCGACCCCATCAAATACTCCGAGCGGGCCGGCTACTTCAACCGCTGCCTGGAGGCCCTGCGGACCATGCAACTGGGCACTCCGGGTGAGCTCCTGGGGCAGGCCCCCGGCAGCCGGCCGGTGGTGCGGACGCTGGTGCCAGCCGAATTGGACCGCAACCTGGCTCGCGACGTCCAGACGACCGTCGGACCCGATGCCTGGATGACCCAGCCGCCCTCCTGGGAGCAGCGCTGACCCGGAGATCGGGCCTCAGGGCCGGATCCAGGAGCAGACCGGACAGGTGGCCGGCTCGTGGCCGCGGGCCGGGCAGTGTTGACGGCCAAACCAGATCATCTGCAGGTGGCGCCGGATCCACTCGTCCTCGGGGAAGAGTGCCTTGAGGTCGCGCTCGGTGGTCTGCACGTTCCTGCCCGAACTCAGGCCCCAGCGTGCCGCCAACCGGTGGATGTGGGTGTCCACCGGGAAGGCCGGAATACCGAAGGCCTGAGCCATCACCACCGAGGCCGTCTTGTGACCGACTCCGGGCAGGCTCTCGAGCGCTTCGAAGGACGCGGGCACCTGCCCCTGATGCTCCTCCACCAGAATCCGGCTGAGTTCCCTCAGATTCCGGGCTTTCTGCGGAGCCAGACCGAGACTGCGGATCATCCCCAGGATCTCCTCGACCTCCAGAGCCGCCATGGCCTGGGGAGTCGCAGCCCGGGCGAAGAGGGCCGGAGTCACCTGGTTGACCTTCACGTCGGTGGTCTGGGCCGAGAGCATGACCGCCACCAGCAGGGTGTAGGGGTCTCGGTGGTCGAGCGGAATCGGGACCTCGGGATACAACTCGTCCAGGATCCGCCCGACCCGCAACGCCTTTTCGGCTCGGGTCATCGGATGTCGACGATCCGCACCGACGGAGGCGAGGGTTGGACCGAGGTCGGGGGCGTCGGGATCCGGACGGCCCTCCACCCCGAGGGACCAGGCACCAGCAGGACAGGTCCGCCCGGCATCCCCGGAGTCCCTGCGAAGGGTGGGACACCGGGGCCCCAGGCCGGAGCCGGCTGAAAGCGTTGGCGCACCATGGCCAGCTCGGCCCCTCCGCCCATCCAGACGAAGACCGCGATCAGGACCAACATGGGGCTGTTGAAGAGGCCATACATGCCCAGGCCGACGGCCAGGACGCGGGCCACCTTGACGGCAATCTCGGTCGCCTTCAGGTAAGGCAGCCGAACAGCCAGAAGGGCCCGAAGGATTCGTCCGCCATCCATCGGAAAGGCGGGGACCAGATTGAAGAGCAGCAGGACCAGGTTGGCGATCACGAACCACTCGACGAACTCGGCCACCAGCATGACCGGCAGGCTGGCCTGCAGGCCAGCCGACACGAAGAGCCCCAGGGCGCCCAGGCAGGCCAGCACGAGGTTGACCGCGGGCCCGGCCGCCGCCACGACGAACTCCTGGAGAGGTCGCTCGGGCATCCTCGCCAGGCGAGCCACCCCGCCGATAGGAAGCAGGGTGATATCCCGGGTGGGGATGCCGTAGTGACGAGCCGCCAGGGCGTGGCCCAGTTCGTGCAGGACCACGATGCCGAAGACCATGACCACCAGCAGGACCGACAAGGTGGCCCCGGCCACCCCCTGGCCCGAGAAGAGCCGGCTCAGGCCAATCCAGGCCAACAGCAGCAAGAACGTCAGGTGGACGTAGACATCGATGCCGGCAAGCTTCCCCATCCGGTAGGACCAACGCAAGGCTTCCGCCTCCTTTCGCGGAGGCTGCAGAGCACCCCGCCTGGATCCATCCTACCCGATGATCCCCAGATCTTGATCAGAACTCCGTCAGAATTGCGTTTGAGTTCAAGGCCCGTCCGCCTGATCCACCACGCTGCGCAGGGCCATCAACTCAACCCCGGCGCTGCGGCAGGACTCCAAGCCCCGATACAACAGGTCGGAACGCCCTTCCCGGGCAAAGCACAGGATGGCTCGCAGGCCCTCCAGATAGACCTCCATCTGCTCTTCGAAGAAGCGGGCATACTCGACCAGCGCGGGGTCCGCCAGCAGGCGGGGCCGGACCTGTCCGTGAAAGGTCGAAGCCACCTGTTCGGCCCGTGCCAGCAGGTCCTCCACCTCAACCTGGACCTCGGCCGGTCCGGCCTGCTCCTCCTCGACCCGGCGGACCAGGTCTTCCAGACGGACCACATGGGCCGGAGCTGCCGGAGCCGACTCGCCTCCGCCGGTGATCTCCGAGAACTCCGTCGGCCCCTGGGCGGAAACCGGCAGGACCGCGCTGCACGTCCCGCAGTAGCGGCTTGAAGGCGAATTGGCGGCTCCACAACGCATGCAGACCGTGCCCGAAGGAGTGGAGCTCGCGTTCTGGAGGCGTTGGCGCATGGATTCGCTCAGGGCCACCAGCCGAGGTGCCGTCTCAGCCAGGATGGACCAGGCCTCGACCAGGTTCTCCCCCTGTGCACCTTGACACCAGAGCTCCAGCAGGGTCCCGGCCTCGCCCTGCCGCGTCAGCAAGTCGTGGAGGGCCTCTTCCTCTTCGGGATCCACCAGGCCGGCGGACTGCGCCAGCTCGTCGGCCAGACCCTGCTGCAGTGCCTGAAAGTGCTCCACCACGGAATGCAGCTCCTCCCGCGGGAGCTGCCCCTGCATGGCCCGTCCCAGGCCCAGTTGGAGTTCCGCCAGGAAGGGAGCTCCCTGGACCGGAGCCGTGGCCTGCCCGAGAAGCTCGGCCTGACAGGCCAGCTCCCTGCGCAGCGAGGTCAGGGCCGCATCCAGGGCCTCGAGAGGTGCGCCGGCAAGTCCTGTGGACCGGGACTCAGACAGAGCCTGACGAGCCGCCAGGTGAAGCACCGCAGCGGGCTCCGGATCCAGGCCGGCCAGCACTCGCAACGGATGACGGCGCAGGGTCTCGATCCGGGCGGCCTCATCCTCCAGGAGGGCCGCCAGATCCTCCCACAGTCGCTCCAGCAACTCCCCGGGCAGGACCACCTCCCGAGCCCGAGCCAGCTCCTCCACCAGAGGGTGGGCTGCGTGGCGCCGGTGCCGGTTGGCCCACGCCTCCATCTCCTGGAGGAGAGGTTGCAGATCGACGGACGCCGGCGCCACCAGGCGCAGGCAATCCTCCAATGTCTCCCGGCGCCCCCCTCGGAGGAACTCCGCCGCGGCTCCCATCCCGGCCTCCAGGTTCTGCAGAGGGGGTTCCGCCGACGCGCCAAGTCCGGAATCCGGATGGAAGAGGGCAAACCGCGCCACCGCCGCCCGCCGTCGGGCGACTCGCGAAGCCACCCCGGGGAAGTCGGCCTGCAGGGCCTGAGCCGCCACGTGACCGTCCAGGACGTTCCGGCCGATCTTCAGGAAGTGGTCCAACTCGGGGTCGGGAGAGAAGAAATCGGCCTCCTGCTCTTCGGAGCGCAAGGCACGCAGGGCCTCCTGGAGCCGGTCGGTGGCCAGGCGCAGGTCCTCGAGGGCCCGCTGGACTCCCACGCTCCTGCCCTCCGCCAGGGCGTTCTCCAGAGCCTGCAGGGCACGCCACTGGGCCTCGGACTCCAGACGCGCCGAGCGCAGCAGTTCCTGGACCCGGCCGGTGCGAAGAACCCCTGGCGAGAGCTGGTCCAGAAGACGCGCGCCGTTCCAGACGAACCACCAGGCTGCGGGCATGGCCTGCCGAACCTCGTCGGGGTCGGCCTGCCCGGCGACAAAGGCTCGGGCCACCTCGACGAGGGTGGCCAGGGGGGGAGGAAGCAGCAGCACGATCAGGGCCTCCGAGAGATGATGCCCCAGGGTTCGCAACCTCCCGGGCAGCCCCTGCGCGAGAACCCCAGGAAGTGGTGGGCGGGCCGGAAGACGAAGAAGACCCGGCTGCCGGACAGCCGGGTCCACGTCAGGTTGGGAGGTCCCAAGTCCTGGAGACTACATGAAGAAGAAGGGATAGGGACCGGGAATGCCGGCGGAGGGCATGCCCGGATAGCCGCCCGGGATGCCAGTCGAGGGCACTCCCGGATAGCCGCCCGGGATGCCGACCGGATAGGCCCCCGGGATGCCGGTGGCGGGGTTGCCGTTGTCCAGATAGGCAGCAGGGATTCCGCTGGACGGGTTCCCGTTGTCCAGGTAGCCGCCGGGGATTCCCGTCGCCGGAGCGCCCAGGTTCGGCATCCCGGGCGAGCCCAACGGGTTGGTGTAGGCCGAGGGGATCCCGTTGGACGGGTTCCCGTTGTCCACGTAGCTGCCCGGGATTCCCGTCGCCGGAGCGCCCAGGTTCGGCATCCCGGGCGAGCCCAACGGGTTGGTGTAGGCCGAGGGGATCCCGTTGGACGGGTTCCCGTTGTCCACGTAGCTGCCCGGAATTCCCGTCGCCGGAGCGCCCAGGTTCGGCGTGGGGTAGGCCGTGGGCGGAAGTCCTGGCGACTCGGGCGCACCAGGGGTCACCGGTGCGGCTGGCGTTCCCGGAGCCGACGGAGTGCCCGGCTGACCGGGGGGCGTGGGCAGGAGGGTGATCGTGCTGCCCTGGCCCTCGGCGGGCACGCTGCTTCCGGTCTGGTATCCCAGGTTGGCGTCGCTGGGGGTGGCCCGTCCTCCCGTGAAGGAACCGGCCTCCGACTCGCGGTCGAGGGTCGGCGTCCGGCCCCCGAGGGTGTGCCAGTAGGAATGCTGGCCGCCGGCGGTCCAGTTGGCCTGATAGGAGGCCACTTCCCCTTGAACCGGGCCCGACTGGGCCGGAACCAGGCGCGAGGCCTCCGAGGTGGGCGTCGCCTTTCCGGCGCCCAGGTAGCCCGAGAGCCCGGCGGACAGATTCACGGTCTGCCAACGCGAGGACGGGGTGCCGTAGGACATGGCTCCGACCAGCCGGGTGCTCAGGCCCGACAGGGCGTTCAGGAAACGCCCTCGGATGGCCCCGACACCCGTCAGGCTTGGGGTCTGCAATCCTGAGATCCGGGAGATCGCGTCGTACATCGGAGCCTCTCTTTCACGCCGGTTCGGGCAACCCGGGCCGGCGGGCACACCTCGCCCAAGCCTTCCCAGTCAACCAAGTATCACGCCGAAGGGCTCGTTCGTCAAGATTGAAGAGAGGAGACGCTCCGAGACCTCTCCTGGAATCCGCCGGTTGGCTCCAGGCCTATCACAGCCCACCTGATCGGCAGGTCGCCCGCTCCCTCCAACCGAAATCGACGGCTCATGGGCCCTTCCGGATTCACCCTCGACGAGAACGATCTGCGCCAGGAGATCCCCCTGATGCAGACCGCGCTTCGACGGGCGGGCGTGGCCGAACTCATGCGCACCTTGGCCCCGGGCCCCTATGGTCTGGCGCTCCTGCACCTGCAGACCCTGGCCGAGGTGGAACGCGCCGGCGCCCTGGCCCTGGAAATCGCCAAGCGCCTGGCAGCCCGGATGCCGGGCCAGGTGGGCGTGGCTCGCGACCGGGCGGTCGACTTCTGCACCCTTTTCGGTCTCTTTGCCGCAGGCAGCCTGGCATCCGACCGCCTGGCCACCCTGGGCGGTGCCCCCGTGCAGGTCCGCGCAGGCTTCCCCTCCTCCCGGATCGGCGGCTTCCTGGGCACCGCCCCTGGAGACCCGGAGCTGGCCTGGCGCCTGGCCGACGACCTCTCGGAGTTCCTGTCCCGTCACCGGGACCACACCGACCCCGCGCGGCGCATCCAGGAACCCCGCCAGGTGGTCCCCTGCGTGCAGGCCTGGTGGATGCTGATTGCACAAGGGGCCCGCGAGATGGCCACCGACGCCGCTTTCGAGCCCTATCGCCAGGTCGCCGAAGGGTTCAGCCTGGAGGTCTCGGGTCGGGTCTTCCGGGGCCTGGAGTCGGCGCCCGCCTTGCCGGCCGAAGAGCTCGGCAACCTTCTGCCCGTGACGCCCGAAGACATCGTCGGCAACCAGGACTACCTGCGGGCCGGCATGCGCCTGGCCCGGGACGTGGCGGGGTACGACTTCGAGCAGGGGCAGAACCCCAAGCGGATCAACCCCGTCCTCTTCGCCCTGGGGCCGCCAGGCTGCGGCAAGACCGTGACCGCTCACGCCATCGGCAACCACTTCCTGGCCTTTTGCCGAGCCCGGGGGGTGCCCGCCCGCTTCCTGGTGATCCGCCGCACCGACTGGGCCTCGTCCTACCAGAACGCCTCGGCGCAGAAGCTGATCGAGATCTTCCGCCAGGACGTCCAGGCCTTCCCCGGGGTCGTCGGCGTCTACTGGCCCGACATCGACACGGCTTTTGCGGCCCGGACCGATCCCGGCCTGCGCTCGGAGGAGCGCAACATCCTGGGAGCCTCGTTCGGCGTCTTCGACGGCACCCTGATCCCCCGCAACGGCAAGTGGTTCCTGTTGTGCGACGCCAACTTCCTGAACATGGACGAGGCCACACTCAGCCGGATCACCCAGGACCCCTATCGCGTGTCAGGCCCCACGACACCAGAAGACTTCATCCACCTGATGCGCGACAAGCTGCTGCACGAGTGGTGCGAGCTGCTACCCCTGTCGGGACACGAGTGGCAGGATGTCGGCCGGCGCTGCGTCGAGCTGGGCTTCTCGGGGCGCAACGTCGAGGCCCTGTGCCGCAAGATCGCCAGCGAGATCGAAGACGTCGAGCCTCCCGACGAGTTCTATCACAGCGACTTCGAGAGCCGTCGGCGCATCCTGAAGGACCTGTCGCGCCCTGTCCCCGCCTGCAGGATGCTGGAAATCATGGAGGCCTTCGCGCGCTTCGAGAAGGAGGCCGAGGCCGCCGCCCAGCAGCAGCGATTCCGCGAGCGGGTCCAGGAGATCGTCTTCCATCTCTCGGCCCAGAAAGCCGCCACCGGGCTGACCGACTTTTCTGCAGCCGACGGCTGAATCGGGCCTGGGCCCAGGACAGATCAGGGCAGGCGCGCCGGGCGCTCAGGCCAGCCCCAGGAACCGCCGGGCATTGGCCGCCGTCACCCGCGCCGCCTCCTCAACCGGGATCTCGCGGATCGCGGCGATCCTCTCCAGCCCATGCCGGATGTAGCCGGACTGGTTGCGCTTGCCGCGGAAGGGCACCGGCGCCAGGTAGGGGGCATCCGTCTCGACCAGCAGATGCTCCAACGGGACCTCCTGCACCACCTCCACCAGCTTGCGCGCATTCTTGTAGGTCACCACGCCCGAGATTCCCAGGAAGAAACCCAGCCGAACGGCCTCGCGCGCCATCTCCACCGAGCCCGAGAAGCTGTGCAGCACCCCGCGCAGCCCGCGGGGGGCGAAGTCCCGAAGCAGGCCCATCGTGTCCCCGTGGGCCTCGCGATCGTGGAGCACCACCGGGAGATCCCGATCCAGGGCCAGGACCAGTTGCTCGCGCAGGACCTCCTGCTGGACTTCTCGGGGCGGATTAGAGTCCCAGTAGTAGTCCAGGCCGATCTCCCCCACCGCCACCACCTTGGGGTGCTCGAGCATCTCCAGAAGCTGCTGGCGGACTTGCAGGTTCCACTCTCCGGCGTTCCCGGGATGGATGCCCACGGCCCCGTAGAGGAAGTCATGCTGGCGGCACAGGTCGTAGGTCGCCAGGCTCCCCTTCCAGTCCGATCCGCAGTTCAGGATGCCGACGACGCCTTCTCCGGGCAGCGCCGCCAGCAGCTCCTGCCGGTCGGCATCGAACTGCCGGTCATCGTAGTGGGCGTGCGAATCGAAGATTTCCAGCAAGGTGGCGCTCCCTTCTCGAGTGCACCCCCAGCATAGTCGACCCTGGCGCCTCAGGCGAGGGGTGCGGCCTTCGGACGTCACCGGGAGGCCTCTCGGCGAGAGGTCCCAGGGGCCCGAAAGAAGCCCGCCTCTCCTTTCCGGAAGCCGCAGGCATCGAGCAGGATTCCCAGACGGGATCGCTAACAGCCGGCGTTCCAAGGAGGAGACCATGTCCGCCCCGACCCCGACGGCCCAGGAACCCAACAACTCGCTCCCCGGCATCCGCCAGATCCGACAGATGTACCGCTGGGTGCTCTCCTACGCCGAGAGCCCGCACGGCCTGCTGGCGCTCTTCATCCTGGCCGTGGTCGAGTCGTCGTTCTTTCCGATCCCGCCCGACGTCCTGCTGATCGCCCTGGCCCTGGGCAAGCCCCGCCGGGCCTTCCTGTTCGCAGGCGTCTGCGCGCTGGGCTCCGTCCTGGGGGGCGTCGTGGGCTGGTGGATCGGACATGCCCTGTACGAGACCGTGGGCAGGCCGATCGTCGAGTTCTATCACTTCCAGGCCCAGTTCGAACACGTCCGGCAACTGTATCAGGGCAACGCCTTCGCGGCCATCGCCATCGCCGGCTTCACGCCGATCCCCTACAAGGTCTTCACCATTGCGGCGGGCGTCTTCGAGGTGCCGCTGGGCACCCTGGTGCTGGCCTCGGCCCTGTCGCGGACGGGCCGCTTCGTGCTGGTGGCCGGGCTGATCTACTTCCTGGGCGAGCGCGTCCGCCACTTCATCGAGAAGTACTTCGACCTGCTGACGGTGGTCTTCACGATCCTGCTGCTCGGCGGCTTCTTCCTGATCCGCTTCGTGAAGTAGCGGGGCCAGGCTACACCGGATAGACCACGCAGCGGGCTCCCCGCGCCTTCAGCCACTCGCTGAAGGGGCCGGCCACGGCCCGGGTGCAGGCGAACTTGCGCTCCTTGTGGACGTGGTAGCCCAGCTCCCGGGCCTTCCTCTCGGCCAGATCGCGAGCCTCGGGTTGCAGGACCTGCCGCCACAGCACGCTGAAGGGGTCGCGATTCCCGTCCTCGCGCACCGTCAGGCCGGCGCGGTCGGTCGGGAAGTGCAGGACGAAGCTTCCCGGGTGCCGGGCCAGAAGCGAGGCGACCTCAGCCGGCATCTCCACCCCCTCGAACCACAGGGGCCCGACGCGGCAGCGCACCACCTCCTCGACCGTGATCGCCGGCAGCTCGGACAACAGCACGAAGGCGAACTCCGCTTCATCCGAGTGGTAGCGCGAGATGACGGTCCGGAAGGGGCCCGTGGCCTCCAGGTCATCCCCTTGCAGGTCCACCAGGGGACGAACCCAACGACCGTGATGCTGGTAGAGCTGCACCGTGTAGCGCACGAAGAGCTCCTCGCTGGCGTCGAAACGGTCGAAGACCGTCGTGAAGAAGGCCCGGCGCTTGTCGGTCTCGACGCGGCGCAAGGCCAGGTCCAACCGGCTCCAACGCGGCAGGCTGGCTTGCTGGAGCCTCTGGTGGAAACGCGCCTGCTCCAACAACCTCTGTTCAGCCGGGGAGGGGTCGATCTTCGCCAACAAGCCTGGAAGATCAACCCCAGCCAGGAACTTGCCGGAGACCTCCTGCTGGGAGAGGATCCGGCCCACCGCGGGCTCGGCGGGCATTCCCGTCCGCAGGTTGACCTCCAGGCCGGGACAGGCGCCGACCCCTCCGGAGGGAGCCAGGAAGCTCATCAGGTTCTCCAGGCGGGCCGGATCCGGGAAGAAGCGGTTCAGGCGTCCAGCTTGCAGGAGCCGACGCAGCATGGCCAGGTAGATCTCGGCGGCCTCGGGTCCCAGCAGGGCCTGAGGTGCCCGTCCTGGAGGGGGGGCCAGCGAGCTAGCCCTCCTTCCGGGCGGCTTGAAGCAGGCCATATTCCTTCTCGGCCAGCTTCAAGGTCTCGTCGATCCGCTTCTCGCGCAGCTCGCGCTCCTGCTCGAGGTTGCTCTCGACCAGGGCGGTGGTGGCCTCGTCGTACATCTTCAGCTCGCTGGTCAGCTTCTCGACATTCTGGCTGAGGTACAGCGAGGTGTTGGAAGCCAGCAGGGCCACCTTGTTGACGCTGTCCTTCAACGAGCTCATGGCGGACTGCATGTCCATGGTCAGCTCACTGGCCTCGGTGGCCGTTGCCAGTGAGGCCAGGTTGCCCCGCAGATCGTCCAGGACCTCGGTCCCGGCATCGTGCAGGTTCTGCATGTTCGCGTGCAGGTTGGACAGCATCTCGAGGAAGTTGTTGTTCATCGCGACGATGGCGGAGATCCGATCCTCGGCGCTGGAATAAAGGCGCAGCTTGGCTCCGTGCTCCCAGATCTTCTGTTTGATCTCGTCCACCTGCGCCTGCAGGATCCGCTTCTCGGCACTGGAGGATTCCGCGCCCAGGGCTTCCATGCGCCCTTCCAGGCGCGTCTTCTCTTCGCGCAGACCCAGGATGTAGGCCGCGGCCCTCTCCTCGTTGTGCGCCGAGACCACCATCTTCTTGTTCAGCCGGACGATGTCTTCACGGACGTTGGAGATCTCGGCCTCCATCTTGTCCAGGAACAGGCCGATCTCGCGAACTCGCGTCTCGGCAACATGGATCTTCTCCTGGAGAAGCTCGGAGAGGGGGCGCTCGGGCAGGCGATCCGACAGGATCGGAATCCTCTCCAGCAGGCCGCGGAGGTTCGAGCCGGCCTTGCCCAGATCGACCGTGGCCATCCCCTTGAGGCACTCCCACGCCGACTTGGATTCAGCCAGGTCACGGGTCATCTCCCTGGCGATCTCGTCGTGGGTCTTCTTGAGGCCCTCGAGTTCCTGAATCCTCCGGGTGTGCACCTCCTGATAGCTGGAGACCATCCCTTGGAGGGATTCCCTGGAGTATTCCTCGCCATCGTACACGACCGCCGTCTGGGCCTGGACCTGGGTCTCTTCGCTCACGCCGACCTCCGCCTGGAACACCGTGGGGATGGGGACGGAGTTCGCGGGCGCCTCAAAGCGTTCCTCTCCCCCGGGGGCACACTGTGGCCACCTCGCCCTCGACGCCGTAGACCCGGACCCGAGGGTTGGAATCCTCCAGCGGGACGGGCACCGGGGCAGAGAAGAGGGGCAGGCGGCCCGCCTCGTCCCGAAGCCCCCACCAATCCGGCCGGAAATCTTCGCCTTCCGGGTCCCACTGAACGGCCCAGCAATCGACCCGATGCCGCCAGGAGGCCGAATCAAGACCCTCCAGCCCCGACAGGTGGATCCGTCCCTCGTGCAGGGAGACCTGAGGCAAGGGCAGGCCTGGAGGTCGATCGACCCGGCAGACACTGAAGGTCTGCCGTGGGCCCATCTTCAGGAGGCGTCGACGGGTGGCCTGGACCGCCGCACTCCCCACATCACACCCCAGCCAGCGCCGGCCCAGTCTTTCAGCCACCGCCACGGTCGTGCCGGAGCCACAGAAGAGATCTGCCACCAGGTCGCCCGGCCTCGAAGAGGCCAGCAGGATCCGCTCCAACAGTGCCTCGGGCTTCTGGGTCGCGTAGCCGGTGGCCTCCAGGCGATGCCAGGAGCGCAGGGGCTGGATGTCCAGCCAGAGGTCTCCAACCGGAACCCCTTCGGCCTCGTCGAGGTACTTCTTCAGGCGCGGCACTCCGTTCCGGGTCCAGAAGATGCGCCCCTCGGCCAGGAGGCGATCCATCCCCTGCTGATCATGGAGCCAGTGCCGGCCGTGGGGAGGCTCAAGAAGGCCCCTCTCACCGAAGTCTCGAGCCGGCCCCGAGCCCGCTCCGGTCAGGTTGTCGGACATGAAGCGCCTTCCGTCAGGATCCCGATAGCGATAGTAGCGGCGCACCAGCTCGGGGTCCCGCTCGGCGCGCACCGGCGTCATGGAGTGGCTGCGGTCGGCATAGAAGAGGATCACGTCGTGGACCGCTCCATAGAATCCGGCATCGGGATGCGACGTGGTCCGCCGCCAGGCGATCTGCGCCCGAAAACGGCGCTCGCCGAGGATCTCGTCCAAGAGGCAACGCAGCACGTGGCAGGCCCGAGTGTCGCAGTGAAGGTACAGCGCTCCGTCCGAAGCCAGCAATCCACAGGCTGCCTCCAGGCGAGGCGCCATCCACTCGCGATACTCCGCCAGGCCTCCCGGAAAGCGATCCCGATAGGCGTGCTGGCGGTGCCGGCTCCCCTCGCGCAGGGTCGAGACCTGGTAGTCCTGACCGCTGGCAAACGGGGGATCCAGATAGAGGAGATCCACCCTCCCGGCGTACTCCGGGTGAACGAGGCGGGCCACCTCCAGGTTGTCCCCCTGCACCAGCAGGTTCCCGCGCGGACACCCGCCCGGTGCGTTCCGATCCAGCAGTTCGAGAGCCATGGACCGGCGTCTTGTCCCCCCCGGGCCCGAATCCTGCGCGGACCTCCCATCCTTCCCCGGTCGGCCCTGGCTCCGCCAACTGTCAAGGCATGTCGGCTTTCACACCAGACGGCGGATTCCGGGGTCAGCGGGACGACCTTGTCAGCTTCCGGTGCGGACGGGTAGCATGTTGGCATGAAGCGCTTGGGACTGTTCCTGCTCATGGCGGCCTTCCTGGCGGGAGGGGGTCTGTGGTACTGGCAGAGCTCGGAGCGCGACCTCGTCCTCGATCTGGCCAGCCGCGACCCGGACGTGGTCATGGCCGCCTCACGCCGGTTGTGGGAAGACTCGCGGGCGGGGATCGACATCGGTCCGACGCTGATACGAGGCATGCAGCACCCGTCGCCCCGGGTCCGAAGCCGGTCCGTCCTGACCCTGGCTCGCATGCAGGTCACCTCCCGCGCAGACGAGGCCGCCGCCCTGCTGGCGGACCCCGACCAGGGAGTGCGCATCCAGGCGGCCCGAGCCCTGCGGACCCTGCGGGGGTGGAGCACGCCGGCTCCCCTGCTCCGAAGCCTGGAAGACCGCGATGAGACGACGCAGATTCGGGTGGAGGTGGCCGGCGCCCTGGGGCAGCGGAGAGAACCCGCCGCCGAGGCACCGCTGGCCCGAATCGCCACCGATCCCTCCGAACCCCTGGAACTGCGCCAGGAGGCCCTGGGGGCCCTGGGAGGCCTGGGAGCGGAAACGAAAGCTCCCCTCATGGCGCAGATCCTGCTCGACCCGACGCAGCCCATCCGACTCCGGCAGGCTGCAATCGCCGGACTGGCCAAGCTCTCCGGACCGGATGCCCGCTCGGCCCTGATTGTCATCGCCAAGAGCCCGGAACAGGCAATCCCCGTCCGCGCCCATGCAGCCGCCTCGCTGGGTTGCCAGGGCCAGGTGGCCGAGCAGGCCTTGCTGCGGGACCTCGTCGCCGCCCCCGACCACCCCCTGCTGGTCCGTCTGGCTGCGGCCCAATCCTTGACTCATCTGGACATGGCCCCGGCCAACCTGGTCGACCTGATCCGCCAGGGCCTGCAGGATCCGTCCGCGCGCGTCCGCAGCGAGGCGGCGTGTCTGGCCGAGGCCGCCCGCAACCCCGATCTGGAAGGGGAGCTCCAGAGCGCCCTGGACCGGGAAGAGCATCGGCGCGTCCGGCGAAGCCTGGGGTCCGCCTTGAATCGCCTGCGCCAGGACGCCGAGATGGACCCCGATTCAGCCCTGGCCCGCTGAAGCGAACCGCCCCCTCGACTCAGGGTCCGGCCCGTGGACGAGGCAGCAGGACCAGGTCGACTCCGGCCCTTCCCACGACCCGATAGCGAGCCTGAATCCGAGCGATGGCCTCGGGTGAGAAGCGGATGTTGCCTTCCAGGACCTGCAGGAAGATCACCGCAAACTCCTGGCGGTCCACACGTTCAAGCACGGGTTCAGGGTTCCAGCGGCCGTTCCGGGCCAGGGTGAAGAGGATCATGGGATCCACCACCCAGGGGGTGCGTCCCAGAAGGGTGGGGTTGGCCAGGTTCTCCGCCAGGATCGGGCCCGGGTTCCTCTCCAACCAGGACGCGATTCCTCCGGCATCCAGCGAAGCCTTCCGCCACGGCGGAGCCTCCCCCCGCAGGACGAACCCGGTCTCGAAGCGGAGATGGTCCCAGGGAGAGAGGAGGTAGGGAGGCAACCGGGAGGCCCCACCCAGAGCCACCTGCAATGTCAGCAGGACCGCGACGGCCCAGGCCCAGCCTCGCCGCCCCTGCGCGGCAGTCTGCCAGGCCAGTCCGGACAAGACCGCGAGGGCCAGGTGCAGCTCGAGGCAGTAGTTGTAGAAGCCACCCTGTCGACCGCTGCCCAGCGCGATGGGCAAGGACGCCGCCAGGAAGAGCCACCCCAGGCGATGACGGCGGAACCCGTCCCGGACGGCGCAGAGCGCCGCCAGGAAGACCATGCCCGGCGCGCTGCAGAGGTATCCTCCCAGGTAGAGTCGGGCCTGCTCGGGCTGGAAGGGCATCACGTTGTAGCCGAAGACGGTGCCCAGGAACCGCCCCTGGCTGAAAGCCTCCAGGGCCAGGGCGGGACAGGCCAGCATCAGGAGCACGAGTCCCGTCAGGCGGACGCCGGGACGGAAGCCCGCCAGCCATGCCGCCCCGAGGACGGCCAGGACCGGCGCCACCATGGACTGCTTGGTGTAGACGCCCAGGGCCAGCAGGAGGGCTGCGAGAACCAGGCGCCCCGGAGGAGGATCCTCTTGGCGCAGGGCGGCCTCCGCGACCAGCAGCCCGGCAAACCCGAAGAAGAGCGCCAGCGAATCGGTGCGGTACAGCACCGTCCAGCCCAGGACCAGGGGGTGGACCACGAAGACCGTCGTCCCGACCAGAGCCGCCGCCAACCCACCTTCTCGACGCAGCCAGACGAAGAGCAGGCAGGCCACCCCGAGCCCCGAACCCAGCGACAGGAGCCGGCCTCCGAACAAGGTCGGTCCGTCCCCCATGAACAACGACCCCAGCCACAGATACACCGGAGTGTAGGGGTTCACGAAGTAGGGCGCTTCCTGGATGTCGGGGTAGACGGAGAGACCCTGGGCCAGACGCCAGGACGCGATCATCGTCCCGCCCTCTCCATAGTCGAACTGGAACGGAAAGCCCAGCAGGGCTGCACCGTGAGCCAGCCAGACCACCAGACCGGCCGCCAGGACGGAGGCCAGCGCGAGGCGGGGGACGGAGTCGAGCCGGAAGGCATTCATGGGCCGACAGAATTCGTTTCGCCCGGAAGGTGCCCTGCGAGAGCCGAGACTTCGCTTGCGCGAAGGGAGACGGGACTGCCAGGCTCGTCGCCAGGGCCCGACGGGAAACACCCGGCTCCCGAACAGGATGTTCCGACGGCACCACCAAACCAACGTGCCGGGGGCCGGAGTGGGATCCATGGTCTTCCTGCCGGGGAAAGGCTACGTCTTCCTCAGCCTGGGGATGGCTCGAACGCCGGCGGCCCTCCAGCAGACCGAGGCCTTGCTGCAAAAGGTCCGTCTGCGCTGACCGCGCGGTGCGGTACCCCGGGCTGTGCGACCCCCCGCACGGCCTCTCCGAGAAGGCACCCCCATGATATGAACCAGGACCAGGCTCAGACCGATCACCAGGTCGGCAACTGCGGCATACTCCGGCTTGGACGTCACGCCCACGATGGCCAGGACGAAGACAAAGGTCAGCACCACCTCAGACAGGGAAATCCGGAAGAATCGCGCCCGGAGCGGGCGGACCCGCCGGCGGGCAGGTCCTGGGAGCCACAGACTTCATCGCCTGTGGACCAGAGAGCTGGGGGAAGGTCCGGGTTCGGATGCGATCGAATCGAACCCGGTGGGCACCCCCCGACCATCCACGCCCCCCATGCAGGCCCTCCGGGCCCTGGCCCTGGCCCTCCTGCTCCTGGTCATGCTGGAGCTCCTGGTCCGATCCGTGGGAACGGCCCCGCACCCCGACTTCCTGGACCTGGCCGCGCAGGCCCACCAGGCGACGGAAGGTCCTCAGGACGACGGATTCCGTCCCGGCCCCCGCCCCGGCACCTTCGAGCAGGCCGTGGACTTCGGTCGACAGCGTCTCCTCTGGAAGAGCACCCCCCCGGGGATCCGCATCGCGGTCTTCGGCAGCTCGGCGGTCTACGACGGCTGGCACCCCTACTTCGGATGCTTCCCCTACTGGCTGCAGAGGAATCTCCGGGCGATCGCCGGCCAGAAGACCCCGATCGAGGTGATCAACTCGGGGGTGCCGGGCGCCAACCTGACCATGCACGCCCGGCGCCTGGAGGATTTTCTCCGGCTCAACCGGCCGAACCTGGTGATCGTCTATTCGGGCAACAACGAGTTCCACCCCATCCGGGCCCGCAAAGCCTGGTGGCGGGGATACAACCCCCGAGCGGAGAGGCTTGGAATCGCGCTGTCCAGCCTGCACCTCTACCGCCTTCTGCGGTGCGCCCTCCAACCCGTCATCCCACCTCCCGAGCTTCTCGACCATCCCCACGACGTTTCGGTCGACGCGATCCCCGCCTTCCCGGACGAACAGGACCGCCTCCTGGCCACGGCCATCTACAGGGAGGGCCTGGAACGCATCGTCACGGTGACGCGAAGGGCCGGTGTGGGCCTGTTGCTGACCACCGTGGCCAACAACCTGCTCCAGGTCCCCCCTCCGTCCGAAGGCCCTGCCGCCGAAGCTTTGAGGGCCCTGGAACGGGACCTCCGGCAGACGCCTCCCGACCAGGCTTCCGCCCGGATCGCGCAGACGCGGGCGCGGATGTCCACCCGCGCGGACGTCGCCGCGCTGGGGCTGACGCTCCACCGGGCGGGTCGCAGGGAAGAGGGTTTCCGGTTCCTCCTGGAGGCCGAGACCATGGCCCTCCAACCCCATCAAGGGAACGAGGCGCTGCGCGAGGCTGCTCGTCGGGTGGCCGCCAGAAGGGGGATTCCGCTCTGCGACGTGGCCAGGGAACTGGCCGCCCGATCGCCGGACGGAATTCCGGGGTTCGACCTCTTTCGCGATGAGTGCCACTTCCGCTCGGAAGGACACCGGCTGATGGGCGAGATCCTGGCCCGGGCCATCGTGGACCAGGAGCTGCTGCCGCTTCCCGGCTCTCTTGAAGAGCACAAGCAGCGACTGCAGGCCGCCCTCCACTCCTTCCGGGTCGAGGGCGACCCCTGGAGGCTGGACCAGTGGGCCTACGACCGACTGGAGACGACCCAGGCTCGGCGCCGGCTGGGCACCACGCCGGCGCTGCGCCAGACCCTCTGGGGGCACCACTGCATGGAACCCGACCACCCGCATCCCGAAGCCCACCACCACCCGGACATCGCCGCGAAATCCTACCGCCAGGCTCTTCATGCCTCCGGCCCGCCGGGCCCCCTCTTCCTCAATCTGGGCCTCTCCCTGTGGATGTCCGGTCGGACGGAGGAGGCCCGAGAGGCCCTGGACCGGGCCGCGGGGTATCTGCCGGAAGACCCCGAGATCTGGAACCACCGCGCCAGCCTCCCCTGAGCCCCGCTCCTCCTCCACCCCGCGCAGATTCTCGGAGCTCCTGGCGCCATGACACGCCCTGTCAGGGGGGAACTCTAGAATGGAGGTCTGGGAGCCCCGGAGGCCCCCTCGTGAAAGGTAGCCCCGAATGAACAGGATCTGGTTGACCGTGACGCTGCTTCTCGCCTTCGGGTTGTCGAGCCAGGCCCTGGCCCAGGTCTCGACCCGGACCGTCTGGGTCAACGGCCGGGCGATCGTGATCACCACCAACCGGGTGGGGAACTCCGTCTTCACCAGCGGATCCGTCGCAGGCACCCCCTTCCAGTCCACCACCAACCGCGTGGGGAACTTCATGTACACCAACGGCACCGTCGGAGGCACCCCCTACCAATCCACCACCAACCGCGTGGGGAGCTTCATGTACACCAACGGCACCGTCGGAGGCACCCCCTACCAGTCCACCAGCAACCGCGTGGGGAGCTTCATGTATACCAACGGCACCGTCGGAGGCACCCCCTTCCAGTCCACCAGCAACCGCGTGGGGAACTCCGTCTACAGCAACGGCCCCGTGCTCGGATGTCCGACCCTTCCCCCCCTGCCCTCCTGGCCGTAGCCACCCGCTCCAGACCAAGACCCCTCGCGCCCGACCGGGCCTTCCTGAAGTGCAGACCAGGTGTTTCCGGGGGTCCGGGCCGCTCGGCGGCCCTTGCACAGGCTGGGTGGCGGGGGTATGATCGGGCTCCCATCGCCCGCCAGGAGGTTCCATTGCCCGCATCCCGCCCCGTCCCCAGCCCGAACACCCACGTCGTGGAAGGCGTGGAACTGCACCTGGCCCACCCCGACGACCTGCCCATCCGCTGGGTCGGGCAGGAGGACCTCGTGCTGCAGTTGCTGGCTGCCTGGTCGGTGCTGGACCCTCGCGACCTGCCGTTGAACCCGAGGCTGATCGGAAAACCCGGGGTCGGCAAGACCACCCTGGCCTACGCCACGGCCCGGCAGTTGGGGCGCGAAGTCTACCTCTTCCAGGCCACCATGGACACCCGCCCCGAAGACCTGATCGTCACCCCGGTCGTGGGCCAGGGGCGGGAGATCCGCTATGTGGCCAGCTCGCTGGTCACAGCCATGATCCGAGGCGGCGTGGTGATCCTGGACGAAGGCAACCGGATGAGCGAAAAATCCTGGGCCTCCCTGGCCCCGCTCCTGGACGCCCGGCGCTACGTCGAGTCCATCGTGGCGGGCATCAAGATCCCCGCCCACCCCGACTTCCGCTTCTGCGCCACGATGAATGACGACTCCAGCACCTTTGAACTTCCCGAATACATCCACTCGCGGCTGCAGCCCCAGATCATGGTGGAGTTCCCCGAGCGGGAAGAGGAGCTGCTCATCCTGCGCGAGACGCTGCCCTTCCTGAAGGACAGCCTGCTGGAGTACGTGGCCGATTTCTTGCAGAGGGCCCACCGGGCCGACGAGAACTACACCGTGCGCGACGGGATCAACGTGGCCCGCTACGCCTCCCGGATCGCCAAGGCCCAGGGAAGGGAGGCTCAGGCCGCCATGCACCAGTCCATCCGCATGGTCCTGGGCGAGGAGGCCCTGGTCTATGCGACCTGACCCCTCTTCAGAGGGAGATGGGCCATTCACCCTGGGAGAAGCGCCTCTGAGGATCGTGCCGGTCTGCCACGACCGGATGGAGTTCGCCGAGGCCGTGCGCCAGGCCATCCGGCACTTCCGCCCCCAGGCCGTCGCCGTCGAGATGCCGCCCGCCCTGGGCGAGGCCTTCCAGCGCGCCGTGGACCGGCTGCCCTACCTGTCCGTGCTGGTCTACCAGGACGAGGACGGGCAGGCCATGTACGTCCCCGTGGAGCCCGCCGACCCCCTGGTGGAGGCGGTGCGGACGGCCCGTGAGCTGGGTCTGCCGGTCCACTTCGTGGATCTGCACGTCACCAGCTATCCCGAACATCGGGACCTGCTGCCCGACGCCTACCTGCTCAACGCCGGCGGTTTGAAGGCCTACTGGGAGGCCTTCCAGGCCCTTCCCCAACCGCCCCGAGGTCCCCTGGACGAGCGTCGTGAGGCCCATATGGCGGCCCGCGCCCAGACCCTGTCGCGCGAGGCCGACCTGCTGCTGGTCTGTGGGATGGCCCACGCCCGAGGGATCATGCAGGCCCTGGCCGAGGGCACGAGCCAGATTCACCGGCACCGCCCGTTGGGCCCGGTCCAAGTCGCCGACCCCGACCTGGACTCGGTGCGCGAGATCTGCGCCGAGATGCCCCTGGTCAACGCGGTCTACGAGTTCTCCAGGGGCGGACCGGGGCCGGAGGGCGCCTGGGCGCCCCCGCCTGTGGACGAAGACCCCCCCGCTCCCCCACCCACACGGCTGGAGGGCCTGTCGGGCCAGGACGCCATCCGTTCGCTGGAGGCCCTGCTGGGCATGGCCCCGGGCGTCCTGAAGGAAGAGGATGTGCCGCCCGAGGTGCGCCGCGCCGTGGCCCGCCACCTTCAGGCCCTGAAGGACCCCGGGTGGCGCCTGCCCGGTCAGGAGTTCGACCTGGCTCCTCCCCTCTCGGGGGCTCCCCAGGCCCCCCGGGCCCGGATCTTCAAGTTCCGCTCGGTACCCGACCGCCGCCCCGAGATGCGCGAGTTCCTGCAGGAGCTGGCCGGTCGGCCCTTCCTGGATCGCCAGAGGGTGCTGGCGGCCCTCTTCGAACGGGCCGCCGCACATCACGCCCAGAATACCGGCGAGCCCTTCAAGTCCTGGCAACGCCGGACCCTGGTTCAATATGCAGGGAACTACAGCCGCCTGCGCGGCGACCTGCTGCCGGGGCTGTACGCCTGCGTGGTCGCGGCCCGCGGGGTGGCGGACGACAACTACGCCTACGAGGTCTGGGATCTGGGGAGCTTCTACCCGTGGACCGAGGCCGGCGACGGGCCCCCGACGATCCGGGTTCGAGCCGGGGAGGTCTGGCTGGACGGGGTGAAGACCATGCGCTTCCGGCGGCGTCTGCCCCGTCTGCGCGAACGCCTGGTTCGCGTCCCGGTCAAGCACCGCCCCCAAGAGGAGAACCCGGGCGACTGGGCCCGCGAGTTCCAACAAGGCACCATCTGCTCCTACCCGCCCGAGGACGTGATCATCGAAGACTTCGGGCGCTACCTGCAGAAGAAGGCCCTTCAGGTGCTCTCGGAAGAGCGCACCCGGGTGGAGGAGTTCTCGACCTCCATGCTGGATGGCATCGAGATGCGCGAGACGCTGCGCAACTGGCCCCAAGGCCAGAAGATCTACGTCCGGGAGCTGCAGAAGGTCCAGGGCGGTGCCGGCTCGGTCGTGGTGGTCTTTGACGAGGATCTGGAAGAACAGCGCTATCCCTGGCGGATGTCCTGGCACGGCGAGCATGACCAGGAATCCGACATGGCCTTCTTCTCCACGCCGGCCTCAGCCAAGGTCGTCGGCCCCGGGATCGCGCGCTGCGAGTACGGAGGGTTCATGCTGACCTACCCTCCCGGACGCCTGATGGACGTCTGGACCGACCCCGCCTACGATGCCGCCCGGACCAACGCCGAGACCCTCCTGATGGCGGCCATCGACTACAGCCAGGAGAAACACGTGGTGTACGTGGCCGCCAGGCCGCCCCGAACCTGGATGCGCACCTTCGCATCGCGGCTGGGCAAGAAGGTCGTCTACCTGCCCCTGGGCACCCTTTCGCCCCTCACCTGCAAGAAGCTTCGGGTCTTCCACGTGCTCTCCGGGCACCGGGTGCGCCAGATCGCGCGCGACTACATCTGGTAGGCACCCGGCCCTGGCGCCCCTGATCTCTCCGACGCCCAGGAGAGCCCGCGCGACTCGAAGAATCCTGGAGGGCACTTCGAGCCTTGGAGAAGACCATGCCCCGACGCTATCTTCTGGCCCTGGACCAGGGAACCACCGGCACCACCTGCCTGCTCTTCGATCTGGATCTCCGCGTGGTCGGTCGCGCCTATCAGGAGGTGCGCTGCGCCTTCCCCCAGCCCGGTTGGGTCTCGCAGGACCCTGAGGAGCTCTGGGCCTCCAGCCAGGTGGCCATGCGAGGGGCCCTGCGTCACGCCGGCGTGGAGGCCTCGGAGGTGGCGGCGCTGGGGCTGACCAACCAGCGCGAGACCACCATCCTCTGGGACCGGGCCAACGGTCGACCCATCCACGACGCGGTGGTCTGGCAGTGCCGACGCTCGGCGGGCATCGTGCGCGAGTGGACCGGGCGGGGACTGACCGAGCGGATCCAGAAGAGCACCGGTCTGGTGCCGGATGCCTACTTCTCGGCCTCCAAGATCCGCTGGATCCTGGATCAGGTTCCCGGGGCCGAGGAACGGGCCCGACGCGGAGAGCTGGCCTTCGGCACGGTGGACTGCTGGATCCTCTGGAAGCTGACGGGAGGCCGGGTGCACGCCACCGAGGCCAGCAACGCCGCCCGCACGATGCTGTACGATATCCACGCGCGAACCTGGGACCAGGGTCTCCTGGACGAATTCCGGATCCCACCGGCCCTGCTGCCCCGCGTCCTGCCCACCACCGCCGAGTTCGGAGTGCTGGACGCCGAGATCCTGGGCGCCGAGATCCCCATCCTGGGAATGGCCGGAGACCAGCAGGCAGCCCTCTTCGGACAGTGCTGCTTCGAACCGGGGGACGTGAAGAACACCTATGGGACCGGGTGCTTCCTGGTGATGAACACCGGGGAGGAGGCCGTCGCCTCCACCAACCGGCTGCTGACCACCATCGCCTGGGACCTGGACGGCGAGGTCCACTACGCCCTGGAAGGCAGCGTCTTCTCGGCCGGCTCGGCCGTCCAGTGGCTGCGCGACGGGCTGGGCCTGATCCGCACCGCCGCCGAGACCGAGGAGCTGGCCCGACGCCTGACCGACAACGACGGGGTCTACCTGGTGCCGGCCTTCAGCGGCCTGGGTGCCCCCTACTGGGATCCCCACGCCCGCGCGGCCCTGGTGGGCATGACCCGGGATACCCGCCCCGAGCACCTGGCCCGTGCTGCCCTGGAGGCCTCCGCCTACCAGACCCGCGACGTGGTCGAAGCCATGATCACCGACTCGGGACGCCGGGTTGGCGGCCTGCGGGTCGATGGCGGCATGGTGGCCAACGACTTCCTGATGCAGTTCCAGGCCGACCTGCTGGGGGCCCCCGTCCTGCGACCGGCGATGTCGGAATCGACGGCCCTGGGCGCAGCCACCCTGGCCGGGCTCAAGGCCAACCTCTTCGACCGGGCGCGCCTGGCCGAGCTGCACCGCATCGAGCACACCTTCCAGCCAGCCCTCCCCGCCCAGTCCCGAGAAGCCCTCTACGCGGGATGGAAGGACGCCGTGGCCCGTGCCCTCTCGCCTTCACCGGCCTGAATCCGGCCCCAGACCAGTCCAACGGCCGCGCGAAGACCCAAATCCAGATCCAAGGGAGACCCACATGCTTCCTGGCCCGACCCTCCTCAAGGCCTGTCCCCACTGCTCGAGACCCTTCCTCGTGCCCACCCTGACCTCCGGAAACACCTTCGGAGCGATTCAATACTCCGACGGGAAGACGGTCGCGCCCATGCTGCCCGAGATGCCCCGCTTCCACCTGTGCTGGGATTGCGGGAAACCCTTCTGGATCAGCGAAGCCCCGGAGCTCGGCCGGACCGACGAGCTCTCGGGCGAGCTTCCCCGGGATCTCCAGACCGCCCGGGTCCCCTCGGCAGACGAGTATCTGGAGGCTCTCCAGAAGGGCCTGGCCCGAGGGGAGGAGGAAGAGCGCACGCTCCGGCTCGGCTGGTGGTGGGCTGTCAACGACCCCGAACGCGCCCTGCGCGCCCAGGAGGCTCCCCCCCCTCGCCCGGAGGGCTGGGAGGTCGAACTGAGCCGACTGACCGGCCTCCTGAATCGGGACGATCCGACCCACCGGCTCTTCCTGGGCGAGATGGCCCGCCAGCAGGGACGATTCGAAGAGGCCGTCCAGCTCCTCTCCGAATCCGTCCCCGAAGGACTCCAGCCGGCCGCTCGAGGCCTGCTGGCCCTGGTTGAGAAGCGCTCCCGGCGCGTCGAGCCGTTGCCTCGACCGAACTGAATCCCGCCCTTTTACAATCCGCACCATCTCGGCAACAAACTTTACGATTCGGCAACATTTCCTGGGCAGATCCGAGGGTTTTCAGGCGCTACTCTGAGACTGAGGCAAAGTCCATCCCGAAGCCAGGCGAGCCACGCGACCTGGGGCTCGCGAGCCCTGGCGACAGAACGGTCCACCATTCCGGAGAGCGGAGGCGTCCATGTTGGAACCGACCAAGATCGTCAAAGAGGCCCTGATCAAGCGGACCCATGGGTCCTCCAACGCCGGGCAGACCGGCACCCCCTCGACCAGCCAGGCGGCTCAACGGGCCTCGGGCGCCAGCACCTCCCAGAAGAGCGCCGCCTCGGAGGCCCGGGCCCAGACCGGCGCACGCCGGGCGGCCTCCGACCCTCCAGAGCCCTCCAAAGAGAAGGTTGGAGAATTGTTGAGGGCCCTGCAGAGCTGGGGTACCGACGAGGCCACCCTGTCCGAGCAGGCCGAGCGCGAACAGGCCGCCGAGAATCAGGCCCTGGAAGATCTCGACCAGTACGGGGACCTCTTCGACAGCCCCAAGGGTGGACGTCGCGACGGCATCATCTCCACCAACGATCTGAAGGCCTTCTCGGAGGGCAACTTCAATCGCGATGCGGCCCGTGAGCAGTTGCTGGACCTGGGCGTGGCCGAGGCGGACCTGGACACCACCCTGGACCGCCTCACCGAGAGCGCCAGCTACCTGCTGAAGAACGAGGATGTCCTGGACCGCCTGGACGTGGCCAACGACCAGCGCGGCGGGACCGATGGCCGGATCAGCCGGGGCGACATCTCCCGCGAGGTCTTCCAGCGCCAGCTCGAGCAGGCCCGCAACGGGGAGCTCCCTCCCGGTCCTCCGGCCAGCAACCGGGGCAGCTACGAGCCGACCGTGACCACCAAGAACTCCGAGCGGAGCCCCGAGGTCATCGCCCAGCAGGAACTGGCGATCCTGGAGGCCGTGAACTCCGGTGAGCCCGTCAGCTTCACCAACGCCAACGGACAGACCGAGGAGCTGACCGTGCGCCAGGTCCACAACACCGGCGGCAACGCGGTGTATGAGATCACCGGCGCCGACGGGCACACCATGCGGATCGAATCCGAGCTGGGCGCCAGCGAGAACCGCACCGCCCTGGCCCGTCTGGCCGACTACTACACCCAGCTTCCCGAGAACCTGCGCGACTCGGTGGACAAGATCGAGTTCCGCCGTGAACCGGACGACAGCGCCGCCGCCCGGTTCTACAGCAGCGGAGACCGGATTGTGTTCTATGATGGCCTGAAGCACCTCAACGAGGAGGTCTTCGACCACGAGTTCGGCCACGGCATCGGCTACGAGAACGACGGGCTGGGTGAAGGCGTCCTGGACCACATCGGTCGGTTCTTCACCGGCTCAGAGGGCGAGGGCACCCCAGAGGGCTGGACCGATGCCATCGAGGCCGACGCCGACGAGCGCATCAGCGACTACGCCAACACCAACATCAAGGAAGACTTCGCCGAATGCTGGGCCGCCTACATGGAGGCCGTGGACAACGGCCCGGAGGCCCTGGCCAAGCTGGAGGAGGCCTACCCGGCCCGCTACGCCATCATGGAAGAGCTGTACAACCGCGAATAGACTCCCGCGACCGCGGGGACGCGGAATCCCGGTCAACTGGGGCGTCCCAGGCAGGAAGGCGGCATCCGACCGAAAAGAGGCTCGGATGCCGCTTTTCCTTTCCTCTCCGAGGTGTGACTCCCCACCCGCCGAAACCCGGCCGGAGAGCCTCGCATGAGCGCCTCTCCCGAGGTGACCCCACCGACCCGCATCCCCCGCCAGATCTCCTACATCATCGGCAACGAGGGCTGCGAACGCTTCAGCTTCTATGGGATGAGGAACATCCTGACGGTGTTCCTGGTCACCTCGCTTCTGGCCTACCTCCCCGAAGCCGACCGGGAGGGCGCCGCCAAGGAGGTCTTCCACACCTTCGTGATCGGGGTGTACTTCTTCCCACTTCTGGGCGGCTGGCTGGCGGACCGGTTCTGGGGAAAATACAACACGATCCTCTGGCTGAGCCTGGTCTACTGCCTGGGCCACCTCTTCCTGGCGGTCTTCGAGTCCAGCCGCATGGGCTTCTTCGCCGGACTGGCCTTGATCGCCCTGGGTTCGGGTGGCATCAAGCCCTGCGTGGCCTCCTTCGTCGGCGACCAGTTCGACCAGAACAACAAGCACAGCGCCAAGGTGGTCTTCGACGCCTTCTACTGGATCATCAACTTCGGCTCGTTCTTTGCCTCGCTGCTGATGCCCATCTTCCTGAAGGGTTTCGGTCCCAGCGTGGCCTTCGGGATCCCAGGCCTCTTGATGTTCATCGCCACCGTGGTCTTCTGGTTCGGGCGCAAGCACTACGTCATGGTGCCTCCCGCCCCGCCGAACCCCCACTCGTTCCTGAACGTCTCGCGCACGGCGCTGGCCGCCAGCCCCCAAGGCCGGACCTACGCCATGGTGGCCGTCCTGACGGCCCTGGCCTCGCTGGGACTGACGCCTCAGTTCGGAATCGTCATCGCCCTGTGCACGGCCATGGTGGCCTTCATCGCCCTGGGCGGCCTGGGCGTCTGGCGACAGCTCGACCTGGCCCGGGGGACCCACCCCGACGAGGCCGTCGACGGGGTGCGCGCGGTCCTGCGCGTGCTGGTGCTGTTCTTCCTGGTCACCCCCTTCTGGTCTCTCTTCGACCAGAAGGCCTCGACCTGGATCCTGCAGGCAGACCTGATGTCCAAGCCCACCTGGTTCCAATCCTCCCAGATGCAGGCACTCAACCCGGCCCTGGTGATGATCCTGATCCCCTTCAACAACCTGATCCTCTATCCCACCCTGGCTCGACTCGGCTACCAGATGACGGCCCTGCGCCGCATGACCTCCGGGATCGCCTTCTCGGGGCTTTCGTGGGTTGTTGTCGGCGGCATGCAGGTCATCCTGGACGGCGGGACGACCTTCTCGATCGTCTGGCAGGTGCTGCCCTACGCGCTTCTGACCTTTGGAGAGGTGCTGGTCTCCGCCACCGGCCTGGAGTTCGCCTACAGCCAGGCCCCGGCGGCCATGAAGGGCACGTTGATGAGCTTCTGGAACCTGACGGTCACGGTCGGGAACCTCTGGGTCCTGGTGGTGAATGCCAGCGTGAAGAACCAGGTGGTGACCGACTTCATCGCCTCGACGGGCTTCGGCGTCACCGCCTTCCAGATGTTCTTCTTTGCGGCCTTCGCCTTCGTGGCGGCCCTGGTCTTCGGCCTGGTCGCCCGGACCTACCCCATGGCCGACCACTACCGCCAGGCCTGATCACCCCCCGGACCGGGGGCCTTCAGCCTCCCGGCTCGGGGTGATAGTCCACGAACCGGTAGCCCAGGCCTCGCTCGTTGAAGATGTAGCGAGGTCGGCTGGGATCGGGCTCGAGCTTCTTGCGCAGATAGTTCACGTACAGGCGCAGCAGTTGCGTATCATCCCGATACTCGCTGCCCCAGACCCGGCTGAGCAGGTTCTCATGCGAGAGAAGCCTGCCGGGGTGGTTCATGAAGTGGTGCAGCAGGCGGTACTCGGTGGGGCGCAGATGGACCGGCTCGCCTTCCACTTCGGCCAGGCGGCGGTCGAAGTCGACGACCAGGCGCTCGTCCACCTGAACCCGATTCCGGGCCAGGGGCGCAGGAGCCTCGGCCCGGCGCAGGACCGCCTTGATCCGGCTGACCAGCTCGCGGTGCCCGAAAGGCTTCCCGATGTAGTCGTCGGCCCCCAGCTCCAGGCCGCGCACCCGCGCATCCTCGTCGTCCTGGACGGTCAGCATGATGCAGGGAACCCCTTGGGCTTGACGGACCTGGCGCAGGACCTCAAAGCCGGAAAGATCCGGCAGGTTCACGTCCAGGAGGGCCAGATCCGGGAGCTCTTTGCGAATCCGCTCCAGACCTTCCAGCCCGGTGGTGGCCCCGGAGACGACGAAGCCCGCATTCTCCAGCGTCGTTCGGACCAGATCCAGGATATGGGGTTCGTCCTCCACCACGACGATGCGGCGTCCGCGAAAATCGTCTGCGTTCATGTCAGCTCCCTCGGCAAGGTGAAGTAGAAGCAGGCTCCCCCTTCGGGCCCCGCCTCCACTCCGATGCGGCCCCCGTGGGCTTCCACCAGGGCCTTGGCGATGAAGAGGCCCAGCCCGCTCCCGCGGGCCCGGGTCTCGGCGCCTCGTTCAAAGAATCCGAAGATCCTCTGGCGATCCTGGGCGGGAATCCCCGGACCCCGGTCGGTGACGCGCACCCGAAGCTCGCGTTCCAGCGCCTCCACTTCCACGATCACGCGTCCCCCGGCCCCGTGCTTCAGGGCGTTTTCCAGCAGGTTGGTCAGGACCTGCTCGATGCGGGTGGCATCCGCCCGAGCAGGGGGAAGACCCTCGGGAAGCCGCGACTCCATCTGGACCGAGCGGGCCAGGGCCAGGGGCTCCAAGCGCCGCAAGGTGCGGGCCAGGAGTTCCTGGAGATCCACCGCCTCCGGGCGGATCCGGATGCCTCCCGCCTGGATCGAGGTGGCCTCCAGCATCTGGCGGATCATCTTCTGCAGGCGGTCGCTCTCCTCCAGGATCACGGCCGCCTTCTCGCGGGCCTGCTCCGGCCCCAGCTCCACCTCGGGATCGCTCAGAAGGCCCGCAAAACCCTTGATGACGGCGATGGGGGTCTGGAGCTCGTGGGAGAGGGCCGAGAGGAAGATCTTGCCCAGCCTCTCGGTCTCCTTGCGCCGTCGGGTGTCACGCACCGTCATGACCCAGCCTGCGGGCTGATGGGACTCGTCGCGGACGGTCACTCCGCTCACCTCGACGTCGACGGGTTGCCCCTGTCGATCCACCAGGCGCGCTTCGACCGGTTCGGCCGTGATCGGAAAGGGGACCGGCTGAGGTCGCCGATAGAGCGTCAGACCGGCCTGCGACCCGGCCGCCAGGCGCAGAGGGAAGACCTCGTGGGCCGGCCGACCGACCGCCTCGGCCACCTTCCAGCCCGAGAGGCCCTCCATGCTGGCGTTGAGACCTACCACCAGGCCGTCCCGGTCCAGGATGGCCACCCCGTCGGAGGACTGGGTCACCAGGGCCTCCAGCCACAACCGCTCCCTCAGGAGGTGCTGGAGCAGGCGGGCATTCTGGACCACAATCTCCAGGCGATCCACCACCAGGTTGTACATCTGGGGCGACTCGCGCAGGAAGCCGGGCGCGTCGGTGGGATGCAGGACGCAGAAGAGGCCCACCGACCGCCCCCGAATCCGCACCGGCATGGCCACGGCATGCAGCGGGCCCAGCCCGGCCCGCAGGCTCTCGGCCGCGAAGCGTCGCTGCAGGTTGGTCACCGACTCGGCCGACTCGGCCGCCACCCCGGGAACCGCCTCCTCGACCAGTTGCGAGAGAAGCCTCCCCGTCTCAGGTTCAAAGCCCACCTGGGAGGTGCGATGGGCCTGAGGATGGCCCTCGTCCCATGTGGTCAGGACGCCTGCCCGGCCTCCGGCGGCCTCCACCAGTTGGGCCAGGAACTCCTGGAGATCCGGGGGGGAGACCACTCCCGGATCGATGTGCAGACTCAGGTCCGGCTTTGCTTCAGTCAAGTCTCGACCTCCGAAGGACTAACGCAACTCTGACAATTCGCATGCCGCCATCTAACAGTCCTTCTCCTATCCTCAAGTCGAAGGACGGGCACCGAGCCCTGCGAGGAGGAAGAGATGATGGACGTTTTTGAACCGCTGCGTGATGCCATGACGCTTCGTGAGGCCGTGAACCGCCTGTTTGAAGACAGCTACGTGCGCCCCGGGTCCGCCGCGCCCGAACGGAGGGGCCTGCCCCTGGACATCCTGGAAGCCGACGACCACCTCCAGGTGATCGCCTCCCTGCCCGGTTGCAGCCGCGAGAAGGTGGACATCCAGTTCCAGAAGGATACCCTGACCATCAAGGCCATGCTCAACGAGCAGGCCGAGCCCCAGGAAGGCGTCCGCTATCGGGTCCGCGAGCGCTGGAGCGGCGAGGTGAGCCGGACCGTGAACCTCTCGGTCCCCATCGACGCCGAGAAGGCCAAGGCCACCTTCAAGGACGGCGTGCTGACCCTGACCCTGCCCAAGGCCGAGTCGGTCAAGCCCCGCAGCATCCCGATCACCGACTGAACCCGGAAGCCTCTCGGAACGGTTCAACCCGAGGGTCCCGCGTCCGACGCGGGGCCCTCGGCCCGTCCCTCACCGGATGTGGTAGAAGACCAGGCCCAGGATGGCATAGACCGACAACAACTGGGCCCCCTCCAGCCAGTTGGTCTCGCCATCCTGGGAGATCTGCGTCACCACCCACACCGAGAGGATCACCGCCAGGACCTCGGGCATGGTGAAGACCAGGTCCATCGGCCGCTCCATGAACAAACTGGCCAGCATCAGGACCGGGGCCACGAAGAGGGCGATCTGGACGCTGGACCCCACGGCGATGCCGATGGCGATGTCCATCTTGTCCTTCAGGGCCATCATGATGGCCGTGCTGTGCTCGGCCGCGTTGCCGATGATGGCCACCACGATGACGCCGACGAAGACCTCGGTCAGGCCCAACGCGTGAGAGGTCTCCTCGACCACCCCGACCAGGATCTCGCTCATCCAGGCCACCAGCACCGTGGCCACCAGCAAGGTCCAGGCCGACCGCGCCAGGGACGGAAGCTCTCCGTGGGACTCCTCCTCGCCGGCCAGGTCATACAGATGCTTGTGGGTCCGCAGCGAGAAGAGGAGGTTCAGGACGTAGGTCAGCAACAGCACCACCGAGATCTCGGCCGAGAGGTCCTTCACGGTCGTGTCGGTCCCGCCGGCCAGGGCCGCATAGGCCGCAGGAACCACCAGGCCGACGGCTGCCAGGAGCAGCATCGTCGACCCGCTGGAGGCCGCCATGGCGTTGAAGCGCTGGCGCTCCCGCTTCCAACCCCCGGCCAGGATCGACAGGCCCAGGACCAGCAGGATGTTGCCGATGATCGAACCGGTCAGCGAGGCCTTGACCACGTCGTGCAGACCTTTGGACAAGGCCATGAAGGCGATGATCATCTCGGCCGCATTGCCGAAGGTGGCGTTCAGCAGGCCCCCCACGCCGGCCCCCGCCCGGGCCGCCAGGCCCTCGGTCGCGTGCCCCATCACCCCCGCCAGGGGGATGATGGCCAGACACGAGCACATGAAGACCACCGCCGCGCGGGTGTGCCAGACGTACTCCAGCAGCAGGGTGATGGGGACGAAGACCAGCAGCCAATTCAATCCGGGCTTGAGCTTGAGTGTCATGATGGCTGGCAATTTTCGAAGGCCGCCCCAGGACCCCTGCCCGGAATGCAGGCTCGAGCCCGAGTTCCGGCGAATCCCCTGCAGGCGAGGAGGCCGGTCCCGATGACGAGGATCCCCATCCGCTTCGATACGGTCTGGCGTTGGTTCCTGGCGGCGCTGTGCATCCCGGTCTCCCAGTCCTACCTGGAGGTCGACGGTCCCCAGGTCCACGTGCGCATGGCCTGGAGCTTTCGGGCCACGTTCCCAAGGGATGCCGTGGCCTCGGTCCAGCCACTGGGCAGTCCGGTCCTCTCGATCGGGGTCCACGGGATGTGCGGACGCTGGCTGGTCAACGGCTCCCACCGGGGGATCTCCGTCCTCCGCCTGGACCCCGAGCAGCGCGCCCGAGTCCTGGGTTTCCCGGTGCACCTGCGGGAGCTGATGCTGAGCGTGGACGACCCCGAGGCCCTGCGCCAGGCCCTGCTGGAATCTTGATTTTTCCCTCCGGATGGGCCATCCTGAAGGGCGTGAAGATCCAGCCCGTCCCTCCGCCCCAGCTTCATCCCTCCGCGACTCCCGCCGCCCCCACCGGTGCAACCGGCCCGCTGGATGCCTTCCAGCGCACGGACCAGACCTCGTTGCCGGACCTGGCCCGAGCGGCCCGGCTCTTCCGGCCGGGAACCGAGCAGTTGTGGACCTCCCAGCGGGACGGCTACTTCACGCCGCCCTCCACGGCTCCCGACGGGACGGTCCTGGCGGGCCACTCGGATCGCCACTTCTACGGGATCGACCCCCAGACCGGCGCCACCCGCTGGACCTGCCCCACCGACAGCCTCCTGGAGACTCCCCCCGCCGTCGGCCGCGACGGCCGACTCTACGCCACCGGTCGCGACAGGTTCCTGTACATCCTGGCCCCGACCGGCGCCCCGCTGCGCCGCATCGAAATCGGCCTGAGCACCGCGCGGCCCACGGTGGACGCGGAAGGTCGTGTCTTCGTGGCCACGGTGGCAGGCCAGGTCAAGGCCCTGGACCCGGAGGGGGAGCTGATCTGGGAGTTCCAGCAGCCCGGCCGGCACGAGCGGGGCTATGGGGTCTCACCCGTGCCGGGCCCGGACGGCACGCTCTTCTGCGTCTCGGAGGGCGGGATCGTGACTGCGCTGGATCCCGTGTCGGGACAGTCACGCTGGTCCAACAAGCCCGGCTTCGGAGTCACCTGTGCTGGCGTCGCCAGCCCCGACGGGCACTTCCTCGTCCCGGGCGAGGACGGCACCCTGCACTGCCTGGACGGCGCCACCGGAGCCAAGGCCTGGTCGGTCATGCTGGACGGGCCCCTGAGCTGCAGCCCGGTCCTGAGCGAGGGCCGAGTCTGGGCATTGCCTCTGGGCGGGCAACTGACCTGCCTGAGGACCTCGGATGGAGGGGTCGAGTGGACCGCCGAGATGGGAGGGACCATCCGGGAAGACTCGCCCGTCCTGGGTCCCGAGGGGCTCCTCTTCGCCAACGACGAGGAGAAGAGCGACCTGGTGGCCCTGGATGCCAGCACCGGACACGAAAGATGGCGCCTGCACCTGGAGGGGACACCCGGCCCGGGAACGCTCAGCCCGGACGGGTCGGTCCTCTACCTCAAGGTGGGCTCCAAAGGCCTGGCGGCTGTCCCCACCAGGACCCTGGCCCAACGAGTCCAGGACCCCGGCCCCTCGACGCGAGGGCCGGAGATCCGCCAGGGAGAATCCCACGTGGAGATCGGCGGGGTTCGCCTGCCCCGCCGCAGCCGGGGCTGAGACCCGCCTCAGTCCTCAGTCCAGCCAGGCCACCTTCTCGGGCGTCCTCTGGGCGTAGCCGCGCACGGGGCCATCCGGGTAGCCCAGGGCGACCGACACGACCGGCTGGAACCCTTCCGGAATCCCCAGGCGGGCTTGAAGCTCGGGGCCGCGCGACGAGCGGAAGGCGAAGTTGAAGAAGCCGTTGTAGCACGAGCCGATGTCCAGGGCGTGAGCCGCCACGCACATGTTCTGGACCACGTTGGCGCAGTCCACCTCGGCGTAGAACGAGCCGTCGCCCGAGACGATGACCAGGGCCGGGGCGTGATAGAAGCAGTGGAAGTCGGGGTTCTCGGCGAACTTCATGACCTCTTCGATGCCGGACTCGCGCATCCCCAACCGGGTGGCCTCGGCGATCTGATCCAGAAGGGCCGCCTGTTGGATGACCAGGATGTGCCAGGGCTCACGGGCCTTGGCCGTGGCGGCATGCTGGCCGCACAGCACGATGGTCTGCAGCTCCTCGCGAGAGAGCGAGCGGGACTGGAAACTGCGACAGGAACGCCGGTTGAGCAGGGCGTCCACCACAGGGTTGTCGATTGGCGCCTGGACCACGGTCTCGGAGATGCTCATCTGACTCCCTCCTGGCTCGGGCTGGCCATTCGTCCGATCACCGAACCTTTCAGGGCGGTTCGGGCGAGCCGGCCCTGCTCCTCCAGGCGCTCCCCAGGAGGATTCGCTGGAGGCCCGTGCCGAACTGGAGAGGCCTGCGGACAAGCCGCATCTTTTTTTTGCCCTTTCGAGGAGGTCCCTGGTGTCGCACGAGCGCGTGAATTCCACCCTGCAGGCCCCCGCCGGCTTCACGCCGCGTCGATGGGCCACCCAGGCCCATGAGCGCTTCCTCCAGCACGAAGGGACCGATTTCCTGGTCAACGCCTGTCCGGGGTCGGGCAAGACGAAGTTCGCGGCCATGGTGGCCCGGGAAGCGCTCCAACAAGGTCGGGTCGACCGGGTGGACCTGGTGGGCCCCTCCAGCCACATCTGCCAGCAGTGGCTGCGTGAGCTGGCCGGTTGGGGGATCCACCTGGATCCCGAGAACGTCCGTGAATCGGCCGATTGCCAGGGGCGGGTGATGACCTACCAGCGCCTGGGGATGTCCCCCGAGTCCTTCCGCCTGTGCGACGCGCGTCGGACGCTGGTGATCCTCGACGAGATCCACCACGCCGGAGACGCCCGCACCTGGGGCGACGCGCTGCGCCATGCCTTCCAGGGGGCCACCCGTCGCCTGCTGTTGTCCGGCACGCCCTTCCGGAGCGACAACCGTCAGATCCCCTTTGTGCGCTATACCCACGGCCACTTTGGAACCAGCGCCAGCGACTTCACCTACGGGTATGGCGAGGCGCTGAAGGACGGCTACTGCGCCCCGATCTTCTTCCCTCACCACGACGGCGAGTTCACCTGGGAGCGCGGAGGCGAGGAGCACCGGGCCGACTTCCGACAGGTGCTGGGCGGACGCGCCTCGGCCGACCGCCTGCGCACGGCCCTGGACCCCCGCGGAGCCTACGTCGGCAGCCTCCTGGAGGAGGCCCACCGCCACCTGATGGACCTTCGCCGCAAGCACCCGGAGGCAGGCGGGATCGTCTTCGGGCGGGACGTGGCCAACGTGCGGGCCCTGGCCGAGGTCCTGACCCGGATCACGGGCCGGGCGCCGATCAGCGTCACCACCGACGATGCCGACGCCGGGGCCCGGATCCGTCGCTTCCGCGCGGCGGGCACCCCCTGGATCGTCTCGGTCAAGATGGTCTCGGAGGGGGTCGACATCCCTCGCCTGAGGGTCGGGGTCTTCCTCAGCAACATCCGCACCGAGATGTTCTTCCGCCAGGCCGCCGGCCGCCTGGTGCGCCTGGTGCCGGGACTCCAGGACCAGGCCGGCTACTTCTACATCCCGTCCCTGGCGCGGTTGGTGCGCTACGCCCGCGAAATGCAGACCGAACGCCGCCATGCGGTCGGGGCCCGCAAGTCGACCCTCCTGAACAGCGGTCATCCCGCCGAAGAACGCCCCCGGGAAGTGGAGGCCTCGGACTACCGGTTCCTGGATTCGCGGGGCCAGCAGGTGGGGATCATCGAGACCGGCCCGGCGGTGGAGGAAAACGGTCAGGGCCTTCTGGACTTCGCGCGGGACATCGCGATCCAGCAGGCCCGCCAACGCCGCGAACGCCTGCTGCGCCAGAGGCGCAACCAGAACCCGGCTCCCCGGCAGGAACCGGAGATGCTGCACGAGCGCAAGGAACAGATCCGTCGCAAGGGAGGCCGGATCTCCAGCCTGGTGAGGGAGGTGCACGCGCGCCACGGGGTCCCCTACGGGCAGATCCACGCCAGCCTGAATCGCTGCCAGGGCGTGCTTTCCCAGCAGCAGTGCACCCTGAGCCAACTGGAGGACCGCGAACGCCTGCTGGAGCACTGGGCCAGCCAGGGCCGCCTGGGAGCCTGAGGCCCGACCCCCCACCTGTGCGAAACGGCACAGGACGCTCTCCTCCGGCAGAGAAGCCTTCCGTGGGGGAAACGGGAGGTGAAGCCGTTGGGGGGCCCCGAGCCCGGAACATGGTTCAGGTCGCGTCGAGTTGCCCCCTGCGCGGCGGCGCTGGTCCTGCTGGCTTGCACCGCGGCCGTCTGGTGGTTCTGGTGGCAGGCAGCCACCCGACGGGAAGCCGCCCGCTTCCACCAACAGGTCACCCGCATGACCGCCGCCATTGATAAGTACCTCACCGACTACACGCGGCTGATCCAGGCCGGGGCCAGACTGGTCGCCACCACCGAGGACCTCTCGGCCGAGACCTGGCGGAAGTTCTACGAGGACCAGGACGTCCGGCGCCAATTCCCCGGGGTCCTGTACATCGATTTCGCCCCGGCCATCCCGGCCACAGGGCTGGATCGGCACATCCAGGAGATCCGCCAGAAGGGGCTCCCCGACTACTCGGTGTGGCCGACCGGGGAACGTGAGCTGTACGTCCCGGTCCTGTACCTGGAGCCTTTCGACGCCGGGGCCCGGCGGGTCGTGGGCTTCGACGAGGCTTCGGAACCGGTTCGCCGGGCAGCGCTGGAGCGGGCCCGGGACTCCGGCAAGGTGACCCTGTCCGGGAGGGTGGACCTGCTGAGCGAGGAGCAGTCCGGCGCCCAGCCGGGATGCCTGCTCTTCGCCCCGATCTATCAGGGCAGCCAGCCCCCCCCGGATCTGGCGGAGCGTCGGGCCCGGCTGCGCGGATTCGTCCTCCTGGCCTTCCGGCTCGAGGACTTCGTCCGATCGGCCTTGTGGGCCGAACCCGAGAACGTCACCCTCCGCATCCTGGATGGCTCCCAGGGCACTTCTCAAAGCCTCCTGTATGAAGGGCCTGCCCAGGCCGAATCGTCTCGGAAACCGGGCCACGTCTTCGAAGAGTCCAGGACCCTGGGAACGTGCGGTCGTCGCTGGACCCTGCAGTTCCGGACCTTCCACGACCGGGACGCCCTGGCCGACCGCTGGGCCTCCAACGGCATCCTGGCAGCCGGCTTCCTGATCAGCCTGCTGAGCTTCCTCTTCCTCTGGGCCTTGGGGCGGACCCAGGAGCACGCCCGGACCCTGGCCCACGAGCGGACCGCCGCCTTGCGGGAGAGCGCCAGCCGTCTGCGGGCCATCACCGATTCGGCCCACGACGCCATCCTGATCCTCGACCACGAGCTGCGCATCTCGTACTGGAACCCGGCGGCCGAGAGACTCTTCGGCTTCATCGGCGAGGAGGTGATCGGCCGCGAGGTCGCCGATCTTCTGGCCGCCCAGCGCTTCCGCCACCGGATCCTCCGGGTCTTGCGCGAGATCTCCGAAACCGGCTCGGCGGGAACCTTCGGACCCGTCTTCGAGCTGACCGGGCTGAAGAAGAACGGCGAGGTCTTCCCGGCTGAGGTCTCGATCTCGGCCATCCCCGTCGCGGGACACTGGCACACCGTCGCCGTGGTCCGGGACCTGACCGAACGCCGCCGAGCGGAGGATGAGCGCGTGGCCCGCGAGGCTGCCGAAGAGGCCAGCCGGGCCAAGAGCGGATTCGTGGCCAACATGAGCCACGAGATCCGCACCCCGTTGAACGCCATCCTGGGCTTCACCCAGATCCTGGAGAAGGACCCGGACCTGACCCCCCGACAGGCCGAGAGCCTGCGAACCATCAGCCGCAGCGGGGCGCACCTCCTGGGCTTGATCAACGACATCCTGGACATGTCCCGAATCGAAGCCGGGCGCATCACCCTGACCCAGGCCCCGTTCGGCCTGATCGACCTGCTGCGGGATCTGGAGACCATGTTCCGGGTCCGCGCCCAGGGCAAGGGCCTGGAGCTGCGGGTTGAGTTGGACCCCGAGCTGCCCCAACAGGTGGTTGGAGACGAGGGCAAGCTGCGCCAGGTCTTCATCAACCTGCTGGGCAACGCGGTGAAATTCACCGAAGAGGGGATCATCACCCTGCGGGTGCGCGCCCGCGCAGGCCAGGACGAATCGCGGGGAAGAGCGGCCTTCCTCCTGGAGGCGGAGATCGAGGACACCGGCCCGGGAATTCCCGAACAGGACCTGGAGCGGATCTTCGACCCCTTCGCCCAGGCGGCGGCCGGCGCCCGGGCGGGCGGCACCGGCCTGGGCCTGGCGATCAGCCAGAGATTCGTCGAGATGATGGGTGGATCGATCCGCGTCGCGAGTCGACCCGGGCAGGGAAGCTGCTTCCGTTTCGACGCCCTGGTCCATCCGCCCCCGGAGGTCGCTGAAGCGCCGGCCCCTCCCCCGCGGCGGATCGTGGGCCTGGAGCCGGGCCAGGACCCCTGCCGGGTGCTGGTGGTGGACGACATCCCCACCAACCGGGCCTTGCTGAGCGCCATGCTTGTCCCCCTGGGCATCGAGGTCGCCGAAGCCGGCAACGGTGCCGAAGCCCTGGAGGTCTTCCAGGACTGGTCTCCCCACGCGATCCTGATGGACATGCGGATGCCGGTCATGGACGGCTATGAGGCCACGCGACGACTGCGACTGACCGAGGCCGGCCGGAGGACCCCCGTCATCGCGGTGACTGCCAGTGCCTTCGAAGACCTCAGGCAGGATGTGATGGCCGCCGGAGTGGACGAATACCTCCGCAAACCCTTCAACCTGGAAGACCTGCTGGAGGTCCTGGGGAGGAGCCTGGGCCTGCGCTTCGCCTACGCCGAAGAGCCTGTGGCTGCAGCCTCGACCGCGACCGAGGGCACCCCTGGGCTGCCAGAGGCCGAGGGCTGCCTGTCGGCCGTCCAGATCCGCACCTTGCGCGAGGCGCTCGCCGACGGGGACATGGCCCGTTTCCGCGAACTGCTGGCCGACCTTCCCGAGGGGCACGAGACCCTTCGCTCCCTGCTGAACCTGGCCGATCGCTACGACTACGAGGGCCTCGAAGCCTTGCTGGGGAAGGCGGAGGAGGCGTCCCGCGCCGATCCCCCCGGACCGGGGTGCTGAGGGCCCGATCTCCCGATCCGGCCAAGGCCCCGGTTCTGCCCCGAGACAGGAGCCGGGAGATGGGGTGGGAAAGAGGTCGCAACGCCCCGACGAGAGGACCCCCCCGTGGACAACCCCGAGTTCAACATCGAGAACCTCTTCTTCAGCGTCTGCGTGCTCAGCCTCTTCCTGCTGATCGGCAAGCTGATGCGCGTCAAGATCCGGCTCTTCCAGACCCTGTTCCTGCCGTCGTCGATCATCGCGGGCTTCGTGGCCCTGGCCGTCGGACCGTTCATGCTGGGGGCCCTGACGCAGAAGCACCTGGGCTTTGCGATCATCCCGGACTGGATGTTCCAGCAGTGGTCCCGACTGCCGGGAATCCTGATCAACATCGTCTTCGCCTCGCTCTTCCTGGGGGTGGCCATCCCCAGGCCCAGGGAGCTCTGGCGCGTGGGAGGCCCCCAGTTGTGCTTCGGAGTGGTCTTCGGCCTGGGCCAGTACCTGGTGGCCCTTCTGGTGACCCTGCTGGTCCTGGCGCCTCTCTTCGGGACCCCCGCGATCTTTGCCACCATCCTCGAGGTGGGGTTCTCGGGAGGCCACGGGACGGCCGCCGGCATGGCCGAGACCTTCACCAAGCTGGGCTTCCCTGCCGGGGGCGCCCTGGGCCAGATGTCGGCCACCGTCGGGATCCTCTTCGCGGTGGTCTTCGGCATCGTCCTGGTGAACATCGCGATCAAGAAAGGCTACTGCGCCTGCCTCAACGAGGAGAAGGGCATCCCGATCTACAAGCGCACCGGGCTGATCCCCGAACCCCACGAGCGCTTCTCGATCGCCACCGCCACCGTGGCCGCCGAGGCCATCGAACCCCTGACCTTCCACTTCGGCATCATCGGGATCGCCGTGCTCCTCGGCTACGGCATGCTGGCCGTGGTGCAGGGGATGCATCAGGTCCTGCACGCCTTCCCCCTCTTCCCCCTGGCCATGATCGGGGGGATCCTGGTCCAGGGCGTCTCGATGGCCTTCAAGATGGACCACTACTATGACCGGGACACCTTCGACCGGATCCTGGGCATCTCGCTGGACATGCTGGTGATCTCGGCCATCGCCACCATCCGCATGAACCTCTTCTACGAGAACCTGGGGCCCTTCCTGATCCTCATGGCCGTCGGGCTGCTCTGGGCCATCTTCTGCACGGTGGTGATCGCGCCGCGGATGTTCCCCGAGTTCTGGTTCGAGCGGGGGATCACCGAGTTCGGCATGCAGACCGGCGTCACCGCCATGGGCCTGCTGCTTCTGCGCATCGTCGATCCTCTGTACCGCACCGGCACGGCCACGGCCTTCGGCTTCAAGCAGATGATCTACGAGCCGTTCCTGGGTGGAGGGCTGATCACCGCCCTGGCTCCCATCCTGATCGTCACCGTGTTGGGGCCCTGGCCGGCCGTGCTGGCCAGTGCCCTGATCATGGCGACGTTCTTCTTGATCGCCTGGTTCAGCGGGTGGGTCCGCTTCAAACCCCGATTGAAGTACGAAGACTGAGGTCTGACGTCTCCCTGGACCGTCAGTCAAGGCGCGCGGGCAGGACCTTGAAGAGCTGCATCTGGAACCACCTCGGACCGTAGTGGAGCCGCACGCGCGCGCCGGGAATCGCCTGGAGAGACTGTTGCTCGGAGGAGTCGAGGTTCTCGGGTGGAGCCAGGACGTAGTCCACCCGCGGCAATCCGTGCGCCCTCAAGGGCCGACCCTTCCGCCATTCCTGCGGCCAGGCCCGCTGCCCCAGGTAGAGCGTCAGCAGGTTGAAGACCCCTCCGTCTCCGTCCATTTCGACCTCTGCCCGCCTCACGGCCACCGTGGCCCCGTCCTCGATCCGCTTCAGGGGATCCAGGGTGGCTCCCTCTTCGGTCGGTTCGGGAAGGCTCCAGACCAGGATCGCGTCGCGGCTGGCAGGATTGTATTCCGGCAGGGTTGGCGCCCTGAAGACCCCTGTCCCGGGTACCGGGACGAGCCACGGCAACTGCAGGGCCCCCAGCGCCAACTGCGCCACCATGACCACCAGGAACACGCTCCTCCAGCGGGCTGCCCACAAGAAGCCGACAACCAGGGCCAGGGGAAGGATGGGGGCCAGATAGCGGGGGACCGAGGGGAGCAACACCGTGTAGATCGCCAGCGAGCCCAGGAAGCCGGCCAGGAAGGGAAAGACCCGGGACCGGACCGCCCCCCAGCCGGGAAGCGCCAGGGTTCCGAGGAACCAGAGCATCCCGCCAGCATGAAAGGCATTCAAGGTGTACAGGGCCTGGTACCAGATCTCAGGCGCCGGTTGGATGGCCTCGGCGACCGGCGAGAACTGCCACTGCCCCCCGGCAAAAACCAGCAGGAGCTCCAGGTGGGCCATGTACCAGGGAGAACAGACCATCCCCGCGACCGACACTGCCAGCGCCAGACCGACCCCAGAGTCGCAAAGCATGCTCTGCCCACGACGCCTCCGGCTCCACTGGGCCAGCACGAAGAGGCCCGCGAAGAGGAGCTCGGCCCCCAGGACCAACACAGGGATCTGGCTCTTGACGGTCTGCTCCAGCCCCTCTTGAGGGTTCCATTCGGGCACGCTCAAGATGAAGCAGGCCAGGGCCCCCAAGGTCCCCGCCACGGCCAGGGCGCCCCTCCAGGCCCCAGAGACCCGAGGAGCGCCGTGCAGCGCCGCCGCCGCCATCAGCGGCAGGCTGTAGAGGAGGAAGGACTGCTTGACCAGCATGCCCAGGCCCAGGGCCAGGCCCACGGCGACGCAGCTCCGGGGACGGGTCAGGCTCTCGGAGTCCAACAACAGGGTCATGGTCAGCGCCAGGGCCATGAACTGCCCGGGAAGCAGGGTGAAGTTCAGCAGGAAGTACAGGGTCCAAGGCGCGCTGGCCGCTCCCAGCGCCAGCAGCATGGCTCCTCGAGAGCCGGCCAACTGCCAGCCGACCCGGGCCATGCAGGCCACGAACCCGCAGACGAAGATCGCCTGCGAGCCTCTCGCCACCGAGAGGTCCAACCCGAACCAGACCATGGACCAGGCGGCCAGGAGGAAGGCCAGGGGTGGGTAATGCTTGGTCGGCGGGAAGATGCCCCGGGCGTCGGGTGAGCAAGAGCCCATCGGGTCGGGCTCGGGAGGAGGCAGCCCCAGCAACCACCGCCAGGTCTCGGCTGCGGTCTCCATGAACAGCGAGAAATGGTGGTCGGCCACGATCAGGGCGGCACGACCCTCCCAATCGACCTGCAGAGCCAGGATCCCGGCGCACAAGAACAGGACGAAGAGGACCGTGAGCCAGAGCTCCCCCCCGGCCGGCCCCCGGGAATCCGAAGGGTCTTCCAGGGTTCCAGGTGGGTGATCCGCCGGCATCCCGGCCCGATTCCCTGCCAGCGCATCAGGACCTGCTCCAGGGGGTGCCGGGCGCGGGATCCGTGAGGTCGGGACTTCGGGTTCAGGGCTGTGGGGGCGGAGGTTGGGGCGGGATCAGATTGAGGAAGGTCAACAGGCCATCCAGGGGCGCCGGGGGCTTCTCGTGGTTCAGCGAGGCCTGGATATAGTCATCCTGGAAGGCGCCGGGGCAGTGCTCGGCCAGGCGCCGGATCAAGGTCTTGAGATTCATCCCGACGGCGTAGCTCATGTCGGGACCCAGGGCCTTGCGAAAGTTGAAGGAGGTGCTGTTGAGGTACCAGGTCTCCAGCACCCCCGAGACCCGAACGGCCAGGACCGGCTGGACTTCCTTGCTGACCACCGTCTCGGTGACCTGCTTGCGGACCTGCGTCGTGTACTCCACCCGCATGCCCAGGACCCGGCCATGGCGCTCCTCGTCGACGAACTTCCTCTCGGTCACCAGCCGGGTGGACTCCCTCAAGAGCCCGGCTCCGAAGAGGCCGGTCACCTGCTCGACGGGGACCCGGATCTCCTCCTGGTCCTCCAGATCAACCAGGAGAACCCCGGGTTCGAAACGCAGGCTGACGATGCGGGCGTTGGGCGGAAAGGTGCTGGTGAAGTCGCTGTCGCTCATGGGCTCTCCTCCTCGCCCCCCGGCTGAAGTCTTCTGGCCGGGGCCTCCAGCCCCTTTCGGGCCTGCTCGGCCAAGAAGCCTGGAAGCGGGCTCCCGAGGTCACGGGCGCGGCGCCGAGCCTCACCCAGGTGCCGTTTCAGGAGAGCCAACACGGAGGGAACCAGGGCCAACTGCAGGCAGACGCCGGGGAGCCCGAACGAGAAGGCCAGCCAGATGTTCTGGCCCACGGAGAGGCGCGGAAGACCGAGATGCCAGAAGAACAGGCTGTCCGCCACGGCCATCAGCAGTCGCCCTCCCAGGATCGCCCCCAGGAGCGACGGCAGAGGTGCCAGCCGCAGGTTGCGGTGCAGGAGTCCGGCCAGGTAACCATAGGCTCCCATCTCGACAACCATGCGCAAGGCCATGGGCAACAGGGGAGGCATGCCTGTCAGCAGCGAGCTGGCCAGGGGTGTGCAGATCCCGATCAGCAGGCCCGCCTGGGCTCCGAGGAGGAGTCCGCCGATCTGGGCGGGGAGGTGAAGCGGCAGGAAGGTGGGGCCCATCCCGACCAGGTGGAAGAGTTGACCCAGGACGATCCCGGCGGCCACGAAGAGGGCACAGCGGACCAGACTTCGCAGGGAAAGGCAGGTCCCAGGTCTCACTGGACCGGCCTTGGAGACTTCCGCCCGCGCAAGAGGTAGGTGGAGGGAGTCGCCTGCAGATCCTCGACCTCCAACCCGGCATCCTGGAACCAGGCGACGAGCAGGTCGTCTCCGGGCAGCCGATCGGCTCGGACCGCCCCGCCCTGCTCGCAGTGAACCCGGTTGAGTTCCTCACGACCCACGTCGTGGGCCAGGACCATCTGGCCTCCAGGCAGCAGACGGCGCGAGAGATCGATCAGGATCTCCCGAGGCCGTTCCAGGTGCGGCAAGAGATCGAAGAGGACGACCAGGTCGAAGCCTTCGAGGGATTCGGGCAGTTCTCCGACATCGGCCTGGATGCAGGCCAGGCGTGGATCGCGAATCGAACCCTTCAGGATTTGCAGCATCCGAGGCGAAAAGTCGACCGCGCTGACCCGACCTGCGGGCCCCAGGCGCCCCAGGAAGTAACGCACCGTCCGGCCTGTCCCGCATCCCAGGTCCAGGATCCGGGCCTGGGGCACAATGGGAACCTGCCCCAACACCTCCAGCATCCTGGAGTCCCCGGTTCGGGAGAGTTCGTCCCAACGCGGCGCCAGATCATCGAAGAAGGCGACCCTGTGCACCCGTCCCTCCGTACAACCCGTGGTTGGGAAAGGCTTACCCCAAGACCGCGATTTCCCCTGCCAGGTGGGTCCTGGAGGAATCCTGCGGTTCCTCAGGCAACCCCCGTGGGCCCCCCCTAGGAACCCAGACGGAAACCCCTCGGTCGCCTCGCCGGGTCTTTTCCGCCCCCGCTGTGTCGCAAAAAGTCTCATTTGCCTCAAGCAAACCGCAACTATTTGCTCCTGGCGGGGACAAAAAATCCCTCGACGATGCTCGGTCGAGGTTTCCGACCGGGCCCCTAGATGCCGCCCGCGATTGTCGGTATAAAGTGTCGACAACACAGCTTGAGAGGGTGGACTCGAAATGGACAAGATCACGGGCCCAGCCAAGGAAGTCGTCGGTGCGGCCGGTTCCGGCAAGTACCTCTACCAGGCGGGGCGAGCCTTCGCCGGCCTGAATACCACAACCCGCCTGACGGCCGGGATGGACGTGCTGTCCGGACTGACCGGGGCCGGCGCCGCCACCAACGTCGCCGACGCAGCCAAGGCTGCTTCCTCCGGCGCCAAGGGCGTGGTGGGGGCTGCCAAGATCTCCCAGGCCGGCAAGATCGCCAGCTTCGCCGGCAAGGCCGCCCCAGTGCTGGCCAAGGGCTCGGCGGTCCTGGGCGGGGTCCTGGGCGGAATCGAGATGGGGCAGGGGGTGTACAACCTCTCCCAGGGCAACAAGCAGAAGGGCACCGACCAACTGGTCTCCGGCGGCTGTGATGTGGTGACCGCCGGGGCCCTCTACGTGGCCGCGACCAGCAGCGCGACCGTCGTCGGGCTGCCTGTGGCTGGTGTGGCCCTGGCCGTCGCCGGGGTCGCCCAGGCCGGCAAGTATGCCTACAAGTACCGCGAGCAGATCGGCGACGCCGCCAAATGGGTCGGCAACAAGGTCTCCGATGGAGCGGAGTGGGCCGGCGGGAAGATCGCCCAGGGCGCCGGGGCCGTGAAGAAGGGCGCCGAATTCGTCGGCGACAAGGTGTCCGATGGCGTCCATGCGGTCAAGGACGCCGCCAAGGCAGGCCGGGATTTCGTGGGTGACAAGGTCTCCGACGGCCTCAACGCTGCCAGGACCGGAGCCCGGGCGGTCGGGGACAAGATCGGGGACGCGGTCTCCGAGAAGGTGGACCAGGCCAAGTCCGTCGGCAAAGCCGTCGGCAACGTCCTGTCCGGTGGCGCCAGCCGCCTGAAGGGCCTCTTCGACTGACCGCCCTGCCCCTCGACCCGAAGCCAGCGAAGGAGAACCTCCGCTGGCTTCGGCCGTTCCTGCTCAGTCCAGCCCTTCGGCGGCCGCCTCCTCGTGCAGGATGTGCCGGGCTGCCTCGCGGGTGCTCTCGGGGTCGTGGATGGCCAGGATCACCCGGCCCAGCTCCCGACTGGCCGACTCCAACTCCTGGCCGGCCTGGGCCACGCCCTCTTCCGTCCTGCCGTCGAACTCCCGCGCCTTCGCCAGGCCCGATCGCAAGAGGCGGGTGCCCTCGGCCAGCCAGGCCTCCAGGGCGTCCTGGAGCTGCCCCAGCCGCTCCCGGTAGTCTTCCAGGGAGAGGACGCCCTCCAGGACCGCTCCCGCCAGGCGCCGCACCAGGTCGGGAGAGCCGCTGAAGCGATGACCCACCGCCTCCCTCTGGACGCTCTCCAACAGTCCCTGATAGTGCTCCTCGGCCTTTTCGGCCACCAGCATGCCGACCCGCAGATGTCCCGGATCCGGGTGAGCGGCGTAGGACTCCAGCTCGGCCAGAGCCAGCTTGAAGAGGGCCCTGGAGGTCTCCAGGCCCGTCTCGACGGCCAGCACATAGGCCTCGTCGGCCTCGGGCACCTCGAAGATCTCCGCGGCCATGGCGGCGAAGACCTCGTCCAGGGCCTGCGAGGCCGTGTGCATCTTCTCACCAAAGGCTTCGGGACTCATGTCCCCGGAGTCGACCTGCCCGACCAGACCCTCGAGACCTGCCAGCATGTCGCTGCGAGGCGAGTTGGAGGCCGTGGAGGCCAGGGTGGAGGCCAGGGCCTCGGCAAAGGAATCGTCCAGGCCGGAGGGCGCCGGCACGACGGGTGGGGCGGCAACCCCGCAGGACGAGCATTGGCGGGCGGCCAGCGGATTCACCGCCTGGCACTGGAAGCAGATCCAGGTCGAATTCACGGGTCTCTCCTGAAAACAGTGGGCTGCCAGGACACTTCGCACGAGCGGGCGTGTTGCCTGCATCCGGGCATGCTCGGGCCTCCGAGTTCGCCCTGCCTCGCCCCTGGACCGACAACGTCCGCCCTTCCCATGCGGAGCCCAGAATCTGCCGGGACCCGCTCCGGCAGGACTGGCCGCATCCACGGCAGAATCGCGCCCCCGTGCTGGAAGTCTGGTGGGTTCGCCACGCCTCGACGGACTGGAACACGGAAGGCCGCTGGCAGGGTCACACCGATGTTCCCCTCAACGACTCGGGCCGCGCCGAAGCCCGATGCCTCGCGCCCCGCATGAGGCCCGTGCCCTTCGATTCGGCCTGGAGCTCGGATCTGGAGCGCTGTCTGGAGACCGCGCGCCTGGCCCTTCCCGGTCGCGAGATCCGCGGGGACCCCCGGCTTCGAGAGATGCCCATGGGCCTGGTGGAAGGTCTGACCTGGGCCGAGGCCCCTCCCCCGACTCGCCAGGCCATCCGGCAATGGTGGAAGGACCCCTACGGCCTGCCGTTTCCCGGCTCGACCGAATCGCTGCACGACGTGACGCGACGGATCCAGGACTGGCTCTCCGAGATGCCGGATGACGGGCGCGTCGTGGCCTTCACCCACGGCGGCGTCATCCGCTGTTGCGTCTGGGCCCTGACAGGCCCCCCTCAAGACCGCTCCTGGAGCCTGGAGCTGGGGAACACCGGGATCGTCCGGATCCGCTACGACCGAACCCGGAATACGGCCGTCCTGGTCGCCCACAACGACCTCTCCCACCTCCCCGACGCCTGGAACCGCCCCCCCGGCCAGCAGGTCCCCGGGGAGCAGCCCCAGGCTCTTCACCCCAGCAAGAATCGGCCCGAGAGACCGGGCCAGGACCAGGAGGCCAAGCCATGAACTTCCAAGACAAGGTCCGACTGCAGACCGGGTTGACCTTTGACGACGTCCTGCTGGTGCCCCGCCGCTCGAGGATCGCCAGCCGACACGCAGTGGACACCTCCAGTCGGATTTCCCGGAACATCCGCTGCCGACTGCCCATCCTCTCAGCCAACATGGACACCGTGACCGAGGCCGCCATGGCCGTCGCCATGGCCCGAGCCGGAGGCATCGGGATCATCCACCGCTTCCTGGCCCCCGAACGCCAGGCCCAGGAGGTGACCCGGGTGAAGCGGGCCGAGAGCCTGGTGGTGGCCGACCCGGTCACCATCCGCCAGGACTGCACCGTCGGGCAGGCCTTGCAGACCATGCGCGAGCGGGAGGTCGGGGGTCTGGTGGTCCTGGACCGGGAGGGGCGGGTCTGCGGAATCCTCACGCGGCGCGACACGGCCCTGGCTCCCGACACGGACGTTCCGGTCTCCGAGTTGATGACTCCCCGCGAGCGTCTGGTCACCGCCTTGCCGGGGATCTCACTTCCTGACGCCCGAGCGCTCCTGCATGCCCACCGCGTCGAGAAGCTTCCCCTGGTTCAGGAGGATGGCCGTCTGGTCGGGCTGATCACGGCCCAGGACATCCTCAAGCTGCAGCAACACCCCAATTCCACCAAGGACGAACGGGGCCGGCTGCGGGTCGGTGCCGCCGTGGGAGTCCGGGCCGCCGACGTCGAGCGGGCCGGCCTCCTTCTGGCCGCCGGCGCGGATCTGCTGGTGCTGGACATCGCCCACGGCCACTCGGACCTGGCCCTCGAGATGCTCAGACGCCTCAAGGCGGAATACCCCCAGGCGGAAATCATGGCGGGGAACGTGGCCACTCCCGAGGGAGTCCGGGACCTGGCCGAGGCCGGTGCCGACGCGGTGAAGGTCGGGGTGGGCTCGGGCTCGATCTGCATCACCCGAGTGGTGACCGGTTCGGGTTACCCCCAGCTCTCCGCCATCCTGGAGTCGGCCGAGGTGGCTCGGGCCCTGGATGTGCCCCTGGTCTCGGACGGCGGCGTCCGTCAAGGCGGCGACCTGACCAAGGCCCTGGCCGCCGGAGCCAGTTCGGTGATGGTGGGAGGGCTGCTGGCCGGAACCACCGAGAGCCCCGGCGCCAGCGTGATCCGGGACGGCCGCCGCTACAAGGTCGTGCGCGGCATGGCCTCGCTCACCGCCAACGTCAGCCGCCTGGAGGTCGACCAGCATCGCGAGGTCGATCCGGAGGACTGGGAGCGCGTGGTGCCCGAAGGGGTCGAGGCCACCGTGCCCTACCGGGGAGACGTGACGGACGTCCTCTACCAACTGGTTGGAGGCCTGCGATCGGGGATGACCTATGTGGGCGCCTCGAGTCTTCAGGACCTCTGGGAGAGGGCTCAGTTCGTCCGGATCACGGGTGCCGGCTTCAAGGAGAGCGGAAGCCACGACGTCCAAAGGATCTGAAGGTGCCCGGCCTCACCCGGTGAACACCCGCCCACGCTTCGGGCGGTATGCCCGCTTCGGCAGCCCGGCTGCCTGGAAAGGAGAAGCTTTGATGCCACGTTGGACTCTTGGGGGGATGGCGATCGCCTTGTTCCTGGCGGCCCTGGTGCAGCCCGCCTGCACGCGCCCGGTCTCCGGTGAACTTCCCCCTCCGCCGCCGGCGGCAAGCGCACCCGCCGAGGAGCCGGGCTCTGCCGAGCCCGCCCCGGCCACTACCGAGGAGGTCGCAGTGAACACCCAAACCTATCGCGGACTGAAGCCCTTTCGGGGAGTCCAGGCTCCCGAGATCACCCAGGTCCAGAAGGTCCGCTTTCAAACCGAGACCGGGGAACTCCTGATCGAGGTCTATCCTCAGGCGGCTCCCCACGCCGCGGCCCGCTTCATCGACCTGGTGAAGGCCGGCTTCTACGACGACACCCCCATCTTCCGCATCGTTCCCGGCTTCGTGGCCCAATTCGGAATCAACTGGCGCCCCGGTCTGCGCGAGTGGAAGGAGAAGAACTTCGACGACGATCCCAGCCTCTTCGAGCTGGGCCCCGGGACCCTGGCCTTTGCCAAGGCAGGCCCCAACACCAACTCGACCCAGGTCTTCATCAACTACGGAGAGAACAGCAACCTGCGGGCCCAGAACTTCTCGACCTTCGCCCGCGTGGTCCAGGGCTTCGAGTTCACCCAGAACTTCAAGGCCGTGGGCGACCCCAGCATGGGCCTGGACCAGGGCCGGCTGTGGGGTGACGGTGGCCGGTATCTCGAAAGCCTGCCGACCAACCAGAAGCCGACGATGATCCTCAAGGCGGAAGTCGTCGAGTAATCAAGCTCGCGGATTTCGAAAACCTCAGAGCGGCTCGGGATGATTCCCGGGCCGCTCTGGTTTGTGGCCGCGACTCCTCCCGGGCCGCTCTTCCTGGCTGGCCTCAGAAATCCCAGAATCCCTGGAACCACAAGCGCATCTGGCCCAGGTCGTCAAAGGCGAAGCGGGTCAGGAGGTGGCGCTGAAAGCGCCATTCCAGACCATACAGGCTCTCGTTCCGCCCCTGGTTGCCTCCGCTGCGCATCACCTGGGTCAAGGTCAGCAAGAACCGGTCCTTGTCGTCCAGGGCCTTGGCCACCTTCAGCACGAAGTTGTATGGGGGCAGGAACTCGAAGGTGAAGTCGGTCAGGAAGAGCAGGCGTCCGATCTCGCGGGAAAGAGGAGCGGTCAGGAACTGAGTGGCCATGGTCAGGCCCTGGCCGGTCACGAAATTCCCTGTCAGACCCGCATCGGTCCGCCCACTCTCAGGGCCCGAGACCCCGGGCACGTATCCCGCCAGACCGCCGACAGCCAGCAACTGCTGGATCTGGGCCTCTGCCAGCGGCGGATTGGAGACCAGATTCATCCGCAGGTCGGGATAGGTCCCGCTCACGACGGCCGTGATCTCATGCCCGGCCACCTCGGTCTCGGCCTCCACGTTCTCCAGGGTGGGGAGCAGGCTGCTCTCGAAGGTGGCCCGCCCTTGCCGGACCCGGAAGCTGACCGCATAGAACGGGACCGAAAGCACTCCCCGCGAGAGGTCGACCGAACCCGCCAGGACCGGCATGTTGGTGTCCTGATGCGGAAGCACCCACAGCTCACCCTGGGCGCGGATCCGGGATCCCAGGGCGTGGACCCAGACGTCCTCGCCCAGGTTCACCCGGACCCGATAGTCCACGGGCAGGCGGCCACGGGTTCCGGCCCCCTGGGCGTCGCCGAAGCCAGAAAGGGGAAGGTTCATGTCTCCCCTCTGGACGTTCACCGTCCCGGTCAGGACCGGGATGAGCGAGGGGCTGGCCTGTCCCGCCAATCGACCGGGGCGGGCCACCAGGTCGACCTGCACATCCGCCAGACCCTGGAAGAGGTCGCCCCAAGCCAGGGGAAGTGCCTCTCCCTTCAACGAAACGTCGACGTTGACCGGCTCCAACCCGGCCATCTCGGCCTTGCCCTGAACGGTGAAGGGGACCCCGCCCAGGTTTCCCTGGAAGGTCTCGATGGCCAGGCGCGAGACCATGAGATCCTCGGCCAGGACCCCCAAGGTCGGCTCGGCCTGCTCCGCCGGAATCTCTTCGAAGAGCGTGCGAACCTGAAGACCCGAGAAGGTGCCCAGCAGGTCGTGGACCACGGTCCCGTTCTCGACCTCCAGCCTCCCCTCCAGGGTCGGACGCTCCAGGGTGCCCGAAAAGGCCAGCTCGCCCTCGAGCTTGCCCGCCGAGGCCGAGACCCCGGGAACGAGATCGTCCAGGAGGCGCATCCCCGAGTCGATCAGGCGCGCCCGCAGATTCATCTCGCCCCCACCGCCCACTCGCGCACCCGTCCAGACCGCTGCCAGGCGACCCGGCCCGGGCTCGGGGCCCGGCTGGATCCTCAGGGGGACCGTGGCGGACAGCTCGACGGTCTGCTGCGGAGAGGCCTGGGCACCGAAGAAGAGACGGGCCGGCCCGCCGTCGTCCCCGACCAGGCGCAGCTCATATCCCCCGTCCTCCGAGGTGGGCCCTCCCTGGAGCTGACCTTCAAAGGAGGCCATCTGCAAAGGACCCAGAGCCCCGTCGACCAGGCGCCAGGCCAGCTTGAAATCGGGCGTCAGCAGGGGTCCGCTGAGGGACATGAGGAAGTCCTCGACCTGACCCAGTCGGTCCATCCCGGGAGCCAGGAATCCCAGTTCGACCATGGGGACCGAACGAGCCCGCAGCTCGAGCACGTTGGAATCCTCCTGGCCCGCCCCCGCAGCGCGGGCCAGGACCAGGTCGGCCCGACCCTCGACCTGCCCCAGGCCGGACTGGCCGGCGGGCAGGTGGGGCAGCATCTGGAAGGGTTCGACCACCAGGCGCCCCTCCAGCCCCTCGTGCCGGTATTCGGCTTCCAGGACCCGATCCAGGGCCAGCCCAGCCCAGGAGTCCTCGATCCGCTGGCCCATCTCCAGGCGGGAGACCGACAGATCATACTCCGGCAAACCCGGCTGTCCGGAGGGGCCGTGATCGCGATGCCACTGCCCCATCAGGGCCAGGTCTCCGCTGAAGGTGAAGCGGCGCCGCGACGACTTCAGCCCGGCCAGGGCCATCAAGAGGTCCCCGTCCAGATCGCGGGCCTGCAGGCGGAAGGGCTCGCCCTGAACGCCGAAATCCGGTCCTGCCGGCCCCGAGAACCAGGCCAGGGCGTCCGAGACCGGCCCCAGCCCGACGCGGACGGCACCCCGCGCCGAGAAGGCGGAGGACTCCTGCTCCCCGGCCCGGCGAGCCAGCACCTCGACGGCCCCCTCGGGAATATCCAGATGGAGCCGGTCCCCTTCGAAGGCCATCTCGATTCCCAGCCCCCGCCTGGTGCTGGGATTTCCCTGCTGCGAGGGTTCCAGACGACCCAGGCTCAGGCGAGGGAACTCGACGGCGTGGGGCTCTGCCTTCCAGGCCACGTCTTGCCCCTCCAGTCCCAGGACCAGGGACGGTGCGACGTTTCCCGAGTCCAGGAACACGGCCATGCGGGCGCCCCCGCTCAACCTGGTGAAAGGAGGCCCCAGGTAATGCAGGTGCCGCAGAGGGAGGTTCTCGGTCCAGAGGTCGGCCGTCCAACGACCGAAGGCATCCCGCGTGCCCGTCCCATCCAGGTGGAGCTCTCCCGAGTCGACCTGCATGTCCTCCAACACCAGCTCTCCGCGACGGCGCACGAGGCTGGCCGACATCCGGTCGACCGGGATGGGATGGCCCAGCACTTCGACGAAACCGTCCACCAGGGCCAGGCGTCCCGTCAGGTCCAGGTTGCTGAGGAAGTCCGACCCCAGGTGACCTCGAACCTGCAGGTCCTCGACCTGCAGACGCCCGGTCAGAAGATCCGAGGGCCACTTCGCTGTCGCCGGGGCGAAAGCCAGGACGTCGGACAGATCCCACCCCCGTCCCGAGAACGCCAGGTCCACCGACGATCCCTCCAGGCTGCCGGCCAGCGAGAAGAGCCCTTCCCCCAGCTCCTCCCCCCGTCGGACCGCGTCCAGGGCAGGCATGACCAGGCGCGGATCGGCCGGCTCGCGAGAAGCCAGGATGGGATCCAGGTGGATTCGACCCGGTCGGCCCCCCTGGTTGGGACCCATCCACACCCGGCCGACGGCACTGAAGATCTCCGGACGCCGGGAGGCATCCCTCGGGCCCACCAACAGCCACGGCGCCTCGAAGGTCGAGCCGGGCTTCAGTCGAGGCAGCCCCTGATCCGCCGCGATGCGACCCGTTGAGTGCGCCTGACCTGCACGCAGGTTCAGACTGGCGGCCAGGTGGCCCGCCTGCGGCACCCAATCCTGGCGGGCCAGCCACGCCAGGTCGATCCCCGAAGCCACGTAGTCCAGCTCATAGTCGGGCCTGGGTCCGAGAAGGTAGGATCCCGTGACCCTCAGCGAACCTCCCTCGGGCAAGGGGGGACGGAAGCGAGCCTGGGCCTGGAGGTCCGAGGCCAGCACCGGGCCGAACCAGGGCCACGAGCGACCGCGCAGATTCTGCCCCACCGCCCGCGCCATCACACGACGCTGGTAGGTCCAGCTCAGGACGTTCTCGCCCAACAGGATCTCCGCCCCGCGGATCCTTCCCTCGCCGAAGGCCCAGACACGATCCCCCCGAACTCCTGAGACCTGCGAGCCGTCCAGGGATGCGCGGTAGGCAAACCCATAGTCACGCAGCGGGCCCCAGGCGGCGGCCACGCCCCGCAGGGTCCCGCTCAGCTCCAGGTCTCGGGTCAAGCGACGTCGGGCCAGCGGAAGCCCGTCCATCCAGGCCACCGCACCCAGGCCCTGGGGGCCGGTGAACCCGTATCCTGCCACCTGGTAGGGCCCGTGGCCTCCACCCCCCTGCGATTCGGCCACCACATGCACCCAATTCGGATGCCCGCGCCCCTCCGAAGTCCACTTGAACAGGAAGTCCCCCGTCCCCGTCAGATCGATCGGCAGCGGACGGTCGAGAACCCCGAGGAGCCGGGAGAGTTCGGCCCCCGAACCTCGGGCCAGCAGATTGCTGCTTCCCCCGGCCAGACCGATCCAGCCCGCCGCCTGCAACGAGCCTCCCGCGGCCTGCCCGACCATGTCCGGGATCATCAACTGCATCTGACGCAGTCCCACCGAGCCCTTCAAAGCGGAAACCGTCAACCCGTTCAGGCGCAGCTCGGTTCCCTGGCTGAGCCCGAAGGCCGACATCGAGTCCAGATCCGTGGGACGACCTTCCAGTTGGATCTGTCCTCGAACCCGGCCGCTGAGCTGCCCCAGGCCGCCCAGGCGCAGCGTCGGCAGATCGACGCCCGAAGTGGAAACCATGGCCCAGACGTGGGGGTCCTTCAGGTCGTACAGGGCATAGGGGACGCGGAACGAACCGTCTCCCAGGGCGCCCAGGGCGTCCATGACCAGGATGTCGCCGTCGTGGTACAGGAATCGCCCGGAGAGCTGGCTGAGCCGACCGGCCTCTCCCTGGAAACCCCCGATTCCTCGCCCACCGCCCAGGACCACGGGTTGACGGGCCGAGCCCATCACGGACAGGTCGAACGAGCCGATCTCTCCTCCGACGGGACTGAGTCCCGACAGGGAGGTCTGACGTCCGTTCAGGGTCAGCGCCAGGGAAGCCTCGGGGCCCAGGACGACCAACCCTCCCCCTTCCAGGCTTCCCCCCCCCGACCGGGCGCGAACCTCTCGCAGGGTCAGCAGGTTTCCGTCGGTCTCGAAGAGCGCTTCGGCCTGATGCAGGATCTGGTCCTGAAGAACCAACCTCTCGGACCGGATCCGCCCCTCGGCGCGCAGCGTCGAGAATCCTCCGGCCAGGGCGATCTCCAACCGGGCCTCCCCCTCCACCGGCAACGACTGGCCGAGGGCCGCCTCCACCGGCTCGGCCCGCAGGCGCGGGACCACCACCAGGAGATCCAGGCGCGACTGCGGCGGCAGGAAGACCTTTCCTCGCGCCGTGGCCCCCATCCCGGCCAGGTTGGCTCGGAATTCCCGCAGGCTGAGGACGCCGGTCACCAGATCCGCCCGGCCCTCGATCCGGCGAATCGGCTTGAGCAGGCCCGGGATCCGGACCTCCCCCCCGGTGAGAGCCAGATTCCCGCCATAGACCATCCGCTCGCCGGCTTCCCTCCAGTCCACCGCGTCACAGGAAGCCCAGAGCCCAGCCTGCAGCACTCCGGCGTGCAGCGAGAGCCTCTCGCTGAGCCGGGGGTGTTCGGCCAACCGACGCAAGGACAGTGCCTGCAAATCGAGATGCAGATCGAAGCGAGGATGGACCGGGTCGAGACGACCCGTCACCGCCAACCGCCCGGGCTCCTCCTGGACGGGGACCCAGACCAGATCCACCTGGGCCTGCTGGCCCCGGCTCAGGGCCAGGCTTCCCTCCCAATCCCGAAGCTGATAGTGGAACCCGGAACCCCGCTGGTCCTCGAAGTGGATGCTCCCTCCCTGGATCCGCAGGGTTCCGCTGTAGTCCGCCAGGAGCGGCCGGGCGCCGGGGCGCGGAGGCGGCGCCAGACGCGCCAGATTGAGCCGCCCGTCCTCAGCCACTTCGACCCGGAGGAAAGGTTCATCCAAGGCCAGGTCTCCCAGCAGGCCGATCCAATGGGCCTGTCGGAGCATCCTCAGGGGATGGAGGGTCAAGGTCCCCCGCGGCACCTGCAGGACCGGGCGGCCGTCCGGGTCGCTGAGGGTCAGGTGCTGAAAGGCGAGGACCCTGCCGGCCAGACGAGCCGAGCGAACCGTGACGGATCCGGGGAATCCCCGGCTGACGCGCTCCAGGATCAGGTCCAGAACCGGCCCGACGAAGAGGCTCAGACACAGCACGACCAGGGCCCCGGCTGCGCCGAAAAGGCCTGCGAGCTTCAGAATCCTCCTGGACCTGGCTGGGAGCACGTCTGCTTCTCCGAGGCTGGGATCCCCCGTTCAGGGCAACCCGGGCTTGGGCCTGTCCTGGCAACCCTCCGTGCGGCCTGGCGCCGGCAGGATTCCGATTTCCCGCTTGCCGGGCGCGGTCCTCCCCGCATCCACCGGATCAGAAACACGTGTTCGCCAGATCCGGCGTCGGGCTGCCTCCAGGTGGGACCCGGGACGGGCCCCCCGGGTTGCCGGGGTCCGGAGCTACAGGTTCCTCGGATCGGCCATCCCGGTGCCCAGGGCCACGCAGGTGATCGGGTCCTCGGCCACCCGGACCGGAAGGCCGGTGGCCTGGCGAATCAACTCGTCCAGGCCCGACAACAGGGCGCCCCCGCCGGTCAGAACCACTCCCCGATCCAAGAGGTCGGCGGCCAGCTCTGGGGGCGTGCGCTCCAGAACTCCGCGCACCGCCTCCACAATCGAGCCGATGGGCTCGGACAAGGCTTCCTGGACCTCTTGGGAGCCGACCAGGACCGTCCTCGGCAGCCCGTTGACCACATCTCGGCCGCGAACCTCCATCTGCCTCTGCTCGGCCACCGGCACCGCCGATCCGAGCTCGATCTTCAGCGACTCCGCCGTCTGCTCGCCCACCATGAGATTGTGGCTTCGCCGCAGCATCCGGCTGATGGATTCATCCAGGCGGTCTCCGGCCACCCGAACCGATTCGCTGACCACCGCCGACCCCATCGACAACACGGCGATGTCCGTCGTCCCCCCGCCGAGGTCGACGACCATCGTGCCTCCAGGCCGCTGCATATCGATTCCTGCGCCCAGGGCGGCGGCCACGGGCTCTTCGATCAGCCATGCTCGCGAGGCCCCGGCCGCCAGGGCGGCCTCGCGGACCGCACGACGCTCGACGCTGGTGACGCCGGCCGGGACGCAGATCGTGGCGGTCGGTCGGCGCAGCTTCGAGACCAGTCGCAGGAAGTGGCGAAGCATGGTCAAGGTCACGTCGTAATTTGCGATCACCCCGTCCCGCAGCGGCCGGACGGCCACGATGTGGGAGGGCGTCTTGCCCAGCATCTTCAGCGCCTCGGAGCCCACCGCCAGGACCTTGCCGGCATTGCGATCCAGGGCGACCACCGACGGCTCGCGGGCAACGATTCCCCGCCCCCGGACGTAGAGCAGGATGTTGGCCGTCCCCAGGTCGATCCCGACGTGCAGCGAGAACACCGGACTCAACCGACGATCTGCTTGAGGGGTTCCTCGACGCGGCGAATCCGGGCCCCCAGAAGGCGAAGGCGATCCTCCAGATTCTGGTAGCCGCGGTCGATGTACTCCACTCCCGAGATCACGGTCTCGCCCTCGGCGGCCAGGCCGGCCAGCACCAGGGCGCCTCCGGCCCGGATGTCCGGCGCGTCGACGGGCGCCGCCGTCAGGCGCGGAACGCCACGGATGACCACGTTGCGGTCGGAGACCCTCAGGTCGGCCCCCAGGCGGACCATCTCCATCGCGTACATGAATCGCCCCTCGAAAATCGTCTCCTGCAGGACGCTGGTTCCGTTGGCCAGGGCCAGCATGGCCACGATCGGCGGATGCAGGTCGGTCGGGAACCCGGGGAAGGGAGCGGTGGCGATCTCCAGAGGGCGGATCGGGCGCGATCCGCGAACGCGGACCGTGTTCCCCAGAACGGTCACCTCCTGACCGGCCTTGATCAGACTCTCCAACAGACTCTCGACCAGCCAGGGCTCGAACTCCTCCAAGGTGACGTCGCCCCGGGTGACCGCCGCCGCCAGAAGATAGGTCCCTCCTTCAATGCGATCCGAGATGATGGCGTGCCGGGCGCCGTGCAGTTCCTGCACCCCCTCGATCCGGATGGTGGGCGAGCCCTGCCCCTCGATCCTGGCGCCCATCTTCACCAAGAAGTTGGCCAGGTCGACGATCTCGGGTTCCTGGGCACAGTTCTCCAGGACAGTGACTCCCTCGGCCAGGGTGGCCGCCATCATGGCGTTCTTGGTGGCGCCGACGGTGACCTTGGGGAACAGGATGTGGGCCCCCCGCAGTCGGGAAGCCTTGGCCTTGACGAAGCCGTGTTCGGAGAGGACCTGGGCCCCCAGGCGCCGGAAGGCCTCGAGGTGGAGGTTCACCGGCCGAGGCCCGAGCTTGCAGCCTCCGGGGAGGGAGACCTGAGCTTCACCGTGACGGGCCAGCAAGGGCCCTGCCACGTCGAAGGAGGCATTCATCCGACGCACCAGGTCCTCGGGCGGCGTCGTGGTGACCAGGCTGGAGGCATCCAACACCATCGTGCCGTTCCCGTTGAACTCAACCTGGACCCCCATCTCGCGAAGGATGTCGGCCATGACCCAGACATCCGCGATGGTGGGAACCCGATCCAGCACGACCTGCTCACGAGTCAAGAGGCACGCTGCGATGATCGGCAAAGCCGCGTTCTTGGCGCCGCTCGCCTCCAGACGACCCTGCAGGGGGCAGCCCCCCTCGACCAGTAGTCTCGCCATGCCGTACCTCTTCCCTCGAAAAAAAAATCCAGGACGGTCAACTCCAGGCGGCCACCTGCTGACGCGCCATGGCCAACCGACGCCGAGCCCTGGACTCGGGGTCCACCCAGGCTCCTCCGGGAGCCGCGTCCAGGTGGGCGACCTCCTGGCGGGCCGCCTCCCGATCGATGTCTTCCGGACGATCCGCGGACTCGACCAGGACCACCACGCGGTTCTCGCCCACCGTCACGAACCCTTCGCCCAGGGCCAGGGGATGGTCGCGGTCCAACACCCGATAGACCCCCACTCCAGGCTCCAGAAGCGCCAGGAGCGGAGCGTGGTCGGCCAGGATCCCGGTCTCGCCCAGGACCCCGGGAAGGCGAATCCAGGTCGCCTCTCCCTCGAAAATCAATCCCCTGGGCGTCACGATTTCCAGGTGGAAGGTCTTTTCGCTCAAGTCTTGCTCCTGTCCGTCGTCATGTCGGACTCCCCTCGCGGAAGTGTCCGACAGGGTTCCCTGGAGGTCGGAACACGATCCCGGTTGGTTCCGTGGCTGTCCGTCAGGCTCCCCGGGGCCCGACCTCAACCCCCATCTTCTCGGCTTGATCCAGGGCGTCTTCCACCCCCCCCACCATGTAGAAGGCCTGCTCGGGCAGGTGGTCCAGATGTCCGTCCACCATCTCGCGGAAAGCCTTGACGGTCTGGGCCAGCGGGACGTACTTGCCCGGGCGCCCGGTGAAGGTCTCGGCCACGAAGAAGGGCTGTGAGAGGAACTTCTGGAGTCGCCGGGCCCGCCCCACCACCACGCGGTCTTCGTCCGAGAGCTCCTCGACCCCCAGGATGGCGATGATGTCCTGCAAATCCTTGTAGCGCTGCAAGGTCTCCTGAACCTCCCGCGCCACGGCATAGTGTTCGTCGCCCAGATAGCGCGGCTCCAACAACCGGGAGGTGGAAGCCAGCGGGTCCACGGCGGGGAAGATTCCCTGCTCGACGATCCCTCGGGACAGCACCGTGGTCGCGTCCAGGTGGGTGAACGAGGTGGCCACGGCCGGATCGGTGATGTCGTCCGCCGGCACGTAGATGGCCTGGACCGCCGTGATCGAACCCTGACGGGTGGAGGTGATCCGCTCCTGGAGCTGGCCCATCTCGGTGGACAAGGTGGGCTGATAGCCGACGGCCGAGGGCATCCGCCCCAACAAAGCTGAAACCTCGGATCCCGCCAGGACGAACCGGAAGATGTTGTCGATGAACAACAGGACGTCCTGGCCTTCCACGTCGCGGAAGTACTCCGCCATCGTGACGCCTGTGAAGCCCACCCGGAAGCGCACTCCGGGTGGTTCGTCCATCTGGCCGAAGACCATGGTGGTGTTCTTGAGGACGCCCGACTGGCTCATCTCGCGGTACAGGTCGTTGCCCTCGCGGGTCCGCTCACCGACCCCTGCAAACACCGAGAAGCCCCCATGTTCGGTCGCGATGTTGTGGATCAGTTCCTGGATCAGCACCGTCTTGCCCACCCCGGCGCCGCCGAAGAGGCCCGTCTTGCCACCTCGGGCGAAGGGCTCCAGCAGGTCGATGACCTTGATCCCGGTCTCCATGACCTGATTGGTCGGGACCTGGTCCTCCAGGACCGGCGAGGGGCGATGGATCGGATAGTGGGTCTGGACCTCCGGCTCGGGCATGCCATCGATGGCCTGCCCCAGGACGTTGAACATCCGGCCCAGGGTCTGGCGCCCCACCGGGACCTGAATCGGGGCCCCGGTATCCTCACACTCCATGCCCCGCCGCACCCCGTCGGTGGTCCCCAGGGCCAAGGCGCGAACCCGGTTGTTCCCCAACTCGCCCATGACCTCGAGGAAGAGCACACGCGTGGATGCCGGGAGCTTCTGGACCTCTTCGGAGGACAGGTCGCGAAAGACCTCGCGCTCCATGCGGACCGCATTGTGCAGCTCTGGAAGCTGCCCCGGGGGAAACTCCAGGTCCACGACCGAGCCCAGAACCTGAACAACCTTGCCTTTGGCCATGCTGTGCCTCCTGCGAATCCTGGGGGTCTACCCCTTCAGCGCCTCGGCGCCGCTCGAGATCTCGAGGATCTCCGTGGTGATGTTCGTCTGCCGGATGCGGTAGAATTCCAAGGTCAACTCCGACGCCAGCTTCTCCGCATTGTCCGTGGCATTGGTCATCGCCCGCAGCCTGGAGCCCAGCTCGGCGCTGCGCGCCTCCAGCAGGATCTGGTGGAGACGGATGCGCAACGAGTTGGGAAGGATCTGATCCAGGGCCTCCTGGGCCCCGGGTTCATACAAACAGTCGGCGGGAGGCGGAGCACCAGAGGGTTCATCCGCCAGGGGCAGGAGTCGCGCCTGGGTCGGTTCCTGCAGCATGGTGGAGATGGCCTGGGTGTAGAAGCAACGAATCTCGTCCACCTCTCCGCCCAGGAACCACTGGGTGCACAGGTCGGCCAGCCGGCCCGCCAGGTCCAGATCGGGCTCCCACCCTGTGAAGACCTGCTCCGCGTGGAACTTGCGTCGCTCGAAGTAACGACGGGTCTTGGTGCCGACCAGGACCAGCCGCTCGGGTCTTCCCCCCGGCAACTCGGCAAGCTCCGGGAGGGTGTGGCGAAAGAGGTTGGAGTTGTAGGAACCACAGAGGCCCTTGTCCGAGCCGATGATCAGCACCCCGACCCTCTCGACGGCACGGAGCTGCATCAGGGGGTGGACGGTCTCGGTGGCCTGGGCCGTGATCCGGCGGACGGCCTGCGCCAGACACCGAGCATAGGGCCGGCTGGCCTTGGCCAGGGCTTCGACCTTGCGAATCCGGGCCGCCGCCACCATCTTCATCGCCTTGGTGATCTTCTCGATGTTGCGCACCGATCGGATCCGCATGCGGATGTCTCTGTCGCTGGGCATGCCTGGTCCTCCGACTGAGAGCTACGCGGGGTTGGCCGCGAGGAAGGTCGGCTTGAACTCCGCCACGGCCGCGCGCACCCCGGCCACGAGCTCCTCGTCCAGTCGGCCCTGCTGCCTGATGCGAGCCAGGAGGTCGCCATGGCGGTCCCCCATGAACGTCAGCAGCTCCTTTTCGAAGCGCACGATGTCCTCGCTCGGGATGTCATCCATCAGGCCCTGGGTGACCGCGTACAAGGCAACGACCTGCTGCTCGACGGGCATGGGCACATATTGATTCTGCTTGAGGACCCCGGTGACGCGGTCTCCCCGAGCCAACTGGTCTCGGCTGGCCTTGTCCAGTTCGTCTGCGGACAGTTTCGCATAGGCCGCCAGCGAGCGATACTGGGCGTGATCCAGGCGCAACTGCCCGGCGACCTGCTTCATGGCCTTCATCTGCGCGGCTCCGCCGACCCGCGACACCGAAAGCCCCACGTCGATGGCCGGGCGGACGCCTTGATAGAAAAGGTCCGTGTCCAGGTAGATCTGCCCGTCCGTGATCGAGATCACGTTGGTCGGAATATAGGCCGACGAATCGCCCAACTGGGTCTCGATGATCGGCAGGGCCGTCAACGACCCCCCACCCAACTCGTCCGAGAGCCGGGCGGCCCGCTCGAGCAGGCGCGAATGCAGGTAGAAGACATCGCCGGGAAAGGCCTCGCGGCCCGGGGGCCGTCGCAGAAGCAGGGAAATCTCGCGATAGGCCTTGGCATGCTTGGTCAGGTCATCGTAGATGATCAGGACGTGCTTGCCCTGGAACATCAAATCTTCGGCGATGGCACACCCGGCGTAGGGGGCGAGGTAGAGCATGGACGGAGGCTCGTTGGCCATCGCCGCCACCACCACGCACTTCTCAAGAACCCCATGCTCGCCCAGGGTGGCAACCAGGCCAGCCACCGAGTTGGCCTTCTGGCCGATGGCCACGTAGACGCAGTAGACGTCCGTGTCCTTCTGGTTCAGCATGGCGTCCAGCGCGATGGCCGTCTTCCCCGTCTGGCGGTCCCCGATGATCAGCTCGCGCTGTCCGCGGCCGATGGGAACCAGGGCATCGATGGCCTTCAGCCCGGTCTGCATCGGCTCGGTGACGGGCTGCCTCTGCATGACGGTGGGAGCCGTGTACTCGATGGTCCGGGTGCGAGGGGCCGCGATGGGACCCTTGCCGTCGGCCGGCATTCCCAGGGCATCCACGACCCGTCCCAACATCGGCTCGCCGACGGGAACCGCGGCGATCTGGCCCGTGCGCTCGACCAGGTCGCCTTCCTTGATCTCGTGGTCGGAGCCCATGACGATGCACCCGATGGAGTCCTCCTCCAGGTTCATCACCATGCCGATGACCCCGTTGGCGAACTTCAGCAGTTCGCCCGCCCGGGCATCCTGCAACCCATACACCGTGGCGATGTTGTCGCCGACCTGGATGACCGTGCCGTGAGACATCTCCTGGACGTCGGGATCATACCCTGCGATCTGCTGACGCAGGATTTCAGAGATCTCGTCGGATCGAATCGCCATGTGTTCCTCCCGGGAGCCGGCTCAGGCCTGCGCCAGCCGCTCCCGCATCTTCTCGAGGTGGGTCCGCATGCTGCCGTCAAAGAGACGATCGCCCACCGTGATGACAGCTCCCCCGATCAGCTCAGGACGAACCCGGACCTCCATCTGCACCTTCTTGCCCGTCCATTCCGCCAGGTGGGCTCGAACCTGATCCTCCATCGTGGAATCCAGCGGAGAAGCCACCTCCACCCGAGCCTCGACGATCCCCTCATCCGAGCGCAGCATCCGCTCATACATGCGCAGGATGGCCGGCAGGAAGCGCTCGCGGCCCTTGTCCACGACCAGGTAGAGGAAGTGCAGGGTCCTGGACTGGACCCGCCCTTCCGCCAGACGACGAACGATGCTCTTCTTGACTTCGCGCGAAACTGCCGGAGACTCCAGGGCGTGGCGCAGATCGCGGTGTTCAGCGAAGAGCGCCACGACCTGCTGCAGCTCACGAAACTGCTGACCGGCCTGTCCGGCCTGGCGGGCCATCTGGTAGAGGGCCTCGGAATAACGCTCTGCGAGGGTCTCATCGAGCATCGGGGGATCCCACCTTGGACAGCAGATTCTGCAGGATGTCGCGCTGGGCCGCGCCGTCCAGGCTTCTTCTGAGGAGGTCTTCGGCGCGGCGGACGGTGGCCTGGGCGGCCCCCTGGCGCAGCTCGGCCAGGGCCGCGGTGCGCTCGGCGGTGACCTCGAGTTGCGCCCGCTCCAGGATCTGGCGGACCCCGTCCTGGGCGCTCTCGGCCAACCTCTCTCGGGCCACCTGGGCATCCTGGAGACCCGAGAGCTCGATCTGCTTCTTCTCCTCCTCGACGCCCTGGATCAGGCACTGGTAACGCTGGAGATGGGCCTTGGCCTCGAGCAGGATGGCCTCGGCCTCCTCCATGTCGCGCCGGGCCTTCTCCTCGCGCTCATGGGCCACGACGCGGAGCGGATCGACCAGGAAGACCTTCAACAACAACAAGAGCAGGCCAAAGTTGACCAGCCCGACTCCGAACTCGAATCCATTGGTCACGAGGAGGCCTCCCGAAGGCGCTCGAGCACCCTCTCCCGCTGCGCCGGACCCGCCATGGTCTCCACCAGGCGGCCGGCCACCGCCATCGAGAGCTCCGGCACCCGCTGGTCCAGCTCCGCCTCGGCCCGCGTGCGCTCGCCCAGGATCTCGTCGTGTGCGGCTCGGACCAGGGACTCGGCCTCGGCCCTGGCGGCAGCCAGACGCGCAACCCGGGCTGCCTCCGCCTGCGAGCGGGCCTGCTGGACCGCGGCCTGGGCTGCCTGGCGAGCCTGGCGGATCTCGTCCTCGTAGTTCTCCTTCAAAGCCAGGGCCTGCCGGTTGATCCGCTCGGCTTCCTCCACCCGGCCCATCGTCAAGGCGTCCCTGCGGTTGCGGGACTGCTCGAGGGGCCGATAGAGGACGCCCTGGAGCAGCAGGTGCATCACGTAGAAAAGCAACACCTGCGACCCGAAGACCACCGGGTCGAAGCCCAGGCTATGTAGGACGGAGTGGATGATCTCCATCGTTGCCTCCGCGGTTGAAAGGGACTCTCAGGAAGGCGGCGCCGCCGCCACTGGGCTCAACCGGCGTGGCCGATGGCGATGAAGGCGATGACCAGGGCATAGATGCACAGCGACTCAATGAAGGCCAGGCCGATCAGCAAGGTGGTGCGGATGGTCCCGGCCGCCTCGGGGTTGCGCCCGATGGCCTCCATGGCCTTTCCGATGGCGTTCCCCTGCCCCAGCGCCGTACTGATCGTGCCCACGCCGATGGCGAAGGCCGCCGCGAAAAGCGCCATGGCCTGCTTGCTGAGGAAGCCGACGGAAGCGCCAGCTTCTGCCTGGGCCATCGCCGGAGCAGCCGACAACACCACCAGGGCCAGGGTCGCCAGCACGCGACCATACTTGCCGAATCTAGCCAGCATCTTGAAGAGACCTCCTTGCGCCGTATAACCGTATCTCAAGCCGCCTGCCTGACAACCAGCCTGGGGAGGGATACCCCTCCCCAGGCCGTCCAGGCCCAGGGCGGTTCCCTCCCGGAAGGGCGGGATCCTGCCCCAGGGCTCAATGGTCCTCCGCGACCACGTGAGAGATGTAGGATAAAGTCAGAACGAAGAAGATGAAGGCCTGGATGAAACCCGCCAGGGCTCCCACGCACAGCACGAAGAACGAGCTGCCCCAAAGCAGCAGGGACATCATCCCATAGCCAGCCCCTCCGCCCACCGACCCCGCCTGGAACGCGCTCTCGGACTGCCCCAGGAAACCGCTCAAGGTCGAGGTCAACTGGGTCTTGACCTCATGCTCCCCGAAGATGTTGCCGTACAGCCGGATGGAAAGCGAGATCAGCCGGGCGAACTCTTCGACCACGTTCAAGACGATGAACAGACAGGCCAGAAGCGGGACCAGCAGGTAACGCATGGCCCCGGACAGATCCCGCCACAACATCGGGGTTGGTTCCCAGAAATGCGAGAGCCACTTGACGAAACCGGCGATCCCTCCGCGGCGGTGGCTTCCGTGGACCGAACCCGGGTGAACCTCCAGGTTCTTCCTCAGACCATAGAAGTTGAAGGAGAGGAAGGAAACCACAGCCAGCGCCAGGGTGGTGTTGAACGAGACCGAGGGGGCCTCGAAGAGGGGGTGCCCGACCACCTGCTCGCCGGACTCCTGGGAGTGAAGGGCGACCGGGGGCGCCCCTGCCTCGGCGAACTTCGGCACTGGGAGCAGGCCCGACCAGTTGGAGGCCAGCACGAACAAGAAGATGGACATCGCGAAGGGGACGTAGCGACGCCCCTGGGGGCCCATCATGTCGCGGGCCATCTCATCGACCCAATCGTACAGATGCTCAACGACGGCTCCGAGTCCGGTTGGAACCAGACCGGAGCGCCTGCGGGCCACCCAGGCCAACAGGACCACCACGGCCACCACAACGGCCGTGGAGGCCACCAGGGTGCGATTGGCCGGGTCAGCGAAACCAGCCTCCCCGGTCGCCGCTGCAGAGGCCAGGTACACGGCCCCCAACGCGTGGATCATGCGGATATCTCCTTCGAGCCCTCCTGCGAGCGCCCCAGCAGCCAGAAACCGAGCCGGGCCACCCAGACCGTGGCCAGCAGGCCACCCGCCAAGCCAACTGGGGAGACTCCCAGACCGATCGCGGCGCCCCCCGCCAACGTCGTCATGGCAAAGCGCCCTCCTGCAAGCAGGGCCCAACTTCGCGATGTGGGGCCAGACCCCTCGCGGCCGGACAGAGCTGCCAGCATCCTTTGAAAGGCCAGCAGGTGGACGAGGCCCAGTCCCAACCCGACCGCAAATCCCCAGCTCACGAATCCTCGCGCAGCAGCGGACGGATCAGGAGATAGCCCACCCAGCCGGCCCCGGCGGCTCCCAGCAGGAGGCTGAGCGGCAAAGCCCAGGACGCGCCGGTGTGGGCTTTGAGAAGGCCACCCAGGACATAGGCGCCGTACATCACGGCGACCAGACTGACGCCCAGGGACATGACCAGGGCCATGGCCCGGCCGAAACCGGGAGCGCCGGCCTCCCGCCTCTGGCGGAAGGCCTGGATGCGTCGCTGCAGCTCCTCCGGCGTGGCCTCCTGCAGGTCCTGGGGCCCTTCGTCCACGTCCTCACCTCCGGTCCCTGCAAACCTTCAGGTGCGAGGGGGCAAACTCCTCCGGTCGGGAGGCCAGCCTGCCGAAACGATGCAGCAGGGCCTCCACCGTCCGGCGGGCCGCCTGTCCATCTCCATAGGGGCTGGCGGCCTGGCTCATGGCCCGGTAGTGCTCGGCGTCCTGCAGCAAGCGCGCGGCCTCGCGTCGGATGGCCGGGCTTTCGGTTCCCACCAGTCGGGCATTGCCCGACTGGATGCCTTCAGGCCGCTCCGTCGTCCTGCGCAGGACCAGGACGGGAACCCCCAAAGACGGAGCCTCCTCCTGGATGCCGCCGGAGTCGGTCAGGATCAGGTGGGCGTGGCGCATCAAGCGAACCAGATCCGGATAGCTGACGGGCTCCAGGAGGTGGATGCGCTCGCGCCCCTGCAGGGCCGGGATCACCACCTCCCGGACGCGCGGATTCCGATGGACGCTGAAGACCAGCGCCACGTCGGGGAACTCCTGCACCAGGTGGACCAGGGCCTGGCAGATCTCTTGCATCGGCGCGCCGAGATTCTCACGTCGATGGGTTTCCACCAACAACATCCGCTGTCCGGGTTCCAGGCGGACCAGATCCTGGGGCGGGCCGGGCGGCAGCTTCTCGAGGATCAACCGCAGGGCATCGGTGACGGTGTTGCCCGTCAGGTAGATGTCCTCGGCGGGGATCCCCTCCTCCAGGAGGTTCTGGCGGGCCCACGCGGTGGGGGCGAACTGCATCTCGGCAATCCGCGTCAGCAGGCGTCGGTTCATCTCCTCCGGGAAGGGATCATAGCGGTCGGCGGTGCGCAGGCCGGCCTCGATGTGCCCGACCGGGACCTTGTGGTAGCAGGCCGCCAGCCCGGCCGCAAAGGCCGTGGACGTGTCGCCCTGGACCAGCAGGGCATCGGGCCGGTCGCGCTCCAGGACGGGCGAAAGCCCCTCCAGAACCCGGCTGGTGATCCCTGCCAGGCTCTGGTTGGCCCGCATGATGTCGAGGTCGACTTGAGGCTGCAAGCCGAAGAGTTCCAGGACCTGGTCCAGCATCTCGCGGTGCTGGGCGGTGACCACGCAGGTGGCGCGGATCTCCGGGTTTTCGCCCAGGACGCGGACCACCGGAGCCATCTTGATCGCTTCCGGCCTGGTGCCGAAAACGGCCATCACGTGCAGTTTCGAACTCATCTCGGCAGACCTCGTCACTTCACTGCCAGGGCCAGAGCCAGACCAGCCAGCCCGAACAGGATGTTGATGAAGTAGATGACCGCCACGACCTGGCGCTGGGTCAGACCCAGGCCCAGCAGGCGGTGGTGAAGATGCTCCTTGTCGGGCTGGAAGATCGGCCGGCCCGAAAGGCTGCGACGAACAATCGCCATGGAGGTATCGAGAATGGGCACCCCCATCAGGCAGACGGGAACGATCAGGGCCAGGGTCGCGGTGCTCTTCAACAGGCCGACCACCG
>Ga0334883_1000337_pt1 | contig 87639 bp, 89 predicted proteins | sample GraSluR1_MG_6_FD_207230 | JGI IMG/M metagenome (GOLD analysis project Ga0334883, IMG submission 207230) | Sludge microbial communities from methane-producing bioreactor in Wageningen University, Netherlands - Granular Sludge_09_05-R1 | ecosystem: Engineered > Bioreactor > Anaerobic >... | reverse complement strand
TCACTTGAGCATCGGTTGTAGTCATTTCTGGGCCTCCTGGTGGGGCCCAGTTTACCCTGACTTACCGTGATTTCGAGTGGGCATTTCTAATTGTCATCAATGGGTAATTCTAGTTGTCGTTGAACATGAGTGTGTATTTTCTTGGAGTATCTCATTTGATCCTGACAACAACGAGGCTTTTCTTGTATGTTCACCTGCTTCCTCTTCATCAGGACAAGAGACCACCTGTGATTATGGATATAAGACTGTTTGCGCAAATGGACGCTATCGGTTTTCAATGTTTGAGATGCAAATGATTGAAACCGAACAGGGATGGCAAGTAATCAATTGGAGCAAAATCTCTGAAAGTATAGATGGCGAAACTATTAGATGTGAACCGAATTGAAATTGAGATCAACCTCCAATACCCGCTCTCTCCCCCCCCAGTCTGCATGGACATAAACCACAGCATCGGGGAAAGCGGCCTGGGCCAACGCCTGGGCCGCTTTGCCTTGCCCCGCCCCGATTTCGATGAGCATTTGTCCCCCCGGAAGCAGGCGTGCTGCGGCTTGCGCGAGCAGGGCGCGCACGGCGTCTAGCCCATCAGGGCCGGAGAGGAGCGCGCCACGCGGCTCTTGCTGCACCGAGGGCGGCAGCGCGTCCCATTCGTGCTCGGCGATGTAGGGCGGGTTGCTGGCGATGAGGTCTACCGGTTCAGGTAGCGGCGCGAGCAGGTCGCCCTCTAGCAGCGTGAGGCGTTCGGCGACGCCGTGCTGCTCAGCGTTGCGCTGCGCGACGGCCAGCGCCGCGGGGGAAATATCCACCGCGAACCCGCGCGCGGCGGGCAGGTGTGCCAGCAGCGTCACGGCGATACAGCCCGATCCAGTCCCCACATCCACAAACACCGGATGCTCGCGCGTGTGTAGGAACGCCAGTGCGTGCTCCACCAGCAGCTCGGTTTCCGGGCGTGGAATCAGCACATCCGGGGTGATGCTGAACGGCAGCGCGAAGAACTCGGCATGACCGGTGATGTAGGGGAGCGGCTCGTGGGCGGCGCGGCGCGCAATCCACGCAGCGTATTGCGCGGCTTGTGCGGGCGATAGTGGCGCTTCGGGATGCGCCAACAGCCAGGGCCGCTCGCGTTCCAGCAGCGCGCCGAGCAGCAGCTGCGCTTCCAGGTGGGGGGCAGCGCTCGCGGCGGCGAGTGCTTGTGCGGCCCAGGCGAGTGTTGCGCCGACGGTCTGCGGTTGGAGCGGCGCGCTCACCGCACGATGCCCGCGCTGCGCAGATTTTCCAGCACGAGCCGCTTTACAGGCGCATCGGTGCGCAGGAGCGCGTACCGCCCGCCGTGTTTGCCCGCCAACGCGCGCAACTCGGCTTGCCAGCGATCCAGTCGTCGCGCGTATGCTTCGAGCGCGATACGATCCAGTGTAACCTCGCGCTTAATTCCGCTTTCCACATCCACCAGCCGCAAATCGCCCCGCAGCGGCGGCTCAAGTTCCTCTGGGGTGAGCAAATGCAGCAGGTGGACTTCGTGGCGGCGCGCGGCTAACGCTGCTATCCCGGCGCTGAGGCCGTCCTGGTCGTAGCCATCCGTGATGAGCAGGATGAGGCCGGGGCGACCGGGACGCGCGGCCCACTGGCGCAGTGCGGATGCGAGCGCGCCGGTCGCGCCGGGTTGCAGCGCCAGGCACCAGGGTTGCCAGTGCGCGATGTGCCCGCGACCGCGCGTCGGCCCCCATACAGTGGCGGGCGTGGCTCCCAGCGTCGCGGCGCTGAGCGCATCACTGCTGAGCAACGCGAGCGTTCCCAACGCCGCCGCGAGTTGCTGCGCTACCGGCCACCGTTCGCCCCAGGTCATTGAGGCGCTGCCATCGAGCAGCACCGTCACGGCGAGGTCTTCTTCTTCCTCGAAGAGGCGCACGTAGGGGCGATCCAGCCGGGCATAGAGATTCCAGTCCACGCGGCGGGGGTCATCGCCGGGGGTGTAATCGCGGTAATCGGCAAATTCCAGCCCCGCGCCGCGCCGGGCGGAGCGCCGTTCGCCCCAGCTGCCGCCTTGTCGCCGCTTGCGGGTGACGAAGCGCAGACGGGAGAGCCAGGAGAGGTCGGGGGTAGTGTTCATTGTGCTTGTGCAGTAGATAATTTCTTGTACTGCGTACTGCGTAATTTTCCGGATTACGCAGTACGCATTACGAAGTATGTAACACGTTTTCCAGTACCGCCGCGACCACCGCATCCGCCGTGACGCCTTCACTGTCGGCCTCGTAGGTGAGGATGAGGCGATGGCGCAGGGCAGCGGGGGCGACGCCGTGCAGGTCTTCGAGCGCCACATTGTAGCGGCCCGCCAGGAGCGCGGCGACTTTGCCGCCGAGGATGAGTGCTTGCGCGCCGCGCGGGCTGGCCCCGTAGCGCACATAGCGGCGCACCAGTTCGGGCGCATTCGGGTTGTCCGGGTGGGTGGCAACAATTATCCGCGCGGCGTGCTCGCCGATATGGGTAGCCACTGGCACGTCGCGCGCCAGCGCCTGCATCGCGCGCACCGTGTCGCCATCCGCCACCTGCGGCGCGGCGGGGACGGTTGTGCCCGTCGTGCGCGCTACAATCTCCACCATTTCCGCAGCAGAAGGATAGCCCACGTTGATTTTGAACAGGAAGCGGTCGAGCTGGGCTTCCGGCAGAGGATAGGTGCCTTCGAGCTCGATGGGGTTCTGGGTCGCCAGCACCAGGAAGGGCGGCGACAGCGGATAGGTGTGTCCGCCCGCGCTCACCTGGCGCTCCTGCATGGCTTCCAGCAGGGCGGATTGTGTCTTGGGCGTGGCGCGGTTGATTTCATCGGCCAGCAGCAGGTTGGTGAAGACCGGCCCTTGGTGGAAGCGGAAGTGCCGTTCGCCACTATCGCTCACTTCCAGGATGTCCGTGCCGATGATGTCGGCGGGCATGAGATCGGGTGTGAACTGCACGCGGGTAAAGCGTAGCTGCAACACATCCGAGAGGGTGCGCACCAGCATGGTTTTTCCCAGGCCAGGCAACCCTTCGAGCAGCAAGTGCCCGTTTGCCAGCAGCGCGATGACAGCGTGGCGCACCACGTCGCGCTGCCCGACGATGACCTGCTCCACGGCAGCCTCGATGCGGCCGGCGATTTCGCTAAACTGTGAAGGCGCAATGTCTGTCATGGGTCTCCTTGTGATTATGTGGTTACTCCCCGCTGTGTCTGGCGCGCAGGTGCGGGTAGAGCAGCACGTCGCGGATGCTGTGCTGATCGGCTAAGAGCATGGCGAGCCGGTCAACGCCCAGGCCGAACCCGCCGTTGGGCGGCATCCCGTAGCGCATGGCCTGTAAATAATCCTCATCCATGAGTTGCGCTTCTTGATCCCCGGCCTCATAATCGCGCCCCTGCTGCAAGAAACGCTGTTCCTGCTCGAACGGGTTATTGAGTTCGGTGAAGGCATTCGCTAGTTCCATGCCGGCCACGAACAGCTCGAACCGTTCCACATGGGTGGGGTCGTCGCTGAGCTGCTTTGCCAGCGGTGAGATTTCGACCGGATACAGGTACACAAAGGTCGGTTGGATGAGCTCCGGCTCGGCGGCGGAGAGCAGCGCATCGAGCAGTTGCCCCCAGGTGGCGGTCGTAGCAGCATCGTAGCCGCGCTGGCGCATCTCGGCGCGCAGGCTGTTCGCGTCGCGGTAATCCAGATAATCAATGCCGGTGGCTTGCAGGATGATGTCGCGCAGCGTTACGCGCCGCCAGGGTGGGGTGAGGTCAATCGTGTACCCTTTGAACGGCACTTGCAGCATCCCGGCGACTTCTTGCGCTACGGAGGTGAGTAGCTGCTCTGCTGTCTCCATGATGCCGTAGAGGTCGGTGTAGGCGCAGTAAAACTCCAGCTGGGTGAACTCGGGGTTGTGCTTGAACGAGACGCCCTCGTTGCGGAAGTCGCGCCCAATTTCGTAGACGCGCTCGTACATGCCCACCAGCAGCCGTTTGAGGTACAGCTCGAACGAGATACGCAGGTAGAGCTGTTGCTTGAGCTGGTTGTGATGGGTGGTGAAGGGCCGCGCCGCCGCGCCGCCGTAGATGGGTTGGAGGACGGGTGTTTCCACTTCCAGGTAGTCATGCGCATCGAGCCAGCGGCGCAGCGCGGTGATGGTGCGGGCGCGGGTGCGGAATATCTCGCGCACCTGTGGATTCACGGCCAGATCCGCGTATCGCTGGCGATAACGTTCTTCAACATCGGAGAAGGCGGCGTAGCGGGCGGTTTGCCCGTCTTCCTTCTCGTACTCTTTGGCGATGGGCAGGGGCGTGATGGCTTTCGCCAGCATCCGCAGTTCGGTTACGCCCACGCTAATCTCGCCGCTGCGGGTGCGCATCAGCAGGCCAGTTGCCTCAACGAAATCGCCCAGGTCGTAAGCTTTCTTGAACAGCTCGTAGGTTTCTTCGCCGATGCCGTCTGCGCGCAGGAAGAGCTGGAGCTTGCCGTGGGCGTCTTCGATGTGGACGAATGCCACCTTGCCCATGAGCCGTTGGCTTACCAGTCGCCCGGTAACAGTGACAGAGGGCAAGGGTTCACCAGCTTCCTCGGCGGCGAGACATGCGGCTTGCGCTTCCGCCGTCGTGTGGGTACGTTGCACCCGCGCCGGGTAGGCTTCCACGCCGGCGGATTCCAACCGGCGCAATTTCTCGACGCGCTGTAGTTCTAAATCGTTGAGTTCCATGGAGTCACTCCTTTGTTGTCTAAAACACAAGCCCATACGCTATCGCATGGGCTTGTGCGGGTTTGTCGGGAATGGGGATTAGCCGATGCTGAGGATGTTGAAGGTGATGCTGCCGTCCGGAGCGCGCACGATGGCTTTTTCACCCACTTTCTTACCCAGCAGCACCTTACCCAAGGGGGACTCGTTGGAGATTTTACCCTGTACTGGATCGGCCTCAGCTGAGCCAACTACCTGATAATCTTCTGGCGTGATTTGCCCTTCTTCTTGAACCGTTACACGGCTGCCAACAGTGACACAATCACTCTGTTGATTATTTTCTTCGATAATGGTGACGCTGCGCAGCATTTGTTCCAGATTGTAAATCCGCCCCTCGACAAAAGCCTGCTCGCGGCGCGCATCTTCTAGTTCGGCATTTTCGATTAGTTCGCCTTCTTTGAGCGCCTCATGCAGCCGGCGGGCCACTTCGTGCCGGCGCACGGTTTTGAGCTGTTCCAGTTCTTGTTGCAGCTGGATGTGCCCCTCAAGGGTCAGATATACCGGGCGTTCACTCATACGGTTCGTACCTCCTCGTACTGCGCTACTTCTATGACCCCAAAAAGCAGTGTAATGCTTGCGGCATCCACTGCTTGGTTACTGTTTTTTAGGATTGTCAGGGTTATGTTGGCTGTTTGCAAAATCGGAAAACTGCTAAAATAAAAACCCGGGGCGCAGTGCGCCCACAGGCGGGGCTATCTTACCATAGGTTGGGAATTTGTAAAGCCGATTTCAAACAATCGTTATCGAACCGACGCCTATTTCTGCGTTGATCTCGACTTTGTGCTCCGCTGTGTCGTAATTGGGCGAGATGTAACGCTCGCCGACGCGCGGGAAGCGTTCTGCATCCACATTGATGCCGGACAGCCCTCCGTGGGCGTGGATGCTGGCTGCGACGTTCTCCGGCACGAGTAATTTTACCGAGGCCGCGCCGCCACCTACGCGCACGCGCGTCATGCTCGCACGGGCAGGTAGTGTTACCGTGGTGGAGCTGGCCCCGGTATCAATGACCAGTTCGGTCAAATGTAGCGCTTCTAAATCGGCCAATACCTCGCACGCGCCGGTTTCTAGTTTCAGTGTGAGGGGTGTTTCGGTGTTAAACTGTACATCCCATTGCCGGGTTTCGAACGTGCCGAAGTGGATGGGGGAGATAACTTCTGTATCTACGGCGTTGAGTTTAACGCGCAGGGTATCCGCTTCACGTTTGATTTTGGGGATGACCCCGCCGCCGAACTTGCCCGCGAGGAGCTGCCCTGCCGGCGCACCACCTGCAAGCGTGACCCGCCCTGCGCCATAGCGTAGCCGCACTGTGGCTTGCGTCGCCCCTTCTAGGGGGATACTGAGCATTTCTTGTGATTCGGGGTGGCGTGTTGCGCCCCATAGTAGCCAGATGCCTAGCGTAATTAGCGCCAGCGGCCAGAAAAAGGCCCAGACGTTCATGCCTGTGAGGTTGCCGATGAGAAATACGGTCCCGATGGTGAGCAGGACGATGCCCCAGAAACGTGTTATGTTACGCATATTTCCTCCTACTCGTGTTTGCGTCCGCCGCGAAAGAGCGACTGAATCAACATCAGCACTCCGACTGCGATGAGCAGCACCGGCCAATATGGGCCAAGCGTTGTGAATCCGCCAAACAGCGAGCCGAAGATGACGAAGAGTACCACGCTGACTAGCATTGTGTTCAGCCCTTCCCAGACGTGCTTCCACTTACCGGAGAGCAGGCCCATGAGGACAGTCCCAATACCTACAAAGCCGGGGATTAAAGCCCAAACGTAGGCCCAACTTTCCCAACGGCCCGTGATGTTTTGCCAGTAGAGGATGCCGCCGATGCCGGCGACAATGCATGCGGGGATCGCCATGTCCGGCTCGCCGGTCAGCAACCCTATCAGTAGCAGTGCTGCGCCTACGCCTATGATGATGAGCGGCCAGGAGAGGTGCAGTGCGAACCAGTCCTGGAACTCTGGGACGACCTGTCCTACCAACAGGACTGCGCCTAGCAAAATTAACAGTAGTCCTAGTGTGAGATTCGAGCGTTGTTGTTTGGTCATAGAAACCCTCCTGGAAAATCAGCAAATCGGCAAATCGAAAAATCAACAAATCTGCAAATCGCAATACAAATTGTTATAAAAAGGTGTAAAAAGCTTTAATTTGCGTTCTTGATGATTTTAGTTTGGATGGGTGCAGTAAGGCCGCGCTATACCTAATAACTTCACAAGACGGCAATCCAAAATCTAAAATCCAAAATCTAAAATCACCGCATCGAGTGCGCGTTTGGGAACATGATGTACGTCTTCGGCATCGCGCCAGTATTTGATGTCACCATCTGGCCCGACGGTTTCGATAACCACAGTCTCGCGTGGCGTTCCTAAAGCTAATACGAGTAAAATCTCATAGCGTTGCGGAATATGCAGTACCGTGCGCAGTGCATCTCGGTTGACCGAGGCAAGGATGCAGCCGCCTAGCCCGCGCGCCACTGCGCCGAGCAGGATGCTCTGCGCGGCAATGCCGTGATCTACGCCGAAGCTCTGGCTGATCTGCGTATCTCCCAGGATGACGATGTACGCGGTAGGACGCTCGCCTGCTTCCGGGGCGGGCCAGTCGCTCAGGTAGCCGGCCCAGGCCAGTTGTGTAAACACGGCGGCGTTGGCCTCCGGTGTCCATGTGAGCAGGTACTTGAGCGGTTGCAGATTCGCGCCCGAAGCTGACAGCCGCGCCAGATTCACCAGCTCCCGCAGCGTTTCCTGGCTTATGGGTACGGTCTCATCAAAGCGGCGATAGCTGCGGGTTTTGCTGATCAGGTCTGTGAGTGGATGGGGGTCTGCGTTGTTCATTTGGGTTTCCAGAGCAGCTGCTCGCGCACCATCAGGTCGGTGTTGCGGATTTTGAACGCTAGGTCGGTGGCGATGTTGCGCATGAGCAGGTAGCCCAGGTGGTGATCCTGTTCACAGAGTTGTAGCAGGCCGTCGCGCTTGATTGCGAGTAGCTGCACCTCTTCAGAGGCGGCGCGGGCTGAGGCGGTGCGTAGACCGCGATCTACCAGCCCGATTTCTCCGAAGGTCTGTCCCGGCAACAGGGTGGCCACAACAATCGGACCCGGGCCGCTGGCGTCGGCTTCATCGAGCGCGCGCGGATCCATGACGATTTCTACCCGGCCTTTAGCAATGACGTAGAGTTCATCGCTGGGCATATATTCTTGTACGATGATGGCGTTTTCTGCGTAGGTCATTTCTTGGCAGGCCTCGGCCAGCCGTTCCAGGTGCTCGCGGGGTAATTCGTAGAACAAATCGGCTTTTAGCAAGACATTCAATCTACTCATGGGGCCTCCTTCTCTGGAAATCTCAAATCAAAATCAGCGTAACGCGGAGCGTCTGCTCCGTGCGTGACCAGCGCATCTATGCGCTGACAGTTCGTGCTACATTTTCGTTATCGTTGATCCTTCGAAAATGGTAAATTTTAAGGTGATTGAAACCGTGGTTGAGCCTGCCGAAACCAGCGGCGGCGTCCGTTGAAAATAGGCGTGACGCGAAGCCCCTGCATTGTGAGATGTCTAACAGTGAAGCAATCTCAACTGGTGTGTAGTGACGCCTTTAGCCTTCTAGCGGTGTAAAGCGGCTGAAGCCGCCATTACCAGCCCATTTTTTGAATATCCAATTGGCTTAACGAAAAGTGCAAGGTAGCAACTTGGATTAGTTTAAAATTTGTAACTACTCAGCTTTGTCATTGCGAGCCGTCTGCGGCGAAGCAATCTCGTTCATGGTTGAGATTGCGCCATTCGCAGACGAATGGACGTCGCGCAGACGCGGCTCGCAATGACAGCTAAAGTTTGATCCTTGCGAAGCTTGTACAAAAAGCTACACGCTAACCTGTGCCAGGGGAAGATGTTATTGAGTATGCTTATTGTACTGCAAGCGCGCGTGGATGCAAGTTACTCGATGATTAACGGCCTGATCGGGCTGCCGGGCCGGGTGTCCAGCGTGGGCAGCGGATCCCCGAACCATGCCTCATAGAATTCCTGGTATACGCCAGTGCTTTCTAGTGTTGCCAGGGTATGGTTGACCAGATCATGGAAGTCTGAGTCGCCTTCGGCCATGGCCCACGCAACAGGGCGATAGGTAAAGCGCGCGTCTGATAGTGTGAACCCCGTCTCGAAGTAGCGCGGATAGAGCAGTAGTTGTCGTTCGGCCATGATGGCCCCCACCTCACCTTGGCGCAGACCTAGCAGCGCAGCTGTGATATCAGGGTAAGTTACGGCACTTAGTCCCACGCCGTAGTGTTGTAAGACCAGCGACAAGGCTGCTTCGCCTGCTGACCCGGCTACAATCCCGATATGTTTTCCGCCCAGGTCGGTGGGCGTCGCTACGGGCGTATTGACCAGCGAGAGCAAGCTCACGCCGTCATCGTAGATGGCGATGGAGAAGTCTGCGCGCAGTTCGGACTCGCGTGTGCGTAGCCAACCGCCCGCCAGCAGGTGGACTTCTCCGCGTGCCAACCGTTGCAAGCCGTCTTGCGCTGTCACCGGGACGAGCCGCAACGCCTGACGGTTTCCCAGCCAGCGTTCGGCTACGCGCTCTAACAGGCGTATCTCGAAGCCCGTTTGTGTGCCGTCGGTGCGGTCGGCGGTGTAGGGCCAGCGATCTACAATATAGCCTACAGTGAGTACCTGACCGGCGCTGATGTTGGCGATAGTATCTACTGTGCTTAGCTGTGGCGGAGCCTGTTCCAGCAGTGGTGCCGACGCACTGCCGGGCCACAGCGGGACGGGTGGCGGTGCAAGGCCCGGTAGCCATGTTGTATAGAGCGCCGCCAGCGTGCCGTCGGCGCGCATATCTTGCAGTGTGAAGTTGAGCAGGTTGGCGAAGAAGGGATCGTTTTGCCGGTAGGCCACGGCAACCGGCTCCCAGGTATACTGTCCAACGATGACGGTACCGGGTAGTTGGCGTTGGGCGCGCGCTAGCCGATGGCGCATATCGCCGTAGGTTTGCACCTGTCGGGTGCGCAGGGCTTCGACCACCTCGAAGAAGTTGTTATAGGATGACAGGGTTAACGTGAAGGGTGCGGTGGTTTGCAGTGCTGTGCGGCTCCCTGTCCAGCCTACAACACCCACAGGACGGCCTTGTATATCATTGACGGATTGCACGCCCAGTTCTGGGAAGGTCAACAATGCCTGTCCGTTGATGAAGTAGGGTTCGCTGAAATCGGCCTGGGCATCGGCCTGCTGCGTGTGTGTTAGCCCGGCCAGTACAAAATCTACCGCGCCGGTTTGTAAATGGTGCAGCGCGGTATCGGAGCGCACCTGGATGAATGTTACGGCTTGAGAATCGCCCAACCAACGTTTGGCGAATTCGCGGGCCAGATCTACTTCCAGCCCCATCAGGACATTCTCGGCGGTGATGTACGAGAAAGGCTCCAGATCGTAGCGGACGCCCACGACAAGCGCTCCGCGTGCCTGAAAGCGGGCTACGGTCGCGGTCTCCTGCGGGAAGTTTTGTGCTGGGACAGCAGCTGGTGCCATATTGATAGTCTCTACGACGGCGCGTTCCTGACGCAATTCGGCGCAGCCGCTCAACAGCAGCGCAAGCAAAAGTATCAACCAGACACGACGCATATTAGTCCTCCCGATAGCAAATAGGGGCGCGCTCGGCGCACCCCTATAACTGTACCACAAAGGGCTGTAGACACAATGTTTGTACTGCGTATTTCGTTTTTTACTTTTACGCAGTACCTGTCATTTAAGTATAACCCAAGTTGCTACCTGGCGCTCGCCAGCGGTTGGAAACGGGTGTCCGCTAAAGTTGCGTGGCGGTAAGGCTCATTTTAAGACAGTTTCTCAAATTCAATGCGTTTTACCCCTATCCCCTAGCCCCTTCACCCGCAAGCGGGTGAAGGGGGAATTTTGGGGAGGGTTTTTAGTAGACTCACCATTTTGTTACATCAGCTCTCGGCGCTTATCAAAGGCCGAGAGCTGATGTACTTTAAGCGGCCTACAGCTCATTCATCTTGTGGCAGTGTGATGAAACGTTTATTCGGTCTTTTTGAAGAGTTTTGCCAGGAGCGAGTTTGCTACGGAATCCACTCCAGATACGTCCAGGCCATCTACCAACAAGAGGTTGAGGTTCTTTCCTTCGTGACCGATGAACCAGTAAGTGGGTTCTCCTTTGTCGTTGAGCAGAAGTGAGCCCCGTCCACGTAAGGCGTGGCCCTGGTGGTCTTCTGCCTTTACAACTTGAGGGCCATCTTCGAAACTTCTTTGGAGGATGGCGACAGCTGTACGGGCCTGTTCCGACGTCTCATACACATAGACATAGTGTGCAACGAAAACCTTCTCTTCCTGTAGAAATGCTGAAAAACTTAGAACATCTCCGTAACTAAAGAGTACTTTCTGCTCATCTTCCGGTAGCCGGTGGAACCCAGATAGTTCGTTGTTGTTAACGGGGTGGTAGATTTGCTCGCGCGTATAGGTTTCATTCTTCGGCTCGATCGCGCCCGTCGGTAGATCGTTCAATTGGAGTAGGGGATTGTTTTGAGCCAAGACTGTGTTTCCAATGGCAAAGGCTGTTCCGGTGAGTCCCAAGAGTAGCCCGATCAGTAATATGTGAGTCATTCCTTTCTTAAGCATAGTTAACTCCTTTTCATTCGCGGTGGCATTACTCCGCCCGCGTTGTTGCGCCAGCGCCTGCTGCCGTGACAGAAACGAAGGACATTGCAGAAAGAATACCGAGAACGCTCCCAAGACGATGTCACTCATCGTATACTGACAGTTATTGCCGGTCTGTTTGTCCGGTAACTGGGGCGCCAGTTTCTTCAGGTGCGTAATAACAACATCAACTTAAGTATACAGCGCTTGCTCGCGGAGATACGTCTCGACTTCTGGTGCTACCAGGTAGCGCAGCGGCAATCCCTTGCGCACCCGCAAGCGCAGTTCGGTAGCCGAGTAGTAAACGGGCGGCACATCGAGCCAGACCAGCCGCTCGGCAAGTAGCGGGAATCGCGCGCGCAGCGCGAGTACGTCGGCGCGCTTGCCTGCGCGTGGCATGACGGCCAGCGTCACTTGTTGCAAAATCTCTTCAGGATTGCGCCAGCTTGCCAGATCGTGCAGCGCGTCCTCGCCCATGAGGAAGTACCAGCGCGTCACATCGGGCATTTGCTCCCGTATGATGTTTAGCATTTCCACCGTGTAGTGAGGGCCGGGGCGTTCCAGGTCTACGCGGGAGATGGCAAAGGCCGGATTGCCCTGAATGGCAAGATCGAGCATGGCGAGCCGGTGCTCCGGCGCGGAGAGCATGAAGCTATCCTTGTGCGGCGGATGGCCGGCCGGCACAAAGAGCACTTGCTCCAACCCCAACTGTACCCGTGCGGTCTCAGCCAGCGCCAGATGCCCATAGTGAATCGGATCGAACGAACCGCCTAAGACGCCATAATGTTTGTGTTCAGTCATGGTTGACCTCCTGGAGCGAGTTAGAAAATCAACAAATCAACAAATCGGCAAATCGGCAAATCTCAAATCGCAATTCGAGATTCGAGATTTGCTATTTGTCCTTTGCCTTTATCCCCCGCAGTACGCGCTCGACAGTGAAGGGGAAAGCGTTGTACCACACGCCGACGGCATTGTGCAGGGCGTGGTGAATGGCGGAGGCGACGGCAATGAAGGGCATTTCGGCCATGCCACGCGCGCCCCATGGCCCGTTGGGTTCGGGGTTTTCGATGATGATGGATTGTACTGCATCGGGAATGTCGGCAATCGTCGGGATCAGATACGTCGCCAGCGAGCAGGTGAGCGGGCGGCTGTCCTTTTCGATGAAGTGCTCGGTGGTGGCCCAGCCCAACGCTTGAATCACGCCGCCTTCGATCTGTCCCTCCAATAACCGGGGGTTGATCGCTTGCCCTACATCGTTCGCGCAGACGAGCTTGGGGAACGTGAGTTCACCGATTTGCGTATCCACCACCACTTCTGCGCCGATGGCGACATACCCATACGAGAAATTGGGATGCCCGTAGCCCGTTTCCGGGTCAATTTGCGTGGTCTTGGGCGCAAGGTAGGTGTATTCGGCTTTGGCGGGACGTTCCTCTGCCGCCCACTTTTCCAGCACCGCTACCGTCGCGCCCCGGATCGCGTTGCCGATCATAAACGTCATCCGCGAAGCGGAAACCGAGCCGGCGCTGTCGGTGATGGTCGTATCCATCGCTTCGACGCGCACGCGCTCCAGTGGCACTTCGAGCGCGCTCGCTGCCATCTGGCGGATGACCGTGCGCGTACCCTGGCCTACTTCCGCCGAGGCCGCGTAGACAATGGCCTCTTTGATCTCTGCGCCGCCGCGCAGTTCGATCCCGGCCCAGGCATTTTCCTGGTAGCCGAATGAGAATCCCACGTTCTTCACCCCCAGTGCGATGCCCGCGCCGCGCTGGATGTAGGGTGGGTCGTCGGGGCGTGGCTCGTAGCGCGGCGCAACCCAACCTGCGCTGGTTTCGCGCCAGCCGACGGCTTTGGCCGCTGCTTCGAGTGTGTCCCGCAGGCCGCGCGCGCTATCGGGGAGCGGTTTGCCCCAAGGCATCGGTTCACCCTCACCTACCAGATTGCGTAGGCGCAGTGCCACCGGGTCCATGTTCAGCGCTTCGGCGAGCTTGTTCATCTGCGATTCGGCGATGAAATTACCCTGCGGTGCGCCAAAGCCGCGGAACGCTCCGCCGGGGATATTGTTGGTGTACGCGGCAATGACATCAGTTTTGACGTTGGGGATTTTGTACGCGCCGTTGCAGGTGAGCAGCAGGTTTCCCATCACCTTGTTGGTGGTGTAGACGTAAGCCCCGGCGTCGGCGATAACCTCGATTTCCGCCGCCAGTAGGTCGCCCTCTCGCGTGGCCGCCCAGCGCGCGCGCGCGAACACGCGATGCCGCTTGTGATGCCCCTTGATAGATTCCTCGCGCGACCAGACGATTTTCACCGCCTTGCCGAGTTTCCACGTTGCCAGTGCCAGCACGATTTGCACCGACATATCCTCGCGCCCGCCGAATGCCCCGCCGATGGCCGGGTAGATGATGCGGATTTGCTCCGCCGGCAGGTTCAGCGCATGCGCCACCTGATGCTGATCCTCGTGCGTCCATTGCCCGGCAACGACTATCGTGATGCGGCCTTCCTCGTCGAGATACGACAGCCCCGCCTCCGGTTGCAGGTAGGCGTGTTCTTGCCCCGGTATCTCGTACTCTGATTCCACGATGACATCCGCCTGTGCGAAAGCCAGTTCCAGGTTACCCTGGCGGATGCGCTGCCACGAGGCGATGTTGCTCTGGAAGACCAGCTCTGGGTGGATGGGCGTGCCGGGATAGGGCGGGTGCAGGCACGGTGCGCTATCCTTGAGCGCCTCGCGCGGATCGCTGATGATAGGCAGGTCTTCGTAGGTCACGATGATTTGATCGCGGGCCTGCGCCGCCGCTGCTTCCGTCTCCGCCACAATTGCCGCCACTTGATCGCCCACAAAGCGCACCACGTCTGTGCCTTCCTTGGGGCCGCCAGGGCCGCACAGCACCGGCTGGTCGGGGTATTGCAGGCCATACTCGTTCACCGGCACATCCGCGGCGGTGAAGATGGCGACCACGCCGGGGACAGTCTCGGCGCGGCTGGTATCAATGCTCAGTACGCGGGCGTGTGGACGCCCCGCGAACAGGAGCTTCATGTAGAGTTGCCCTGTGATGTTGACATCGCTAGGGTATTGGGCTTCTCCGGTCACTTTAGCACGCGCATCCAGGCGCAAGGTACTCTGGCCGATGTAGTTTTCTGTCATCTGTGCCTCCGGAAAATCTCAAATCGCAAATTACAAATCTTAAATGGCGAATGGCGATCCAAAATCTAAAATCGAAAATCTACAGCTCCAACGCCAGGATACGCTGTAAGCTGGCGACGGTGGCCGCGTAGGTGGGATCCATCCCGAAGTATGAGAGATTCTGTGCGCCCAGGTTCTTCCCCTTGCTGATGGGCGTATCCGAAACGTAGTGCAACAACCCAATCTCGAACGGCGTCCGGTAGAGGTTGACGAACTCATCTGTGGGGTAGCGGCGCGGGCGGATGAACTCGTACACCGCCGAGAGATACGGGCCAGCCTCCATCTCCACATCCGTATAGCCTGCGTTGAGGAAATTGCGCATATAGGGCGTATTCTGCAAGAATGTCCCCCGTACCGTAATCGCTCGTTGATTGTCGAGTGCGTCTCCGTAGACCAGATAGCGCGTCACATCCGCTGCGCTAAAGACGTTGTTCACCAGATAGGTGTTGCCCGAATGCTCATCGTAGACGACGTTGGGGATCAGCACATCCCCGATGCGTCCGCTGAGTGTGGCCGCCTTGCCGATGACGTATAGCCCGCGCAGCTCGCCCGCGCTCGCCGCTACCCGTGAGAGCAGGTGATAGGCCGCAAAACCCAATGGGTAGTCAATGTTGAGGATGACCGCCTCGCTCTGCGCCAGCCGCGCGAGCGCCGGGGATTGCAGGCGGGGGTCCATCAGATCGGGGGATAGCCGTTTGAGTTCAATCAGCTGCGCTTCCAGGTCGAAGGTCTGGCTGCTGGGGATGCGCGTGATGCCCAGGCGGGCTTCCACCTCATCGCGTTGGGCGCGCAGGGCGCGGCCTGCCGGTGTGCTCATGTACTTCTTGAGCAGGTAGTAGAGGAAGTTGGCCCAACTGCTCGGTATTGCGCCCTGTTGGATGCGGGCGGCCTCCTCTTGGAGTGGCTGGTCATCCAGCTGCGCCAGATAATCCAGCAGCGTGGCTTCATGTTGCAGCGCGAACCCGCTGAGCATGTTCACCAGACTGTGTGTATTGCTGGACACGAAGTACACAGGCCGGTTGGAAAGATCAAACGGCGCAGAGCGGGTGACGTGCTGCCACCATTGCTGCGTCGCGCGGCGATAATCCACATAGGACCCGGCCAGCAGCCGAATGGCAATGCGTTTGCGCTGGCGCGCGATAGCGTCGAGCAGCGTCGGCAAATCATCCGTCCACACTCGCTCCAGTCGCTCGAAGTTGGCGGATGAGAGGCGCAACGCTTTGCACAAATCGCGCCGCAGGTCGGGGTCAGCTTTGCTCGTAGTTGCCCAGTCCGTGATGCGTTCCGCCAGTCCCTCGCACATCCCGATCAACGTGTGCATTTTATTCCACTCAATCTGGAAAGCGACAAGAATGGGTGCTAGGTCATCTACATCTGAGATGCTGGCGATATAGGCGGCCAGCGTTTCGTTGCCGTCGTAGAGCATCCGGCGACGACGCCCCGGCGCGCTGACCGGCTGCCAGGTCTCCACGCTCTCGAAGCCGCGCCGCCGGAACACTTCCTCGGTTTGGCCCAGTACCACCAGCCGCACGCCGCGGATACAGAAGGGCAGGCGCAGGCTGCTGTAGATGAACGCCGACATATCGGGTTTGATTTTGGCAGCTTTGGGGTGCAGCACGGAGTTGACCGCGATGTGGTTTTCTTCGAGCGTGCGAATCTGCACCTCTTCGGTGGTGCGCAGCAGCGTGTAATAGCTGCGCATGTAGAGGTTGATTTCGTCGGCGCCGGCTTGCGGGAGCGTGCGTTTCATAGGGTGTGGCTCAGTTCGGCGGCCTTTTCTACCGCACGGATGATCTTGTAATAGCCGGTGCAGCGGCACAGGTTGCCGCTCAATGCCGCGATAATCTGCTCGCGGGTAGGATGTGGATGCTCTTCGAGCAAGCTGGCCGCGCTCATCACGAAGCCGGGCGTGCAGAAACCACACTGCACTGCGTCTTCTTCGATGAAGGCCGCCTGCACAGGATGCAGTTTGCCGTTCTTCTGTAAACCCTCGATAGTGACGATGCTCGCGCCGTGTGCGCGTGGGGCCGCGACGAGACACGCCAGCACCGCGATCCCATCGAGCCAGACCGTACACGCGCCACACTCACCTTCCTCGCAGCCGCTCTTCGTGCCGGTGTAGCCCTCATCGCGTAGCATGTGCAGCAGCGTCTTGCTGTTTGCCCCATGCACGGTGACGTTCTCGCCGTTCACGGTACATTCGATGGGTTCATCCCCATCGCTGTGATGGGCAATCGTCATGCCGCTGAGTCGCGGGCGCAGGCGTGTCTTGCCCCAGAGCAACGGCATGGCCTTCGGCAGCGGTAAATCCATCCGCTCGCCGCCGTCGCGCAGTGTCTCCAGCCCGCGTTGCACCAGCGCGGCGACTTCTTCGTGGCGGAACCAGGCCGAGCCGCGCACATCGTTGATGGGGCGGGCGGCATCGGCGGCCAGTTGCGCGGCCTGCGCGATGCGTTCGGCGGTGAGTGGGCCGCCCACCAGCGCGGCCTCCGCTTCGGGCGCATCAATGATCGTGGGCGCGACACAGCCCATGGCGATATGCGCGTGGGTCACGGTGTCTTTGTCGAGCGTAAGCACGATAGCGACATTGACCACTGCAATCGCCAAAGCCTTGCGCGGGCGCAACTTGAGGTAAATGCCGCGCTGGTTCGCCTTGAGCGGCTTGAACGCAATGTCTACCAGCATCTCATCCGGCTCCATCTGTGTGCGGCGGACGTGCAGGTACAGCTCGCGCAAGGGCAGCGTGCGCTCGCCGCGCGCGCTGCGCAACGTCACCCGCGCACCCAGCGCCTGGAGCGTGGTGATGGTATCGTTGGCGGGGCTGGCTGTGACCAGATTTCCGGCAATGGTGCCGCGATTGCGCAATTGCGGCGCGCCCACGCCCCAGCAGGTAAGCGCCAGGGGCAACGCCTGCTCCTGCAACAGTGGCGAGGCGGCGGCTTGCGCGTGCGTCACCATCGGCCCAATGTGAATCAGGCCGTCCTCGCCCAGGCGGATGTCATCTAGCCCGCCCACGCGGGTAATGTCAATGAGCACCGGCGCGGTGTGCAGGCCCTTCTCCAGTTCGAGGATCAGATCGGTGCCGCCGGCCATCAAGCGCGCCTCCCCGGCGTGCTCGGCCAACAGCTGCACGGCGCTATCCATGCTGGTGACGGTGTAGTATACGTTCCAATGGGTCATGGTTTGCTCCTGAGTAGGGTTGAGTGTGCTGGAAATGGCAACGGTCTGGCGAGTTCTGGGTTAGAGCGTTGCTGCTACCTTATGTGTGTAATCAAAAATTGGGATTTCGATCCGCGTGACTGGTTCGAACCGCTGTTTGGCAAAGTTCATAATCTCATCCGTGTTTTCTGGCGAGTAGGTTTTCTCCCCGCAGACTGTGCATACTTTCGCTGGGACGTCTTTGATGACAAGCAATTGTTCACCGTGCTCGTAAATGAAAGTCACTTTTTTTGAGATGATTTTACCACCGCAGAAGACGTAACACATATTTGTACCAACTATAATTTAATTATTTGGGCTGCATCTCTTCAATTTTATGGCGCAGTCGGTCGGCTAACCAGTCTGCCCCTGTCCCGCCACTGGTAATGTAAAGTAATTGTCTTGCTCGAGTCATTCCAACGTATAAAAGTTTGCGTTGTTGATCTATTAATTGTTGAGAATCTTCTCCTTGAGCGTCTATTTGTTCGTTTACATGGAATTCTTCTAGGCCGCTGATAAATACAATTTCGAATTCGAGTCCTTTGATGCTATGAAATGTACAGATTTTGACGGTTGGTTCAGTAATATCCAAGTCACCCTTGATTACTTTACAGGGTATGCCGTGCTTTTTGAGCTCCTGAGCAACTTTTTCTTGTCCAGCCCAATGCCGTCGAAGTATGGCTATGTCCTTTGGTAGATAGCCTTGTTGGAGTAAAGATAAAATTTCCCCAGCTATACTGTTACATTCTTGTTCAAGCGATTCAAAAGAGAATAACATGGGTATTGGGCCATGCCGGAATTCAGCATAATCCTTGTCCGGTTCTACCATGCTATCCCCAGCATCTTCTAATTCTGTGACTAATGTTTTGCTATCTCGGATGACTTCTAATGCTACTTCAATTATCTCTCGAGTGCTGCGATAGGAATGCCTAAGTATGTAACTATTCTGAGCTGTAATACCTAGCCCTAGTTCTTTCCATGTAAAGTCACGCCGGTATATTTTCTGCGCACCATCACCTACGATAAAAACAAAATTCGTTTCTGGTTTCACCATCTTGAAAGCTGTTCTGAACCAGGTCGGTGCAAAATCTTGCGCTTCATCAATTAGCAGGGCGTGGTATTGTTTGTCTTCAATGATACCTTCCTCTATGGCTTGTAAAACCATTACCGGAATATCAGCCCAGTCACACATTTTGTTATGTGCCATACGCTCTTGATACTTGCAGAATATACTGTAAATGAGTAAACGTTTTTGTTGTTCGTCACGTCCTAATCCTCTTTCTCTTCCTACACGCTTAATCTTTTGTGGATCAGGATAGTCACTCCATTGACGATAGTCTATGCGCTCTTTGATCCAGTTAAATTCATCTACCAAGAACTGAGGGTCAAATTCAGTCACATTTACTTCTCTCAGAATGTTGTTAATAAGACCTATTTGACTGTTTTCGTTTTGTGGACTTCTGAATAACCCGTGACGCGTCAAAATATCTCGGCACCATTTGTGGAAATTAACTATTTCTATGTTTCTATTGTTATTGTCATCAATTTGTCTGTATATTTGGCGCAAATATTGACTTAATGATTTGTTGTAAGTTAAAACTAAAATTTTCCAATCAGGATTTTGTTCGCAAATAAAGCGCGCGCGAAAAAGCAATATAAGAGTTTTTCCACTTCCTACAACACCTCTTACAAGCTTTGCTTGTGGTTTTCGAGACATTTCTTGAGCTTGTGGGGGAAGAAATGTGTCTATTCGAGCTATACCTACCTGATCAGGGGAAAGTGTATGTAATCGTCCTTGCGACCAAGGAACGCGGGTTTGAGGGTAAAGCATCCATTTCAGCGTATCCAATTGGAGGTGTGTCAAATTGGTATGAAACAGACATGTCTTACGGAAGCGTTCTACAATCTCATTATTCAAGTCATCTTTTAGTATGATAAACTCTTCGTTGCACATCTTGTGCAATTCAAGATCAGAAGATAGCCAATCTTTACGGGTAATATTTGGAAATACAACAAGAGCGGAAATTGAGAATGCAAGTTTACCTTTATGTTTTCCTTCTTTTCGAAGGAGCTTGTTGTAATTTTCTGGATCAGTATGCCGATAACGGTCAAGTTCATCTTTCAATGCGCGGCTTTGGTATTCGGCTTGTTGTTCTGGATTTGTTCTTGTTGCTAAACTGCTTCCCATGAAAATCTCAAACTTATCACGGTTAGCTGCATGAATCTTATCAATACTCCAATCTTTGACTTCTACAATCACCAGACCAATATCACTTCCTAGTGCTACAAAATCTGGACGCGCACTTTTTTTATTACCAAATAAAGTGGGTTCGTACCAAACATAATATTCATGTGGTAAATGATGGTAGAGTGCATTGAATACAACGCGTTCACCAGCATTAGCGTTGTCAGGAACGTGAGGGTAGTTCATTTGCGCCATGATGTTTTCTTCTTTTTTTACCCTTAATTTGTGCGCTTACAACTTCAAAACCAAGTGTAAACCAGTCCCTATTTGCTCTATCAAATTCTCTGGCGACTTACCAATGCGTTCTATCAAGAAGCGTTTATCCACTGTGAGCACTTGTGATACGGTGTATGGTGATAATAGATTGCAAAGATCTATTCTTCCAACTCAGCCAGTACTTTTTCCAATGCGATTTTCAGTGATGGTAAATCCTCTGTTGCAGTGAGCCATATTTGTTCAATGTCCACGCCAAAGTAATCGTGAATTAGCTTATCGCGCATCCCTGCAATATCTTGCCACGGCAGATAGCTATGTGCAGCTCGCAGCTCTTGTGAAAGCCGCTTGGTGGCTTCGCCCATGATTTCTATTTGTCGAATCACGCCATCTTGGAGCAAGGAATCTTGAATGAAAGCCATTTCGTCTTTGCCGTGTAGATACGCTGTTGCTTTTGCAACAGCATCAAGAATGTGTCGGAGATAAACCGAGTCGTCACGCTTCATAGATCACCTGCAAATCGCGCGCAATGCCCTCTCGCAGGTAGGGGCTAATAGCAGCTTCGGTGAGCAAATCCACTTTTCTTCCTAAAGCCTCTGAGAGTTGCCTCTCTAAGGCTACCATCTTTAACAAGCTAATGCGCTTGGAAAATCTGACCACAAGATCAATGTCGCTATGTGCATCAGCTTCCCCTCGCGCCACAGAACCAAAGACGCCAATTTGACTCACATGGTTTTGGCGACATAGAGCAATCAGCGCATTTACATCAAAGGGTAATTTGCTCATCATGTCCATTGCTTGTCCTTAGCCATCACCTTCATAAAGTCTATTCTGTAACTTTTGCAAAAAGGGTCAACTGATTTACTGGTTCTGGTTCAGGTTGCCCATACAAAGCTGCGACAGATTCTTCAAACCGTTTGAACGCATTCTCGTGACGGTGCAGGAACCAGCGTTTATGGTTTTCCAGGTATTTGGCTCGAATGTCTGGCTGTCTCAAATCCAACGGGACTCTTTCCACACGCGGGTCAACACTATCGAATCCTGCAAACGGCACCGATAACCGCTTGTGGGTGATGGCTACATAATCAGGATTGATCTCTATGCCAATGGCCTTGCGAGCAAGCTGCTGGCAGACGCGCAAAGTCGTACCGCTGCCGGAAAAAGGATCGAGCACCCAATCTCCTGCATCCGAAGAAGCCAGCACCATTCGCTCAATCAGACCTTCCGGTTTTTGGGTTGGATGATCCTGGCGATTGCCGTTGCAATAATGCACGTGGGAAAATTCCCAGACATCGCCTGGGTTTGCGCCACGCATATTGTTGCGTTCCCGGTAGTATTTTTGCGGCACGCGCACTGCATCCAGATTGAACTTGGCGGTTTGCGATTTGGTAAACATCAGAATATCCTCATGGCGAGGAGAGAATCCGCGCGTCTTGCCCATGCCCTGCGTATAGTGCCAGACTATCCAACTGTTGAAAAACATTTGTAACTCACGGTCGAGAATGTCGTAAAGGTACGAGATAAAGCGAAAGCCCATAAACACATAGAGTGTGCCGTATGGCTTCAAGAGCCTGTGCGCTTCGCTCAACCATGCCCGCGAAAAGGCAAGGTATTCATCGAAGCCTTTGATATCATGATTGTTTCCATAATCCTTGCCCAGATTGTAGGGTGGGTCGGCCACGATAAGATCTATAGAGCCGCTTTCAAGTGCTTTCATTTCTTGAAGAGCGTCTCCTGTGATGATTTGAATGTCACTCATCAGAGGTTTTCATATTGCATGGATAACTTCCCTATTGGTCTGTGTTTTGCTTAACCGCTTCATTTCCTTACCTCTAGTATACTCATTTTTGGCAGGCTTGCCAATTCAGCGCACCAGCCATAGCATCAACCCGCCGCCGAGCGTGCATAGCACGAGCACGATCCAATCGCTGCGGCGCATGGCTAGCTCCCGCCAGGTGGTGCGCGGTGTGGCGCTATCCAGCCCGCGCGCGGCCAGCGCCAGCGTGAGCTGATCGCTCATGCGCAGCGTGCCGATGACGACGGCGACGAGCACGGGCAGGTAATCGCGCAGGCGGCGGATGAACGATCCGCTGGGCATCCACCCGCGCGCGGCCTGCGCCGCCCGCACGCTGCTGAAGAGATGGCTCAGCGCGGGGATGAAGCGCAGCGTGAGACTGATGGTCAACCCCCAGGTGTAGGGCGCGCCCAGCCGCACGAACGCGCGCACCAGCGCGTGCTGCTCGGTGGTGAAGAGCAATGCGCCGGTTACAAAGGTCATCGTTAGCGCCCGCAGCGCGAAGAGCAGGCCGGAGAGCAGCCCGCCGACGGTGAGCCGCAGCGGGCCGAGCGTCAGCAGCTCCGTCCCGCCCGGTGCAAAGAAGGGCTGGAGCAGCAGAATGAACAGCAACAGCACGCGCAACTGTCGCCAGAGCCACGCCAGGCGCGCGCTAGGAACGCCTGCGCCCCACAACAGCAGGTGCAGCGTCAACAAAAACCCGGCCTGGAACAAGGGGCGGGGGATGAGCAGTGCCAGCAGCACGCCCCAGAGCGCGCCCCACAGCTTCACACGCGGATCGAGCCGGTGCAGCCACGAGCGGCCCGGCGCGTACAAATCCATCACCAGACTCATGCCAGCAGCTCCCCCGCCAATTGCCCCAACACCGTTGCTGCTGGCCTGTTGGCGAGGATCCGCCCGGCGCGCAGCGCGATAATCTCATCGCACCACGCGGCCAGCTCGCTTTCGTGGGTGATGAGGATGATCGTCGTCCCGGCGGCCCGGCGTTCGGCCAGCCAATCGAGTAGTTGCGCCCAGCCGCGCCCGTCCAGGCCGACGGTGGGTTCATCCAGCACGAGGATGGGCGTTTCCAGCGCGGCGAGCGCGGCCAGCGTCACCGCGCGGCGCGCACCGTAGCTGAGGATGGCCGGGGGCAGGGTCGCGCTTGCGCTCAGGTCGAACCGGGCCAGCGCACGTTCTACGCGCGCGTCGGCATCGGGCAGGCGCAGGCAGCGCGGGCCGTAGGCTACCTCATCACGCACGGTGACGCCGAAAATCTGCTGTTCCGGGCGTTGGAAGAGGAAGCCCACCTGCCGGGCAAGCTCCCCCGGCGCTGTGCGGGCCGCATCGTGCCCCAGAATCGTCACTGTGCCGGAGATGGGGCGGAGCAGGCCGTTGAAGTGCCGCGCCAGCGTGCTTTTGCCCGCGCCGTTGACGCCGACCAGTGCCACGCAGCGCCCGCGCGGGATGGCGAGGTCAATGCCTTGCAGCACGGCGCGGCCATCGCCATAAGTGAAGCTGAGGTTGCGCGTGACGATAGCGGGTTCGTTCCCGGCGGGGTGGGGCGATGGAGGGACTTTCGGCCATCTGGTGCGGGGCAAGAGTATCCCGGCTTCTTCCAGGCGGGGTTCGGCGGCGAGCAAGTGCGCAGGGGGCTGCGGCGGGGTGAGCGTCCCGCTGACGAGCAGCGATGCGCTATCGGCGAGCTGGGCGGTCTGTGGGCGGAGCGTGGTCAGCAGCAGCGTCGCGCCATCGTCGCGGAGCGCGGCGAGCGCAGTGAGCACCTCGCGGCGGCCTACCGGATCGAGTCCGCCCAGCGGCTCATCGAGCGCCCACACGCGGGGGCGCATGGCCCAGACCGCCGCCAGCGCAAGCCGTTTCTGCTCGCCGCCGGAGAGCGTCCACGGCGCGCGCCCGGTGAGCGGCAGCAGCCCGAACTGCCGCAACGCCATGTTGACGCGCGGCCCAATGTCACCCGACGGCACGCCGAGTGTCTCCAGCCCCCAGGCGACTTCATCTTCAACCGTGGCGTTGAAGAGCTGGGTGGCAGCATCTTGGAACAACAAGCCGACAGCCCCGGCGGGCAGCGGCGCGGCGAAGGGGTCATGCCCGGCGATGCGCAGACTGCCGTTGCTCTGTCCGCCAGTGTAGCGTGGCGCTAACCCGGCCAGTAAGTAGCAGAGCGTGCTCTTGCCGCTGCCGCTGGCCCCCATCACCGCGTAAGCCTCGCCCGCTCCCACGCGCAACTCAAGCGCCTCAAAAAGCGGCGTTGCAGCAATCTCAGGCGTCAGCGGCGGGTAGGTAAAGCCTATCCCTTGCGCGGCAATGACCGGTTCAGGCATACAAGCCACAAGAGATTTCACCGCAGAGGGCAAAATCTTCTTTACGCATTACGTTTTACGCAGTACGGGCAATATGCGGACAAGGTTTTCATGGTGTGCCCGCTCATGCGCGGCTGCGCCAGGCCATGCTTTACGCCGCGTTTCGGGTGTATTGGACGAGCGGCGGGTAGGCGCGTTTGACGGCCAGGTAGAGCGGAATCCCCAGCAGCCCGCCGCTAAATCCCTGGATGAGGTTGGGCACGATTTCCGCTATCGCGTTGCCCATCCCCACCAGCAGGATTCCCGCCAGGAAGTACCCTCCGGCGACGATGAGCATACTGGCGATGACGGTCAGCGTCAACTGGAGCGCGCCGCGCTGTTTGCGCACCAGCATGCCGATGGCCCAGCCTTGCAGCCCGTGAACCAGCAGCGAGAACAGTGCCCATTGCGCGTAACCGCTGGTGACATCGGCCAGGGCCGTGCCCAGCCCGCCGGCCACTGCGCCCACCCACGGCCCGAAGGCCAGCGCGGCGAAGAAGACGCCGGCATCGCCCAGATGGATGTAGCCGCGCGCCGGGGTAGCGATCTGCACTGCGCGCGTCAGCACCAGAATCAGCGCCGCCATGAGCGCCGTCAGCGTCATCCGTCGAATGTTCAAGCCTTGAGACATGACAACTCCTTACTTTATGTAATGAAGAGTGGTATGGCCAGAGACCGGCCAGAGCATGTTGGGGCTAACCGCCGACCGTGGCCTCTCAGAAACACACCCTTATCAAAAGGCCCCCCCGCGTTAGCGAGAGGGCCTGGGTGATGGGGAAGGCGGGACTTGAACCCGCACGCCTTGCGGCACATGATCCTAAGTCATGCTCGTCTGCCAATTCCGACACTCCCCCAACGCTTTGATTATACCGCGAAGCGCCGTGAACGCAACCTTAAACGGCGGCGATATGTTCCCCGTAGGCCAGCAGCGCCGAGACCTCGTCTTGTGAGCGGCCTTCGGCATAGACGCGCAACACCGGCTCGGTGCCTGAAGGTCGGATGAGCAGCCAGGCGTCATCCGCGAGGATGTATTTGACGCCATCCAAATCGCTGATTTCGATCACTGTCTGCCCGGCGAGTTCCGCTGGTGCTTGCTCGGTCAAGCGGGCGACCATCTCTTTCTTGGGCACCGGGCGCTTGAGCGGAATATCGCGGCGTTCGTAGACTGTTGGGCCAACTGCGCGCTGAATGTCAGCAACCAGCTCGTGCAAGGGCACGCACTCGTGCGCCATGATTTCCAGAAGTAACATACCCATCAAGATGCCATCGCCTTCGGGGATGTGCCCTTTGATTGAAATTCCTCCGGATTCCTCTCCGCCTATCAATACCTCGCCGTTGAGCATGTAATCGGCGATGTAATTGAATCCCACCGGGGTCTCGTGCAGTGGTAAATTGTAGCGTGTTGCCAGCCGGTTGATCATGCGCGTGGTGGAAACAGTTTTGACCACTGCCCCGCTCCAGCCGCGCACTTCGACCAGATACCGTAGCGCCAGCGCGAAGATGTGATGCGGATCTACAAAATTACCGTGTGCGTCTAGCGCGCCGATGCGGTCGGCATCGCCGTCGGTTGCCAGGCCCACATCTGCATGATGGGTTTGGATCGCCGCACTGAGGGCTTGCAAGTAGTGCGCCATCGGTTCCGGGTGGATGCCACCAAAGCCGGGATTCATCTCTCCGCGAATCTCATACAGCTGACAGCGCGTGCGGCTGAGCAGGTCGCGGAAAGCGCCGCGCCCAGAACCGTACATGGCATCGGCTACCACGCGCAACTCTGCGCCAGAGACTACATCCAGGTTGAGCAGTTCGGAGAGATGTTGGTAGTAGGCCCAGGCCGGATCGAAGATACGCACCAGCTTCGTGTGTAACGCTTGCTCGTAATCCATTACATTGATACCACGCGCTTCGCGTTGACCGCGCTCAAGCTGCGCTTCTACTTGACGCGCTTGTTCGGGCAGCGCCGAGCCGCCGAATGCGGCCTTGAGTTTGAGGCCGTTGTAGCGCGGCGGATTGTGGCTGGCGGTGATCATCACGCCGGCCTCCGCGACCTTGTCTACGATGGCGTAGGAAACAGCGGGGGTGGGGGCATCGGCGCGGGTGAGGTGCGCCACGATACCGTTACCGGCCATTACGCGGGCCACTTCGCGCGCGTAACGGTCGGAGAGAAAGCGGGTATCAAAACCTACTACCACTTCCGGTTGTGAGCGGGTGGCGTTCTCGCGCACATAATCGGCGATAGCCTGTGCCACCAGCCGAACATTCTCGAAGGTAAACGTGTCGCTGATGACTGCGCGCCAGCCATCAGTGCCGAAACGGATGGTCATGGGTTACTCCTCCGGGCAGAATGGGGTTTGCGTGAAACGTGAAGCGTGAAACATGAAGAAAATATCACGTTTCACGCTTTACGTTTTACTGGTATGTTATTGAATATGCGCTACGATGCGCGCCGTTTTCCACAGGTCTTCTAGCTGATAATAGGCGCGGGTCTCTGCATCGAACAGATGCGCGATGACGCCGCCATAATCCAGCAGAATCCAGCCGGAATCCGGTTGCCCTTCGATGCTCAGCGGCTGAATGGTTTTTTCCTCGACTTGCTTAAGCCCTTCTCGAATGGCATATTCAAGCGCATCCAGTTGCCGGCTGCTGTTGCCGGTGCAGATCACAAAGTAGTCGGTGATGGTGGTCGCGGTTTGTAAATCCAGCACCAAAATATCCTCACCTTGTTTATCTACGATGATGTCAGAAATCAAGCGTGCTAAAGTTAAGCTATCCAAACCCCCTCCTTATAAGAGTTAGAAAATTATAACAGCCCTTTGACGATTTGTACGGCACCTTGGATGAACTCGCGGTCATCATCGAGACCGGCGGCCTGGCTCGGCAAGGTTTCGCTCAGTGCCATGCGTACCAGATTGGTCAAGAAGATAGGTTCCAGGCCAGCAGCGTGGGCTTCCTCGCGCATTTGGAGCGTGCAGAAGGGACACATGAAGACCATTGCTGTCGCATCGTGATCGAGTGCATCCTGGATGTTGCGGGCTTTATTGGCTTCGCCGACTGCATGTCCCAGATGCGGTGAAACAGGGCAACTGCAACAGAGCGCATCCATCCGGTCATAAGCGCGGGCAACCCGTTCCACGCCTATCAGGGTAAATAGTTCGTCTAAAATCGGATCCATCCAAGGCGTGTAGCGGCTCGAGCAGGGTTGCTGGTAGGCGATTTTGAGGTTGAGCGGGTGAATCTGTTCTGTGTGTGCCTTCAAGTAGTCACGTAGATACTCGATGTAGTGCTTGACCTTGAACGGCACGGGGATACCATATTCTAACGCTTTGGTCGTATAAGCACTGTAGCAGTCGTCGTGGAACATGATGATTTCGTTGTAGCCCGTTGCGGTCAGCGCGTCAATCCTAGCCTTGAGTGTGTCGCGGATGTAGGTTTCTTCGCCCACATGAATCCGGCCCAGCACACTCTCGAACTCCCCGCCGCGCAGGTATGTAGCGCCCTCGAACAGTTGTCCCTCGAATAGGTGCGGAATCACATCCACCATACAAATATTGATGGCCGGTTTGCCGGGTTCGCCAGGGATCACCTCGCCGGGACTTTTGTCAAGTGTGTCCACCAGCTGGTAGTAGGAGTCTGTTGTTTTGTACACACCGAAGCGTTCCTGAAGTTGTAGAATCAGGTCAAAGGGGTTGGCCCCCTTTTCACAATAGGCGTTGCATGCGACGCAGGTGACGCACTCGGTAAGAATCGCCGCTGCCTCGCCGTTCACCAATTGTCGAATTTGCTCGCCGCCGGTTTCATTGTTGTAAGCGGTGTACTTGCATAGTGCCAGACAGTCGCCGCAATAATCACACTTTGCTAGGTTGAAAGCCATGTGTATACCTCCAGATAGCCTTTTTCTAAACTTCCGCCAACGCTGTCAATAGTAGTGTGATGGCCTGCTCCACATCCTTGCTATCTATCATTTCCGAGGGGCTATGGATGTAGCGTGAGGGGATGCTCAGGCAGCCGCTCGGTACACCGGCCCGCGCCAGCTGCATCGCTGCCGCGTCGGTTGTGCCCCCTTCAAGAATTTCCAACTGGTACGGGATACCGGCCTTGCGTGCTGCCGCAATCAGCCACTCCCGCGCCATCGGGTGTGCAATCATACCGGCATCCTTGACCTTGACCGCCGGGCCTTTGCCCAACTCCACGGCCATCGGTAGCGATTTGGGCGTATCGCCGGTGGCAGTCACATCCACCGCAATCGCCAGATCTGGATCAATGGTATACGCACCGGTGCGCGCGCCGGTCAGGCCTACTTCTTCCTGCACGCTAAATAGGAAGTACAAGTCGTAGGGCGAAGCTTTGAGCTGGCGCAATACCTCGATTAGCACATAGCAGCCGACGCGATCATCTAGTGTTTTGCTGATGATGCGTCGCCCTAGCTGTTCCAATGGGCGCACGAAGGCTGCCACATCCCCCACGCCTACCGGGGCATCGTCTTTGCCCGTCGCGCCTACGTCAATGTAAAGCTGCTCCAGTGTAGGTGGTTTCGAGGTATCCTCGCGCCGCTCCAGGTAAATGACGCCCTGCGCGCCATTGGCGAATCGCACGCGCCCGCCGATGCAGGTGAGCGGGTTGATGCCGCCCATGCGTGTGAAGCGCAGATAGCCCTGCGCGTCCACGTGTGTCACCATGATGCCGATCTCGTCTATATGCGCGGCTAGCACCACTTTCTTGCCCGCGCCCTGGCGGTGGGCGATCAGATTGCCCAGTGGCGTTACTTGTACATCATCAACCAGCGGCTCTACTTCCTGGCGGATCAGGTCGCGGATGGTGCTCTCGTGCCCGGAAGGGCCAAAAGTTTGCGTGAGTTTGGTTAGGAGTTCAAGATCCATGCTATGTTCCTTCGATTAATCTGCGTTAGGGTCCAAAATGTCAGGTGTTAGCTGCTCCAGCGCCGCGCGTACCAGTGTGTGCGTGTGCGTCAGGTCGTTTGGGTGCAACAACGCGATTGGGCCGTGGATGTATCGGCAGGGGACGGCTACGGCGGCGCTAGGGACGCCGCCTCTGGCGATGTGTAGTGCGCCCGCGTCTGTCCCGCCGATGCCGGGCTGTTTGAATTGGTAGGGAATCCCACGCGCCTCCGCCACTTGCGTTAGATGGCGCACCAGGCGTGGCGCGGAGACGTGCGAGCGATCCATTACCGTGATGACTGCGCCCTTGCTGATTTCGGAGGTCGGGCTGATGTCGGTGCCGGGCGGCTTGGGCAGGTCATCGGCGATGGTCCCTTCCAGCGCCATTGCCATATCCGGCTCAATGCTGAATCCGGCCACGCGCGCGCCGCGTAATCCCACTTCCTCCTGCACGGTGAATACGCCGTACAGGTCGTAGGGGAGCGGCGGGCCTTGTAGCAGATGTACGAGCAGGGTGCAGCCAGCGCGATCATCAAAGGCTTTACCTGCAACCAGCTGGCCTAGTTCGCGCGCTTGCGTGGCAAACGTGATGCGCGTCCCTACCGGCGCGAGGCGTATCGCCTCATCTTTGTTGCTCGCGCCGATGTCCACTGCTATACGATCCAGATCCGGGGCCTTCATGGCTCCGTTCGACAGGCGATGTACCGCTTTCTGGCCGATCACGCCGGGTAGTAAGTTCGGCCCCACGCGCACTTCCAGTCCGGGCAGCAGGCGGGTGTCTATTCCGCCGCAATTCTCGACGCGCAAGCACCCTTCGGACGTGTGGCCGACTACCATCAGGCTGACTTCATCCATGTGGGCGGCGACCAGTACGCGCAACGGCAGCGCGCCCGTGCCGCGCTTGAGGGCGATGAGATTGCCTAGCGCATCCACGCGCAGCGATTCCACATGGCCTTCCAGCATGGGGCGTAACGCCTGGCGGACGCGAATCTCGTCACCGGACGCGCCGTGGATGTTGGAGAGTGTGAACAGGGTTTCCAGTAAGGGCGTGGTCATGCTTCATCCTCCCAGCGGGGCAAATCGGTGGGTTGTAAAGCGGCGACGTACTCGCAGAGTAGCCGCCCTGCGCGCTCCACATCGCGCAAGCTGAGCAGCTCCACCGGCTGGTGCATATAGCGGGCGGGGATCGAAATCAGCCCGCACGGGATGCCCTCACGCGCTACTTGAATCGCCCAGGCATCTGTGCCGCTGGAGCCGGGCAGCGGCTCGATTTGATAGGGAATTTCGCCAGCGTCGCCCGCTGCTTTGAGTTTCTCCACCACCTGCGGGTGGAAATTAGGACCGATGCCCACCGTCGGGCCTTTGTTGAGATCGAATGCGCCGGGGTCGCTATCGTCGTGCTGCTTGGCGAAGGTCACATCCAGCGCGATGGCAATCTGTGGCGCGATGCCATAGGCGCTGGTGACGGCACCCTTGCATCCGACTTCCTCTTGCACCGTAGCGACCGCGTAGAAGTCCCAGCTGTGCTCACGCTGCCGCAGCGCAGCCAATGCCAGCGTGAGCGCCGCTACCGAAGCGCGATTGTCGCACGCCTTGCCCGCCACGCAGCCGTTCTGCAATTCGATGAGCGGGCGATCAAACGTGATGGTATCGCCTACCCGCACGCGGCGGGCAACTTCTTCGGCAGGCAGCCCCACATCCACGAAGACCTTGTGCCAGGGCAGCGTCTCCTCACGCTCTGCGGGCGTGAGAACGTGCGGCGGGCGCGAGCCGATGACGCCGAGCAGTGGTTCCTCTGCATGGACGGTGACCGCCAGCCCCAGCAGCACACGCCGATCCATGCCGCCTAGTGATCCGATTTGTAGGAAGCCATCTTCGCTGCCTTTGACAATGAGTGCGATTTCATCGCTGTGGGCTGCCGCCATCAGCGCGGGGCGGGGTTCCGGGCCGTTGCCGTGTTGTACGGCAATCAGATTCCCCAGCGCGTCGGTGCGGATTTCGTCAACGTAGGGCATCCACAGCTCGCGGATGATGGCCGCGACATTGCCCTCGAAGCCAGAAGGCCCGGCGGCTTCGGTGAGTGTTTTGAGTAGTTCCAGGGTTTCCACGCAAGCTCCTTTGCAAATGACAAATCAGCAAATCGCAAATCTTAAAATCGCGATGTTATGGTATCAGGCTGAGCGGGTTGACCGTTGGTGTGACCGTCACTGTCGCCGTGACGGTGGGGGAGGCCGTGACGGTGGGCGTGGGCGTCCAGGTAGGCGTCGGCGTCCAGGTGGGTGTGGGTTCATCGGTGGGTGTTTGCGTAGGTGTTGGTGTAGCCGTTGCCGTCTCTGTAGGTATGGGTGTAGCCGTTGCCGTAGCCGTGCTGGTTAGCGTAGGTAAGTCTGTAGGTGTGTTGGTGGGTGTATTCGTAGGCGTGGGCGTCTGCGTGGGTGTTGGTGTCGGTGTGAAAGTGGGCGGGAACCACTGTGTTGGTGTCGGTGGCAGCGTGCGTTCCGGTTGTGGCGTGCCTGGGCCTACCAGGTACGGTGTTTCGGTAGGGGTAGGCGAAATCTGGGGCGTAGACGTTGGGGTGGGGGGATTTGATGTACCTGGATGGACGGCCAGCATAATGAACCCTGCGCAGTAGCAGGGAATCGTCGCTAAAATGATGACGATTAGGATGTTGTAAATGGATTTTCGATTGCTTCCAGGTATCATCTTTACCCTTCCCCAAACCTAGTTGATGCTTTGGAATCTATCTGAAAATTTGTGAAGGTGGTGGTGGAGCCTGTAGGAACCACTGTTGGGTCTTGGTAGGTTCGATCACCGGCGGAATCTTCGGATAGATACTTTAATTCAGGTTGCCACCTGAGCTGATTCAGAGATTTAGAGTACAGATTTTACGGATCAGATAGATTTTTTTCTGGTTCTTATCAGTAAAATCTGTATTCTATAAAGATTCTTGCGAACAGGTAATAACAGGGCCTCTCATCAGCGCAACAGTGTGTCAAGCACAAGCCATGATAGCAGCTTTCAGGCGGATGTCAAAGGGTGGTCGCCTTGTATGCTGGTGGTATGCAAAAAACGGCTGACCATCCAAAGGATGGTCAGCCGTGTAGGTTCAGAGTGTAATCTGTGTTGGTTCAGCCGGACGTGTTGGGGGAATTGTGGCAACAAGCTGGGTTAACCCTTAACTCCGCCCATGGTCAGACCGGATTCCAGATACTGTTGCAAGCTCAGGAAAACAATGAGGGTGGGGACAGAAATCAGTAGCGCGCCGGAGGCAAACAGCCCCCAGGGAACGGTACGGTCGCCAGCGAGTTTATTGAGGGCGACCGGTAGTGTATACATGGCTTCTTTGCCTACCAGCATAACCTCAGCCATGATGAACTCGTTCCAGCCGGCCAGGAACCCGAACAGTGCGGTTACAGCGAGCGCGGGCCGCGCTAACGGCAGGGCGATCTGAATGAACGCCTGGATTGGCCCGGCACCATCAATCATCGCAGCTTCTTCCAGGTCAATAGGGATAGTATCAAAGTAACCCTTAAGATTCCAGGTGGTGAAGACTAGCGTGCCAGTGGCGTAAGCCAGGATCAATCCCCAATGGCTTCCAAAGAGTCCCAGTGAGCGTAAAATCTGCATGATAGGAATCAATGCCAGAACGCCGGGGAAGGCTTGGATTGCCAGTAGCAAGACTAGCACACTTTCGCGGCCTTTGAAACTGAAGCGGGAGAATGCAAAGGCCCCCGTTGTTGCCAGCGAGACGCAAAAGATTGTAGTTAGCCCGGCTACGAAGAGGCTGTTTTTGAGCCAGGTGAAAAAGGGCTTTTCGAACATTAGCATGTTGAAGTTGTCCCAGGTGATTTCAGCAGGAATGAACATGCTCACCAAGTTTAGGGTAAGCAATCGCTGCCCAGGGCGTATTGCGGCTAATGCCACGAACCAGATTGGGTAGATAGCGATGATAGCCGCGAGAACGAGGATGGCGTAGAAGAGAATTTTTACCGGGGGGCTGAGGGTTTTCATTCGTAGGCTCCTTTTGTGATGCGCGTCATGCGTAGACTAAAGAGGGTAGCGGCAAACAGCAGGATGAAAATGACCATCGCAAACGCACCTGCATCGGCATAGCGGTCTCCGCGCAACAAGGTTTTATAGCCGTAAATCATGACAAATTCTGTAGCACCCGGTTGCCCGGCCCCACGGATTGGCCCGCCGTCGGTTACCAGGTAGACGGTGTTGAACATCTGGAATGTGCTGATAGAACTTAGTACGATGGCTGGCATGACGGCAGGCCGCAGCAATGGGAGTGTGATGTTCTTCAATTTCTGCCACCAGGTTGCTCCATCCACGTCGGCGGCCTCGTACTGGTCGGCGGGGATGGATTGGAGCGCGCCGAGGATGATGGTCATAAAGAATGGGTAGCTCAGCCAGAGATTGATGATTACCACAGCCGCAAATGCCCAGACATCCACCTGGAGCCAGGCTGGCGGATTAGCGACACCCACACTGCGGAGCACCTGGTTGAATAGCCCCTGTTCTGTGCGGAAGAAGAATTGCCAAATCAGCGCCGTAATGTAAGATGGGACTGCCCAGGGGAAAATTAACAGCGTGCGCCAAGCACCTTTGTTTTTGATCTCGTCATTGTTGAGAATTAATGCGATGATTAACCCTACTATGAAGAAGAGGGGGATACATGCCGCCACATAGAGGCAGGTCCGGAACATGACAACGAAGAAATCGTTGGCGCGCATCAGCACGTTCAACGCCCCCTGCACATCGGCAACGTACCACATCGCCACGCTCGCGGCCATACTTACTAACCACCACCACCAGGTGTCTGGTGGGCTAAGGGATTGTTTCTTGGTGCGTGAAACGAGCCAATTGGTGATAATCAAGGGCAAAAACAGCAGTCCGAAACGTAACCAGGCGAGCAGTGCCGCCCCTTCTAGCAAGGGGCCAAACAGTTCGATGTAATTGCCGAGCAAAGGTTCATTCCAGCAATAAAATCGGGGGGTTTTAGGCACGCACTCCCAAATGTTGGCGGGGGCTTGCATATAAAAGCGGCTCCGGTTGGTCAATGAGATAAAGATGTTGTAACCAATAGGATAGAGACTTAACAGTGTGACGCCGAGGATAGTGGGGAGAATGAAGAGCGCAATAATGAGCGTTTTCCTCCACCCGCGTATTGAGACACCCATAGAGTCCTCCTTGATTAAAGATTTGTGGAAGGCAAAGCAACGCATGAAGACACACTACTTATTGTAAGCATTTCTACTGCATTTGCAAATCCGGGTTTGATGGGGGGCTTGCTGCTAATAACACAAGCGCGTCCTAACCATTGAGGTGGTAGGACGCGCTTGTTAAATTAAAACTGGAGTGAGGAAGCCCTCACTCCAGTTTAGAGATGACTTACTGCATTCCAGCAACACAGGATTCGATGGCGCTTTGTGCGTCATCCATCGCTTCCTGCGGGGTCTGTATGCCGTTCCAGAGAGCGGTCGTGGCGTCGCCCACCGGGCCCCACTGGCAGTCAGCGAAGGGGTGGTTTGCCATCGGGGTACCGCGATTCAAAGATTCGCCGAACCCAGCAACCGAGTACAGTGCTTGTACTTCAGGATCATTCAGCGCCGCGGTATTGGCCGGGATGGTCTTGTTGACCAGGCTCAGGCGCTTCTGCACCTCGGCGCTACCGAAGAATTGCATGACCTCGATGGTGGCCTCTGCGTTGCCGCGATCCACTGCATTTTGGGTCATCATGAAGACCTTGATGCCCACGAAGGGGCTGCCCATTGGGGCGATGCCGTAGTTGAAGCCGGTGGCTTCCAGGTCGGCGATGGCCCAGGGGCCGGTCCACCAGATGGCGGCTTGGCCTTCGGTGAGCATGGCCTGGCAGATTTCGTGGCTGGTCTCAGCCGGTGCAACTTGGCGGAATTCATTAAGCCACTCGGCGGCGGCGTAGCCCTCAGCGCTATTCATAAACGCATTGCCTTCGTCGTCAATGTAGCCCAGATACTCGCTCATGCCGTTGCCAAAGTAGATGGGGGCAACGTGATAAGCATCGGCGTTACCGAGGCCCTGATTGCACATGTAGTACAGGTCGGGGTTGTCGGCGCGGAAGGCTTCGGCCTTGGCGAGTAGGTCGTCAAAGCTGTCGGGGTTAGGCAGAGCAGATTCATCGAGCAGGTCAGCATTGTAGACCAACGCGATGCCTTCCTGCGCTTCGGGAATACCCCAGATCTCGCCACTCCACACCATCGCATTGACTGCGGCGGGTTCGAAGGTGCTGTTGAGGTAGTTCATGTCAATCCAGGAATCCAGCGGGACGATGTAGCCGGCCAACGCATTGCGACCGATTGCATCTTGCGCCCAAGCCAGGATGTCGGGGCCTTCGCCCGCGGGGGCGGCTACGGCCAGGGAGTCCGAGAGGGCATCTACCTTTACCAGTTCGATCTGCACACACTCGTTCTCGGTGTTGAACTGTGCCGCAATGGCCTTGTACTCTTCTTCGTAGGCACCGGCCCAACCGTGCCAGACGGTCACGTTGACGACCTCGCAACCTTCGACGGGGGGTTCTTGGGTGACGGGTTCTTGGGTCGCCGGAGCTTCGGTGGCGGGGACCTGGGTCGCTGGGGCGTCGGTGGGCTTAGGCCCACAGGCCGACAGCACTAGCCCGGCCAAAACCAGAACGGACAACAAAGTGAACAACTTTTTACTCATCTTCTCCTCCTGCTAACTGAAATAGAAAGATATGGTTTGGGCGTGGGAACTCCACGCCTTTTTGGGACCGCAGTGTTACTATATCATACCCGTTTATATTTGTCAAGATAGCAATCTTTCAAAATGTTAGCAAACCGGTATGCGCGGCTCTTGCGGGGTGGTTTCGGGCAGCAGCGCGCGCGCAAACACCAGATAGCCGGTATGCCCTACCATGGTATCTGCTGGACGCAGGCGTCCGGGTGTGGGCTTGTAAGCGCGCAGGAACAGTTCTTCCACTTCAATGAAGCCGAAGTGGTTTTCTTCCAGGGCGTAAAGCAGCGCGACGATTTGATTGGTGGTAGGGACGAGCGCCCCGAAGAAGCCCCCGCCTTTCAGGGCCGCGTGTGCCTGCTGCAGGTAGTCGTGCGGCTCCCGCACGTCCAGGAATAGCGCATCTATATCGTGCTCGTCGAAGCCTTCTGCGATGTCCCGTACCTTGAATGTGACCCCCTCGGCTAATCCTACTGCCGCGAGGTTCTCGCGCGCCTGTTCTTGCATCTCGGCGCGCGCTTCGTAGGTGTAGATGTGGCCGTGTGGTAGCACCATCTGTGCCAATGCTAGCGTGAGCGCGCCGCTGCCAGTCCCCGCCTCCACCACCCGCGCGCCTGGTACAATGTTTAGCTTGAGCAACAGGTAGCCTATCTCTTTAGGGTAGACAATCTGAGTCTTCCGCTGGACGGAGCGGATCAATTTTTCTAGTGACGGGGTGAGCAGCAGGTATGGATGGCCCAAATGGGTACGGAGGGTCTCGCCCCAGTGTAGCCCGATGAGCGCATCGTGGGCGATGATGCCGCGATGGGTCTGGAACTGTGCGCCCGGTCTGGCGCGGATGAGAAATTCACGGCGGTCTTTTCCCACCAACAATACTCGGTCGCCCGCTTGAATGCGTGCGTTGCTTGCTTCTGTGTTTTCCATGATTTTTACGCTCCTTGATAAACCTGGCAGGTTTGTGAATTTCCAAACCTGGTTTTTCCATTTAGCCCAAATTGATTATAATCAAGGTAACGAATACCTGCAACCGCGTAAAGGGGGTAAACTATGGCGCAAGCCAAGGTAGATCGCATGGCGATAACGATTGTGGACGGGCATCAAGCCCCAGCCTTGATGCGGGTGTTGCAAGCGGCTGGCTTCAAGACCACGCAAGTGGATGCGGTGGGGGGCTTTTTGCATGAGGGTTTGCATACCTTCCTTGTTGGTATGGAGCAGTCACAGATCGCTGAATTTGCGGCGCTGGTGCGGCGTTATTGCCCCAGCCGTACTCGCTATGTGCCCGTAGGCGTCGAGATGACCTTGACCCCGGCTTATCCGTTGATGATTGAAGCGCGACTGGGCGGTGCTACGTTGTTTATTCTGCCGGTGGAGCAATTCTTGCAACTGTGAGGTGATGACTATGAAATTGATGATTGCGATTGTGAAGGATGCCGACGCCTTACAGGTGACGGATCAATTGGTGGAGCAACAGTATCGTGTGACCCGCATCGCCAGCACTGGCGGATTTTTGCGTCGGGGCAATGTCACGCTGCTGGTGGGCCTGGAGGCCGAGCAGATTCCTGGGGTGTGTGATATTATCGCGGGCGCGTGCAGTGAGCCGGAACCTGGGCAATATAGAGCGACGATTTTTGTCCTACCGGCTGAAGATTTTCACCAAATCGGGTGATGCGTGTGGGGCGACGATTGAGCCGGTGGTCATTACGCCTGCCATTTCTCCAGATGGATGGGCTGAGGGCGTTGTTCGTTGGTGGGCGTTGGAGCCAAAGTCTTCCCGCCCAGACGCGTGCTGCGTTGCGGTGGCTGCTGCTGGATGGGGTATTTGCCAGCATCAGCGATGGCATTATCAACACCTACCAATCCGTGTATTTGTTGGCGCTAGGCGCTTCACGCGGTGAATTGGGCGCGATGAGCGCGCTTTCCAATCTCGCTATCCCTCTGGCTATGTGGCCGGGGGCGCGTTTGGCGGCGCGTAGCGCTCAGTATAAGCGGGTTGTTATCCTGCCTGCGCTGCTGTCACGCTTGCTGATTCTGGGGTTGATACTGTTCCCTCTCTTTGGGCCATCACCCTGGCTCGTGTATATTGGCATTGGGCTGGTGGTGGTGCGTGCGTTCCTGGTGCAACTCTTCCATCCGGCCTGGACGGCTCTGTTGGGGAAGCTGACGCCTTTGCACGCGCGCGGACGCTACTTTAGTATGCGCAATATATTCATGGGAGCGGCAGGTTTTCTTACCCTGTTGTGTGTTGGGCCGTTGATTGATTGGCTTGGTGAGCCGACGGGGTATCAGTGGGCATTGGGACTGGCATTGTTGTCCGGCTTGCTGGCGACGTATATGTTCAACCGTATTCCAGAAACCGCGCGCCCGGTACCTCCGCGTGTGCCGGGCCAATCGCGCGCTTTCTGGCGCGGCCTGAAAGCGCACCCGCGCTTCCTGGCCTTCTCGTTGATTTCTGGTGTCTGGAACTTCTCATTGCAAGTGGCCGGCCCTTTTTTCATGGTCTTTCTTGTCGAGCAAGTTCAGGCTCCCGCTGCCAGCATTGGGTTGACCGGTGCGGCGGCGAGTCTGGCGGCTTTACCGGGCCAGCGGGTCTTCGGTATGTTGAACGACCGCAAGGGTGCGCGATGGGTGCAGCGGCTGACCGGATTTATGATTCCGTTGGTACCGGCTGTCTGGGTGATGATCAGACAACCCTGGCAAGCGTATCCCATTCAAATTTTTAGCGGGTTCATGTGGGCGGGCTACAATCTGGCGGCCTTTAATTTGCTCCTGGAGATGACGCCGGATGAGGAGCGTTCTTCGTTCGTGGCCCTGTATCAGGCTGTGAGCGGGGTGTGCATGGCTGCTGGCGCGGCATTTGGCGGCTGGTTGGCCCAGACGCAAGGGTATAGCTACGTCTTTTTTGGTTCTGCAGGATTACGTTTTTTGGCGGCGCTGCTGTTTGCGGCGCTGGTGGCGGGCAGCCCGCAGTTGGGTGTGCCTCGGCTGCCGAAATTACCGGCGCTGCCGCGTCTGGCCTGGCGCGCGCGGCTGCATCTGGTTGAGGAACACTTGCGCTATGGGCTACAGTTGATTAGGGCCTGGTTACATCGGGCGCTTCGGTTAGTGCGAGCGTCTGTGCGTGGCTGGCTAGTGTTGGTGGGGGTGCGTGTGCGTGGCTGGCTTGCGCAGCGCCGCCGAGTGATAGAGGAGGAAGGTACACAAGATGAACAACATGCCGACGGAACAACGGGCGTATCACGGGAAGATTGATGCTGAGGATTTGGCGCGCGCGCTGGTGTTGACCTTCAACACCGGTGAGACGCAAGCGCAATGGATGCGCGGCGAGGGCGGGCGCGCGGTGGTGCAAGTGCAAACGCGCCAGGTACGCCGGCGCGGGGCCACGTCGGCGCTAACCGTGCATGTGGTCCCGGCCCCGCGTGGTGTGGTGGTGGCCGTGAGCGAGCAGGAATTGCTGGGCGTGGCTGCTGATTTGGCGCGCACCGGCGTCAGAGCGCTGATGAATCCGTTGAGCGTGCTGGGCGAGATTGACGGGATCGCCCGCAACGTGCGGAGCCTCAACCTGCGCCAGGATGTGTGGAAAGCCGTGGATGCATTTTGTCGCAACGCCGGCGCGGCCACCGGCACGGGGCGCCAGGCCGAGATGGTGGTATGTGATTATTGTGGCACCCCCAACGATCTCGGCACGCTGAGTTGTCGCAGTTGTCGTGCGCCTCTGGCCGATGCGCAGCCCATCTCGTGTGGGCGCTGTGGCGCGCTCAGCCCGCCCCAAGCCCAGAACTGCGTCCAATGCGGCGCATTGCTGTAAATTTCTAAAATCGCAAATCTAAAATCCAAAATCAGGGAGGTTCTCGTGGATAAGAAAATTCGGGTACTCATCGCCAAGCCCGGCCTTGATGGGCATGATCGCGGGGCCAAAGTAGTAGCGCGCGGCCTGCGCGACGCCGGCATGGAGGTCATCTACACCGGGCTACGGCAGACGCCCGCGATGGTAGCGGAAGCCGCCTTGCAAGAGGATGTGGATGTGGTAGGGCTTTCGATCCTCTCCGGCGCGCACCTGGCGCTCGTGCCGCGCGTGCTCGAAGAGCTGCGCGCGCGCCAGATTGAGGGCCTGCCGATGTTCGTGGGCGGCATCATCCCCCCCGATGATGTGCCGGTGCTCAAGGCGATGGGTGTGCAAGAAGTCTTTGGCCCGGGCACCACCACCGAGACTGTGGTGAATTTCATCAATCAGGCAGTTGGAGCCTAGCGTGGAGCTCGTCACCGCCGCTTTGGCTGGCGAACGGCGCGCTTTGGCACGGCTGCTTACCCTCGTCGAGAACGGCACGGCGGATGGGCAAACAGCCCTGGCCGTGCTCTATCCACACACGGGTCGGGCGCATGTCATCGGCGTCACCGGCTCGCCGGGTGCGGGCAAGAGCACGCTGGTGGGGCGGCTCGCTCGCGAACTGCGCAATCGTGACCTCACGGTGGCCATCGTGGCCGTAGATCCGTCCAGCCCCTACTCCGGCGGCGCGCTCTTGGGTGATCGCCTGCGGATGCGTGATCTGACCACCGATGCGGGCATCTTCATCCGCAGCATGGCCTCGCGGGGACATCCCGGCGGCGTAGCCCACGCCACCCGCGAGGTGGTGCAGACGCTCGACGCGGTGGGCTACCCGGTGGTCATCGTGGAGACGGTGGGCGCGGGGCAGGCGCAGGTGGATGTGGCGCGGGTGACGCATACGGTAGTGCTGGTGGAAGCGCCGGGCATGGGCGATGATGTGCAGGCGCTCAAGGCGGGCCTGATGGAGATCGCCGATATTATCGTGGTCAACAAGGCCGACCGGCCCGAAGCCAAACTCACGTTGCGCTCGTTGCAGAGCGTGCATTCGTCGGTGGCTCCTGCAGGACACCATGGGCCGGGGGCCGGGGCTGAGAGCGATATGCCGCGCGCCGCGTGGGAAGTCCCCCTCCTGTTGACCAGCGCGTTGGAAGATACCGGGTTGAGCGAGCTGGCCGATACGCTGGCGGCGCACCGGCGCTATCTGGAAGAGAGCGGGCAATGGGAGCAACGGCTGGCCGCGCTCGCCCGCGCCGAGGTGGAGACCTGGCTCCAGCGACACCTGCTGGCCCTGCTCGATGCGCGGGTGGGCGCAGAACGCCGTGAGGCCGCCGTCGCCGCCGTGCTCCGCCGCGAGCAAGACCCCGCCTCTGTTGCGCGCGCTCTACTAGAAGAAGCGCTCGCATGACGACGGACGACCGACGACGGACGACAGACTACAGAACAAAACGTGGTCTGTCGTCGGTTGTCCATCGTCAAAAAATAAGTCACTGTGGAGGTCACTCATGACATTACGACTCTGGCTTGTACGCCACGCCCAATCCACCTGGAACGCTGCCGGGCGGATGCAAGGCTGGGCCGATCCGCCGTTGAGCGATGTAGGCCGCGAACAGGCGGCCTTGGCCGCGGCGCGGTTCGCATCCGAGCCACTCACGGCGATCTACACTAGCCCGCAGATACGCGCCGTTGAAACCGCGCAGGCCATCGGCGCAGTGTCCGGGTGTGAACCGATTCTCGATCCACGCTTGCGCGAGATCGGCGTGGGACAAGCGGAAGGCTGCTCGTGGGACGATTGGGCGGCACGCTGGCCGCAAGTCGCTACCGCCATCGCGCGCAGCGAGTTCGCGCTGGAACACGTTCCCGATTCCGAGCCGCTTCCGGACTTTCTCGCGCGTGTGGAGGCGGTATTCGCCGACATCCATGTGCAGCACGTCGAAGGGAACATCGCCGTCGTAGCGCATGGCGGCGTGTTTCGCGCGTACTTCGGGCAGCTGCTTAAAACCGCGCAACGCTACTGCGCTACGCTCACCTTCGGTAATGCCTCGCTTTCGCTGGTGACGTTTGCCCCCGATTCCTGGGCAAGCGTGCGCTTCATCAATGATACGTCGCACCTGCAAAATGGAGCGGGAGAAGTGTTGCGTGATGCGTGATTTTTTCTTCACGTTTCACAAAATTCGCCATTCGCCATTCGCTATTCGCCATTCGCCATTCGCTATTTGAGATTTGAGATTTGCCGGAGGTAAGCTATGTACTACGACGGAACCCTGATCCGCTTGCGCCCCTCGGAGCGCGCCGATTTGCCGCTGTTTGCGCAGTGGCTCTCCAACCCGGAGATGCGGGATTACGTTACCGTGCGCTATATGTCCCTGGCATTGGAAGAGCACTGGTTCGAGGGGCTGCTGCCCGATGTAGGCGGCGTTGCGCCAAGTCGGTTACACTTTGTCATTGAGACGCGCGAGGCTGCCCGACCCATTGGCGTCACCGGGCTGGAAGACTTCAACTGGCGCGACCGGGAGGCCGAAGTGGGCATCATCGTGGGCGACCCGGAGTTCTGGGGGCGCGGCTATGGCAGCGACGCGATGCGCGCCATCCTCAACGTGGGCTTCAACTGGTACAACCTGCATCGTATCTACCTGCGCGTGGTGGATGATAACGCTCGTGCCATCCGCTCCTACGAGAAATGTGGCTTTACCCATGAGGGCCGCTTCCGCGAGGCCGTGTTCATTGATGGCCGCTATCACGATTATCTGGTGATGGGAATGTTGCAACGCGAATTTCAGGCGCAAGCCGAGGAGTAACTAATGAGCACCTTCAATCCACAGGTAGAAGCCTGGTTACGGCAGGCCTTCAAGTATTTGAACCGTTTTATGTTGTTGCTGTGGCGCTTGGGACTTGGCCCTTGGCTTAGCCTGTGGCCTGATGTGGGCGGGCGCATCATGGTGCTCACGCACACGGGGCGCAAAACCGGACGCCAGCGGCACACCCCGCTCAACTACGCGCTGGTAGATGGGGAGCTCTACTGCACCGCCGGGTTCGGCGCGATTGCGGACTGGTATCGTAATCTCAAAGCCACCCCCAACGTCGAAGTCTGGCTGCCGGAGGGTTGGTGGGCTGGCGTCGCGGAGGAAATCGCGCCGGAAGACCCCGCCGTGCGGCTGGCGCTGATGCGCGCCGTGCTACGGGGCAGCGGCATCGTCGCGCCACTGATGGGGGTCAGTCCCAGCCTGCCCGATGTGGAACTTGCCGAGCGCACAGCGGAGTATCGCCTGCTGCACATTCGGCGCGTTGCCGAGCGCACCGGTCCCGCAGGCCCTGGCGACCTCGCTTGGGTTTGGCCTCTGGCGACAGTCCTCCTCTTGCCGCTGGCCTTGCGGAAACGAAAGCGGGGGTAAATGACACATCAAACACGCTTGCCGCTTGTGCCCAACGCACCGGTTGCTGATGAGCGCAACTATCAAGCTGCCCTGAAAACATTGCTAATGGAGGATCTGGATTTTCACGATAAAGGCAGCAGTTACGCTTCACACAATTTCCACTCGTTCCCGGCTAAATTTCCACCACAGCTGCCGCGTAAGTTCATTCAAGAGCTTACATCGCCAGGCGACTATGTTTATGATCCAATGATGGGGTCTGGCACGACGCTTGTCGAGGCATTGCTATTGGGGCGGTATGCAGTGGGCAGCGATATAGACCCGCTGGCGGTACGCATCGCCAGAGTCAAGACACAACCGTTGGAAGTTATCACTGCTAGTGAAGTTGGGTGCGAGGTTGCCCAGCGCGCCCGAAATCTGGTGAACCAACACAGCGCAACATTGACGCAGGAATTAACCAGCCGATGGGACAAGCAAACGCGGGATTTCGTCAACTATTGGTTCATGCCGCAAACCCAACTTGAATTGCTGGCCTTGCTTAAAGAAATTGTACAAATCCCCGACGCCACGTTGCGCGCTTTTCTGGAACTGGCTTTTTCCGCTGTGATTATCACTAAATCTGGCGGCGTATCATTGGCGCGTGATTTAGCGCACACCCGCCCCCATCGCGCCAAGATCGTCAAGACACCAGAAGGAGCCGTGCTTATCGCTGAACCAGGCGCGCAAAATTCGGCGCGCGCTCAATACACGACCAAAGTGCTGCGCTCCCCCATCACGGAATTTAGTAAACGCTTACAACTAAACCTTGACGGCCTCAGCGCGGCTACCTGGGCTGGTGGGGAGAGTCTTATCGTGTTTGGGAATGCTGAGCGGGCACCCCTTGCACCCAATTCGATAGATTTGATTGTCACCTCCCCCCCGTATGCTTCCAACGCGATTGATTATATGCGCGCGCACAAGTTCTCGCTGGTGTGGTTGGGGCATAACATTGATAGCTTGAGCGAAACGCGCAGCCGTTATGTGGGTGGAGAAGCCATTTCAGCCATGCACTTTGAAACATTACCCCCTAAGACGCAAGCCCTGGTCAACCAGATTTTGCATCTGGATCGTAAAAAGGGACAGGTTTTGCATCGTTACTACTCGGAGATGACCCGTGTGCTAGGTGAAATGTGTCGAGTGCTGAAACCGGGCAAAGCAGCGATTGTGGTTGTGGGCAGTTCGGTCATGCGTGGGGTGGATACAGAAACACAGTACTGTTTAGCCGAAATTGGTGCGCAGGTAGGCTTTGCAGCTTCATATATCGGCGTGCGCCAATTAGACCGTGACCGGCGCATGATGCCTGCTGGGAATCGGATAGATCACACTTCGCAGATTCAACAACGGATGCACGAGGAATATGTCATAGGATTTTACAAGCCTGAAGAGGTAGGAAAAGTATGACTGATATAAAAATGTTGCGCAGCGCTTACCATCAGCAAATTTGCGGAAAAATTATCCGTATCACTGAAAGAGATGGCAAGAAGTACCCCAACTTTGCGGATGGCGGCAGTTTGACCAGTACCAAAATTGCCTGGGGCATTCTTGAGCATTTGCAATACGCGCGCAACCCGGAATCTATATCGGGCCAGACTTCTGGCGGGCGTTTCGAGGTGCTTACCTGCAATTTTCTGGAAGCAGCTTTCAACTTGTTACGTCCTTTACGCCCTGGAGAATGGCGCTATTCCACGCGTCTGACAATTTCTCAATTCGATCAGTATCGGCATCTCGAAGAACTTGAAGCCATTGTCCGTGAGGATGATACATTAGCTTCGGCTTTGGGTTTGGATTACATCGTAAAGCCGGATATTCTTGTAGGGCGTGTGCCAGTTTCAGATGCGCAACTCAACGCTGAGGGGGTGCTCTTGGATGCAAAAACGCACCTGGCTTCTTTGACACCGCTGCGCGCGGCCAATTCCACGTCACCTTTACCCATTCTACACGCCAGTATTTCCTGCAAATGGACGTTGCGCAGCGACCGGGGACAGAATGCACGCACTGAAGCGTTGAATCTGATCCGCAACCGCAAAGGACGCGCGCCGCATATTGTAGTTGTGACCGCAGAACCCATGCCTACCCGCCTGGCGACTCTGGCGCTAGGCACAGGCGATTTGGACTGCGTCTATCACTTTGCGCTTAACGAGCTCCACGCGGTTGTGGCAGAAATGCGGAACGAGGATCAATTGGAGATGCTCAACTTGCTGATTGATGGCCGTCGCTTGCGCGACATCAGCGATTTGCCGTTCGATTTAGCGATATAGTTATTCTTCGGCCTTCAGCAATAGCGCTAGCTGTTGGATTTTGTTGGGCATACATCACGGTTGTATGCTGATTTGTCCCAGCCAGATGCTATCTCCCACTGCTTGTCCCGTGCGCGTGACCGGTTGCCGTGCTCCGGCAAAATCGTACATCCCCGCGATGAGTGTGTAGTGTCCGGGCGGTAAGTCGTCGGGCAATAGCACCCCGTAGCGGTCGTGGAGCTGCTCGCCGGGCTGCCAGCTATCGGTGGGGCGGAAGCCGCCGAGCGGTTCGGCATCGGCCTGGGCGACGAGTACGCCGTTTTCTGCGAGCAGATGGACGAAGACTTTGAGCCGCGCGCCGGGCGCAGCGAGTGCGTTCCAGAATAGTGTCATGGGTATGATGTCGCCGGGCGCGTAGGTGGCTCCCCCCAGATCGGCCCCTTCGAGTAGTACCGTCTCCCCCAATTGTGCCGTCGTTGCAATCGTGGGGGCGGTGGGTAGCGGCGTCACTCCGTAACGCGCCAGGCGTACCTTGCCCACCCATATATCTGTCGCTTTGTAGGCCTGCTGCGCCAGCTCCAGCTCGATGTGCCGCCCCGGATCGGATTCCGCATCCCCCCAATAGAGGACGAAGAGCTGCCGGTGTCCGGCGATGGTCTCGCTAACCCAGGTGGCGGCAGCCTCGGGGGCGGGGTGGTAGGGCGCGGGGTAGACGGGCAGCGGGCCGCGGTAGTAATAGGTGAAGACTTCCCACTGATTGGGCGCGTTGAGCAGAATGGCGTCACCCGGCTGGCCGGCGGCGATGGTCGCCGCTAGTCCCCGGTAGTCGTCGCGGGCGTAGGCCGGATCGTCAAACAGATGCTGCAGCGCCGTAACCTGCGTGGGCAGCAGCGCCAGCAGCAGGAGTGCGGCGAGCCAGCGCCGCCACCCCGCGCGGGCCAGGGGGAGCGCGAGCAGCACGCCCAGCGGGGCTACAGAGATCATCAGGAATTTGAGGTAGGCGGGCCGGTAGATGCCGAGCGCGGCGATGAGGGCGGCGGGCAGCAGTGCCATGAGCGCGGCGGCCCAGGCGATGAAGGGGCGACGGGAGCGTGTCAACATGGTGAGCGCGAGTAGTCCCAGCGCGGGCAGCAACAGGTAGGGCGCGGCTTTTGCGGGCAGGGTGATGCCCGCTAGCAGGGTGCGCGCCATCGCGCCCACTGCGCCGGAAGCGTCCAGATCGGGCGGACGCCAGCCGGAGGCGCGCAGGGCGATGGGCGTCCAGGGCAGGAAGGCTAGCCCGGCCAGCAGGTGCGCGGCGAGCCAGTGGGGGAGACCCTTCGGCAGGCTCAGGGGCCGAGAAAGCGAACTTACTGAATCCCCGGTGGGTGAGCCTGTCGAACCCCCGGTGGGTGCGTTGTGTGCGCGCCCCTTCGGCAGGCTCAGGGGCCGAGAAAGCGAACTTACCGAATCCCCGGTGGGTGAGCCTGCCGAACCCCCGGTGGGTGCGTTGTGTGCGCGCCTCTTCGGCAGGCTCAGGGGACGGGGGGGAACACTTGCCGACCCGGTGGGTGAGCTTGCCGAACCCCCGGTGGGTGCGTTGTGCGCGCGCCCCTTCGGCAGGCTCAGGGGCCGAGAAAGCGAACTTGCCGAATCCCCGGTGGGTGAGCTTGCCGAACCCCATAACCAATCCACTCCGAAAGCCAGATTCAGCCCGGCGAGGGCGAAGACAAAGGCGTATTGGGTATACAGCCCCAACGCGACGGCAGCCGCCAGGGCTGCGGCGTGCTTCCAGGAGGGGGCGGCGATCAGCTGTGTGCCGCTCCAGAGGGCCAACGCGCCCGCCAGCCCCAGCAGGGCGTACATGCGCGCTTCCTGGCTGTAGTAGACGGCGAGGGGGTTCACGGCTACGAACAGCGCCGCGCCGATGGCTGCCGGATCGCCGCCGGCTTTGCGGCCTAGCGCTGCCGCGAGCGCAACGGTGAGCCAGCCGCACAGTACGGAGAAGGCGCGGAGGGCAAACTCACTCTCGCCGGTGGCTGCGCGCCACGCATGGAGGAGCAGGTAGTAGCCGGGCGGGTGAATATCGCCCGCCGCCCCGGCGATGATGAGTGACAGTGGGCGTTCTACCAGACGTGCGGTGTTGCCTTCATCGTTCCAGAAGGATTGGGCATCCAGGCAGTGGAAGCGCAGCGCGGCAGCCAGTAATAGGATGAGCAGCAGGAGCAGGCGCAGGGCGACCCGCAAACCGGATGATCCCATCACGTGGCTCAGCCTTCGAGTGCTGCCAGCACTTTGGCGGCGAGAATGCTGCCCCGGCGCTCGATGGTAGGCGGGTCGGTGAGGCAGTTGACGATGGTAGAGGGGATGCCGAGGGCGCATGGGCCGCCATCGAGGATGAGCGCGACTTTATTCCCCATTTCTTCGACTGCTTCTGCGGCGGTGATAGCTGGGGGATGGCCGGGACGGCTGGCCCAGCTGACGACGACCGCGCCGCCGAGCAGTTCGAGCAGCGGCCAGAGGGCGGGGGTGTTAGGGTGACGTAGTGCGACCCGTGTCGCTTTCAGGTCTGGGGGCAGGTCTGGCCCAGGCGGGAGGATGAGCGTAAGCGGCCCCGGCCAGTAGCGTTGCGCCAGTCTTTGTGCGGCGCGGCTGGGTCGGGCCAGTGTCTCCAGCAGAGCTGGGTCAGAAATTAGCAGCGGCAATGCCGATTCGGGACGCCGCCCTTTGATTTCGTATAGGTGTGCGATAGCGCGTGCCTCTAGCCGGGCGGTTATGCCGTAGACGGTTTCGGTGGGGAGGATGACCAGCTCGCCGTGGCGCAACAAATCGGCGGCGCGCGCGATGGCTTCGGGGTGGTGCAGGGGCAGCACGGCGGCGCTCATGGGTATGCCCCGCTCAGCACGAAACGCTCCAATGCAGCGGCGGCTCCGTCTGCTTCTAGCGGTGGGGCGACCCAATCGGCAGCGGCGCGGACGGCGGGGATGGCGTTGCCCATCGCTACGCCCACACCGGCCCAGCGCACCATCTCCAGGTCGTTTTCGTGATCGCCAACGGCCATGACCGCTGTGCGGGGGATGTGCAGATGCGCGGATAGCCAATCCAGCCCCGCGCCTTTGTTGGCGCCGGATGGCACGACTTCAATGAATAGGGCGTGCGAGCGTACCACATCAGCTTGTCCGGCCACCCAGCCGCGTAAATCCTCGCCGATGGCAGGGATGGCGGTGGCTTCGGCCATCACCAGGACTTTATCGGCCTGATGGGTTGCCAGGACGCTCTTCCAGGGTTCGCCCACTTTGCAAACCTGACCCAGTAAATTTGTATCAAAGGTCTCCGGTGGGTAGCGTGCAGAGAAGAAGAGCTGCCCGTCGGCGTAGAGGATGACGCGAAGATGCTGGGTCTCGCAGTGGCGCAGTACGTTCAGAGCGAGCGAAGTGGGGAGCGTGCGGCGGTAGCGTGGTGCGGGATCGGCAGGGGCTTGAATCCAACCGCCCTGGTAGCAGAGCAGCGGCGCGGTAATGCCCAGCGCTTGCGCGAACGGGCGCGTGGCGGCGAACATCCGCCCGGTCGCCAGTGTGACCAGCACGCCCGCAGCCTGGGTCGCCGCGATAGCTTGCCGCACCGGCGCGCTGATGCGCTGGTCGTTGTCCATCAATGTTCCATCAAGGTCGAATGCTACAAGTTGGATCATGTCAGATTGTTGGTTGTTGATCAGATACGATAGTGGCGCGTTGCATAGCACTATCCAATTCTTCTAATCCAAAAGGAATTGTGCAGTATTGATGTAAAGGTGGCGCATATACTTCATCAAAGCAGTCATTGCTTTCTGTTTGTCTGATAAGTGTGATAGATGGGAATTTACCTTTAATAATCCCTATCAAGCCGGGTGTTTTACTATCCCTGGTCACGCCCCACTCTGAAACTGTAATCAGGCCGCATAATGGTTGGGTCTGGATAATCAGCCGCGCTTCTTCCGGTGATTCGACGTGTAACACGGCAAATCCTTTCTGTTCCAAAAATACTTTGAGAATGTTTCGCCATGCATCGGGAATAGCGAGTAGGAGGTGAGTGTGGGTCGGAGCATTCATGGTTTTTGCTTCGAGCCTCTGTTCAAATCAAAGTGACAGGCGATACTTACCATACGCCACGATCCTCAAGCACGATTTCTGATAGGGGTTTGCCGAAAGGGCTACCTAAAAGATCGACCAAACGCTGACGTGCTTCTACCGAGACTGGGTCAGGGGGGATTGGCTCATCAGACTTAGATTGGGTTAGCCGGGCAGCCGCCAGGATTTGCCCAATGCGCGCGGTTTGGGTTTTCGGCATGTTTTTAACAATTATCTGGATATGCACTTGTTGATGCTCGCGCAATTGCAGTGGTCTCAACGGATATAACGTGCCTTGCTTACTGCAACAACAAAATTGCGATGACTGCTACCCATAGGGCGGCCTGGAGGAACAAGTTCCCGATCCACAGGAAATAGGCGGCGACGCGTTCGCGGGTGTAGAGGAATAGGCCGAGTACGCTGTTCAGAATCAAAAAGAGCAGGCCGATGAGGGCCAGGTAGAAGATGCGCGCGGCTTCGGTGAGCATGAGCGGAGCACCCTCGTCGGTGAAGCGTAGGGCGATTTGCGGCGGTAGGGCGGGATAACGCCAGGCCAGCACACCTACCAGTAGTAGTAGGAGCAGCCCGCCGCCGCTTAAGGCGGCCAATGCCGCGTGATCCTGCCAGATAGGCCAATCCAGAAAAGCCGGATGGCTGGATTGTTCGACCACTTCTTGGGTAGGTCCCATCGCCCGCCGCTCTTCTAGAGCCTCCCGGAAGCCGTCCAAATCGGTGGGAGAGAGGGCGTAGGCGAGCGTCTCGGTGCGGACGATGATCTGCTGTTTGGCACCGGCGACGGCGTAGAACAGGATGGGTGCGAGGCCCTCGGCCTCGCCTGTGCCGACGAAGTGGCCGGGGAAGTACAATCCTTGTCGTAGGCGGATGTTTTGTAAATCCGCGCCGGAGAGCACCTCGCGCACGGAGGCGAGCGGGATCTGATGCCGGTTGTTGCCCCAGGTGATGGCGATGGCGTTGCGATCCATCGTGTAACTGGCGTTGAGCAAGCCCCATAGCCAGTAGGCCAGCATGAGCGCCGCCAGTAGCGCGCCAACCGCTAACACGCTCACGATAAATGTCAGTAGATTCACCGGTTGTAAGACCGCGATAACGATCAGGCCCGCCATCATCAATAGTAGCATGGCCTCTACCGCCAGTCCCACGCGCCAGCCTGTGCGAATATCCAGTTCCCAAACGGTCATATTAGAGTTCCTGGCGGGATTCCAGCGCCCGCGTTAATGTGACTTGATCGGCGTATTCGAGATCGCCGCCGGCGGGCAGCCCGCGCCCTAGCCGGGTGACGCGCACGCCTAGTCCCTTGAGGCGCGGTAGCAGATAGGCCGCTGTGTAATCGCCCTCGTTGGTGGGATTGGTCGCCAGCAATACTTCGCGTATCCCGCCCGCACGGATGCGGGCTTCGAGCTCGGCTACGCGCAAGTCTTCGGCGAAGATGCCTTCGAGTGGCGAGAGCGCCCCATGCAACACATGGTAAACGCCGTGATATTGCCCGGTGCGCTCCAGCGAGAGTAAGTCCATAGGCTCTTCGATTGCGCAGACGGTGGTGTGGTCGCGGGTCTCGTCAGCGCAAACCGGGCAGGGATCGGACTCGGTCACGTTGTAGCAGATGGAGCAGAAGCGTGTGCGCTCGACCAGAGATTGCAGACTGTCGGCTAGGCGCAGGGCCAGCTCCGATTTGCCGCGCAGCAGGTAGAACGCCAGCCGCGAGGCGGTTTTCGGGCCGACCCCAGGCAGCTCGGAGAAGGTTTCCACCAGCCGGGTTACGGCAGGAGGGATGGCTGCTTCAGCCATAGATTAGAACAGGCCGGGGAGGCTCAAGCCGCCGGTCAGCCCAGCCATTTGGTCAGCCATGAGCGCCTGGGCTTTTTGGATCCCCTCATTGACAGCGGCCACGAGCAGGTCTTGCAGCATATCCAGGTCTTCCGGGTCTACCACTTCAGGCTTGAGCGTGATGCTCTGCACTTCCAGCCCGCCGCTGATGGCGATTTCCACCATGCCGCCGCCGGCGGTGGCCGTGACCACTTGCTGGGCAGTCTCCTCTTGCATCCGTTCCATTTCCGCCTGCATCTTTTGCACCTGGCGCATCAAGTCGTTGGGATTCATCCGTCCACCACCGCCACCGCCCATCATACGATTTTTAGCCATGATCTGTTCTCCTCATTAAAATAGCAAATCTCAAACTACAAGTTACAAGCTACAAGCAACAAGTTTCTTCACGTTTCCATATCCGCCACGGCCCCCAGTTCCTCCACTGCGCGGCGCACCAGTTCATCCTCTAGCACGTCGGGCGGTTCTTCGGGGGGCGGGGGCGGTGACGCTTGGCGTGGCGCGGCTGGGGCGGGTGCAGAAGCCGCTGCCTGCCATTCCTTCTCCAGCACACAGCGCACGCGCACAGGATGGGTGAAGACTGTGGCCAGGGCATCTTCCACGGCCCGTCGTCCGTTATCTTCATCAATTTTGTTCCGGTGGAAGGCGTGTTTGAACCCCAGCACCAAGCGGCCTTCGGCGTCGGTCGCTAGCGGCGTCGCGTCACGCAACAGTGCCGAAAGGGACAGATTGACCGGGCGCACCAGATCAATCACCTCACGCCACCGTGGGGCCACATCAGCGAGTTGTAGCGCTGCACCGGATTTTGGGGCGGAGGTCGCAGCCGGGGACGGGGCTGCCGGACGCTGCGGCGCAGGTGTGGCAGCAGTTGGCGGCGTGGGCGCTCGTGTGGGCGGTGGTGCTACTGGCGCGACGGCTGGTGCAGCGGGCGCGTTCGCCGTTGCTGGTAGCGCCCGTTCCAGCGAGGCTTCCACGAAGGCCAGCTCCAGCGGTAGCTGCGGTTGCCAGCCACTGCCACGCTCCCCGGCCACCGCGCTGAACAGGCGCACCGCCTCGGTCAGCCGTTCCGGCGCAGCCTGACGGGCCAGCTCTTGCAGGCGCGGGCGCTCCTCGGCGGTTGGATCGGGCCAGGTATCGCCCGCCCCCAGGCGCATCAGCAGCAGGCCGCGCAGAAAATCGGCCAGCTGGCGAGCCAATTGGCGCGGATCCGCGCCCCCATCGGTCGCCCGGTTGAGGATGCGCAGCCCCGCGTTGACATCGCGCGCAATCCATGCCTGAATCAGCTCCAGAATCACATCGCGACGCTCCGCCCCCAACATCAACCGCACATAATCGGCGGTCACATCGCCTCCGGCGGACATTTGATCCAGCAGACTGATGGCATCGCGCATCCCGCCGCCCGCCGCGCGCGCAATCAGCTCCAGTGCCTCCGGCTCAGCGGTAATCTGCTCCTGCGCGACGATCTTTTGCAACTGTTCCAGCATCGCCTCCAGCGGAATCCGCCGGAACTCGAACCGCTGGCAGCGCGAGAGCACGGTGGGTAGAATTTTGTGCGCCTCGGTAGTCGCCAGAATGAAGATGACGTGCTCCGGCGGCTCTTCCAGAGTCTTGAGCAGCGCGTTGAAGGCGGAGGTGGAGAGCATGTGGACTTCATCCACCACATAGACCTTATAGCGGCTCTGTGTGGGGCGGAAGCCCACCTTTTCGAGCAGCTCGCGGACGTTGTCCACACCCGTGTTCGAGGCCGCGTCAATCTCGATCAAATCCATCAGCCGCCCCGCGTTCACCGCCGCGCAGATTTCGCACGTATTGCACGGGCGCTCGGCGACGGGCGCCAGGCAGTTGACGGCCTTCGCGACCAGCCGCGCGCTGGTGGTCTTGCCGGTGCCGCGTGGCCCAGCGAATAGATAGGCGTGGTGGATGTGTTCCAGACGCAGCGCGTTGCGTAGCGTTTGGACAATATGTTCTTGTCCCACCACTTCATCGAAGGATTGTGGTCGCCATTTGCGGTATAATGCTTGTGCCATAAGCGCCTCCCAGCGTTGCTTAGTCTATCACGGATAGCAAAGGAAGCAAGTGTACTTTGGCTTGCTTCTTGTGGGGTCTATGCTAAAGTTAGACTGGGATGTGGCACATGATTGCCCTGAGCGGTATTACTGACACTTTGAAGGAGGTATAGATGAACGAGTTGCTCCCCTTGAGAAAAAATGACGCAGTTTCAACTGAGACAGAACAACAACGGTTACGGATGTTGACTACCCCGTTATCTTTGCGTGGCTGGCCCGTGTGGATGGTTTATCTGTTGGCGCTTCTGGGGCTTATTTACATCTTGAACCCTACGGCTGGCTGGGATTTTATCCCGGATTTCATTCCGGGCATCGGCAATCTGGATGAAGGGGTTGCCGTGATGATGCTATGGTATGGATTGGTTGAGTTTTTCGAGGGGCGGCACTATCGGCCGGCGACGCAAGAAGAAGCTGTAGAGGCGGAGTGGGAAGAACTTGCCCCCGAAACCGCAGAGACTCCAGAACCTTCGGAAATGACTGAGTAACCGTAGAGGAGGTCCACGATGAGCTTGCAGGCGACATTGCGTGAACAGATTCTGATGAAGTTGGTTGCGGTGATTGATCCGGAAACGGGCGTGGATGTGTTGCGGATGCAGCTGGTACAGGACTTGGAGGTGGATGAGGCCATCGGAAAAGCAACCTATACCTTCCGGCCTTCTTCGATGTTGTGTCCACTGGCGACAAGCCTGGCGCTGGACATCAAGAAGGCGGTGGCTGCAGTGCCGGGGATTGTGGAACAGGAGATTGCGGTGACGAATTATGTGCGTGCCGAGGAACTCACGCAGCTGATTAATCAGCAGGCTGTGTAAACGTATGTTTTCTTGAGGTGCTGGTTATGCCGATTTATGAATACACTTGTCAGGATTGCCAGAATCATTTTCAGGCGCGGCGTGCGATGCGTGATGCTGATGCGCCGCTTGCCTGTCCCCAGTGCGGTGCGAAGCGCGCCAAACGGGGGCTATCGCTCTTTGCTGCGCATAGCAGTAGCGGGAAGGCTCTCGCTGGGGGTGGGGCCTCATGCGGCTCGTGCAGCAGTTCCAGTTGTGGCTCTTGTGGGCATAAACATTGAGTAGATACCCAGGTTGTTAGCAGTTCGCCAGAGTCTTTATAGGACACGGATTGGTATGGATTTTACGGATAAGAATTGTAAGAAATCCGTGTTCTAAATTTTAAATCTGTCCAGGTGACGCTCGAGTTAGACAATAAACAACCCTCCCGCGAGCAAGCGCGGGAGGGTTGTGTGCCTGAGAACCTGTCCGAAAATTCCGCCGATGGTCGAACTGTCGAAACCGGTGGCTGAGGCCTTCGGCAAGCTCAGTCACCGGAGCAGCCCGGTGGCTGAGCCTGTCGCAGCCGGTGGCTGAGCCTGTCGCAGCCCAACCACCGCGTGAAACGTGAACTTAGTTTCACGTTTCATGTAGCATGTTTTACCGTTCCGGGAACGCCAGTTCTGCCCCCTTGCGCAGCGCGAGCTTGTTAGGCTCTAGCCACTGCCGTTGGCGATCCGAAAGGTGCTTCTCCAGCTCGGTCTCCAGTGAGGCGATCTTCACAATGCCCGTCGCCGCGACGAGCATCCCCAGCGCGACGAGATTCGCCATCCGCACGTTGCCCAGCTCGGTAGCGATGTCACTCGCCTTGAGTTGCAGCACACGAATGTCGGAGCGCACGAACTGCTTCGGCGCGAGCGAGGCATTGACCACCAGCAGACCGCCCGGCTTTACCAGCGGGCCGTACTTCTCCAGCGAGGGCAGATTGAGCGCGATGGCCGCTGTCGGATTGCGCACAACCGGCGCGCCGATCTCTTCCTCGGAAACGATCACGGTACAGTTGGCTGTGCCGCCGCGCATCTCTGGTCCGTAAGACGGGATCCAGGTCACATACAAATTCTCCGCCAGCCCGGCGTAAGCCAGCAGCTGTCCCGCAAAGAGCGCGCCTTGACCGCCAAACCCTGAGATGATGATGTCTTGGTGTCGCATCGCCGCCTCCTATACCTTGAGCGCCGCTACTGCGTCGCTAACTTTAGTATTACCCAACGGGAACTCCGGGATCATGTTCTCTTTGGCCCACTGCATCGCGTCCCAGGGGTCCACATGCCAGTTGGTCGGGCAGGTGGAGAGCACCTCTACGATGCTGAACCCCAGCCCTTGTTGCTGCGCCATGAACGCCCGCTTGATGGCTTTCTTCGTCTTGTTGATGCCGGGCAGGTCGAGCGCGGATTGGCGCGTGGCATAGGCTACCGCCGGGATCGCGGCCATGATCTCGCTGATATGCACCGGCACACCGGCGATACGCGGATCGCGCCCGAACGGGCTGGATGTGGTCTTCTGGCCCTCCAGCGTGGTGGGGGCCATCTGCCCGCCTGTCATGCCGTAGATGGCGTTGTTGACGAAGATGGTGGTGATGAGCTCGCCGCGATGCGCCGCGTGGATGATCTCGTTCGTGCCGATGGCCGCCAGATCGCCGTCGCCCTGATAGGTGAACACGATCTTGTCGGGGTTGACGCGCTTGATGCCGGTCGCCATCGCGGGCGCGCGCCCGTGCGGCGCTTCGGCAAAGTCCATCTTGAAGTAGTAGTAGGCCAGCACCGAACAGCCCACCGGCGCCACGCCGATGGTCTGCTCGCGCACGCCCAGCTCATCCAGCACTTCCGCTACCAGCCGGTGGATGACGCCGTGCGTACAGCCGGGGCAGTAGTGCGTGCTTTTCTTCGTCATTGAGTCTGGATACTGATAGATCAGTTCCATGTTTTCGGGGATTTGCGCTACATCGCTCATTTCCCAGTACCCCCTTCCATATCCTTAACTGCGGCCAGAATCTCATCCACCATCGGGACAATGCCGCCCATCCGCCCATAGAACTTGACGGGCGTTTTGCCCAGAACGGCCAATTGCACATCCTCCAACATCTGCCCGGCGCTCATCTCGGAGACGAGGACGCCGCGCACCTGCCCGGCCAGCTCCGCAATGCGCGCCGAGGGGAACGGCCAGAGCGTCTGCGGGCGCAACAAGCCCACTTTGAGGCCCTGCTTGCGCGCCTCGCGCACCACCGAGAGGCAAATCCGCCCGACGGTGCCGTAAGCCACCAGCAGCAGCTCGGCATCTTCGGTTTGATATTCCTTCCAGCGCACTTCATTTTTCTGGATTTCCGCCAGCTTCGCCTGGAAGCGCAGGTTGGTCTTCTCCAACCCTTCCGGCGAGAGATCAAGCGAGGTGATGATGTGCTGCTCGCGGCCCACCGCGCCGGTCAGCGCCCAGTCCGGGCGCGGACGGGGGAACGGCTGCATGGGGGGCAGCTCGGCGGATTCCATGATCTGCCCCAGGCTGCCATCCCCGGCGATGAGAACGAGCGTGCGGTACTTCTCGGCCAGGTCGAAGGCCAGCCCCATCATGTCAATGATCTCCTGCACGTTGGCGGGAGCCAACACGATGGGGTGGAAATCGCCATGCCCGGCGCTCTTCGTCATGATAAAGTAATCGCTCTGCGAGGGCTGGATGTTGCCCAGGCCCGGCCCGCCGCGCTGCATGTTGACCACTACAGCGGGCACATCCGAGCCGGCGATGTAGGAGAGGCCCTCGGCCATGAGGCTGAACCCCGGCCCAGAGGTCGAGGTCATCGTGCGGACGCCGCAGCAGGCCGCGCCGTAGACCATGTTGATCGCGCCCAGCTCGCTCTCGGCCTGGATGAAGACGCGGTTCTCCTCCACCATGCGCTTGGCGAGGTGCTCCAGCGCCTCGCTCTGCGGGGTGATGGGATAGCCGAAGTAGGCTTCCAGACCGTAGCGCAGCGCGGCTTCAGCGAAGGCTTCGTTACCCTTGAGTAATTCGCGTGCCATAGCGCCCTCCTATGCCGGCGCCGCCGCGCGGACGCGGCGTTCGCGGTAGACGGTGAAAATCACATCGGGGCAGATTGTCGCGCACGACGCGCACCCGATACACTTATCCATGTCCGTTACCATCACCGGGTGATACCCCTTGGCGTTGAACGCCTCAGGGGAAAGCACCAGGATTTTGGAAGGGCAAACATGGGTACACAGACCGCAGCCCTTACAGCGGTCAACATCAATGACCACCATTCCTTTAGCCATACACAAAGCTCCTTTCAAAATGTGATTGAGCGAAAAGACGAGAAAGCGAAGGGAGATGAAGGTTGCGCCGTTCGCAGTAGCACAGGATTTATCCTGTATCTCCGCTATGGCCGGTCTCTGACCGTGCCCGCGCATGTGCTTGATTTCAACTTGCTCGGCGTGGATTGCCAAATCCACGCCTTTGGCCTACCAAGTATCTGGTAAACCGCTAGATTTGGCAATCCAGCGGGAGCAAGTGGCAGGATTATTTTCTTGGAATCCCCTTACGCATTACGTTTTACGCAGTACGAGCACTATGCGGGTCAGGCTTTCATTTGCGCATGACCTGCCATGCGCGGATGCGGATTACAGCTCCCCATGCCAGATGTAATACCCCAGGTGGCAGTACTCTGCAAATCCCATGCGCCGATACATATTTTCGCCCTGGCGCGTGGCGCTGAGAACGCCTATGCGATAGCCCAGCGCGCGCGCATCGCGTAGCGCAGCCAGAGTAATCGCCGTGCCTACACCTTGCCGTTGCGCCTGGGGGAGGGTACTCACAAACCCGATTCCGGCAACGCCAACATCGAGCAGGAGCGAGGCGGTGGCGACTGGCGTGCCATTGTGCCGTCCCAGATAATGCCGCCACGGGGCATCGAATCCCAGCGTGTTAAACAGGTCGAAGAGCGCGTCTCCGGCAAAATCGGGCCACCGGAACACTTTTTGGAAGACCTGAATCCAGTGTTTTAGGGCTGCGCTATCTTGGACCTGCTCGATGACTAAGCCGGATGGCGTGGGTTGCTCTTCCTCTAGGCGATGTAAATCAACCGCCATGCCAGTGAAATCTGTTGCATGGATTAACTCATGCGCTATTAGATATTCCTCAAGATTTACCGGGCGGCTGGTTGGCCCAACAAACCAGCTCATGGGTAGTTCCTGCGCTTGAAAATCCAACAATCTTTCTTTGATTCGTTGTTCGGCGATGTCCGCAGGCAAATGCGTGCGGAGGACGCTGTTGAAGGTGAAATGTGGAATGGGTGTTTTTACCCACATCATCTCTGGTTCGTGATAGAGTGCGGCTTGCGGCAAGTGCGCAAAACTGGCAAACATTTGGCAATTGTTCAGTTCTATGGCGGCGGCGATAGTTAAGGGGGAGAAGTCGTTTAATATCTCACTCATGATGACTGTCCTGGATGGTGTCCTGATTAGGGCGCCTAAGCAGGCGGTTATGTAGAGATCTGCGGAACCTGTTTGTCTCGTTGTGCAATACTCGGCGTGGATTCTTGAACCCACGCCGAGCATTGTTCCGTCACTTTTACTTGTTTCCTGTCTATTGTGTTACGCTCCCACCATCTGCGTGACCAGCGTAAGCAGCACGCCCCCGGCGATGACCGATCCCAACTGTCCGGCGGTGTTCGCGCCCATGGCGTGCATCAACACGAATGTGGAGAAATCTTCATCGGAGGCGACTTTCTGCACCAGCCGCCCCGCCATCGGGAACGCGCTGATGCCCGCCGCGCCAATCAGCGGATTAATTTTCTTGCCGGAGAGCACATAGAGCAATTTGCCGAACAGCAAGCCTGCCACTGTATCCAGGGCAAAGGCCAATAGCCCCAAGAGCAGAATGAACAGGGTTTGCAGGTTCAAGAATTGCGCCCCTTGCATGGTGCTGCCCACTACCAGTCCCAAGAAAAGGGTGGAGACGTTGATGATCTCTTGCTGCGCGGACTTGGAGAGGCGATCTACCACGCCCGCTTCTTTGAGGATGTTCCCTAGCATGAGCGTGGCGATCAGCGGGGCAGCCTGCGGCACCAGAATCCCCACGGCGATGGTGACGATGATCGGAAAGAGGATGACCACGCGCTGCGAAACCGGGCGCGGGGCGTATTCCATCTTGGTCAGGCGCTCTTCGCGGGTGGTCATCAGCCGCATGATAGGTGGTTGGATGACCGGTACGAGGCTCATGTAGGAGTAGGCCACCACCGCGATAATCCCTAGCAGGTGTGGCGCGAGTTTGGCGCTGACGTAGATGCTCGTCGGGCCATCAATCGCGCCGATGATGCCGATGCTGGCAGCTTCGGGTAGTCCAAATCCCAGCGACGGGAAGAGCTGGCCCAAGACCAGGGCCAGCGTGAGCGTGCCGAAGATACCGAACTGCCCCGCCGCGCCCATCAATGCGAAGACGGGCTGCGCCAATAGCGGGCGGAAGTCCATCATCGCCCCTACGCCGATGAAGATGAGCAGGGGGAACAGCTCGTTGGCAACGCCGGCCTCATACAATACCGCCAACATCCCGTGCTCCTCAGCGTTGATCATGTACGAGAGCGGCAGGTTGCCGATGATGACGCCCAAGCCGATGGGCAACAACAAGGTTGGCTCATACTCTTTGGCGATTGCCAGGTAGATGAGCACGCCGCCTACGGCCATCATCACCACGCTCTGCCAGGTGATGGCGAACAGCCCTTCGAACAGTGCATGTAATATCTCGTTCACCGGTGCTTGTCTCCTCGGAAAATCTGCAAATCAGCCAATCTCAAAATTTAGTGCTGAGATTGTTAGCCACGAATTTCACGAATGGACACGGAAGTCTGAAATGAATTCGCAAAATTTATGTAATTCGTGGCAGGTTCTGGTTAATTCAACTTGGGCCACCTATGCTTAGGGCCGGCGCTGCGTTTGTGTCGCCGTCGGGCGCTGTAGCGTTTTCCGTTGGCGCGGCGATGCTACAGCGCAACAGGTGCATTGGGCGGGCGATCTCGAACCCTAGGTGTTGGTACAGGCGGATGGCGGGCGCGTTGCTCTGATAGACCATCAGAAATACGCACAAATCCTGCGCGCTGAGCGCCTGCACCAGTGCCGATGTCACGGCTGCGGCATAGCCGCGCCCCCGGTACGCCGTTCGCGTCACGATGTTGCCGATCTCCGCCGCGCCGGGCAATTGCAGATGCGTAGTCGCCATCGCCAACAGCGTGCGCCCTTCCCAAATCCCGAAGGCCGGGCCGCTCGCCAGCGGATCCTTCTCGAAAGCCTTGAGCGCCTCGGCTGCGGCCAGCGCGCGCATAGCGGGCAGGTCTTTTTCGTGCAACGCCACCGCCGTGCCCGTGTCCAGCTCCGCCGCATCCCCGCGGAATACCATCTGCCATTCGGGGATGTCCTCTAAAATGGTGAAGGCCGCGCTGACCACCGCGCGTTGCTCCTCATTGACCAGTAGATAAGCTTCGGAGCCGGGATCGGAGAGGAACGAGGCGTAATTCGCCAGCAAATCGGCGGAATCGCCCAGAAAAGCAAGTGCTGGTAGCGTGTACCGGTGACAGCTTGCCACCGACATCGCCGGGGAATGCGCAATATCGCACTCCTGCGCCAGCGTGGTCACGTCTGCTACAAAAGTGAAATGTGCCAGCGTCCACTCCAGGTCTTGTGTCAGGGCCTGGATTTGCTGGGTCAGCGGCGAGGCAACCCGCTCGGCGAACTCTGGCGTACTCATCGCTTACTCGATTTTGAACAGGGCTTCGCTGTGCTGCACCTGTTGGCCCACGTTGATGAAAACCTGCGTGACTTTACCGGCGGACGTGGCGCGAATCGGGTTATTCATCTTCATCGCTTCCAGTACGCACAGCTGATCGCCGTACTTCACCGTATCGCCCACCTTCACATCCACGCTCAAGACGACGCCAGGTAGGGGGGCCGTGACCTGGCCGGGCACACCGGCAGCTACTGGCGCGGCCAATCCGGATGGCGCAATGGGGGCGACTACCGGCGGCGCTGCTGGCGTTGCGCCTGGCATGGGGCTGGTATCTACAATGACGTCAAACGCAACCCCGTCTACGATGGCGCGCACCGGTCGTTTGTAGGGCTGGGGGACTTCAACGCGATAAGACTGCTCGCCAATTTTGATCTGATAAACAGGCATGGTATTTTCTCTCCAGCTGTATGAATGTTAGCGGCGCGCACGGCGCGATTGGTGTTGCGTGAGCCGATTGAGCGCCTGGTTGCGGGCGTATCCACTCCAGCCCTGGGCTGCACTTGTGGGGGCGGGGGCCACGACGGCAGGTTGCGCGGTCGCCAGCGCGACGGCTACGGCTGCTACAGCCGCCAGCTGGCGCGCATCCGGCAACGCTGGCGTGGGGGCTGCATCTAGGGCCGCGTCCATCGCTGATTCCGGGGCATCTTTGAGGAGCGCGGTGAGGGCGTACATCCCCAGCACCAGGGCGCCCAGAGTGGCAAAGGTGACGCCCATGCCCCATACCGTGACTACTAAAGCTTGTTGTAACAGTTCGGCCATGTTCTTCCCCTCTTATGCCGGCATAATGCCGTGCTTGCGTGCTGGGGCCTTGCTTACCTGCTCACGCAGCATCCCTAGCGCCTGGATGAGCACCGGGCGGGTCTGCGCCGGTTCGATGACGTTATCGAGGATGCCATAGTGTGAGGCCAGGTAGGGGTTGGCGAACTCCTCGCGGTAGGCGGCCACCAGCTCGCGGCGTTTGGCTTCCGGGTCTTCCGCAGCGGAGATTTCGCGGCGGTGGAGGATATTCACTGCGCCCTCCGGCCCCATCACGGCGATTTCGGCGGAGGGCCACGCCAGGTGCAGGTCGGCCCCGATGCTTTTGCTGCACATCACCACATACGCGCCGCCGTAGCCCTTGCGCGTGACGATGGAAATTTTGGGGACGGTGGCCTCGACGTAGGCGTAGATAATCTTCGCGCCGTGGCGAATGATACCGCTGTGCTCCTGCACCACACCCGGCAGGAAGCCCGGCGAGTCCATCAACGTCACCAGCGGGATGTTGAACGCATCGCAGAAGCGCACGAAGCGCGCGATTTTGTCGGAGCTGTTGATGTCGAGTACGCCGGCCATCACCATTGGCTGCTGCGCCACCAGGCCTACCACGCGCCCATCGAGCCGGGCCAGCCCTACGATGGCGCTCTGCGCCCAGCCGGCCTGCACTTCGAGGAACGAGCCTTGATCCACAATCGTCACGATGACCTCGCGCATATCGTAAGGCACGTTGGGGTCTTTGGGCACAATCGTGTTGAGCCGCGTTTCGATGCGTGTAGGGCTGTCGGTGGGGGCAACGTAAGGCGGGTCTTCGAGGTTGTTGGCGGGCAGGTAAGAGAGCAGTTGCCGCGTCAACGCCAGTGATTCTTCTTCCGTGTTGCCCATGAAATGCGCCACACCGCTCACCGTGCAGTGGACGTGCGCGCCGCCCAAGCCTTCCTGATCAATCACCTCGCCGGTCACGCTCTTCACTACATCTGGGCCGGTGATGAACATCACGGAACTCTTATCGGTCATAATGATGAAATCCGTGAGCGCGGGGCTATACGATGCGCCCCCCGCGCACGGGCCAAGCATCACGGAGAGTTGGGGGATGACGCCGGACGCTTGCGCGTTGCGTTTGAAGATCTCGCCGTACCCGTGCAGCGCTTGCACCCCTTCCTGGATGCGCGCGCCGCCGGAGTCCATCAGGCCGATGATGGGCAGGCCATGCTGCATCGCCAGATCCATCACCCGGCAGATTTTCTCCGCGTGCTGCAATGAGACCGAGCCGCCGTAGACGGTGAAATCCTGCGCAAAGACGAGTACATTACGCCCACCGATTTGCCCATAGCCGGAGACCACGCCATCGCCTAGCGCCGGGGCGTCCTGGCTGGGGCAGACGACGAAAGGCTGTAACTCTTGGAACGTGCCAGGATCGAGTAGCTTCTCCACGCGCTCGCGCGCGGTCATCTTGCCCTTGGCATGTTGTTTCTCGATGCGCTCCACGCCCCCGGCCAGGGTCGCGGCCTCGCGCATCGCGTGTAATTTTTCGAGACGCGGGTCTTGTGTGTCGCTCACGGTTCCTCCTGAAAATGCTGTTTCAACGATGATGCTATGTGGTACACGGGGATTATCAAAGTTTTTCAACAGTGCTGAAAAATAAATTGCGTTAATCAGAACTTGTCATTGAAAAGAGGCTTCGGGAGCTTGCCGAAGCCTCTTTTAATTCTATCTTCTGCGGGGATATACCCCAAGTGTGAAGTGTCATTGTCGCCAATGATGATGTTCACCTAAGCCCGGTCTCGATCTCCAGGAGGGTTTGATCGAGTGCCTCCAGAACTTCTGGGGGTAAGGAGACCTCAACCGGTAGCGATACTTGCAGATGGTAGCTGGTGGAGATCGGTATGGTCATCTGTACCGGGATTTCCAGGATAAGTTGTAGGGGAATGTTGGCGCGAATGGGCACGGTGACATTTTGCGGCCCTAGCAGGGGCACCGCAATCGTGGTGTTGACGATGGTATCGAGCGCATAGGTGGTATCTATCGGTACGGAGAAGCTCTGGTTGATGGGGATCTCGACCGCGAGTGGCAACACCTGATCCACTTGTACCATGGTAGTGAAAGGTTCCATCGTGAAGTCGCTCAACGCCGCGCGCGCGGATACAACTGTATCGAATGCAGCCGCTTTGAAGCTCAGCAATTGCCAGACCACGAAGGCGTTAATTGTCAATGACAGTAGCAGTCCCAGAGCCAAAATCACGAGAGCGATACGTGTTTTCATGGTAATTCTCCTCATTAAAATGGCAAATCTTAAATCAAAACAGACTCAGTAGATTACGAAATACTCCAAGGGGATTCCCAGCTCCCCGTCCGGGGCTGGATTTGGCGATCCAGCCTGAGCAATCTGTGATCTACTGAGGCTGAGTAGTTACAATCCGCGCTCTACTGAGACTTGAATTTTCGGGGTGCTTTTCGAGCTAACGAGGGTATTATAGAGGGTTTTGGACATAGGGCAATCGCAGCGGGGAGCGTCATTGCTTCCAAAAGGCACTTTCAGGCCCAAATTTTATTCGCAGCAGAATTTCCCCGCTTGCCTGCTCGCGTGGACTTGTCTCCCGTGGGCGCATGGATGCGCGTCCCTGAAACACAAAACGTGAGGCCACCTGCATGCCTCACGTTTCGCTATGACTTCCGACCACGTTTCAATCCAGTGCATCATAAGGCGGCGGCTCGGCCTCGGCGACCTTGACCAGCGCCTGTTCAAAGCGCGCGCGATTGCCTGTGTGGGCACGTTCCTGGACGTAATCCTCTTTTGCAATTTGCGTGAACGCATCCGGTCTTTGTTCGGCGATGCGCAGCAAAGCCAGCGCGGGGCCGCTCGGTTTGCGCCGCCCCTGCTCCCAATCCTGCACTGTGCGCACGCTGACGCCCATCAGCGCGGCAAAGGCCGCTTGCGATAGTTGCAGGTTGGCGCGAATGACTTGCGGCGGCGCTGGCTCGCGCAGCGTGTGTGTCCGCAGAACCTTCTCGCCGGCCTTATGTGCTTTGATTTCCCGAATGCCTTCGAGGATTTCTTGTGCAATATCACGTTCAGTCATGGTCAATCTCCCTCGCTATTTGACGCAATACATGGGCGGGGATAGTGGCTGTTTCATTTTTGCTGTAGATGGTCAACAACCAGATCTCATCCTCCGAGCGCTTGAAGTAGTAAATCACTCGCACCCCGCCGCGTTTACCGCTGCCCGCCATTCTCCAACGCAGTTTACGCACCCCGCCTGAACCTGGCACGACGTTACCGGCGGCTGGATATTGGAGCAGGAAATTCTGCAATCCGGCATATTCGTCTTCCGATAGATACGCATAGACATATTTGGTGAAGGCTGAGGCTTCGATGAATTCCATATCTCTATTATACGGCTAAGCCGTATACATGGCAAGTGTGTGCCGAATATCCCGCGCCGCCGCATGGATGCACGCCCCCAACCGTAACCGCCCCGCGCCCGCCCACGTGGATTCGTGGCCCCATGCGTGGACGGCCCCCCGCCCGCGCATGGATGTGCGCCCCAAAGCACAGCCCGCCGTATCGCGGGGAAGACGGCGGGCTGTGGTGATGACTGAACACGCTGCGTTTAAGGCGCGGAGGTTATTTCTCACTCACCCAAAAACTCCTCGACGGTCAAACCGATGTCTTTGGCAATTTGCCGCAGCAGAATGGGCGAAATATCGCGTCCGCCGTGGAAAGGCACGGTTGTGCAGCGCCCGTCTGGATGCCGGTATTGAATGTGCGAGCCGCGTTGACGCACAACCTCGAACCCAAGTCGCTCCAAAATCCGCATCACTGCGCGGGGTTTCAAGACCGGATATTTCTTCCCCATCTCACCCCACCATAATCGTTTGCGTCCCGACAAACTCCGTTTCTAAGACCGGCTGCCCATCCTCTAGCAACATCTCGATAACCTCGTGGAGGTTCTGATAAAGTTCATCCAGCGTCTCGCCTTGCGAGTGCGCCCCCGCGAAGTTCGGCACATAACCAACGTACAGGCCAGTATCGGAACATTTTTCGACAACAGCAGTAAAGAACATCATAGTGGCACCTCCTACAAGGACTCTCTGCTCTTTACACTCATTATAGCATAACCTGCCGCGCCACGCGCGCCGATTTCAGCCTTCCGCCCCCAGCCGTGACCGGCCCAGCACATTCTCTTAGCCACGAATTTCACGAATTAACACGAAGGCCATTGACTCAATTCGTAAAATTCGTGCAATTCGTGGCAAAATCTCCCCCCGCCAGCGCATGGATGCGCGCCTCCAGCCGTGACCGGCCCGACCCGCCCTCTTAGCCACGAATTTCACGAATTGACACGAAGGCCATTGTCTCAATTCGTAAAATTCGTGTAATTCGTGGCAAAATCTCCCGCCAGCGCGTGGATGCGCGCCCCCAGCCGTGACCGGCCCGACCTGCCCCTGTCGGAAAGAGTTCAAGCAAAGGCACCAAGCTGCAAAGATTTCTTGGCGACTTGGTGCCTTTGCTTGAGATGGCCGCCTTTTGTGATACGGTTGCGTAGACTTGTCCTCCACAAATTTACCACAATTGATCTATATATGCCTCAATACAACTACATTTGTTATTATTTTTAAATATGTTTGCCAAATAAGATTCTGAATATTTCTCATTAACTGCTTTTATAGCTAGTTCAACTGCTTTAGCAGTAATGTTAGGAATGGCTTTCAATATTTCATTGATATCCAAATTAGGATCATCCAGGCCTGAAAGATCTAAGTGCCTAAACACTTGCCGAGCCAAAAAACGATTTCCATGAACAGGCAACATTGCATCACGTCCGTGATAACTACCTTGCTGATTCTTTAGTTCAATATCCACTGCACGATGCATTTGAACTAATCGCCATAGTCTAGTGCTAGAAACATTAGGATTAAACAAAGCTCTATATGGAGCTTTCGTAACATCTTCCCACAACACACCAATGCCTTTTTTCGCTTGCATAGCATAAGAGAGCTCAGAATGAGCACTTGCAAGTACCACAGTAGCTTCTGTTAAATCAAATCCTTTACTTGGTTCATCAATACTATATCCAGATTTATAAACATATGTGATTCCCTCAAGTTGTAATTCAGTTCTCAAACGTTCTTGTTGTGTATCAAGTGAAACAAAGTCTCGCTTCTCTATGCGATTTTGAGTATTTGTAGCCCGTGTTACACGAACTGAAAAATCAGTTGGACACCCTTCGAGTGAGATAAAGCGAACCATTACAGATGCTCTTGCAACACTAGTAGGATCCTTATCATTAGCTTTAGCGATTGCTCCTACCGTTTGAGCTCCATTTACAATACTCACATCCGTACATTCAAATACCCCACTATCTCGTGACGGACCACCTAAAGGTTTCTTCTTTATAGCGCTACACAATGCTGTTATGCCATTGTTAAAATACCAGAAATTTTCCGGCTCCTTAGATAATGTTTGAGTAATATCTTGGTTAATGTTACTATCAGCAAGGAAAGAACGTATATTTGGAGCAAATAGTTTTGAATGATAGGTGTACCAATTTGCTATCTCACTTGCAGAAATACGACCATAATATGCAGGAAAGGGCTCTTCCATATATCCCCAATCACGCAATACAATTTCAAAGTTTATCGGAGCCCCAAGAGCTCCAGTTGCAATAATATGATGCAATTGACTTTGTTTAAATGTGCGCAATTCCATTACATCAGCAGAATCATTCATGTCATACAGAAAGTCGTTTAGATCTCGTAATATTTCTTCACTTAGATTTGATTGTCCTGTATAAGCTAACACTAGAATTATTCTAGTATTTGCGTCAGCTAAAGCTGTTTCGATCTCTTTCTGATGTTTGTTTACTTTTTTATTGAAACGATCTAGTTTTATGGTGATTAAATCCTTAACTCCCTGAATAAATTTCTGCGCATCGCCTCTTTCTATGCTACCTGCGCCATCGTGACGCCATTTTGATTGAACCAAGTATAAGGTTTTCTTAGACTCATGAAAGAAGATCGCGTCTAGCCCATTATCATGAAACCCATCAGTAACACTAGCAGCAGCTTGTATTGGCTCCACGTTGGCATCGATATGAATTACGAATGCCGCAAGAGAACGCGAAAGAAAAATGGATTCATAATCTTTAGCTGATTTTTCTGTGCAATCGGTCATATCTATTTGTTCATGAAACAACGAAGTAAGATGGGCCTTAATTTGATTAACATGAATAACGCTCATAATTATCCTTTCGTGATGTAGAGATTAGTATATAAAATAGCAACTTATTAGCAATAGACGAAAAATAACTTTCCCAAATTACCCCCGAAAACCTGGGGAAATGGTCTAAAATGGGGGAACTTATTTTTAACTTTAGGTTCCGCTAAGTTGAAAATGCCACTGCATATGGTTTTCGTGCTTATCAAAACACTAGATATGGCACATCAAATTGTACAAGAACATCGAAAACAGCCTAAAAACTCATTTTAGCGGAACCTAAAGTTTTAACCATTCCTAAACAAGTATATAAAATACTTGCTCTTGGAATTCAGGAAGCAGACTTGTCGCCTGCTCCCTCTCTCCCATCCCCTATAACAAATTATAGCACACCTCTCCCCTTCAACACCTTCACCATCGCATTGACCACATGGATGCCCTTCGTCCCGCGCCCGAACGTCGCATCCAGGCCCGTCTCGGCGGCCATCTCGCGGTTCACCTGCGTCCCGCCGGCAATCAGGATGATCCTATCGCGGATGCCGCGCTCCACGCACAAGTCCGCCAGCCGCCGCATCTGCGCGCGATGCACGTCGTTGTGGCTGATGATGGTGGAAATCAAAATCGCGTGCGCGCCGGTCTCGATAGCGGCGTCAATCAACTTGCTCACCGGCACGGAGGTGCCCAGGTAATGGTACTTCACGCCGTACTTCTCGATGCCGCCGTGCTTGATGTCGAGGATTTCGCGCAAACCCACGCTATGCTCGTCCTCGCCCACCGTCCCGGACACCACCGTGAGGCCCACCTGCTTCACCGCCGCGCGCAGCTCCTCTTCCGGCAGGATCACCTCTTTCTCCGGGATTTTGAGCGTGGTCACGTCCACATCGAAGCCCACCTTGCCCTTCACCTCCACAAAACAGCCCTCGGCGGGGTGCATCACTTGGAGGTTGACCACCTGCGGGTCGGCGAGGCCCATCCGCTTCGCCATCTCCACGCCGTAGGCGGCGGCGAAATCCTCCGCCAGCGGCACGAAGAATTGCAGCAGCACAGTCCCATCGCCCGCCCATTCCGCTTCCGGCTTCACCAGCGTGCCCTTGCGGTAGGGATAGGTCGCCTCCAGCCGCTTGTCCGCGCTGTCCTCTGGATCGAGTTCATCAATGTAGACGATTTTTTCCGGCTTGCAGAGCGTGCAGCCGCCGATGAGGTCGCAGGCATGGGCCACGCCCGCCGGGAGATGGTTCTGGCCGAAGTGGTCGCACACGGGCGCGAGATAGTCCGGGTCGCGGGCCACGATGCTATCCGCTGCCACGCCGCCCTTCCCGTTGCGGGCGATGCCGTCGCCGTTACGCTCCGGGTACTTGCCCGAATCCACAAAAAAGCCCTTTTCCACCGCCGCAAAATACCCGCCGATTTCGAGGATTTCTTCCAGGAAGGCTACAGCGCGCACTTTGAGATCGCGCACCATCTCACCCAGCGGCCCCTCGTGGTTGATGCTCAACAGCTCCTTGATGCCATCGAGCGCGGCCCAGGTCTGCTTGACGGTCTGCACGCCGCGAATGTTGTTGTAGTGCCAGGGCACGTTGCGCCCCTCGTCGGGCGTGATGGTGCTCTGGATGTCCGCGCTGGTGAGCATGGAAATCAGCGTATCCACCGTGTGCGTGCGGATGGCCTCCTCGATGTCGGCCTCGATGTACCGCGTGTTCTGCTGCGCGCGCATCTTGTACTCGGAGAACACATCGCGCAGGGCCACCGCGTAGGGCAGGTCGTACCAGAGTTTGGGCGCGGGCGGCGCGTCCGGCGGCACGGTGGAGAGGCCGATGAGTTCCTTATCCATCCCTACGGCTACGGAGAAGGCGCAGTTGATGCCATGCTGCACCATCAGTTCGGGCATCACCAGCCAGCCGGCCTTGGCGGTGGCGTTGGCGTTGTGCGCGCCGTCAATCTGGAAGATGCGCGCCCCGGCCATCACTCGCTTGGCTTCGGCGGCGTCCACAAACGAGCGGTACATATTCACGTTGCGGTACAGCACGTTGTACTGTGGATCCTGGTGCGCGCCGTTGATGCCCTCCTCGGCGAAGAGCACGGCCACTTCCGGCCCGGCCACGCCGGAGACGTAACTGTGAAAGTTGATAGGGCGGCCCACCTCGTCCTCGATCATATCGCACGCCTTGCGGCTGGCGCGAATCTGCTTGCGCGTAATCGGCACGCCGCCCACGCCCTCCGGCGTCCCTTCGAGCAGCCCGTCAATGTGACTCTGGCCCGTCGTGCGGATGACCATCAGATGGTCGGCACCGTGCCAGGCCGCCATGCGCATCCGGCGGATATCATCCTCGAAGCGCCCGGAGGCAATCTCGGTGGTGACAACGCACGCAGGCTGCGGGTCAATATGGTCGAAATACTTGGAGGCGGGCAGGCCGATGCTATTCTTGAGCGGCGTGGACATATCGCGGAAATGGAACGGCCCCATCTCCACGCCCTCTGCGGGCACCTCCCGCCACGTCCACCCCTTCCGCTGCGGGTGATAATCTTCCAGGTCGGTCAAAATTTCTTCGATGTCTAACTTTTGCTTGGGATCAAGTTGTTTGGTCATAGTCATAATACCTCTATTGGTGAAAGGGTGCGTGAAACATGATGCGTGAAACGTGAAGATTTCTCTGATCACGTTTCACGTTTCACGCATCACGCAAATAGCCCCTGCAAGGCTTCCTTGTCTTCCAGAATAGCCGCCGCCGCCGCGCGCACATCCACCCCGCGCTTCTCCGCGACCTTCAGCACCACATGGCCCGCGCCCTTGCCGAGCAAGCCCGCCTCCAGCACGCGGCTCACCACACCCTGCGAGCTGACGCTATCCACGCCCATCCGCAGCAGCACCGCCCGCTCAATCGAGGGCGACGTGTGCGTCTGAGCCAGCTCCACGATAGGCACCATCATCTCATTGCAGAGCTCCCAGAAACGGGTCTTCAGTTGCTCGTCGCTCAGCTGCTCCAGCCGCGCGCGCCGTTCTTCAAATTTGGCGATACGATCTTGAGTCATAAAAATCGCTCCTATGTTCAATGATTTCTTGTTGAAGTCTTGTAGTCAGGTAGTCGCTAGTCAGAGACTACCTGACTACTCGACTACCTGACTTCTTACCCAGTCCACCGATTTCTTTATATCGGCGGCCAGGAACGCATACTCAACTTCCGTCCACTCCGCCACCGGCAGCGCATTCGCCGCGTTCTTCAGATACGAGTGCCGCAGCTTGTCCATATCCTGCACGCGGCCCTGCACCTGCTCCAGCCGCTCCGGGATGACAATGCTCTGCCCTGGGACATTCTCTTTCGGGTCGCCGCGCCGCACTTCGATGCCGTTGGCGCGCGCGAAGGCGAGCTGGCTGTTGTGATGTTTGCCCGCGCCGGTGTACTCGGTCTCCTGCACCACCACCAGCTGGTCTTCCCGCATCTGCCGCGCCAGCGTGACCGCCGCCGTGAGGCTGATGTTGCCCGCCGGCCCGCGCTCGATGCCCTCCAGCTTGGTGAGCAGCTCCGTGATGTAGAACACCTCACCCTGCGACACCAGCTGGTACTCGTCCATGTAGCGCAGGCTGCGCGCCGCGTTGCGCGGCACATCCACGCGATCGGGCCAGGTGGCGAACGGCACGCCGAAGCCCGTATGCCCGGTGGTGAACGACTTGCGGTTGAAGTCGCGGTCGGAGGCCATGTGCAACCCGCTCAAATCCACCGAGCAGGCCACGATGCGCGCCTCCGCACAGCCCGCCTCAAGCAGCCCCCGCGCCGTGCCGGTGAGATTCCCGCCGCCCGCGTGCGTAATCACCACCGCGTCGGGGTCTTTGCCGTAGCGCGCGCGCACCTGCTCCGCAATCTCATAGCCCAGGCTCTCCACGCCGCGAATGCCGAACGGCGTGTAGAGGCTGGCGTTGAAGAAGCCCGTCTCCTCCAGCGTGCGGAGCAGCATATAGAAGAGCTCCGGCCCGACGGAGAGCTTCAGCACCTCCGCGCCGTAAGCCTCGCACTTGCGCCCCTTCTCCACGATTTCCGGCTGTCCCACGCCCCGGCTGTCGAAGACCTCCTGCACGATGATGGCCTTCAGTCCGCGCTGCGCCGCCTGCGATGCGACCGCCGCACCGTAGTTGCCGCTGGTCGCGGCAATCATCCCCGCGTAGCCCTTGAGCTGGGCCTGATACGCGCTAATCGCGGCGCGGCGGGCCTTGAAGCTGCCGGAGGCGTTCGCGGCCTCGTCCTTGAGCAGAATCGTCGCGCCCATGCCCGGCGCGGAGATGCGGCGCACAGCGGCGGTGAGATTGCGCAGCTCGAACAGCGGCGTATCGCCCACCTTCGTCTCCCGCTGAATGCGGCGGATGTCGTCCATCGTATAGCCCGTCTCGCGCATCATGCCCTCGTAATCGAAGGCAATGGTGCTCTGGATGTAATCGTCGTAATCAATCCCCAACGAGCGCTTCATAATCTCATTCTTGCGCGCCATCACAGCAGCGTAGGATGTATCGTAAGTTGTCATAATTTTACTCCTCGGAAATGCAGCCACGAATTACACGAATTAACACTAATTTTTTAACAAATTCGTAAAATTCGTGCAAATTCGTGGCTAAAGCTCTTCCGCCTCCGTGCCAATCGTGAGCAGCTCCGGCACGGTCTCGCCGAAGCTGTGCGCGTAGCCGGGATTCACCACCCGCAGCGTGCCGCACATCTCGCGCCCGATGATGGTGCGGATGGTCGCATCCTGCCCCAGCTCCGCATCTTCCGCCAGGAAACCCGCCACGCGCAGCATATACGGCGTCGCCTTCGTCTCCGGCGGCAGCGTCGGCGCGCGCTCTTCCGGCGTCAACACGGTTTGTTCGATTTCAACCCATGTGCCAGTAGAAATAATCGTCATAGTTCCTCCCCATGCGTGATGCGTGAAACGTGAAACGTGACCAGAAAATCACGTTTCACGCATCACGTTTCACGTTTTACGCCTTCCGGCTATACGCCGTCTCCCCCATCAACGCCGCCGGCACGGGCAAATCAATCATCCGCTTCAGCCCCGGCGTGGCGGCGACGACGTGCGGGATCATGTTGACTGTGATGCCCATCGTGGCGATGCCGCCCGCGATTTCGGGCTTCACGGCCATGTGGATTTCCGGCTTGCCGTAGATGTTGATGTAATCGCCGGTGTCCTGGTTCTCCAGGTGCGGGTGAATCTGCTGCGGATGCACCAGCTTGATGACTTCCTTATCGCCGCTGTAGCCGATGCCGATGTGGGAACAGCCCGCCACCATACCCGGCTCGACAACGACGTGCGGTGTCTCGCGGCGGACGTTGCTGATGATGGGTTCACGGCTCTGCTCGATGCGATCCACGCCCAGGCCCAGCGCGTCGCTAATCATGTGGATGGATTCGGGGAAGCCCACATGCCCCACGATGGAGCCATCCGCCACGCCCGCGCGGAACGCTTCGGGCGTCGTGCCCACGCCCTGCGTGCGCATCACGGTCGGGCCGTAGGGGCTGAGGTCATTCACGCGCGAGGCCTCGATGCGCTCGACGGTGTGATTGCCGCCGGTGAGGACGACCACGAGCAAATCCAGCACGAAGCCGGGGTTGACGCCCGTACCCAGGACGGAAACGCCGTGCTTCAGCGCCAGCGCGTGCAGCTCATCGGCCAGATCGGGACTCTGCGCCCAGGGGTCGGCCATCTCCTCGGCGATGGAGACGCAGTTGATGCCCGCCTCGATGATTTTGGTCAGGTCGCCCATCTGCTCCGCCACCCACGAGGTGGTGGCGATGACGACGATGTCCACAGCGTCCTTATCCAGCACCGTTTCCGGCTTGTCGGTCACGGTTACGCCGAGCGTCTTGCCGACTTTCAGCACCTCGCCCAAATCCTTGCCGATGTAATCGGGCCGCGCATCCACCGCCGCCACGATCTGCAAGCCGGATTTCTCCAGCATCAGCCGGGCCATCCCGCTGCCCATCGCCCCCAAACCCCACTGCAACACACGAATCGGTTTCATCTTCAAGCTCCTTTGGTAAATTTTTAATACATCTGATATGTTTCTGAGTAACCGACGACCGGAGACATACGACCGAATTCACTCGGCAAAGTCCACTCATCGGTCAAATTGAAAATTGTTACCCGGTAGCAATTTGAGCCGCTGGATTACTCTGCATATTTGGCATTTTTCTTCTTGACGCGGCGTTTTCTAGGCTCGTATTCCTGCCAATGGATGCGGTGTGCGTCATGCTTGGTATGCGGCGATTTTTCCTCAGCCGGATACCCCACATACACCATCCCCAGCGGCGTGACCTCTTCGGGAATGTTCAGAATCTCCTGTACCGGCTTGATGACGCTAGGGAGGGGGTAAATACCGATCCATACACTGCCGAGGCCCAACGCGGTCGCTGCCAGCAGGATATTTTCGATAGCCGCGCTGCAATCCTGAATCCAAAAATGCTGGGCGGCAGAATTGTGGGCAATCTTGAGATTACCACAGACCACAATCGCCGCTGGGGCATTGTAACGCGCAAATTTCAACTTGGCGCGCAGTGCATCGAGTTTTTCCTCTTCGGTGATAACGATAAATTCCCAGGGCTGGCTATTGCAGGCGGTCGGCGCGGCCATCCCAGCTTGCAGGAGCATCTCCAGTATCTCCGTGGATACTGGCTGCGCCTGATAGTGCCGGATGCTGCGCCGGCGGAGAAAGAGTTGGATGGATTCGAGCATCAGAACGTCCTCACTAAGCCTGCCACTTCGCGCCGGATAAACTCGTGGCGAAGCGATTCCTTTGAAAGAGAGTCTAAGGGCAATCAACTTAAAGGAAAGCCCAAAATGGCCGGTTTTAATGGTCTATTTGTCACATTGGTGTATTTAACTCAAGTTGCCACTTGCTGATTCAAAGATTTAGGATGCGGATTTTATGGATCACACGGATTTTTTGCTGGTTCTTATCGTAAAATCTGTGTAAATCCGTGTCCTATAAACATTCTGGCAAACAGGTAGCCCCAATTTATCTTTGCCCCTGTGCAAGTGCGCGTGGTCGCAAAACTTTGGCGTGTACTAATTTATAATATAAGTATTGACTTTATATTATAAATACACTATAATTATCTGTATAATCTCCATTTGAACCGATAAGGAGGCTAACCATGGTCAACATACTGGACAACAGCCGTCGCAATGCCCACCCCGTGTTATGGGCCGTGCGTCTGGCATTTTCACTGGTATTGGTGATGGGGCTGATCTGGGGAGACGCAACCTGGGCATATAAGGTTAACAGCGCACCCAACCCACCCCCTCACATCACAAGCCTCGCACAAATCCCCATCGCCGTACACCGTCGCGCGGCACAACACCTGGAGGAAATGCGTGGTAGCGAGATGGCTCCAGGGTGGGAATATGCCATTCTGGAAGATAATGTGCGCTATCTTTTCCGCCCCGATGATCAACAAAACCCGGCGTATTACGAAATTTCGGTCATCATAGTAGATGAAACTGGGAAACCTACCCCTGCCGGCTTCATCATCCTCGCCGCCAACGAGAACGATGTTCCTATTCCCCACTGGGATTTTACCGGCGACTCGCCCACCCGCATTCTTGATCTGGAAGCCGAAAGCCCCATTCAGACTTACTATAAACTGGACACACTCTCGTATGTCGCAGAAGATAGGTACGGCAACATTATAGCCCGCCTGGGGCAACTTCCGCCTAAGATCGAAGGCATGGACATGGCCTGGCTGGATCAGGAGCAGGAACTGGGCGAATCCACCTGGATTCCTGACACCACCATCCCCGACGACCAGGGAGCCGGCACAATCAGCGGCACATTAATCATCTCCGGCACGGTCACGCCGCCCGCTGAATTGAAGATTTCCGGATGGGAATCTTGGCAAGAGCTAAAAGCCGGTTACTCGGAAAGCTACGGCGTTTTTCTGGAGCAACAACGGCGTGAAGCCAGTGAGTTTTGGCAAGGAGAACAGGCCGATCTGGAGCATGGCGTTGTCCTTGTCAAGGAACAAATTTATGATATGGCGCTGTTATGGGCCGGGCCGGATGTGACGCTCACTGGCCCTGGCGTTGCCTACATCACCACACAGGTAATTTCTCAGGGCGTTGATTTACCCGAGTTTTTCAGGGTTGTCGTCGCCAGCAATGTACCGGTCGGGTTGACGCCCTTTACAGCAACTGTGTCCTATGACAATAACGTACAAGAAACAGTGCGTTTCCAGATCATGGAACAACATCACATTTACCTCCCCTCAGTGCTCTCCAGCCATAATGGCAGCGCAGCAGCCAGATCGCTGGCAATAGCCGGAGAAGCAAGGGGATATACATCTGATACGATTAGGGCCAATTGGAGCAGTTGGAATGTTTTCTGGGCTGGCACACACGCTGCGCAGCGACAGTACAACCAGATCTCGGCTGGCTCACCGCCCAACACTTCCGGCTGTTGGAGCGGCTGTGGAGCCACGGCCTGGGGGATGCTGTTCGGATGGGCGGATAACCAGGCTGCCAGCGGCAATCCTTACTGGGCCGGGCGTTGGGGTCTCTACCGGCAGAACGGCGGTTACGGCGCGAATGTAGTTGCGCCGCAAAATATGGATACAGGTGTGCGGAATATGATTTGGGAGATCCGCGGGCGCATCAATACTTTCTGTGCCTTCGGCAGTGGGGCAACGGCACCCTGGAATATGGGTCAAGCCGCCGGTTACTTAATCAACCGCTCAGGAACCAGCCTTTCCACCCACTACAACGTCTTGGGAATTCACACGGGCGGGTTGCGTGATCGGGCGCGCGATTCCATCATTTACCGTGGCACCCCGGCCATCATCGGTACAGGGTGGCTCACTCACTACCCATTGGCCTACGGCTACCGCTGGCGTTCGCGACGCCGCTGTTTCATCGCCTGCTGGACAGAATACGACCGCCAGTTTTATGTTAATCAAGGGTGGGGTGGCAATGGAAATGGTTGGGTTTCCGCCGGCACATGGTTCGCTGGCGAGATTCGACCTTAACTACAACTACAACTAAATGCGGGGCGACACGCTTTCATAGCGCGTCGCCCCGCATTCATGTCACCATTGCGAGCCACGTCTCTGCGAACGCCCCGTTCGTCTGTGAACGGCGCAATCTCAACCGCAGACGGTTCGTAGCACGATAATGAAAATCAAGAAAATGAACCGGAAATAAAACCATTTGCAAGAATTACTTCTTAAAAAATTACAAATTGAGAATTTTACCCCACCCCCTTGCCCCTCCCCACGCCGCTGTGCGGCGCGGGGGAGAAGAATAACGGGGTTTTTGGGCGGCGGCTTCGCCGCCCAAAAACCCCACAAAAAAAGCCCCCCTTTCCCCCGCTTGCGGGGGAAAGGGGGCAGGGGGGTAGGGGGTATCATTTTATTTTTAGAACGACCAACTTGACACAAAACCTTATTTACGAATTAATTTCTTAAAATTCATAATCGTGCTCTACAAGCAGATTTGTGATCCACTGCGACTCAAGACCTTGAAACCTGCCAGGTCTATGCTTTACTTAAAGGCATTGAGGCTGTATAGTTACGCTTTCTTTAATAGTGCGTCACTACCTTTGTTCCCACTGGTGCCCAGTTGTAGAGCCATTCTGCTTCCGGTGTGCGCATGTTGACGCAGCCGTGGCTCATTGGTGTGCCGAAGTTGTTGTGCCAGTAGGTGCCGTGAATCCCATAGCCGCGATAAAAATACATCGTGTATGGTACATTCTGCAAATGATACCCTGGCCCGGACATGGTGGTGGAAACGTATTTGACGTAGACGTTGTAGGTCCCCACTACGGTGGGTGTGCGACTGGTACCTGTGGAAACAATCGCGGTGAAGACGGGGGTGTAGCCTTCATAAGCGGTGAGGGTTTGCTGGCTCAGGTTGATGCTGATCCATTTCTCGCCTGCTGCGCCGTGCCCTGGGGGTGGTGTGGAAACCGGCGGACGCGTGGGGGGATTGCTGCCTGCGCCGGGGATCGTCAACCGCTGTCCCACATAGATAGTGTCTGAGGTCAATCCATTTGTGGTGCGGATTGCAGCAGCTGTCGTGCCATAACGTAACCCGATCCGAAACAGGTTTTCGCCAGCCTGTACCACATGGACGCCGCCGATTGCTGGTGGTGCGGGTTGTGTGGGTGTGGATGGCGTGTCGGGGATGGTCAACCGCTGCCCGGAATAGACCCAGGCGTTCCACGCCAGCCCATTAGCAGCGGCTAAACGGCTCACGTTGATGTTGTGCCGTAGGGCAATTGTGATGAGCGTATCGCCCGGCTGCACCACATACACTCCGTTGCTAACAGGCGTAGTCGCATGGCTGGGGATCACCAGCCGTTGTCCAGTGTAGACCCATGATTGTAAGGTCAAGCCGTTGGCGGCAGCGAGTTGACTTACGCTTACCCCATGGTGCTGCGCGATGCTAGAAAGCGTATCGCCCGCTTGCACTTGATAGGTGAGCGACTGCGCTGCTGTCGGGCTTGCGAGCAACAGCGAGAGTATGATGAACAATCCTACATATAGCCACATAGAACGCGCTTTCATATTTTACCCCCTAATACCCCTGGACGCATGGATTCATACCTCATTATAACCTTAATCGCCGAAAGTTGGAATTGTAAGCTCTGTAATAGATCTGTCGTGTGCGGGGCAAATGGGTCACAACCAACATGCGCGACGCTGTACTTCCTAACTTTACCGACCAAACACTTTGATTCCCCTGGGATAAGGCGATAGGATAAATATAGTCAAATTGTCGAAATGTGTTAGACTCAAGGGGAAGTTACAACACAAGGAGTCTGTTTCTAATGAAAATCCTTCTGACCGGACACAAGGGGCAACTAGGCCGCGCGTTGCTGCCGCTGCTGGGCGAGTATGAAGTACTCGGCTTGGATTTGCCCGAACACGACATCACCGACCGCAAGGGACTACTGGTGCTCGCACGCGATTTCCGCCCCGATCTTATCCTCCATCCCGCCGCGATGACGGATGTGGACGGCTGCGCCCGTGATCCCGCGCTGGCGTATCGCGTCAACGCGATGGGGACGCAGAACGTCGCGCTCGCCGCCGCCGCAGTTGAGGCGGAGCTGCTCTATGTGAGCACTAACGAGGTCTTCGATGGGCAGGCCGACGTGCCCTACCACGAGTGGGCCACCCGGAACCCCGTCAACGCCTACGGACGCTCGAAGCTGGCGGGCGAGTGGTATGTGCAAAATTTACTCACGCGCTTTTACATCGTCCGCACGGCCTGGCTCTACGCGCCCGGCGGACGCAACTTCCCGCATCGCATCATCCAACTCGCCGACGAACGCGGTTTTCTCAAAGTCGTCGCCGATGAGGTGGGCAATCCCACCTACGTCGCTGATCTGGCCCAGGCCATCGTTGCGCTCATCGAGACACACGCCTACGGCATCTATCACGGCGTCAACGCGGGTGCGGCCTCGCGCTATGAATTCGCCAAAGAAATCCTGCGCCTCAGCGGACGGGAACACATCCCAGTCGAACCGATTACGCTGGCCGAGTTCCAGCGTGCCAGTTCCCCGCCGCCCTACGCGCCGCTGGAAAACAACGCGGCGGCGGCGCTAGGCATCGTTTTTCGCCCCTGGCAAGAAGCGCTGGCGGAATTTCTGACCGAGTGAGCGAATCAGCGAAAAAGCGAGCGAGCATTGGCTACTCCACCCATCACGCATTACGCAGTACGTATTAGTATCATCATCCCCAACTGGAACGGCGCGCACCACTTGCCCGGTTGCCTGGATAGCTTGCGGGCGCAGACGTGGCAGGATTTCGAGGTCGTCGTGGTGGATAACGCCTCGACGGATGACTCTCTCGCGGTGCTGGCGCGCTACCCGGAGGTGCGCGTGTTGCCGCTGGAGACAAATCGTGGCTTCACGGGCGCGTGCAACGCGGGTTTCGCGGCGGTGCAGGGCGAGGTCGCTATCCTGCTGAACAATGACACGGAGGCCGATCCCCGCTGGCTGGCGGAGATCGCCGCCGCCTTTGACGTGCACCCGGAGGTGGGGCTGGTCGCCTCGAAGATGCTGCTCTTCGACCGGCGCGATACCTTCCACACGGCGGGCGACTTCGTCACGCCGGATGGCTTGCCGCACAATCGCGGCGTGTGGGAGCAGGACGTGGGCCAGTACGATCATCCCGCCTACGTCTTCAGCGCGTGCGGGGGCAGCGCGGCCTATCGCCGGGCGATTTTGGATGAGATTGGACTACTGGATGATGATTTCTTCTTCTCGCTGGAAGATGCGGATCTGGCGTGGCGGGCGCAGCTGGCGGGTTGGCGCTGTCTGTACGTCCCGACGGCGGTGGTGTACCACAAGCTCAAGGCTTCCGGCGGCGGCGTGACCGCCTCGTACTACGATGGGCGGAATCGCTTGTGGATGCTGGCGAAGAATTACCCGGCGGATTTGTGGCGCGCGCACTGGCGCGAAGTATTGGGCGGCGTGTGGGGCATCGCGTGGGCGGCGGCCAAAGCGTGGCGGGGCAAAGAAGCGCGGGCGACGCTGCGCGGCATGGCGGCGGGGCTGTGGGGGCTACCGCGAATGTTGCGCAAGCGACGGGAGATTCAAGCGCGGCGCGCGGTGGAGCGGGCGTATCTGGAGCAGTTAATGACGCTGCCATACGAGATTGGGCTAATGCCCTAGCGACTGCACTACATCCCATACGGCTTCGGGATACTTAGCGGCGACTTGTAGCAAAATTCGTGCCGGGCCTTCGGGACTGCGGCGCCCCTGTTCCCAGTTACGCAAGGTCGCCACACTAATCCTCATGAGCGCAGCAAACTCGCTCTGGGACAGGTTGTATCCGGCGCGGATGCCTTTGACATCCGGCCCTGTGATGTCAACCGGGCGTGCTGGTGCCGCTTCGCCACGCAGGATCGTGCCGCCCTCACGCATACTGGCAACCAATTCAGCGAATAGTTCGTTTTTTATGGATATTCCTCTTCAGCAATCTATCTCAAAACGCCAATGGCGTATAGATATCAAGTCCTTTTATGAACACTATTACCGTGCTTGCCTTTCCTTCTCCAACCCCGCCTGCATGACCCGGCAGCGCTCATGCCACAGCCCCTCGTACTCTGCGTGCGGCAGCACCCGCCCGGCTAAATCCATCACCGTGCGGATGCCGGCCTCCAGGCACCACTCCACGCAGATCTGATACGCCTCCCAATCCAGATCGTCCTCATCCCAAATCACCGGTATCTCGCTGAACCCCGCGCGCCAGGCGGCAAAAGCGCGCGTGTGCCCGTCGGTATAGATGATGCGCCCATGCAGCGCTTTGATGGGGATGGGAGTGAGGGTTTCCAGGCGCGGTGGTTGCCACGCGGACTCTATCGTTGCCAACTTCGCCGCGCTGATGTAGAGCTGACTCGGTTGGAGGGTGTGCAAGGGGAGCAATAGCATGGGGGTGTTTTGCATAGATGGTGGATGAAACAGGAGGCGTGAAACGTGAAGAACATCACGTTTCACGCCTCACGTTTTCACGCTTGCCGTTGCACGGCGCACAGCCCTACCATCCCGGCGCGGCGGGCCATGCGCATGCCCAGCCGCAGGAAGATGACGAGCTGCCCTACGGCCAGACTCAGCAACCACCAGGGGATGGGAATCGCGCGCATGACGGCCCGGCTGAGCAGCATCAACAGCACCTGTACCGCCAGCGCGCCACCAACCAGTCCCAGCAGCTGTAGGGGACGCCGCACGAAGAGTGCGCCGCTCTCGCGCAACGCGGCGAAGACGTTGCGCGTATCGTGGGCGACAGCGGCGGCGCGCGCCAGCTCAATCCAGGTGACGAGCACGCCCAGCAGGAGTAAGGTCAACACGGCGAGGGTTTGCCCCAGCCACAGGGCGACGTTCCACACCAGCGCGACGAGTGCGCCGCCGACCGCTGCGATGAGCGTGATGGCAATCCAGCCCAAGAGGTTAATCGCCAAAAATGTGCCGAGCCAGCGCCAGCATCCGGTAAAAAAGCGACGTAGGCCGGGCGCGGTGGGTTCGGCGTAGGTGAGTAGCACGCCGCCTTCCAGAAAGACGCGCAGCGAGAGCAATACCGGCAAGAGTAGGGACAGGAGAGCGAATCCGATTAGCGTAAGGGGGGAGGCGTCGCTGGCTGCTTCCGCCGCGTGCATGAAAATGTCAATCAGCCCATCCAGTGAGCGTTCTGTGAGCGCGATACGGAACAGGGGATACCGCGCCATCCAGGTGAACGAGCCAACGAGCAGCGGCCCTAGCAGAAGCGCCGGCAAGAGGTTCACGAGATGGAGCAGTAACCAGGGCAAGGGGCGGGTGAAGAAGTGTTTGAGTCCCGTTACCATGCCGCACCTCCACCGAGGAACAGGTCTTGCAGGAACAAAATCATCCGCACGGCAAGCCCCAGCAAGGGCGCGGGATCGGGCGTGTGGCGCTGGCCGTTGTTGGCAAGGTCCCAGTCAATGGGCAATGTCTGGTCTGGATCAATTTCTACTGAAATCAAGCGCTCTACGCCACTTAGGGAAGTGACCAGGGAATCGCAGGAGAGGACTTTTTCTTCCAGCGCAGTTCCACGCCGTTGTACATGCACTGTCGCAGGGGTGCAAACTCCGCCACGTTGTTGGATAATGACATGGGTCTCTCCCATGTCCAGAATGTACCAATCCATGCCGTCGCTACCCAAAATCCAGCTCTCGAAGAACCAATCGGCCATTTCTTGCCCCAGCGTTTCGGCCATCACATCCCACACATCCTGCGTGGAGGGATGAGCGAAGGCGTAACGCTCATAGTAGGCACGCATGAAGCCGAGCATGGCTTCCTCGCCCACGATGCGCTCCAACGTGGTGAGCGCGAGCGCGGGTTTGGAGTAGGTGGCGACAGCGTAGTCCATCAGGCCGGCATACTCCCAAGCCGGACGAGCAACCACTACGTCTGGCTGCATGAGATACGATAGGCGATGGTTTGCCAGGTACGAGAAGTTCCACCCGCCGCAATCGGACATTGCGCCGTTGTGGAGCACCTCCATGGCGCGGGTGGTGATGTAATCGGTGAAGCCTTCATCGAGCCAGGGTTCTTCGGCCTCATTGCTGGCGACGACGGACTGAAACCATTGGTGTCCCAGCTCGTGGATGGTTTCGATTTCCAGCAGTTTGATACAGGCTGGCAGGGGGACGCCCATTTCCATCGCGCCTACGGTGAACAAGGTGGGATACTCCATGCCGCCCGCGCCGCCTGCGCCCGGTGGGATAGACACTACCGTGAGGTGGGGATACAGACCCATCCCATAAGGCCCGTACCACTCGGCGTACAGCCGCAGGCCGTCCGCTGTAGCGCGCTGGATGCGTTGGGCGGTGCCGCGCATTTCCGGATAGTGGAGCACGTGCACGGTGACGCCGTCCACGTTGCGCGTGAGCGCGCGGTAGTGCGGCGAAGCCGTCCACGCGAAATCAATGACGTGCTCGGCGCGGTAGCGATGCGTTTCCATGCCGTAATCGTTGCGCTCCGGCTCGCCCAGCGAAACGCCCGACGCGCCGGTAATCCACCCTTCCGGCAGCGTAATGGCGACCTCGTAGGTGCCGAAATCGGCGTAGAACTCGCTGTTGGCGTGGAAGGGGTGTGCATTCCAGCCATCCGCGCCCTCCCAGACGCCCAACTTGGGGAACCACTGCCCGGCCATCACAAAGTCGCCGTCATCGGCCCAGCCGGTGCGGGCGAAGACCTCTGGCAGTTGCGCGCTGAAGACGAGCTGCAATGTCACCGTCTTGCCGGGTGCGATGGGCCGCGGCAGCTCCGCGCGGACGAGGGTCTCGTCGGTATCTACTGCCGCGACGGTCAGCGCGGTGCCATCAGCGAGTGTGAGCGATTCGATGCGTGACCAGCCGTTATGCTCCGGGTTGAACGTGAATCCGCGATGGTCCGGCCCGGCCTCGCGCATCCACAGCGTTTCCTCGCTGCGGAAGGCGTTGAGGTAGAGGTGAAAGACCAGATCGGGGAAGGGCGTATCGGTGCGATTGGTGTAGCGGATGGTCTGCTCTCCGGCGAGCTGGTGCGTCTCCGGGTCATAGCGGACTTCGATGCTGTACGATGCCACCTCCGGTGGCGGCGTCACAGCGGGCGCGGGCTGCGCCCGTCCCGCTTGCGCCGGGCCGAGGCAGAGGAGCGCAGCGAGGAAGAGGAAAAGATACCGTTTCATAAAAATTACCTCCGTAAGCAGTGAGGGGTGAGCAGTTACCGCCCACCGGTGAACATCCGCTGAGGAATGAACAGGCGATGGCCCGATAGTGTTTCCAGGGTCACGCCATCTGCTGACCATAGAACAGCTGATTGTTGAATGTGCGTGTCAATATCTTCGGAAAACGGGAAGAATGAAAAATCAAGTGTATGTCCGTAAACCGGCGTGTCGCTATCCCGTCCCACATAGATATAGTACCGGCGCGAAACATGCACCGGGAATCCGCGCCAATCCAAATCGGCTTCGACGATGGATAAGTAGTAAGTCGCTCCGTCATAAGGAATATCATCGGGCTGTTTCCAGGTGTGGATAACCCGGTGTGAGGGGCGCGTCAGCGTATACAACCCCAGCAAGGTCAACATACAGGAGATAAGCACAACGCTCGTCAGCCCAGCGATCAGGTAAGACGTACGTTTCATGGTTGGAATATCCTTTTTATTCTGCTATACCTTCCCCGTCCGCTGCAATGCCAGGCTGGGACATAGTAGTGTAGCGAGGAAGAGGAATAGGTAGGGTTCATATTCACTTCCGGGATGAAGGGTGAATTTTAAGAAGCGCTTGGGTATCAAATACCCGGGAATAGCAACTTTTTTGCGGTTTCGCTCGCAATTTCTATGAATATTTCTTTGAGGGCTAATGCAGTATGTTCCCCTACTTTACTAAGTGCTTTTCTCAACCTGGCAGCCGCACTTGCGGTCCGTGGCGTATCATTTACTAAGTCAGGAAGACTGCTAACCAATTCTTCTTTTTCTTCATTTAGCTCATCTGCTTCTTCGATAAGATAGCGTGCTGTTTCTAATCGCCTTTCAGTCCATGGGTAAGATTTTCCGCAGTTATGACAATACGATGGAGGGCTGCCTGGTCCGCTACCAAGGACCACAGCTCCCTCAACAATGTATTTGCCCTGGATCGGCGTATTACAGCTACGGCATTGATGAATCGTTTCGGCCCCACATTTATCACAAAATCGCTTTCTTAATTCCAGGTTGCGATTGTATCTGTTTGTAATCATATGCCCATCAAGACAAACTTGAGCTACTTCGTAGTATCCCACATACTTCTCCTTAAATATGAATTTGGTAGTTGTGGCCTAAAATTAGCCAAAATCAACAATTTGCTTAGCGTAAATTCCTATCGCATGTATACATAACCCGCGTGTAAGATTCCCTTGTGAGCGGATCATACAGCAGTAACAGATACTCGAACTGCTCCCGCTGTTGCTCAACGTTGTGGGTCGGCTTGTTCCAAGTCCCCTTACCTCGTCATTCCCGCGTTTCGGTGCGGGGGTGGCTATGCTCAAGACAAACACTTCTAGCGCGATACCCTTTCTGAAAATCTCCAATACACGTTCGGGCGAGGCAATCCCTGCTTCGCCAAACTCGACGAGGCTTTTGGTATACCCAATGTATCTGCCCATGTTCGATCTGCCGGGGATTGCCTCGCCCTAACCACCCCGGAAATCCTCACGAAATTTTTGTTATCGTTGGCTTGGCATAGACCTGTCAGGTTTTTGAAACCTGACAGGTCTCTCTGAAAGACTCACGCATACCCGCGCGGATGGGCCTGATGCCACGTCCATGCGCTGGCGACGATGTCGCGCAGGGTAGGAATCTGAGGCTCCCAGCCCAGCTCCGCGCGGATGCGGGCGGCGTCGGCCACCAGAATCGCCGCATCGCCGGGTCGCCGGGGTGTCACCTGCGCCGGGATGGGATGCCCCGTGATCTCCCGCGCCGTCTCGATGACCTCTTTCACCGAGTAGCCCGCGCCATTGCCCAGGTTGTAGATCATCTTCTGCCGCGAGGCTAGCCCATCGAGCGCGAGCAGGTGCGCGGTGGCTAAGTCCTGAATGTGGATGTAGTCGCGGATACAAGTGCCGTCGTGGGTGGGGTAGTCGTCGCCGTAGATGGCGACCTGCTTCCGTTGCCCCAGCGCCACCTGCAACACCAGCGGGATCAGGTGCGATTCCGGCTGATGCGCCTCGCCGCGCTCCGGCATCGCGCCCGCCGCATTGAAATAGCGCAGCGCGGCATAGTGCAGGCCTTTCACCTGCGAGTACCAATCGAGCACCTGCTCCATCATCCACTTGGTCTGCCCGTAGACGTTGGCCGGGCCGATGGGATCAGCCTCATTGAGCGGCGCATCCTTGCTGGCGTACAGCCCCGCCGTCGAAGAGAACACGAAGCGCGGCACGCCGTGCGCCGAGATCGCCTCGATGAGCGTCATGCTGCCGGTGACGTTATTATGGAAGAACTTGCCGGGGTCCTGCATGGATTCGCCTGCCTCGATGAAGGCCGCGAAGTGCAACACCGCCTCGAAGCCCGCGCCGCCCAGCACCGCATCGAGCGCGGCGCGATCCAGAATATCGCCCTGCACGAACGTCGCGCCCGCCGGCACCGCCGCCCGGTAGCCCTTGACCAGACTATCGTACACCGTGACCTCATGCCCGGCCTCCAGCAGTGCCGCCGTCACGTTGCTGCCGATGTATCCTGCTCCACCTGTGACTAGAATTTTCATGGTTGCTCCTTGTTGCTGGTGACTTATTGCTTGTCGCTTGCGGCTTGCTACTTGAAATACGTTTTCACTGCTGCGTAAGTTTCTTCATAGCCCCGTGCTTCATAGCGGGCGATGGCGGCCCAAAGCTGGCGCATCCACGGATCGTCGCTGTTGGCGGCGGCTGTTACCTCGCGCACTTGCGCTTCGAGCAGTTCTATTGGCACACCCATCCGCTCGGCGAAGACCTGCGCGGTGGCCTTTTGCCCTGGTTGCTCGAGCTGCTCCACGAGCCAGTCGCGCCAACGCGCGAGCGCAGCATCCGCGACGAAGGGCAGCCAGCCCACCGGTTTCGCCGCGCGCAACGCCGCCGTGAGCGTGGGCAACGTCAATAACGCCTGTTCAGCCCGGCGATCCAGCAGCACGCGCACCGCGTTGTGATGTACCACCCGCGTCAACCGCTCCTCCCACATTCCCGATTCGAGATAGCAGGGGATGTAAACCTCCCAGGCCCACACCTCATCCCAGATCAGATGCGCGATGTATCCGGCGACGAAGACCGCTCGCTCCGGCGTGAGCGCACGCGCATCGGCCAGTTCCGGGTGCATCGTCAACATAACGGCGCTGGCGCGCTGTTCCTCGCGTGGCGGGAAGACGTAGAAGTGCGTCTCTGGGCGCGGCTGTCCGCTCACCGCTTGCACATCCCCGGCGGTATTGCCCAATAGAAATACCCCCGGCTGCGCCCGGAGGCGCGCGCCGAGTGGTGTCGGGTCATCCAACAGAGCTTGCGCATACACTAAATGCTGAAATGGCGTTGGCATGGATTCCATTCTACTCGTAACTACCTACTTGGCAATGGGTATAGGACAAATTATTGGGGAGTTTTCCCCCTATCCCCCGGCCCCCTTTCCCCCGCAAGCGGGGGAAAGGGGGGATTTTTTTTGAGGGAGTTTTGAGCGGCGGCGAAGCCG